>Ga0210040_10002061_pt1 | contig 29036 bp, 19 predicted proteins | sample CryGeyCG12114_NA_FD_185462 | JGI IMG/M metagenome (GOLD analysis project Ga0210040, IMG submission 185462) | Groundwater microbial communities from aquifer - Crystal Geyser CG19_WC_8/21/14_NA (SPAdes) (version 2) | ecosystem: Environmental > Aquatic > Deep subsurface > Groundwater | place: USA...
CCGCATTCGCAGTTCAGGGGAGTCTCGTTCATGCATCAGTTCAATGCTGGTCAAGGTATGGAGGCACAGAACACCTGCACTATTCTCGACAGGCCGGCCAAATTGCAGATGTCCGATACTAGACGATTGCAATGGTGTTCGGGTTCCTGTGTTCAAATCACGCCCAACCAGCAATGCTCATCAGACAAAGTAGTGCTAAATAGGTTAAGTAAGCAGCGCTATTTTGCATTCGTGAGCGAACATGCGAGACGCAAAGCATGGGAAATGACTCTTTCGTAAGCAGCGCACCGTAGGCGTTCTGCAAGCGTGTATGCCTTAGGTAGTAGCTTGCTACCTAGCACACGGAAAGTTAGGGCGTTCCACAGTCCACGACGAAACTCTGAACGCGGAGCATCTTGTGGCAAGCACGCGCCAGGAAGAGCAGAAGAAGATGTTCGGATACTGTAGAGTGGGCTGTCGTTCTAAGGATGGCCTAGACACTGATAGTTGATACTGTGACGGGACGGGACGGGACGATGATATGGAAGATCAGACAGACAATTTTCGTCTACTATTCCGTCGTCGTTCCGCAACAATGGTCGTGGCTGCGATGCTTATGAAATCTGAAGCCTGCCAGGTGATTCAGGCTGGCTTCCACGCAGAAGATGACAAATGGGTCGACCTACTTAGACTGATGGGCAGGTGGTACGAGAAGCTGTGCACCCACATGTTTGAAGTTGGCAGTTCGTGGAACAATATTGCTATCGTTGCTACACTAGTGCTGGGCGCTGGTTCTCAATTTGTACATCTAGACACTGCACTGCTAGTATGCATGAAGTGAGATGTAAGATCGTTGATGCAATGTCCGGCAACCTCCCGACTTGAACTTGGCCGGGTGGCATCTTGGCACGAATTCGACGCTTGCCATGTAAGTTGACCAATCACATTTCAGCTATTTCACAGCACAGGGCCTTTTGAAGGGCAGCAGCACAAACAAAAGCCTTTTCTGACTTTGCTTATAACATCATATCATTGCCCTCCCGAGCGAATCACTCATGAACCTGTCCAGCCACAGACGCCTGCATACTCCGTTCGATCACATGTCTTTCCATCATGGCTCATCGGCGACTCTTCCTGTTAGGCGTCGCTGTACGTCTCAAGCTGGACTGATATCTCCCCCATTATGAACATTGACCGCCGGGTCTTTTTTCTCCGCAACATGATCAGCCGAGCTGTGATCACGGCTGGCGTTCTTTTCAGCCTCAAACTTGCACTCAGCAACCTTTGCCTTCATGAATGGCAATCGACCTCTCTTCTCCTTAAATCTCAGCAACACAAACCCAACGATGACAGCAAGCCAGTACATGTTGTAGCTAATGACGCTACCATATGTCGCACTGTTCTGCCATCCCAGAAGGGCGTTGAAGATACCCCAGCCACCACCACCATTGACCCCTGGGCTGCAGCAGTTGACGTGCCAGACGCTCTTGCGGATGTCATAGGAGCCTGGTCCGCTTCCATTCTCAGATGCATCTCCGCCAGTCGCTTTGTTCCATGAGTGAACCTCGAGGTACCAAACTGACTTTGAGAAGAGACCTGCAGCGACGAGGTAGAGAAAGCAGGTTGATATGATCAAGAAGGTCTGTAGCGGCATCCTGTTTCCGCCTCGGTAGATCAGCCAGCCAATTATGACTCCAGCAAGCAACCCACAAATGGCCGGTAGCGGGATGGCTGACGCAGGCAATCCCAGACTGACGCCACCAATGAACACCACGGCCTCCAGCCCCTCTCGTAAGACGGTGATGAATGGCAAGAAGAACATGGCATACTTCTCAGCGAATGTCTTCATCTTCTGCCTCATGCTCGCACCATGATGCTCGCTGTTTTTCGCCTCAACCGCCTTGGCAAGCTTCAGTCTCCACTTCTCTTGCAGCTTGCTCACGCGCAGCAACGCGGCACCCATGACTGAGATTACCAGACTAGCGATCAGCGAAAAAACGCCCTCCCAGATATTTTCTGTGCTGGCCCATTTGTCGGTCCCGAGGCCATAGAATGCACCGATCATACCGCAACCAATCACGAGGCATATTGCAAGGCCGATAAGTGTGCCGAGCCAGACTTGCTTGCGAAGCTTCTTGTAGACGACTGGATCGCGGTCGGGACCGAGCTGGAGTTTGAGGAAGGAAAAGAGAACGCTGACGATAATCACAGTCTCGAGCGTTTCGCGGAAGAGGATGAAGAAGATGGGAACTGCGAAGACATTGACCATGTTGGCGGTGTTGAGCTTCTGTCCGTCTATGGGCAAGATGGCTGATGTTCGCCTGTAATCAGATAAGATGAGAAAAGGTCAAAGGTGAGTTGAAGGAGGGGGTTTGTCAGAACCTGTCAGAAATCTGATCCACGGTCGAGGATGGATCAGATAAGATGGAAGAAAGCGATCGGCGCTCCGACCTCGCGTGCTAGCACTGCCAAGATACGAAGGCTCTCAAGTAGGGTCACAAAAATGTCGTGCAACTGTCGAGGCTGTTCGAAACCAGCATGCGACAAGGGAGCTCAACTTCCGATACAGGTATTAAGTTCGGCATCGGAGTTGCGTGATCTGTTGAGCACTGGCAGGTAGGAACGATTCGACAGCTCTCCACCGAGAGATGGGCGGTCCGACTTCGAAGCGAGCTCTTGTCCTATCCGGGAATGGTCTGTCGATAATCTGGATGTCGCCCCGCTTATCTGATCAAACTTTGTGCGCTTGGCCTTGCTTGAGATCAGCTTGGACATGCTTCACTTCTGACTCAAGGACATATTGCATGCTGCATTTCCGATACAGCGACACTTTCAAAACCTGGCATTCGATAGCGAACCAATTATATCATGTTCAGGACTTCGATACCGGGGGCTTGCCCAGGCTCAAGACAACTAAGGTGCAGGGCATCGTTCGCGGCCACGTCTTAGGACAACCAAGGCGTCGGATATCCTTCGCGGTCGCGCTTTTTTTTTAGTCAGAGCTTCTAGAGCTTGCGATACGAAGTCGTGGTCCACATCCATTTTCTGATTTGATGGTGTTACACTTTGAAAGTCAAGCTGTTATCTGATCTGCCGGAGAAGCTCCTGCCCGACCTTCGTTTCTGCTGCATTCATTGCAGAAAGATCTTCAGCATCCTTGCTTGTACGGATGTCAAATCCCTCAAAACGGTCGCTTCACCTCCTCTCGTCCTAAGCCAAGCCAATCGAGACCAATCTTTCGCTTTGGACTCACGCCACATGTAAAACCAGGCTCTTCGCAGCATGCGCAGAACAGCTTGGCGCGCAAAGTATTGTCAGACCACAAAGCGCGGGGTTTGCCCTGGGACACGATCGAAGGGGTTTTGATAACCTGCAAACTAAATCGCTTTCATTTTAGATCTTATCTGATCCTTACACTTTCGCATCGATATCGGCCTTCCTGACGAACGAAAAATCCTTGTGTTCAGGTGTCCAGGGTTCCACAAGAGCCTGGCCGAGCTCTTCTCCAGCTTGATGAAGACGTGATCCCATCTTATCTGATCTTTTGTCGGTCACCCTCCCGCCTCACACTCATCGCCTCAAACACGCTGCGATGGCTCTAGCTCAAGTCCTGTTGTTGGCACTTACCTCGCTGGCAACCACAGCTCTCGCCGATGTTAGACAGTATGACTTTACTGTTGGCTGGGTCGACCGGAACCCCGACGGACAACATGAGAGACGAGTCATGGGCATTAACGGCCAGTGGCCCATCCCAGCGATCTACGCAACAGTCGGCGACCAGGTCGTGGTCAACCTCAAAAATGAGCTGGGAGACAGACCTTGCTCGTTGCACTTTCACGGTCTATACATGAATGGCACTACTCATATGGATGGTGTTGCTCAGAGCACGCAATGCCCAGTCCCAGCGAACTCATCCTTCACTTACAGCTTCAATGTTACCCAACCAGGCACATACTGGTACCATTCACATGTCGATGGACAGTACCCAGATGGACTGAGAGGACCATTAATAGTGCATGATCCTGAGAATCCATATGCTGATCAGTTCGACGAGGAGCTGGTGCTTACATTGTCGGATTGGTACCATGACGAGATGCCTGGTCTCATCTCCTCGTTCCTGAGTGTGACCAATCCAACTGGTGCTGAGCCAGGTAAGCTAATCATTCTGACAGCCAGAACGGCATAACTAACCTCCACAGTGCCTAATTCTGCCTTAATGAACGACACACAAAATTTGCAGATCCCTGTCGAGCCGAACAAGACTTATTTCATGCGCATAATTAATATCGCAGGCTTTGCCGCACAGTACTTCTGGATTGAAGGGCACACATTCCGCATAATCGAGGTAGATGGCGTCTACCACAAGCCGCTAGAAGCAGACATGATCTATGTAACAGCAGCACAGCGGTATGGCATTCTCCTCACCACAAAGAATGACACGAGCGAAAACTTTGCCATCGTTGGAGCAATGGATCAGGATCTATTTGACGTTGTGCCGGACGGTCTCAACCCAAATGTGACATCCTACCTTGTCTACAATACGGAGGCTTCTCTGCCCAACGCCACCTTTGTGGATGAGTTCAAGCCGTTCGACGACATCCTGCTCGAGCCAACAGATGAGCTCGCCCTCTTCGAAGACCCGATACTGTCCTACACGGTTGACGTTAAGATGGACAATCTCAAAGATGGAGTGAACTACGCGTTCTTTAACGACGTAACTTTCGTGCGTCCCAAGGTGCCTACACTCTACACTGTCATGACGTCTGGCAACCTCAGCACCGACCCAACGGTCTACGGCATCAACACTCACCCGCTCGTACTCGAGCACAACCAGGTTGTCGAAATAGTCCTCAACAACCACGATCCGGGCAAGCATCCGTTCCATCTCCACGGCCACGACTTCCAGGTCCTTGCACGTGGCGACGACGACTCCGGTGATTGGGATTCAGAAGCTCTCAGCAACGGTACAGTTACGTACCCGGCTACTCCGATGCGTAGAGACACTCTTCTCGTCCGACCGAACGGTCACTTCGTGATCAGGTTCCGATCCGATAATCCCGGTGTCTGGCTCTTCCACTGCCACATCGAGTGGCACGTCGACTCAGGTCTTAGTCTTACGGTTGTCGAGGCGCCACTGCAGCTTCAGCAACAGCTCGCCGGCAAAATCCCAGAAGACCACTATGATGCTTGTCGCGCAGAAGGTATGCCGTATGAAGGTAACGCTGCCGGGAACACTGTCGACCTTCTTGATACGCAGGGCATGAGTGTGTCTCCAGGCTTGCTGCCAACCGGCTTCACGCCAAGAGGTATCGTGGCATTGACCTTTTCAATCCTAGCAGGTCTCCTTGGTGTCGCGGTCATTGTGTGGTATGGCCTCGGTGAGATCACTCCCACTGAGCAGGAAAGAGAGGAGAGCAAGATTGATGCCTTGGCGAAGAGTTCAGGAATCGTCGAGGTAACAGGTGTCAACGCTGCTGACGTTGTTACGAAAGGCAAAGTTGGACATGGCAACGCGAGACCGGTGTAGATCATATGACTGAGTGTGAGTTGACGCGCTTTGCAACCTCGAGGTAAGGGGTGTTGACGGCGTGCAACCTCCGGCGAGGATCCTGTTTAGGCATGCCCAATCCTGACAAATTGACAAGGCATTTTCAATGTTTATTCTCATCGAGTTTGCTTGGATCTCAAGTTCATTGCTGGCAGATTTGTTTCCGTGATTTAGTCTTAACTTTCACTTTCTTTGCGAGCGGCATCAAAACTGATTTTTGCCTGAACATCCTCTCCTTGGTGCCTGAAGACGTCTGGTCTCCTCCTACCTGCCCGTCATAGCTAGCGCAAGCTGCGGGGTGTTGGAGAAGCGGCAGGCCAATGACGCCAGTGCCCCTCGGTTACAGCTCCGAAGCATCGAATGTTGCTGCCATCATAAGGACGACGCTCACCAACCTCGAGGACAACGCAGTGCTCGGACTAGCAATACTTCACCCTCTTTCTTCGACTTCGTGCGTGAGTGAAATCCTCTTGTTAGCCTCCGATATCGAAGTGCGGCCCTGATTGTTTTCGTTTCGGTAAAACGTTTTTCGTCAGCAACGAAGGCATATAAACCTGCTAGAAGGCCAGAGCAGTGTTTTGCTTCCTCTTATCGCGTGCCACAGATTCCGCAACTGACGTGCAGCACGAAAAGGGACTCGATCAAGTCTAAGCCCTATCGCCCATCACAAGAGTCCATCAGCACATGCACATCAGCACATAGCTATACATCCCACCATGTCTAAAACCTTGAAGATAGCCGTCATCGCCGGTGACGGCATCGGCACAGAGGTAATGCCATGGGGCATCAAGTGCCTGCAAGCAGCTGCCAAGGTCTATGACCTCTCCTTGGAGTTCAAGGATTTTGACTTCGCCTCATGCGCCTATTACAAGGAGCACGGCAAGATGATGCCAGATGACTGGAAAGACCAATTGTCTGGTTTTGACGCGTTGTACTTCGGTGCCGTCGGTCTGCCGGCTGTCGTACCTGATCACGTTAGCTTGTGGGGAAGTCTGCTGCAGTTCCGAAGGGAATTTGACCAATATGTCAATCTCCGACCTTGCCGGCTGATGCCTGGTGTGCGATGTCCGCTAGTTGGACGGAAGCCGGGGGACATCGACTTTTGGATCGTGAGAGAGAATACGGAGGGCGAATATTCCTCGATTGGTGGCAAGATGTTCCCGGGTACTGATCGCGAGGTGGTCATTCAGGAGACGGTCATGACTAGGACTGGGGTGGATAGGGTGCTCAAATATGCTTTTGACTTGGCACAATCGAGGCCGAAGAAGCACCTCACGTCAGCGACCAAGTCGAACGGCATCTCCATCACGATGCCATACTGGGACGAGCGCGTGGTTGAGATGTCCAAGGGCTACGCAGATGTGAACGTCGACAAGTTCCACATCGACATTCTCACGGCTCATTTCGTGCAACGGCCACAGCATTTCGATGTTGTAGTTGGCAGTAACTTGTTCGGCGACATTCTATCGGACTTAGGTCCCGCATGTACAGGCACGATCGCTATCGCACCGTCTGGCAACATCAACCCGACGGGCAAGTTCCCGTCTCTGTTTGAGCCGGTTCATGGCTCGGCGCCTGACATCATGGGCAAGGGCATCGCCAATCCGATAGGGATGATCTGGGCAGGGCAAATGATGCTTGAACATTTTGGACACAAGGATGCTGCAAACGCTATGCTCAAGGCTATCGAGACGGTGCTGTCGAACGGTGATGATGCTGTGATTACTGGAGACATGGGAGGCAAGGGCAACACGCAGAGCTTTGGAGAGGCGGTGGAAAAGGAGATCTTGGGGAGCAAATAGTGCTTCAGCTCAGCAAGTCAGGATTTGCCAGTTGTCTGCTATAGTGGGCAGTATGTGAACGATCATGAATTTGGGATTCGCGCTTAAATGTGAAGTGCAGTTCGATGCGTTGATGCCAACCTCCTCCTGCCGATCACCTGTGGTAACTCCACTGATTGCATAAAGTAGCCTGGCACTCAACCGTAGTAGTTGGAATATGCTGCACGATCTCATCCGCTGCAAGCAGCATGTCACTTTCACCTCAAATTTCCATGCTTGCGGCATTTGCTGTTCAGCTCACCTCTAATGCACGAGTGCTTTGACGCGACCCAGAAGCTTGGAAAGGGCTCTGTGACCTCTAGCTGAGCTTGTGCTGCTAAGTCTTACAACATCGTAGCTTTCGCGACTGCTGCTTCGAGTCCATATTCACCCACTACCATCTTACAGTCTGCCTGCTGACCTACTCACCACAGTTCAGCAGGTCAGTCCAACACCATAGTTATACCCCGACTTGCGCGTCCAGTCAACGCATTCAAAATGTCTCTCTCACCCTCCCCTCCACCCGGAACCGCCTCCATCGACCGCCAGAAAACGACTCCATTCCTCCTGCACTTCTGCTACCGCTCCAACGCCTTCCACAGCCTCTCCGACTTCCCGGTACCCACCCCATTGAATCCACGTCCGACCCTGCCAGCCCATCTGCAGATGTACACCTGGATGAGCTGCACCCTGCGCGAACTCGCGCACTTACTTACAACCGCGCTGCCGGGCGTTGTCCCTGAGCCTGCGATCGGGACACGGCTGAGTTTCAGACTAGTGTATCCGGATACGAGGGTTGATGTGACGAGGGGGCCGGGGAGACTGAGTGGGGAGGAGGGACGGGGAAGGTATACGATGAGGGAGGTCGGGAGTGTGGTGATATCGGCACCTGATGGCGCGAACGGACATGGAATTGAGCGTGGGGGGAAAGAAGATTGGGAGCTAGGAGGGGAAGATAGTGAGAAGACATTGGCGGATGCGAGGTTCGTTATTGGGGATTTTATTGACTGTGCGATATTTCCGCCCTTGAGTGATGGGAGTGTTGTGCCTAGGGGAAATACACTCGGGAACAGAGGGGGCTATGTCAATGGGAGAGGGAGAGGAGCGGCCAGTTATGGCGTGGGCAGAGGTGCTGTTATACCTGTGGGTGAATGGAGGAGAGGTGAAAGGCTACCTGGAGCTGATGGTGTTGGGTACAGAGGCGGTGCTGCGTATGGACGAGGTGCGAGGAGAGGAGGGTACTGAGCATTTAGGTAAAACCGTGGGGTTGGAACATTACAATGCAGGAGATCGGCGAATATTTGTGCCACAGGAACCCAAGCTAGCGAAATCTACGACTCCGAACCAATATCCTCCATACCACAATTTCTACCGGATATCCCGATAGTACTAGCGCTGCTGTCAAGATTGCTCGGCCGATCGCGCAGTACTGAACCCGCCATCAGGTCCTGACAGATCAGTACTGACTTTGATATCCATCAGCTTTATATCAATCACCTCACATCGGACGGTTTGATCCCTCGGGCATCCGGCGTCTACAACTCTCTCTATATCTCCGCTCTCGGGCAAGCCGTCTCTCCTCCCACTGCTCCCGATCAAACCCACAGGCCTAATGACATCATTGCTCGTACCTGTGTCTGCAGCTCCACGGTGCATGGGAGAGGACTGCCGCAGACGTATCCTCGGTGGAAGAGCAGGGAGCGTGGAGGAGATTGCGTGGCAGAAGCAGAAGCCTGTCAGGCGGATTGCTTCCTGGGTTGCTGCTTTGTGCCTAGCTGTGGCCGAGGATATCTGCTACAGAAGTAACGGTATGGTGTTTGGTGTGGAGGCAGCGTTTCAGGCAACGTTACATTGATCAACTGGGATGTGGATTGACGTCAAGGCCTGCTTCATCAACCCAAATACAGATCAAGGACCCCAGATTTTGAGCAGATGTTACAGCCAGGAACATCTACACAACTCATCGCCTACCCATGTAGGTCATCAGAAGCCACTAACCTGCCGCTTCGACAGCAAGAGGATACTCTGCCGGACCGATAGACTGGCCGGAAGGTAAATTTGGTCCGGGTTGACTATACCCTCACCGCCTTTAGCAACCACGTAAAAAAATCCTCGCACGGCCGGCGGGCGCCACTCCGAATCACTGCTTCTTACAGCAGTATATACCACTATATGCTTCTAGGATCGCCGCTCACACATCGAGCTTCGATCCTTTGATCGGATTGGTCGCGGAGGTGTCGCTGTCTCATTGCCCCAGGTCTCGACCACGTACTCGGCAAGCACGATGATTGGCTCGGAGACCTGGCTCGTCTACTGGAAGTGTCTATTGCCTAGTCATTGCTTAGAGCAGTCTACGCGTATCCGTTGAGTATACAGCTAGGTCAAAGCATGGGAAGGTCTTGACTGCCGACACTTAGTCGCGCTGTGGATTTCGGCCAGGCTATTCGGCTATCGGAATACTAAGGCAGAGACCACTTCAGTGCTCGTGGCTGACGTCATATTGACGCTGTCTCATCTACATACGCGACGGCAGTCGCTCGATATACAACTGCTTCCTCCTCTCCATACGCTGGTGCATCACTGACTGTCTTCGAGACTATCGTCAGCAAGAAGGTATTGTGCAGCTCCCCGATCCTTGACCAATATGGCGCCTAAGACAGCTCTTCTGGTTGTTGATATGCAACGCTTCTTTGAGTCAATGACCACCACAGCAGTTCCCAACATTAAGAAGCTGATAACACAATTTCAATCCTCATCCTCGCCAATAATATTCACACAGCATGGCCATTCAAGGGAAGAACTCACCGCGGACCCATCGCCAAATCAACTTGTCCGCAAATGGGGCTCCGGTGGCTCAATAGCCTACGGCTCAGACGACTGGCAGTTTCAGACCGAGATCAAGAAATATGTCGAGGGCTCCAAGTCTGGTGCTGGCGCAAGTGGGTGGCCGAAGGTGGTTGCAAAGAATACCTATGATGCATTCATCAACACTAATCTGGATCAAATCTTGAGGGACGCAAACGTGGAGAGGACAGTGGTGTGTGGCGTTATGACAGATTGCTGTTGTGACACCACGGCCAGGAGTGCTTTTAATCGTGGCTTCGAGTCATGGTTGGTCAGTGATGCTTGTGGGAGCGCGAACAAGACGCAGCATCGGGCTGGGCTAAACGGATTCGGTTTCGCTTTTGGCGAGGTGCTGACGACCGCTGAGGCTGTTGGAGCATTGAAAAAAGGCGAGTGAAGCAGCCGGTGCCGAGGTGGACCGTTTGTGGTTGAACATGCGGCCACCACACCTCGAAGGCCGGTGGCGTCGTGGACACATCAACGCTATAACATAGAGAGGGAAGCAATCAGCGCAGAGATATTCAAAACACACCAGCCCCTAATCTCTTCAACTAAGTTGATGCTTGGATTCAGGTCCTCCATTAGCCGCAACCATGCGCTTTATGGCCCGCCTTTGATATTTCAACCCATTTCCTTCTCAAGTGTTCGCGTCCAAACACAATTCGTCCTGCCTGTCATCCTTCCACATTCGTCACGTTGCTTCTGTGCACCATCCGCAACGAGTCGCAGGTCTACTCCTGTCATGGCTTTCTTCTATTACTATCAACAATGGCAGGCCTACCCAACTGTTCCTCACATCTCATTTCAGCTATTGCTTCGGTCATACACTTGAACAAAAGACAACTTTATCGCCCACAGAACCCACCATAGAGCATTACTTCACAGGACAGTCCGGAGAGTAATTACCACCACGGCATGGCCACGACTCGTGTGTCCGACGCAAGATGTGCAAAGCAGAGAGGTAGGTGGCTTGCGGAAGTCGTGCAAAACTCTGGTCACTGGTAACGGGCAACAACAACTCTGTATCGCCAGGATTCCCGGTCCTAGAAAATAGGACGCGTCCAATACGCCCATTTGGAATTTCGTCGGGATAATCCCCACAGGATCTGTGGCCCGCACGCCAAGTGGGGTTGTTGATCGACAATCCCACCCTCGTTACATATTCGCTTAATCCATCGAGCTACAATAAAGCAGTACAGTCCATTTGCCAGATTGCGGGCCGCGACCATGGACTGTCCAAAAGCCAGCCGCGATTCCTACTGCAGGGTTTCTGGAACACTGCCCTCGATCCATTCTCCTGAAGGACTTCGTCCACAGAAGCATGGCTATGTATGCACAATGAACACTTACTGGACAATTAGCCTAAAAGCGGTTCAATCATTCTAGCACGGCCGCTTCAGCGCCTCAAACCCAAAGTCAACGACTAATCTGTGCTCACAGTCTTCCAAGAGCACTACCAGACGATAACCCTAACCCCACGAAGCACATCCTCGGACTGATTCACCAAATTCCCAATGCAACCAGAACCACAACCACAACCAGATTCGCAGCAAATGACCAACACCATGTCTTCAACATCTACATCGGCAGCAAAGTCCCCACCTCATCTGCAGCGAACAAAAACCTCCTCACAACTCACCGTAAAAGGAAAACCCTTCCTCATGCTCGCCGGCGAACTCCATAACTCCTCCCTGAGCTCAGCGAAATACATGTCAACCATCTACCCAATCATGAGGCACATGAACCTCAACGCGCTCCTCGGCGCCGTGACCTGGGAGCTAATCGAGCCCGTAGAAGGCACCTTCACCTTCGCCGAGCTCGACGCCTGTATCCACGGCGCCAGGGAACAGGGCCTCCATCTCGTGCTTCTTTGGTTCGGGAGCTTCAAGAACGCGCTGAGCACGTATGTCCCCGCCTGGGTGAAGACAGACGTCAACCGTTTCCCACGTGCCCATGTGAGGGACGATATGGGGAGGTTGAAAACGACGGAGCTTGTGAGTCCTTTCTGCGAGGAGGCTGTTGCAGCGGATGCGAGGGCGTTCGCAGCGTTGATGGCGCATGTCAAGGAGATTGACGGTGAGCATTCGACGGTTTTGATGGTTCAAGTTGAGAACGAGCCGGGGTTGCTGGGAGATAGTCGTGATCGGAGTCGGATTGCGGATAAGAAGTTTGCGGAGCCCGTGCCGACGGATCTGATGGAGTATATGGAGAGTCAGCGGACGCTGCATCCCATGTTTGAGAAGCGGTGGCCGGACTTTCAGCAATCACTGAAGTTGTGCAAGAACAGGAGCTGGGAGGATGTATTCGGTCCTGGCATTGCGGCGGAGGAATTGTTCATGGCCGATGTTTTTGCTCGCTATGTTGGCCGTGTGGCAGCGGCCGGAAGAAAAGAGTACGATATCCCGCTGTATGCCAATTGCTGGCTGAACACGGACGATCCTTCCGTGTTGGACTTGACGGGAATACCGCTTGGTGAGGGCGCCCCGACCGTGGCCGGTGGTGGCGCGAAGCCGGGCGTGTACCCATCTGGCGGGCCCGTGCCTCACGTCTTAGATATTTGGAATTGCCACACGGTGGACAAGGGTGCATTAGACTTCGTTGCGCCGGACCTGTACCTGCATGACTATGAGTGGATCAGTCAACAGTATCGGTATAGAGACAGGCCGCTGTTCATCCCAGAGCAGAAAGCTGATGATGCAGGAATGAGGAGAACGTGGCTTGCGTACGGCACATACGGGTGCATTGGATGCAGTCCATTTGGCATCGACACGGTCAACATGGACGAAGGTGAGATGGACGGCTGGAGAAGGACATATGGCTTGCTCGGCAAGATGAGCTCGCGGATCCTCCAGGCACAAGCCGAACGGCCGGAGGATATGTTTGGTTTCTTCTTCGACGAAGTCAATATCAAGAAGACCGGCAAGGAGCAGTGGAGACGCACATTCAAGGACATTGACATGGAAGTAACCGTGGAGCGGTCATTTGTGTTTGGCAGGCCTGCGCCAGGCTATGGGATCGTGCTGCATGAAGGGGACGGCAAGTTCTTGCTGATTGGCGATGGATTCCAGACGACGTTTAAGAGTACAAGTCCGAACTCGACGTTTACAGGCATTTTGTCGGCGACGGAGAAGGAAGTGGATGAGGTTGGGAACTTGTCGACGCTGAGGACGATGAATGGCGATGAGACCCGGAGTGGTGCTTGTATGACTATGCCTACGGAACAACCGGATTATGGTGGCTTTCCGATTCGAGTTACGATCCCGGCGAGGACTTATGTTGCCGAAGTCGTCGTGTATAGCTTAGAGGAGAAGGCAGAGCACTTTTAGATAGACACAAACCACGAACCGAAGCGCAGATACTTAGCTGAGAGCAGCTGAGGAGCTGCTAGACGACTAAGCGCGCCATGAAGCACTGCTGCCCAAGACCGCCTCTAGTGGTGAAGCTGCTTGAGGACGACCAGTCGGCCCAGGCTGTGCTGGATATCGTGCGGCTGCTGTAAGTGGTAATGGTGGGTTTGAAGCTACTCGTGCTTGTAGTTGTGCCACTGTAGTCAGCTGCTGTGTTGGTCTTGGTGCTACCACTGCTTGTGAATCCGCGAGCCCTTGACTTAATCGTCTCCGTAGTGTAGTTACGGTAGCCGTACACATCGAGACCACAAGACAGGTGAAGTTCTGGTCGCGCTATTCAGCTGCATAATGTAGCTGTGAGAGATCGTCTCCGTAGTGTAGTTACGGTAGCCGTACACATCGAGACCACAAGACAGGTGAAGTTCTGGTCGCGCTATTCAGCTGCATAATGTAGCTGTGAGAGGAGGCTGTCTCGAAGCAAGATTGGAGTTATGGGCGCACCAACTCAACCAGTCATTGACCACTTACTCGTTGATGAAGAGCGGTGCCAATTGTTCTAGACCTTGCCTGTTATACAGCTGCTCTGGGGCATCCCGGACGTTAATAGGAGAGTTGAGTGGGAGCTTTTGTTACCGATCTAGCTTTTGCTCATGTTAAAGATACCTGTATTGAGCGGGAGGTACTTGGGCTTAGCACGCGTGAAAGGAGGCTCTGCACGCACCTACTAGTTAGACCGCGGCCTTTCCGAGGTCGGTCCTGCCTACAATCAACGTCCAGGTCGCGACATGCTTGGCAGAACAAACGGCCATCATTATAGTGCACTAATCGTGAACCAGTGCGTTGGGGGTCGCGGCATGGGTCATGCAATGGGCTAGGTCATATCTTCACTTTCTCCGCTCAACATGCTTCGCGCGCGGCAACTGTGCATCATTTGAGGCTTGTGTTGTCAACAGCAAGACGTCGCTGAGTAGCCACGCAGTGCCACTGCTCAGCGAGATAGGAAAGAAGCAAGGAGACAATCCGGCGTGGCAGGAGCAGCTGAGGATACGGAGTAGTTGGGCTTAGAGACCACACTAGCGCTATGCTCCTTTAGGCTAGTCTCCACCTCTTGATCGGGCCCGGTCAGAGCCCAGTTACAAACCCAAGGACACCATGGTCTGTTTCCAATGGTCGCCATGGTGCCTTCTGGTCACTCTTGATTCCGCTTTCGCAGTTGACAGAGTTGGCTATCGCCTTCTAGATTGCCAGTATCGGAACGCTTGTCTCATTTACCATCTGGACTGCGTGTGCGCCGCAATATACGAGAAGACAGGTCACCTTGGTTATAGCAACGCTGTACATGGCATAGTCTTCCTATTTACTAATTCGCTAGACTTGCTTTGCCAGGTCTGGCGGTCAGTTATATTGTCGGGATCTTGCCCTACAAGGTGTGACCCAAGGCTCTAACCCTGTGCTTCTGTTTGACGGCGCTTTCTGCCGTCTTCAACCGATATGACAACCCTGTCGACCTGGCAAAGCTGGACTAGAAGCTCTACTTCGCTGACGTTGCAGCTTTGATGGGTCGAAAATTTGACAATAAAATCCTACGTTCTGCAGACACGAAGCTTGCCTCTCAAATATTGTGAGTGTCTTTGATAGTGACCAGATACCGGCAGGGCAATCGCTGATGGTCTTGCCTACAATGAGAACGACAACGAGAAATACGATGGACAGAGGCTATGTCATGGATAGCGTCGGCTCCCCTGATGCAGAACGAGGTGTATGGAGTGTAAGGTACTGCCATTCCTTAGCGTTTACTGGTGGGTTCACTCGTCCTTTTCACTTCATAACGAGCCGCAAACATACTGTGACTGCAACTCATATTACGATGTCACAATCCGAATTGTTCTTACACAGCTTCACGTGTCCATGTCTCAGTCGAGCAGGACGCACTACACTTCCATATAAGACATCGTCCACATCAATCACCATACCTTTTGTCAAGCACCTCTCAACGACATAATCACTGCCTCGTCACCGCACAGCTCGACCATTCTGCTCAGTGTTTGCCTATACACAAAGAGCTCAGCCCTTGATCGTTGTTCTATAAGATAAGACGACGCCTTTAGAGCCTCCTCCATCTCCACACGATCTTCACTTCTCCTAGAAGCTGTAACAAGTATGGCACCGCCAGCAAAGCCTCGTAAGTTCAAACAAGTGTCATTTCCGCATAAGTGGCCACTCATACTAACATTAGTTGCATAGTTCGAGGATACCATCATACGTCTGGTAGGGACATCACTGAAGATACCATCAATGAAGACCGAAGTGAGCAAGAAGCTGCTCAGTCAGACGACGAGATAACAGGCCCCGAAGCCGGCGCGCTCACAAGTGCTGATCGCGATGGCCGTCTGCTTGCTCTCGAGAACCGAATCGGCCCCACACCGCATACCGCTAAAGACCTTCTTTTGATTCTCGACGAGGCTGTAGACTGGGATGTCAATAGAGCAGAGGCTTTCTTCCGTCGTTGGCAGGCTGATCGCAGGAATCGACGGACGTGGCAAGACGGATGGAGTACGGATGGGGAGGACGATATGAGCGAGCCGAAATCTCCTAATCATGAGACAAGCACGGAAGATGTCTTGGGACCTACATATCTCGGAGGCTACACCATCGACGAGCACTTGTCAGCCATGGCTCATGTCGAAATTGAGCTTCCGAATGGGCTGATGGGCGACGACTTTACCTGGAGCGGTAATGCCGACTATGAGCGACGAGAAGCAGTCTGCACCTTTGCCGACGTCGTATTGCGACGCTACGATATTCTCCTCAGTCGAAGTGAAGCAGCATTGACTCTCGCCTTCGCTAGCTGGAATCTTGAGCGAGCAGTGGGCTACTATGGCGACACCGACACCACTCGTGCTGCACTATCTACTTTCTTCGACCGCATGCGGATGCCACCATCTCGGCACGACAACATCGAGGATGCACAGTCCGAACGTGACACAAGATTAGCGCTCTTATTGACATACACAGGATACCCAAGCTGGTACAGCGCTCAGCTCCACCTCACCAAACACGGCGACGACCTCGTCAAAGCCATGGCAGGTTGGGTCCGGGACGGCATAGAGCCCATCGCACACAAAAGCGACAAGCAGTTGAAAAGAGGAGACGGGTACGGTCGACGGCTCAACTTCGACGGTCAGCAGGTCGCCTTGCCAGAAGCCAAAGACACTTTCCGCAGACTGCGGGGCGATGATGACAGGAACTGGGCCGTGGAGCCAGAAGCTTTCATGAGTGAGGAGAAGAAAGCAACCATCGACATCTCTTCTTTTCAGAAGACATCCACTGGGTCGTGGAAGTTCCCATTGTTCGGCAAGACAAAGAAAAGAGTCAAAGACAAGAAAGGTGCCGACATGACCCGACGACCAGGCGGTGTGATTGACTATGACGTTGAGCCGCCGCGGGCTGGAGCACCGGACTGGACGAAGTTCAGATTCGAATATATCCACAAAGGCAGGTATTTCAATGTGCCCTGGAGCAACAACAAGCAGCTGCTGGCCGAACGCGGCGAGAACCGAACAGTGGCCGAAGGTGGCACCCGACATCAGGACGATGAGCGGACCGAGGTCTTCGACTGGAACGACAAGGAGATGGTGGAAGTTCTTCGAAAGTGGCGCGCTCAGAAGATGACTAGAGTTACGCAGATGAGTTTACGCGAAGCCGGTCAAAGGCTATCTATCGAGGAGAAGCGGTTCTTGAAGCAGCTGGTCGATGATGCTTTTGCGCGACATCGGCTGCAGAATCCTGATCGAGATGACGATGAGCTCAAGAAGACGTTTTTCATCAGCAGTGGAACGAAGAAGGAATGGGAAAAGAAGTGGAATGCGCGGTTCGCAGGGAAGATTGTTGCGTCGGAGTTTGACCCGAGGCGGACGAGGCCTGCGGTCAATCTCTATAACTTGGCGAAGAGATGGAAGAAGCTGTGCGAGCTGTACGGGTTGACGTTTGAAGTACATGGTAATCCGACTGACACGAATGAGGAGCAGTGGCCATGGGAGGTCGAGGAGAACGAAGACGCTGAGAGCGATGACGAGTCTGGGGATACATGAAAGGCCAGTGCGGGACAAGTACGCTACAGTACTTTCTCCAAGGGCCCGACTGCCATTGTATAGTATAATAGCTTCACTCTCTTCCATAGCTATGTCGATAAATGCTACCCCATCAGGGAAGTAACAAGGCAGCCTTGATGCTTCGACCTTCAGCTGCTACTTAGTGGCTTGCACGTAGTTTGCAATGGCAAACACATTTGGATCGCGTAAATCATCTGGTTGTGCGCTCTGAGGAGTACGACGTTGGCAGGCAGATCAGGGAGAGAAGGAGGTGACAAAGGAGCTGGTCGTATGCAAGCAGAAGCCAAGTGGCAAGACACCATGCGCAAGCGTCTTGCTGCTCAGCCATACCATCTTGCCACGGTCATCTCTGCAGGCCAAAACCACAAATAGGGGAGTGTTCTCGGCGTTGTCGGGCTTGGCGGAGCTTGTGACTGGCTACTGAGGCCTAAATCGCGGTCCCTGGTTGTGATAGGTCAATACGTAGCAGTGCTGTGCCGCTGATACATTCAACCACTCAAGGCAGTTTCAGGCATCTCGTCAGGTGCGATGTGGGCGGGCAAGCCTGGACGTGGATGCCATGCGAGCGGCGGGTGCTTTCGTCACCTCCACTCTTTGCACCGTTTCCATCATTCTAGATTGAATTCCAAACAATTTGCAGCTTCCGTCTTCATTTGAGCATTGGTCAGGCCCGGTGATATCGCAATCACTCCGACAACCTCAACATGACGATTTTCTGATATCCTACGACTTTACGAGTGATTTTCCTGAGTTGTAGTTGAGGTAGCTGCGACCGGCGACCGCCCCACTCACTCGTATTGGGTTGGCAGTTGCGACGACGAGGTCTCACCCTCGCCTGGCCCTAGGCCGCATCTTTACGATCTCAACGACTACTACAACCAATTGAGCGATGCGATTCGGAAGATTACCAGGAAGATTCCCTCTACAGTCGACTCTTGCCACGTCCACCCGAAGTACACCGACCTCGGTCCAACAGCATGTTCCAACCCTGGCGTTGGGCCATGGCCACCAGGAATTCGCCTCTCACCCCGATGGCCCACCTACATCGATAGTAATCAACATCAGCGATGGCGGCTCGACAGGAAGAGGCATCCTCATTGGCCTGCTGTCGGCCTTTGGTTCAGCGGGTATTGCTGTGCTCGTCCTAGCCATCTTTTTCTTTTTCAAGTATACCTCCCGTGGCCGAATTATACTCGACAGGATAGGCCGACCAGGTGAATTTGATGATGAGCAAGCATTTGCCAGAGAAGAGGCTGAAGCCCTCGAGGGAATGGATGACCTGCAGCGGGCGGAATATATGCGAGCCAAGGGCAAGACCGCTCATGAACACATCCCGGCATTCCGCTAACACACACCAGCATTCATCCACGCGAACCCCCCCGAGACCGCTCCTACAGATATATCATTATCACAATTCTTAGCCATACAAGAGAAAGGTGTCTCGGCCTGGGAATTTGAGCCAGAACTTGAGATCGCCAACTGCTTCGTCGAGGCTCGCACCGAGATTGAGTTCTTCGACTCTGAATGCAGCGTCCAGAGCAATCTGCCTATACCTAAGCAAAATGAAGTCTATTATTGGGAAGCCAAGATATATGATAAGCCCGAATCAAGTACAATCAGTATTGGCTTGACCACTAAACCATACCCACTGTTCAGGCTGCCAGGTAGTCCATCCCGCAAACTCTCCCTTGGATTCTCCTGCTGACGACTCTAGGTTATCACAAGACCTCGCTAGCTTATCTTTCCAACGGTCAACGGCGGCATAATCAGCCCTTTACTGGGGTCCCCTATGGCCCGGAATATGTCCAGGGCGACGTGATTGGTGTTGGCTATCGACCACGAACGGGCAGCATCTTTTTCACCAGAAATGGGAAGAAGTTGGACGAAGTTGCCCACAATCTCAAAACGCAGAACTTCTTTCCAACCGTTGGCGCAAACGGTCCATGTACTGTTCATGTCAACTTTGGCCAGATGGGTTTCGTCTTCATTGAAGCAAACGTCAAGAAATGGGGCTTGGCTCCCATGACTGGCAGCCTGGCACCTCCGCCTCCATATGGCAGCGAGCAAGGGAGCATCTTGCTTGAAGCAGGCCGTGAAGGAGTACGACAACCAGAGTACCAGCCTGGTCACTCGAGAACGAGAAGTGGTCTGGGAAGATTAGGTCTACCCTCAGGAAACCCAGGGCCTGTAAGAACGCCAACAGAAATCTCGCTTGCGCACCTAGCTCATGTATCGTCGCAGGACTTGAGTCAAGACGATACCAGTATGGGGGACGTCCAACATCAGCCTGTGGAAAACACTCCTGCTGGGCAGCAAATCATCCCACCACCAGAGTACACGAGCCCAGTGAGCAGTCCTCGAAGTAGTACGCATGCTGCTCAAAGGACTAGCCTTGTACAGCGTTCGAACGAGGACCATCCGCCCATACCAACCTACGACCAGTCGGTAGGCGGCTCAAGTGCCCACTCATGACAAACATAGATACCCCAGTTTGACGAAGTTATTTTTCACGTTTGTCCCGCGTTCAGCGGATGATGATTGTTATGCGCTCGAGCAATATGATCCTCTTTTCCGTGATACTTCCGGCTCGACAATCACGAGCTGCTTCCCTTCCTGGCTTTGAGCATTAACGGAAACATCTGCTTTGCAAGCCATGCACTCTACTTGTATATGCGCACAGTCTCGGTAAACTTTTAGCGACTAGAGTCTGCTCGCGACTGGATCACCGCATGCCAAATGACGTACCCCATGACCAGAAGGGAGCTATCCCAAACAGACCTCGTTTGTGCTTGCCCTACCCTGGAACGTGCGTGCCAACGACCCGGCATGCACACCTCCTGCGAGGCCTGTTGGACAGCATTCTCCCGTGATTGCAATGTCTTAGCAGTGACGCGCTGCTCTGGCCATTTGATAGCCAACAGCTAAGGGTGATCGCACGACATGATTATCGAAAGCTCTACCCATCCATCCTTCCAATGCTAAACCACCAGAGCGACAACTTCCTGAGCACTTGAAACGCGACTAGACGAGTACTACACGTAGCTACCCGAAACATTGCTGCAGCAAACAAAGAGAAGTTTAGATTCATTTGCCGAGACAAGGACGGGAACCTGCATGATCCGATGCGTGGAGATGGAATACACCGAGATCCTGGTCTCACTCAACGAGTCCATGGGGAGAAAAGAGATGCCTCCTTTCAGGTGATAGTGCTGGTGAGTTGGTGATTATCGACGAGGCGACATCCAGATTCGTTCTGGAGGGCGCAGCTGCGCCGTACTGGTCACTTCTAGCATAATGCTGACACTTTCGATTTGCTTAGGGATCAAGTGGTGGACCTCGAGAAGATACAGTCACCGGCCTACTGGTGCGCGCGCCACAGTCAGAATGGAGGAGAGGGTCGATGATAGCTGTCGATGCTGGCACCCACCTTGCCAGCATCGTGCGTATCCTGGCACAGCAAATGCCGCTGTATTCAAAGGATGCACCTCCAGCCGGCTATTCGCAAGTTATTAATGAAGGACCCTTTGCAGGTGTAAAATGTCCTGGCTACTCAGCAAGAGCCAACGCGCTACATATCTTTAGAGAGCTGATGCATGCGTTCCTCATTACACATCCTCACCTAGACCACTTATCTGCTATGGGTATAAACACTCCGGCCCTGGAATATGGTCGCGAAGCCAAGGCTATTGTCGCATTGGACTCAACTATCGAAGCGATCAAATCTCATATCTTTAACGACTCGATCTGGCCAAATCTCTCGGATGAAGGTAGCGGCGTTGGCTTCGTAACCTACAGAAGATTGAAGGAAGGCGGCAATACTCGGCTCGGCTCTGGTGATGCTCGCGGCTACGTACGTGTGTGCGATAGTCTTGCTACGCTCTGCATGGGCGTCACGCACGGCAAATGCAAATCCAGGCCCGCCGCCGCTGCACATCATAGAAGCGAGTCAACAGGGTGGCATGACGGTTATACTTTTCCTCAACGGCGGCTTTCCAGAATATCTGACACAGAATCATACTTTGCAGCAGTACAGTACCAAAGACAAAACCCCTCGTTCTCAGCTTCAGCCTTCAATCTTCCGCCAGGACAGACGACTCCGGGCTATTCGACTCTGCAGACTCCGAATTTAGGCGCTGTTGATGGCGATCATTCATTTGAGCCGGTTCAGAGCTCGGCCTTCTTCATACTCAACGAGGAGACGTTTGCAGAGATCCTTGTCTTTGGTGACATTGAGCCGGATACGGTCAGCCTTTCACCGCAAAACTACAAGGTCTGGAGAACGGCTGCTCCCAAAGTCGCTAATGGTACCCTGAAGGCTGTGTTCATTGAGTGCTCATACGACGACTCAGTACGCGACACTGATTTGTATGGCCATCTTTGTCCGAGACATCTTATTGAAGAGCTCTTGTTCCTCGCAAAAGAGGTTGCTGATTACAAAGCTCGTAAGGATTCCACTGGCGCAGATAGCGCCACAAAGTCGACAGCAGCGAAACGTCCGTCGGAGCAACCTGGTTCGCCGCATGCTACCTGGAAACGGACAAAGCTCAACAACGGCAGCACTTCATCAGCTTCAGATATGGAACAAGTTACGCAACTCCCAGTTACACCTGCATCAGCGAATGCATTCAGCCCGTACGTTGGCACACGTTCTTCGACCAATGGACGCAAGACATCGCTTTCGACTTCAACTTTGCCAGGCGATGTAAGCCCAGAATTACCTCGCAACGCGTCACCATTACGTCTACCTCAGCCTGCCAGGCACGTGCACTTCCCTGGTGGAGCTCCGGACGGTTTGACAGCCTCGCCTCGTCAATCAATGGCGATCACTTCCCCATCCCTGGCAGGGCACTCGATTAGCTATCCTCCGTCAAACCTAGGCATGCAAGCTGCAACGCATGCACCATCCATTGACACGTCCACAGGAGATGCTCAACCTGAAAGGCTGCCTGATCCCATGAAGGGCTTGGTGGTTCACATCATACATGTCAAGGATACTTTGACGGATGGACCGAGCCCTGGGGAGATCATCCTAGCACAGCTGAAGGGGACCGGCGAGGCTGCTGGGCTGGAGTGTGAATTTGACGTCACTGACTCCGGGCAAAGCATTTGGATTTGAGGGCTGTTGTACTGGACCCGAGCACTGCACCTAGCTCTAGCGTTGTCGATCCATTGGTCTGCGAAATACCAAGAGTTAGAGCGCTTCTTCCGTGAATCACTCCTTCCACAACGCCCGAACGCCTCGTGACTCCTTGGGGTTGCGCCGCTATTGAACTGGTCTAGATCCTCTCGCTCAAGCTCGACCTTTCCGACCATGCCATACTCTGTGCGGCACTGACAGTTGAGCGTCACAAGGCAGACCCACATCTCGCCAAGCCCCAAGCGAGTCGATTATCATTGGTCTTCTTTTGCCCCATGACGAAAGGTTTGGCCAGAACCCAGAGTCTTTGAGATAATGTAAGCTCTAGCTCAAAGGAGCAATTCTCAATATTTCTGCCTGGCGCTCAATCTCATGGGGTGAGGCATGACTAAGGTTCTACATCTTCCTGTGGTTATCTCATGCTGTCACTGTTACTACCCACCTTCATCGACTAGGCATAAGTAGGTGAATCGCCCTCAATTCAGACGAGGATCGTTGTACGAACGTCTCGGAACACAACAGTCAAGGAATGCTACAGAGCAAAATGGGTATGGCCCTAACATTCCGGGAGTGCCAACCCAATGGCACTCGATACAACGCACGAATTGACGACGCGACATGGAACCTGTATCGACACAGACTGGAACGAATGCACAACCAGAGGTTGCCTCGCGCAACAATGCTCGACGTCCTGAAGCACGACTACAGATTCCATCCTTCACTGCCTCAACTGAATGCTCGTATGAAGCTATGGGGCTATGCAGTATATGCATCAAAACATGGGCCAACGCCTCCGCTATCAACACAGGGGCTTGACGCTGACTCTGATCCAGAGCAGGGTGCTGAACAGATCAATCTTCCCACAGAGTTGGGTGGCTCTCCGATCACAGTCACAGTCTCTACACTTTCCCGAGAGGACAGTCGGCAGAGCGACTTCTCTTCGCCGTCGGAATGCAGTGAGTCAACGATGCCAGACTTTCAAGTCATCACAGAAGACGGTGATGTGCCTCCAAAAGACACAGAGCGCAGTTACGAAGCCACCAGAGAGATACCCGTCACTTGCTCAGGTGCAGAGACGTTGATCAATTCCTCCTTGCCATTATACTGCTCCCAATCGTGCTGTGAGAACATGATCAGGAACCACAAGTACATGATTGCAGCACAGTTCCTGGCTAGCCTGCAGTGCACATCCAGTGCCTCTAATATTCTGTTCCCTATGGTGGCAGATATGGGTTCCGATCCGTCGGTGGCGTCGTCAGACCACGTATGGGCTAATGTGAATTGCAACCGTCTGAGTGACAGCCTCTCGGCAACTGACCAACGGAAATCAATCTGGAGCATGCCGGCTTGGCAATGTATCCATGGACCTCTTCGCGAGTACATATTGTCCTCCAACAGCATAAGTCTGCCAGGCCCCTTAGCGCACTTGACTCTGACCAGTCAGTACCGAAAGATCGGAGCCTTCACGCATAATCAATCTCTTGCTATTGCTACACTGTCTTCAAGTTCGGAAGTACGAATCCTATATGAAGAGATCATGCGTTGGGAGATGGACACTAACCTCCTGCTGCGTCTGATGCTGTGGTCTCTACGAACACTCCTTGTACCTGCTTTTCGGAGTGAGCTACGACAGATCGCCGTACATCTCGGACAGCTTAAGGAGCACGCCAAACTACCCAACCTTACATTGCAACGAGTACTTGCCTGTCAATTTCTGACAACGTGGATCGAAGCACCCTGTCCTGACATTTCAAAAGCTCTTGTAGAGCTCAATGGTAGCTTCGGCGCGAGTTTCAGCTTGGAAGTCATGCTTCCAGAGGCCTTCGTGAGCCTTGCTCGCATGATCTTGGCAAAGGGCAACCATAGCCCTGTCCCACCTGGACTCTTTAAGCATGATGCAGTCATTGATCGTTTTGTGGAGAAAACGTCCGCGTCCTTTGAAGCGCTCTGCCGTTCGCCGGTGCAGCAATACGTCGCCGAATTTGCACAATCTCTACTATTGGTGTTTTCTCAGAGCCTGTCAGAAGCCACTCCAAGGACCTGCCAGTACAGTGAACAGCTCACAGAGAAACTGGCATTCCGAATTATGGGCAAAGGCCACGTTGACAGATATGGCTCCGAACAGGCAGTGCCCAATCCGCATCTGGGCTGGATGCCACTAGCGGACTGTTTCAAGGTGCATGGTGTTACTGTCCACAACACCCCAACGTCAACGGTGCTGACTACAGTTTCGCCACAAGATGTTAATCCACTAGCAGAAAGTTTTCTAAGTTCGCACGGGGCGAAGCATATCAGCTGCGCTCCCTTAGCATTTTCAGCAGCAACCTCGCCCTCAATCGGCGAAACTGTGACTACAGCTGTTGACGCTGTGGTCGCTCTCAGTCTGCGACCGTCTCTCCACAGTCGGGCAAGCAAAGATCGTGACGATACAGATCCATCTTCGAAGCGAACACTAGCAATCAGAGTGACGCGCACGGACACAAAGTCGTCAGGCAAGATGAGTATCGATTCGATGAGGGAATTGAGCTCGCGAACTCAAGCTAGACAGACAGCAAGAGAGATAGGACCGGTACGCAACTCTTCGAGCTCATCGAGGATGACGCTGGGCAGCCAATTCAGCTTTACCAAAGTTACAGGCCTTGGTCGAGGGAACAGCACCGCCTCGAAGTTCTCCTTCACGCCGGAGGACATGAGCGTTGATGCAACCACACCCTGTATGGATGAGAGGTCGTCACATGCGCATACTGGAGAGATGACCGAAGAAGCAGCCGAGTTACACCGCAAAGTGACCGAGTGGATTACCAGAGAATTTTCGCCTAAGAAGCGGCCTGACTTCAATAGACGAAGCACAGAACCCGCCTTCATGATGGAGGGCTCACGACTGAGGTCCGAACTGATGCTTGTCGAAGTACAAGGACACTGAAAAAGGCAGCTGCTCACAGATCCGACGGTTTTGCGCAGCGCCACTCATGGTCTTATGTTAGGGCAAGACAAATGATGCATTCCGCTCGGCTTCCTGCATATGCAGCAGCCAACTTGATGTGCAATCTTCCGCCCAGGGCCAGTGTGCACTACACCGACAGATGATATCGCAGTTCGACAGGTGTCGGTGGGAATCCGCTCAAGCACAAGTCGCAAGATGGCGTGAAAAGTGCCTAGAGCTTTCGTGCTTTCGTAGTCAGAGTCCGAGGTCGAGCTCCTTTCAACCACGGTGCAGCAACACACAGTTCACTTACTTGTCTGGAACAGGCAAAGGAAGTAACGACGTATGAAGTATGATGTTTGGAATGGCTTTGCGAGACTCCTGCATACGCACCTCTACCCACATGTCAAATTGTCAAAAGACCCTTCCGTCCACGTTCGTTGGTTCCAATCCGACCTGTTTGACAAGCTGCAAAGTACCTCGTGACAGCGATACTGCTCCAGCACATGCACAAAGCTTGACCGTATCCGCAGGCATCCTGATCCGTACGAGAGAGTGAAGCAATCGGTGAGCTGAGGCATAAGACTTTCTTTGGGCCCACGATCCCTTTCCGCAAGTAATACCTTTAAACACTGCCCCTAAACACAACGTATCAGACACCGACAGCTACAGTGTTCAGGACAAGTTATTTGAAAGACAGAACACGCCACACTCACGCATAACAACGATACATCTCAATGACAATGGCGCAGCACCAAGGCTCGGACGTATGTTCCTTCCCTACCGTACTACATGGTCTCATGAGACAGTCCGCAGTGGCATGATGATCTTGTATCAGTCGACACTAACCGTCCACCTTAGCAGGATCCTTCGCTACATACCACCAGCGTAGCAAAATCTACCCCGCCAGATGCATCTGGTATTGCTCCTGCGGACCTCGAAAATCGCCTCCATCAGACGCTCAGCTACTACAACAAGCTCGCCAAGAACCTCGACATTGATGCCACACCCCCTGAGAACGTCGCTGTCCACGAGATAGAAGCTGCAAAGATGCTCAACTATTGTATCCGCATGTTGCACGCTGATGGTTGGGTAAGCATTTTTGAGCCTCCGTCGACCTGACTCGCCAGTTATCATACACGGTGCTGTAATACTGACGAGTGTTGCTCTAGCACCCACCAACAATCATTCGAGCAATGGTCCTCCGCGAGAGCAACCCAGATACATCAATGAAAGGAGTGATGTACCGAGCCCTGCGAGAGCGCCGAAAGGAGATTGAAGTATGGCGGATGCAGAAGGACATGGTTCCTGAGGGTGCGAAAATGGCGAAGAACAGCGCTCTGGGAAAGGTTGATCACTATGGCACTGGCTCAGGTGCAGGTGGGAGGAATGATACTCAAGGGGGTCAGACTCGGGCTCATACAGGTTCTGGGCTTTCGGGCTACATGCCTACGAAGACTCAAGGCGCAAGTGGAGATCGTGGACAGGGTCAGCTGGACCAGTTCATTTCTTTGATCTGAGGACGATCAATTATGTCTCTGGCGACATTGTCTTGGTGATATTGGGGAGAACTTCAAAATGCATTGAATTCAGCATTTCCCACTGCTTACCTAGGTAGCTGGCCATTGCTTTCTGCTAACATAGCTCTTTCATCACTCCCATATCTTCGTCGCCACATCAGATCACCTTTCCCACCTAACTAGCACCGATAATTCCCATGATGATGGCAAGTCATGTGCTTCTCGATCACTTTCTCCGGCTACGCACAACACCAAGACAGCACTTTCGGGCCGAGGCAATTACAAACCCATGTAAGGTAAGACCATAGACTTCCTGGTCTGCTTAATGCACGCTCCTTTCCTATACTCGCACGCTCCAGGATTGGAGGTTTGTTTGCAAGCTTAGAGGACTACACCTCGACTAGATTCAGCATTCTTGAGCACTTCCACCAGCTACCGATCGCTTTTGGCGTTGCACTCAAATACCAACCTTCTACAGTTCTGCGCGAAACAGCTTTGCTTTCCACCATCCAAGGTGACCGAGCCTCTGCTCTTTCGCTTGGACCAAACCCACAATCATGTCGCACGGCCGCCTCTTTCAGCCACTGAAGCTGGGTCACCTGGAGCTCAGCCACCGCATAATCATGGCGCCTCTCACACGATTTCGAGCAGATGACCGAAACGTGCCAATCGATATAGTCAAGGACTACTATGCTCAGCGGGCATCTGTACCCGGAACTTTGCTCATAACCGAAGCGACATTTATCTCACCCCAGGCTTCTGGCTTCAACAACGTGCCTGGCATCTGGAGCGATGCACAAGTCGCTGCTTGGAAGGAGGTCACTGACGCCGTGCATGCGAAAGGCTCCTTCATCTACCTGCAGCTATGGGCTCTTGGGCGTGTGGCTGTTTCGAAAAACCTGCAGCGCCAGAAAGGTGGCCCCTATCCCGTTGTAAGCTCGAGTGCTGTACCGGTTGCGGAAGGCGGACACGCACCTAAGGCCATGACTCACGGGGAGATCAAGTCGTTCGTCCAAGATTACGCTCAAGCAGCGAAGAACGCTATTGCAGCCGGCTTCGATGGCGTAGAGATTCACGGAGCTAATGGTTATCTCATCGATCAATACTGGCAAGATGTCTGCAACAAACGCACAGACGAATATGGAGGCAGCATCGAAAGGCGAGCTCGATTCGGCCTAGAAGTCACTAGAGCGGTCATCGAAGCTATAGGCGATAGCAAAAAGGTCGGCATCCGCCTGTCACCATGGTCTGACTTTCAAGGAATGATGATGGAAGATCCAGTACCACAATTCCTGCACATCGTCAAAGAGCTCAAGAAACTGGATCTTGCATACCTTCATTTAGTAGAGAGCAGATTGAGTGGCGATTCTGCCACTGGTATTTATCATGCTGTGACACGAGAGAATGACGCCTTGGTTGATGAATGGGCAGATTCCGCACCTCTCGTGCTAGCCGGAGGGTTCACCCCGGCCAAAGCGAGAAAAGTAGTCAGTGAGATCTATACAGGCGACAATGTGTGTATCGCGTTTGGGCGACACTTCATCAGCACACCTGATCTACCCTTCAGGCTCCAGAAAGGGATCGAGTTCAACCCTTACGACCGAGCAACATTCTACAAGAAGATGAGTCCTGACGGGTTTACAGACTATCCATACAGCCAGGAGTGGCTGTCGGTTCAGAAGAACGAAAGTAAACTATGATTCACCATTTCCACCAAAACAGCTGTCGTACAGTACTTCTCTGCTCGCTCGACGGAGAACAGCAGCTACAGCAACTGTGACATGGGGACAGACGCTATCTCCGTTT
>Ga0210040_10002063_pt1 | contig 29018 bp, 30 predicted proteins | sample CryGeyCG12114_NA_FD_185462 | JGI IMG/M metagenome (GOLD analysis project Ga0210040, IMG submission 185462) | Groundwater microbial communities from aquifer - Crystal Geyser CG19_WC_8/21/14_NA (SPAdes) (version 2) | ecosystem: Environmental > Aquatic > Deep subsurface > Groundwater | place: USA...
ACAATCCCAATCCGTTGGGCTTCAACATTTTACAAATGGTAAACATGCACCACACCGTTCGAAAGCTGTGACACAGAGGTCTGTGCGACATTTGATTTACATGAAAACTTCAAAGCTGACTATGTATAATATAACAAGATCATTGAAAAACACTCTTGATCTCTGTTTTTTTAGAGACTAAATTATTGAATTCCAAAGAGCGAACTTTGTTTATCTTTGCAAGTTCGTTAAAGTTGTGAGACCACTACACTACCACATTTGATTCCTAAATTAACATTTTGATTTTTTGAGCGGGCATGCTTTTGCAGGAGAGCATTATGTTATGATGTTATTTTTCCAATTTCATCAGTAATTTGTTGAGTATTTCAGAGTAAAGATTCTTGAATGTAAATTTATCCAAGAAATCAATCGGAGAAATCTGATTTAAAGACTACTTAATTAATTTTGACTACTTAAGGAGCCTTATTTGGCGTTTATGATTCAGTTGCATCAAAAATGCTCAAGTGCACTCTAAAAAATTGGTCAACATTGACGAAAACAATTTAAAAAAATAATGACAACATCTTTTTGCAACGAGGTCAAAAATGACATTTTTTATCATTTTGTCACCCTAAGCAAGGAGACAGTTGCAGCGACTGTAATCTTGATCCAGCTTCCAGCACACATATGTGCGCAAAAAAGTAGGTCAAAAAAATGGGTCAAATTTTGATGATCCGTTGCTTTCTTCAAAAGTTATTGTGAAAAAACCAAGTCAATTATTCATACTTTGAAACCAAATTGAATCCTTTCTCGATTTTTTCAAAACCTTTCGACGGAAAAACAAGTATCATTATCTTTCACGAACTAACTCACTAACTTGTGCATTAAAATTTTCCTCTAATCTACTAGGATCATGTGACGCTTGATACACGGAGATGAATCTCTCAAGAAGAGATGAAGTAGTATATGATGAGACACAAATATAATAGGAGCGCTATAGCTACTGATGTGCTGATAAGGTGGATATGGTAGTATCTCATTGCCATGTGCTCTGATTGAGATTTTTATTTCCTCCAGTGAGTATCTATGTCATCCAGTCTTGTCAATCAGTGAGAGCTAGCATAAGCTAACACTGGCTCTCTATATATAGTCTCCCAGCGTCAACTCTCTATAGTCTCCAGTCTCTGGTCTCAGTCTGCACTGTCCAGTCCAGTCCACTAGTAGTCACTCGTCACTTTTCATTATTTCAAAGTAAGTGTACGCAACTCTAACTCTTCAAGAATAACATCTATCATGCATGTCAGATGATTGTATTCATTTTACGAGACTATTTGTTTGACCTGTGTGTACCCTGAGAGAGATAAAAAAAATTTATTTGCCCAATAGTTTGGGGCCCATCTGATGACACAAGTCCCATTTTGTCATCAGCATCAGTTATATTATTTGAGCTCGTTAATATTTCATTCCAAATCCCGTCCACTCTTCATCACTATAACAGTCCTTGTCATTTCAACATTGTCCTCGCACGGCAATAAGTAGTATCCCAGTGTCCAATAAGTGACTTTAAAGCCTACATACATACATTCTAGTCCATTTTGAGAATGCTTCGTTCCATTGGAATTAGTTTGGCTCAAAAAGGCGCCCTGATTGGCGATTTTTCTTGTGCCTCTGTCATAGTAGCAACAACTCATAATGGGCAATTCTTTATTCCTCGCAGACCCAAAGCCATGGCTGCCCCCAAAATCATGTCCAAAGAAAAACTCAGTTCTGAGCAAGTTTTCGATCGTGAGAGCAAATATGGGGCTCACAACTATCATCCCTTGCCTGTAGCTTTGTGCAAAGGATCAGGTAAGACAATCCAACATTCTCATTGTCAAGTTTGGAATGGATATTTTTGTACAGGCTTTTTTGTTGTTGTTGTAGGCGTGTATGTATGGGACGTGGAGGGTCGAAAATATTACGATTTCCTGAGCGCGTATTCTGCAGTGAATCAAGGTCATTGTCATCCCAAAATCCTCAGTGCATTGAAGGAGCAGTGTGAAGTACTTACTTTGACATCCCGGGCATTCTATTCCGATGTGCTGGGGGAGTATGAGGAGTATGTGGCCAAACTGTTTGGCTACCAAAAAGTGCTCCCAATGAATACTGGTCAGTCATGAGTAAATGAGCTAGGAGCCGCCATCTAGTGTCCGCCATTTCAAAACTTTATTTTTTCTTTTCAATTCTCAATTGCTAATAGGAGTGGAAGGAGGAGAGACGGCGTGCAAATTGGCCCGAAAATGGGGCTACGTCAAAAAAGGGATTGCCGAGAACCAAGCAAAAATAATTTTTGCAGAGGGAAATTTCTGGGGTCGAACTATGTCGGCAGTTTCGTCCTCCACGGATCCATCCTCTTATGAGGGTTTCGGTCCATTCATGCCTGGATTTCAAATCATCGCCTACAATGATCTGAAGGCTTTGGAGGTCAGTGAGTAATTCTAGTCTTCATTGCAAAGCTGATTTGATGAACATGAAAGCTCTAAAAGTATAAATATCATTGTATAATAGGAATATTTCGAGTTTAAACAGTAACTTACTAACTAGTAGCTGTGTTCTATAATTGAAGTCCGTTTTGGCAGTTAGAATTATATTTTATTTCGTAACTGCAAATGTAAAGTCTCATTTTGACAATGCTCAAGTGCTCCCTGCTCACTGCCAGAGTGCTAATAAGAATTAACATGCATAGAGACATGGAGGAGATTAATGAATCCCAATGAGTCCCTGTGGGATTATAACATATATAGGATTTTATTTTGTGAATATTTTATTAAAATTTAACAGGAGGCGAGGATAAAGTAAATGTCTGATCAGTTGTATCCTTCTATCTAATTCATCTGCAAAGTCAGATTAAAGTAGCAAATAGCAATAGTAACATTATTAGAGACATTCTTTATTGGAGGAGGAGCAAGGAAATCAATAATTGGCCATGGAGAATAAGTCAGTATTCCATCAATCTTTCAAAATGTAATACAGTAAAATGCAAAATGTATAGATAATGAAAATGTAATGTAAGTAATTTTTGAACATTACGTTTCCCCCCGTAATTTTGCTGAAAACCTCCCACATATTATTTCTACAGTTTACTAGTTATCCTTTAAAATAACTACGTTTTGTGCAGTGAGCAGCATTTCTGACCTCCATACCGCCCGGATTACGAATCTTTTCTTACTTGACTGACAATCTTGAGCATGACACTTTTGCATATCTATTGCTAAATGCTAGGATTCTGAAGTCTGAGCACTCTGTTCATTACTCTACTGTGTGAATCTCAAGTCTGAATTTTTGCGTTTCAATTTCTTAACAATTAGATTTTTCTTTGCTGTAAAATATATAATGTAGAATGATAAAAATTCAAATTGTTCAAAGGTGGCATTAAAAGATGGAAACGTGTGTGCATTCATGGTGGAGCCCATTCAGGGGGAAGCAGGGGTAGTGGTCCCTGATGAAGGCTACTTGAAAGGAGTTCGCGAGTTGTGCACCAAACACAATGTCCTGTTCATTGCTGATGAAGTGCAAACTGGACTGGCTCGCACGGGACGACGATTGGCTGTGGATCATGAGAATGTTCGACCCGATGTGCTCATTTTGGGCAAAGCACTGTCTGGTGGAGTTTTTCCAGTAAGTGCGCACAAATATTCGCATCCAAATCCAAATAAAAAAGTCACTATTAAAAATTGTAACATGAAAAAAATGGCTGGTCCTCCCAATAAGTCTGTAGGCTAGGCACGTAGCATATAGTATAGCTTTCTACAACAAAATCAAATTGAAAGGGCAACTAAATTTGAATGTAGTATGTATGCAGAAACCTGTTATAATTTTTGTGGGTGTGTGTTTAATAGGTGTCCGCAGTGCTGGCAGATGACGAGATTATGTTGTGTATTAAACCTGGAGAGCATGGGTCAACGTATGGTGGTAATCCGTTGGCTTGTAAAGTGGCTATGGCGGCCCTCAAAGTACTCGAAGAGGAGAATTTGGCCCTAAACGCGGACAAGATGGGTAAGATCCTCCGGGCCGAGTTGGCTCAAATGCCCAAACAGATTTTGGAACTGGTCCGGGGCAAAGGACTTTTGAATGCCATCGTTATCAACAAAGGTAACACGTATGTAGTTAGTTAATTAGTTTTTTCAGCCATTCAAGGTAGATCTGATGACTTAAGGGTCTGCAAAGTCATAATGCTTCCGAATTGTGGCATTTGTGAATGCTTTTGAACATGTAGTAAGCATGCATGAAAATGTTGCTTCAGAATCTCGAACGAGAATTTTGGGATCCCGATTCTATCTGAATGTGTTACCTGAGGTTGAGCTAATAAGTCTCTGATATAGTTAAAATTGAATCAGTTCAAATTACGTTTGAATTAAGCGAGTTTCTTGTTGGGTCGGCGATGGATAAGCTAATTAGTGCATGTGATCCACCTGAACGACGTGTAAGTTCGTACTTGTGTAGATTGATAACTATAGATGGAGCCAAAAACATATGGACGTGGTGAAACATTTTTTCATCAAGCTCGGTTTAAACGGTAGTAGTTGTCTATAATGGTTGACTGGGCTGGATTGCATGATAAAACGGCCATTTTACAGACCGGCAGACGGATGGACGAATCAGTTTTAATCTAGTGCTTTCAAAAACCCATGAAGTGAGAATATTTCAATACCGAACAGAATCTGAAGAATAACTTTTTTTGCAATGCTTTGGAGACTTTGGACCCTCAAACATAAGATTTTTAGTATGAGTGCTTTGGAATCAATCTAACCATGCTGTCCTCCTCCGAGCTTTAGGATTACAATATGTAGAATCTAGAATCTAATGGTCGAAATTTGTCGCTGCTCCTGCATGAATTTCAGGAATATATTTTTTCGACTACTGTTTTAGAATGCCATTACAAGAATTTTGTAACTTATGATCATGGGTTGTTTCCTGCAGATTTTGATGCCTGGGAAGTGTGCATGAAGCTGAAAGAGAATGGGCTGCTGGCGAAACCCACACATGGGGACATCATCCGCTTTGCGCCTCCATTGACCATCACGGAGCCCCAGATGATGGAAGCCATCGGGATCATCAAAAACACACTCATGTCTTATCTCACCAAATGATTCCACTTGCTCTTCCAGAAAAAAAAACATATGCATAATCCCTATCTAGTATTCTCATTTCAGCCAAATAAACGTCTATAATGCACATGTGTCTATGAAAATGAAAATCAAATAAAAAGTTATTATAAGTAGCATGGAAAAACTAGATGATCTAGTTTTATTATTACGTGTGCTAAAAGGCATGGTAAATGCTAAATGATGAATGAATATAAGTAAGTTAGAAATAATGGAGTTACAGTTCTGAACACATGGTGATCGTCATCACAGAGTTTACAATCTAATCATCCATTCCTAGACACACACTCTCGACTTACCTATTACCTACACACAACAAACATTACAAACATTACAAACATGCACACTCCAATCAAATAAATGCATTTTAAAGTTAGGTTTAGTTAGTTTCTAGTTGTTGTTAGTACAAATAATGGAGGATCAAAGCTACTAGTTAGTTAATTGTTAGCCACCAGAACTAACTCATTAGAAGGCGTATTCAAAGTTTATCCAACATGTCCAGTTTGTGGTCATTTGGTATGCTACTGGGATAGGTAAATAAGTCTTCCGCATCCACTGCATGGATTATCTATGGACAACACAAAACATAGTATGGTCATGTCAACAAATGCTTGTCTACCAACTAAATGTACTGCCGTGCACATATTGTTGATACCTACCTGTTCAATCCGGTCATCTATGCTAACAATCTCATTATTCTCTGTGATGCCCGCAAGTTCGTTCAATTTTTTGGTCTCCTCCATGAGTGTGGCCTGCAAAGCTGCATTGTACAGGACACGTCGAACTCGGAATATGGTCACAGTGTCCGACAACGGCTGCACTGTGTAGTCTGGCACAAAAAGGTCATTCCCTGAAATAAAAAACGAAAAATACAGGTTTTTTTTTAAATTCCAAAATACTTTTACCCACAGTTGCACATTTAGTCATGAAAGTCAATTTCAATACGTACCAGGCAACAATGCAGCCACTCCAAAGTGAGTAAAAGGTCCTGCAGTGAATTTCAAATGCTCTTTGCCAGCCTGAACGTCCACTTTGCCCTCCAATATGAGCATGAATGTGTCCGTCGGGATCCCCTGCATATGTATATACAAAACCAACAAAGTCAAATATCGTTAAATCTTCCCCACAGAAAAAAGTTGTCTTTTGGCTTCATACACTTTCGTAAATAAGAGGACTCAGAGTGGTCGGAGACATGGACTTGTGTATCTTCACAATCGTATTCTTCTTCTTGAGCAGTCGGTGCAAAATGTGTTCAGATACTAAACTGGGATGGAATGGCTCCACTGCAGTGCTCAAAAACTGGAATGTAGCGAAAGCCAACTGGGGGGAAATGTATACCAATTTCTGGCAGTTTCGAATTTCTAAGAATTTTGAGAAATCTTGATTCTGATGTTGCGAGAGTTTCCTTTTCGTCCTGTTGTCCACTATCAAATCCGTTTCGTCCACGATCTCACTTTGAATGAGTTCTTCAATCACATCTTCCAGTGTCACAAGTCCGATGATTTCTCGTTGAGGGTCTTTCTCATTCGTCACTATTCGCTGCACGAACGCCATGTGACATTTTTTACCTGTCGACAGTAAATCATGGGCTCAAATACTAAATTATTATTACCAATGAGTACGAAACCTGTAGTAACAGTATTCACTGCATGCACAGAGTTGTGTAGGTAGAGTAGAGCATATTCGTTGTTAGCACTGAATGTGATAGGCATAGTCTAGACATGTCATGTCATATAGTCAAGACATATAGAATATATTCCTTTTCAAATAAAGTTGGCCTTTGCAGACCTCCACAAATGGCCTGGAATGGAAATGAATCAATCCCAGTCGAGGCATTGATTAAAGTTTTCAATTAGCAATAATCGCAAATGGGTACGATACTGCCACTGTGCAAAGCTAAAAACGCATGTTTTAACCCTTTGCCATGGTCAGTTTTTAAACAAAACTAGTCAATTTCTGGGCAAAATGTTTCTCAAAGGAAGTTAAATTCTGGGGATCTTAAAGCCTTAAACGATCTCTCAGTTGGTGTGTTAAATGCCCTATTCAAGTTTTAACATGGGCGAAATAGGAAGTCAGAACTGCGATCACACAATCTGCCATTTGACCTCTCAGAATTTTTTAAAGTTCATTTTTACTTTTTATGAATCATAAATATAAAAGACAGAAAAAATTGAATTTTATTTTGAAAAATTCTGAGAGGTTAAATGGCAGAAAAACTAAAAAAAAAAATATTGACTTAATTTGTGCCCCATTGAAATAACATTGTCAATGTTATTTAAAGGTGGCATCATATGATGCCAAACCAAAGGAGAGCCTTTGCAGCCCATGGCATCATATGATGCCCAGCCAAGGCAAAGCGTTTTAAAAGCATGGCATCATATGATGCCAAACCAAGGCGGAGCCTTTTTACTTCACGGCATCATATGATGCCAAACCGTGGCAAAGGGTTAAGAAGCTACGACCCAGCTTTCCAGTGCCACAAGTGCAGTCAAGTCCTCTCTCACCGCACCGCACACATGCATTGACCCCTATGATATATGGCACGCGATTTTGCCTGAGAGTGCACTCAAGGTTCACATTCTTGGAGAACGTTTAGCAAGTTCTCTGATTTTGTGTATCCATTTGGTGCACAAGAACAATGGCTCTCTTCAAAATGAGAACCATTTAGTTAGATAGCGCTTCTTCAGTCTTCTACTGACTGTGTGCCAAAGTGTCCCAAATAGGGAGAAAGGTATATATGAAGATTACAATTGCCGAGACCCGGTACGCAATGTATTGCACATAATATAATGGGGAATAGAAGGTTTTTGGATTCATTTTGGGGTTATTTGTGCTTACACTCCTTGAACTCGCGGAAGACGACATCCAGTGTAGTGTCCGCATAGATGAAAAAGCATTTTGATTTGTAAAATTTGAGGAGCCCTTTGAGCGGGATCTTGTCATCTGGGTCTACAAACACCAGGTCTTTGGTAAACAACAGGGAGATCACATTCTTACGCTCTCCTTCGTAAATAGGGATTCTCGAAAACCCTATATAGATGTATACACAAACCACACTACATTTAATCAAATCCACATGCCCGTCCGTCCGTCGGTTTGTCATACGACATACCTTGTCTTCGTATTTCAGAGAGCGTCTCAAAATCCAAGATCGTATCCACAGATAGCATGAAAATGTCATCCACACGTGTCATGATTTCCTCCACACATTTCTTCTTCATGGACAAGGCTCCCGAAATGATGTTCACTTCGTCCACTTCCAAGTCATTATGGTCAATTGTCACCTGCACACAACAGAAAGGACTGGTCAGCTTGATAATACAACAATAATGTATGTTCACGATTAGGTATAATTGTTAGTTGGGTCAGTAAAGTTTAGTTGGGTAGAGAAACTGAGTGTGAGTGGATACCGTGATGAGTTCCTTGAGTTTCTCTCTATTGTAGACCATGCCAATCTCTGCTCCCAACAGTTTGTCCAGAATCCAACTGACCGTGTAACTGATCGGGAACGTGATGAACATGATCAATTTGGTAATCACTATAGTTTTTGCCCCTATGGCCAGTCCATGTCGACTGCAGATTGCTTGCGGAACGATTTCACCTGAGCAACAAGAAAAAACATAATTTTGGGAATATTAGAACAATAACAATGACCGGGGATAGCAAAGATGGCACTATAGGCATGGCATTACCTATGACAGTGATGCCAATGGTGGACATCATGACAGCGAAAATGCCTGCAGATGCCATGTCATCAATGACAATGGTGAGTGTAGAGTTGACCAACACATTACCCAGGACCAGACTACAGAGCAAATAGTTCCCTTTGCACCTCAAGGGCAGGATCTTGTGAGCATACTTGCGTTCAGTCTCTGTGCCCGTATTGGCCAAGATCTTGAGATCCGTCCGGTCTAACGACAACAGTCCTAATGTGAGTCCAGCAAACAGACCCGACAACAGGAGGAGCACTGTGATGAGCACAAGTTGGATCCAGAATGAAAGGAGCTTCTCATTGGCCTGCACAATGAGCCAAGGGTCCGTCCCTTGGTGGATCCAAGGCATCTCTGTGTTGTTCTCCTTCACACAGATGTAGTAATATCGGTCAATTTTGGACGCAGGGAACATGGCTGTGGTCACCAGGGCTGAGACTGCGTTTTTGCTCACTTTGGCAATCTGTCATAACATTAGCAGTCGGTTAGTTTGCATGTCTGTCCGACTGTCTGTCTGTCGGACTGACTCAAGGTCATGCGGAAGGTTCTGGGTTGCAAGTTTGTTTACTAACTTACCAAGAAAGTTCGAGTGCTAGGAGTGTCATCACAGTCATCCAATCGGCGTTGAGCTTCAGCAACAAATCGTACAATAGTGTGATTCGAGAATTTATGGCCAAAGAGTCGAATGGTGGTTGGCACGTCCGACAAGATGACGGACACTCCATTACTTTGATAAGCTACTCCTTTGTCTACTTCCTGTGCACGGAAATTAAGCAAAAAAGTTGTTCTTATGAAGAAAGCCCAGCAGGAAGCAGTGGCCATATGTTCCATCCGTAAGGATTTGGAGCAAACAGTCTCGCATTGCCCCTTTTGGAGTCATGAGGCGTGTGGTGTTCATAATTCTTGTTATACATATATGATTGGTTTTTTCCATTCATGAAACGTGTAAAAGATACCAAAACAAAGAGGGGACTGCTCGACACTCAATGAGTGATGATGAAAATTATTTTGGGAATTCTTTAGCACCCTTGTAGCCACTTATAATGACAATGAGCATGCGGCTCAGAGTAATGGCTCATTGCACAGGCAATAAAATTGAAGATACCACCTGGTTAGCTAACCAACTAACTTCTAACTCCTAAGGCCTTTTGCACCATTTAACAGCAATAATGATAATAATTCGGCTTTATTCAAGTAATTGTTAGTCAGGGATATAGTTGTCTAGAAAAGACGTTTCTGAAGGTTTCAGGCTATGAACGCATATGTTGAAAAGCAACGGAACCAATGAAATTTCAAGTACAGATAAGAAGTAATGGACCAAGTCATTAAATCCGTCCATTCTCAATTTCGAACAAAATAATTAATACTAATAGGATGCTCCCATAGCACGTACGTAACACTCTAACTCTATAGTTTTTTTTGTCAAGTGCGCATGGCTTTCATTCGCCAACACATTATCATCTTCAATCTCGTACGTTCAAAAGATGAAAACTTTCCAATTCCCTAAATTTTTTGGACCAGACTTCCCCATGCCCATACACCCAATTAATTAAGTATAACTCACCTCAAATCGAAGTCCAATGACAGTGGCTGTATTTTCCGAGTAGTCCACTCGATACAAATGTGCTTTGGTGGCTTCTGCATGAGGAGTATTATTGTCCTCTTCTTTCATTGGGATCAGGTTCTTTGAGTCGGGCAAAATCATGTCCAAAATGTCCTCTTCGTCCGAAAGGGGTCCCGAGGAACGGTGGGTCAGGGACCCAGAAGTTCGTTTCTGTCTCCACGAGTCACTGCTACTCTCATTGTCACCGTTGTCCACAATCACGACACTTGCATTGGTCGAGGAACCCACAATCAGTGCTGAGTTCTCTTGGGAAAGCAAAACTAAAATCAGGGAGAATGAGGAGCCAGAAAGCCGCATTCTTACATAGGTTGGAAAATTAAAAAAAAAAACTGGGAGTGCACGTTTGTTTTAGTAGTCACAGGGATAAATGATGTGCCGAGTGGTGATTACAACGCTTGAATGAGTTGAAATCAATAATAATAATAACAATAATAACTATAATAATAGTAGTCGCAGTAGTAGCTCCCAGATGAATAAGTTTCATGCGGTTCAAACTGACTCTGAGTGAATATTTTTACATGCATTATTGTTGAGTACTTATTACAGTGCACATGCTCTACATGTACTGTTCTACTGCGATGCTGTATGGCTCGATCCTTTGTTTTTTTCCCAACTAACTAACTGCACGTATCGTTTGGTCCACTCGTAAGCTAGTTAGTATACTTTGGTAAGTTAGCTAAACCACTGACTGAGAGTGTGTGTGCATACAATGCGCATAATATGCACGGACGGAGAGCCATTAAACTAACAAACCAATACTGATCAGCAGCAGGCTCAAAAGGGTCTGTAAAACGTGTGTTCAGTTCACAGGAGCAATCCCATTTATTACTGCCAATGACAAAAACAAACTAACCATACCAATGCCCAATGTTCATTAACTGACTAGCTTGAATATCTTAAATGTCTTACGCCGTCCTACCTTTTCCGCAACCTTACATGTAATCCTCCGTACATGATATTCTTTTTTGTGTTTTGATGTGACGTACGCGTGAAAGTCCATTATATACACATCGTTTAGCCATAACTAACTACTGTCTGTTTCAAATTGACTGACACCTCTGCAATAGTGAGTTTGCTATTTTGGTTAAATGGTCATTTGTTGAATTAATGAGAGAAAAGTGGCCTCATTGATATGGCAATAAGTTTACCGAAATTTCAACATAAGAAATAAACTGGATGATTTCAAATACAATTTTCTGGACAAAAATTAATTTTGTTTATCACCAGCTTGTTCACACGGAAACAAGGAGAAAACAATCGCTGCCAAATAACTTTGGGTTCAAAATTTTCCATTTTTTTAAACGGACGTAAAAACTTACTTACTATGATGGATGACAAGTCTATCCCTCCACATTATACTCGTTTATGCACGGAAATGTGCGCATCTTTTGTTTCGTGATATCGTGATGAAGGCAGTGTAGCTGTATGTTATATGTAGAACCAACTAGACGGCGACGGCTTATGGTATTAACCTACCAAACATTTGGTTCATTCGGATTAATTAGCATTACATGAGTTAGTTAGTTTTAGAGATCCTCAATTTTTACCTACATGGAATGGGGAGTGGAACCAGACCCAGAGGAGCATCATCCATTCACATTAAGCTTCACACTGAACGTCTCAAATTGTTTCTCATTGTCAGTCAATTAATATATAGCATGGTTCATTCCTCTCAAATGAGATGAGCAAGGCACAAGGCACATGCAAAACTAAACCTGCTTTCCCCCATATGCAGGAGACATGATGGGAAAGGTAAATGGAGACCAATGGAGACAATGTTGCTACAATTGTGCACATGAATGTTTTGTGCCTTTTCTCAAGTGCGTAGTATCATAGGCAGATGTTGAAAGACAAGATCTACATAATCTATATAACTAAATACATACCAGAGGATAGGATATGGGGTTTGGCAACACTCACTGGGATTATGGGATTTTGAATTTATTAAAGCTGAGAGTAATAATGATAAATATGGTTAGAGAACGTGATTTTGGACATCATGTGCGTAGGTCATGACAGTGACAGAGAAGTGGCAATGAAAATATCTCAAGGATTCCAAAAGATTCGTGCATGGTGCAGGCAGTCGCAGGCAGAGAGCTCTCTCTCCCTCTCTCTCTCTCTCTCTCTCTCTCTCTAGGACTAGGACATGGAGAGAGAGCTCTGTCAGGCCTCAAGAGTCAAGAGAGACAGAGAGAGAGTGAGAGAAAAAGAGGGAAAAAGAGAGAAAAAGAGAGAAAAAGAGGGGCCACAATTTGTGTGTGGTTTTTTTATTATTCTTTTTCTTCTTGTGGTACCTGATCTGCAGTCTGAAGTCTGCAGTGGAACGCGTGGCACGGTGGCACAGTCTCAGTCACTGACTGAGTCACAGTCAGTACATATTATATCATCCACCCACATCTAACAATAGCTATAACAATCATATAGGAGTTCTCACATAGTCACGTTAACAGTAATCTTGAGTTGTCAATTTCCAATCAGTTCATGTTATAATGCCATGTACAAAATATAGCGAGTATTTTCGCAACCTATTTTCTCAAATCCAAATGCGACGGACACACCATTCAGTAGTAGAGAGATTCCATTCTTTTGAGCTCGTCACTATTATTCACTAACGAACTAACTGACTTGATGTATAATTACGTTTAAGTAGAACTCTCGCGTTCGTGTACTCATGTTTTTTTGACATGCCACTTTCCCCTTTTACCCAATGGGACTCCAAATGTCTCCAAGTCATGAAAAATATTTCTTCCTATGTAACATATATAGTTTCGAATCGTGGATTAATAATTTCTCACCTTCCTTCAAATCTATCCAAAAATGATCATTACCAGATTTTTTGAACCAATTAAGTATTTTATCCACTAATTAACTAACTAATTAGTCATAAGTACTCTGTGGGTCAGTCGAAATAGCAATTAACTAACTAACTATAGCAACTGTTTACGGAGGATGATCTAGATGCAGATCCAGGTAACGAACAACAGAGAGATTCTCTAGTTTACAGGAGAGCAGACATTTTTGATCCTCCCTTGGTCTGCCTGCTGAATGACTCGCGCTTATTTCACAATTTCACATAGCACACAAATGTTTCCATCATTAAACACATTCCAGGTAGAGCCACTTGTTGCATTCCATACAATATAATATAAAACTTGTTGTGGTCATATCTTTTCTAGTGCCATCACAAAATAATACAAAAAAAAGTACATAGTTGGGGATTACCGGGGAATACGTCATAGCATATTAGGAACGTACACACACCAACTCAAGTTGGCAACATACTCACTTTGCATATGCACTTTCCTCATCCAACACTTAACACATGTATTTAAATAAAATCTAATGTAATACTTTTAAACATTTTCATAATCAACTGTATATAGGTAAGTAAATGTACTTGTTCATTCCTTCATTCTTTGAGATTTGCACACCAACAATAAAAGTCAGCTACAAGTGCACTCTTATTGTCACTGTCTTCCATCCGGGCTTGATAATAAAATAAAAAAGGAACTCTAGTTTGTTGCCAACTATTAAGGTAGCTAGTTACAAATAGTTAGTAGTTCAGAAACCACCAACTAAACATGCATCATTATTGAGCTGCACTGTTTGAAATTACTGACTAACTTGGGGCTTAGTACTACTAACTAACCGATCTACCAGTAGTAATACTTTGAACATGGCCAAGTCATCATTATTTATCATTATTATTATTATTACTATTTGATCATGTAAAAAAACACACAAGATGGACACACACATAGTTTTTTTTTACCCTGTCTGGTCATTATTATTAGTGGAACACAAGTTGAAAGTAAAAAAGAGTGACTGTGGGCGGGATTTGTGTATACTACGAACCATTGTTGGGGGACATGAGGGAGGAGACTTGGGCCCAGTCACAAATCCTCCGAGTAAAAGTAAACTATGTATGTGTGTCAGTACAAGTGACCAACTAATTAGGTGACTAAAACTAAAAGTGAGTAGCTACTAGGAGAGTAATTTGGTGGTCTCCTCAGAGACACGCTCAAGGTCTTTGCTGGTAGTTCTAGATCCCAAATCTCGAAATCGATTTGCATCGTACTAGAGTGAGAACACACAATTAGAAAGGCATCATTAGCACCCATGTGGCATTTATTTCATTGAGCAATTATTTATTCCTATGCTAGTTGTGCGACTATAAATTTGAGATCCGTTTAGGGGGACTACTATAAATGGTGGTTAATTGAGGAGAGATCATAATTATTATCAGTTCATTTGACTATTGTGGGTCCATGGTTTGGTTACTGTCCGTGAGTTGGGCAGTGCTCTGCTCGGACATCTCCGTGCTCACTACTACATTCTCGATGGCACTTACACTGTGTTTGTGTTGAGATGACTCCTCCTCATCTGCGTCCGTCAACATCTGAAGCAAACAGAATGGTTAGTGCGCAAGAGTAACAAGCCAGTAACTAGCATGGCAAGTAACTGACTGACTGACTGACTGACTGACTGAGTAAAGTCATCAACATACCTTTTCGATTTCATCCTGCCAACTGAGGGTGGTGGAAGCCTTTTTCTGAGCACTCTGCTCCAACACAGTGGCCAAGCGACCAGCCCGGTAGGACGTATGCTTGAGACTCATGTAGTACACGTCAGACACGACCCGCACCGTGTAGTCCGGGATGAAGGTTACCCGCTTCTGGGGCGCACGCTCCTCTCCATCCGAAGTCTTAGGTCTAGGAATATACTCCACCGTGGCCATAGAATCTGACAAACAGAAACACACAGTGACATTTACCAAGGGACTCAAGAAAGTCAGGTTTGTTTGTTCATTTTGGTCCACGCTTACTAGGTTCATTAGGTTCGGAGAGAAGGAACTCGGTTCCAAATGTGGAAAATGGTCCTCCTTCAAAAATTAGGCGCTCCTTGCCCACCTGAACTTGCACGCGGCCTTCCAAAATGATGATAAAGTATTCCGATGGCTTTCCCTGGACAAAAAAAAAGAAAAGACTTAAAACCTTGGGTGGGAGAGTGGAAAATGCTAGACACAAGGATAAATAAAAAAACAGGTAATGGCCTTACGTATTCGTATAAAAATCTAATTGGGTCTTCCTGATAAGGTCTAAATTTGGGAGCTTTCAAGAAGTGTACCGAAGTCCGAAGTAACCGTTGAATGATGGGGACAGACAAATGTGGACTTTTGAATGGCTCTACAGCTGCAGCACACCAAATCAAAGGAATTAAACCAGGCACTGAAGGAAAATAAGTATAAATAAATGTAGTTGAGGTGGTCAGTTGATTACAAGTGCTCAAAAACTGAACGGCAGCTAAAGCCAGTGGAGGGGGAATGTCCACTGATGGTTTAAACTTCCTTCGATTCATGTAAGGTGCATCTTTTGGCCTCTCAGTATTCCGGGCTTGCAATTTGCCCACTGCACACCAACCAACCCAAACCCGTAAAATTGACTAACTGAGCATTCAAAACTGGATGCAATAAGTACAATGTACGTACCGTCAGTCTCATCCATAATGTCAGCCTGTAGAAGTTCTTCGAGCACATCTTCCATAGTAACTATCCCGATGGTTTCATAATAAGGGTCTCCGGGCCCATCATTATTCACCCGTTGTACGAATGCCATGTGACCCCGGTTGCCTATAAGACCAAAAAAATCAAGAAGTTAGCTACTATTGCTGCAAAAAATGTGGTTTTTGATACATTACCTTCTCGAAAGGCTCTAAACATGTAATCCAGTCGAGTGTTCTCAAATACAAAAAACAATCTCGAGTTGGACTTGTAGTACTCTACAAGTGTTTTTAAAGCCACTTTATCCCCCGCATCCAGTAATGTCAACTGTTTGATATTCAGGAGGGCCACAATGTTGCTCCGATTCCCTTCGAATACCGGGATTCGGGAATACCCTGCAGATAGACCAAGCTCCATGCACGAAAATCAAAAATACCTAACAAACAGATTGGAATGAGCATCTAACTGACCATGATATTCCACTTCGGCCATAGTGTCATAGTCGAGCACAGCATCAATGGGCAACATGAAGACATGCTCGATTTTGGTCATTATGTCCTTCACCGTCTTTGATTTCATGTCCAAGGCGCCCGATATGATTTCCACTTCTTCATTCTCTAGTCCATGGTGATCCTTCGTAACCTAGTTCATGAATACAGCCAAGTAAGCAATGAATTTGGCATGAGAATCGAACAATCTAATTCCCATTGGATTTGGACTGACTGAGAGTCCAAGAATATAAGAAAAGAATCCAAAGGTTTTGGGATTTTTACTTTGAGCAACTCCTTGAGCCTTTCCCTGGTGTACACATTACCAATTTCCTCTCCCAACAACTTGTCTAGCACTTTGCTCAGGGGATAGGCGAGCGGGAATGTGACAAACATGAAGAACTTGGTAATGTAGATGGTCTTGGCACCCACGGCCAGTCCATAGCGACTGCAAAGGGCCTGAGGAATGATCTCGCCAAAGACCACAATGAACAACGTGGACATGATGATGGCCACTAGACCGGACGTGAGTTCGTCCATGAGGATCGTCAACGACGCGTTCACGAGCACATTGCTGAACAACAGACAACAGAGGAGGAAGTTGCCGTGATTTCGAACCGGCGCTATCTTAGCAGCAAACTTTTTCTCTTCCGTGTTCCCTGTGTTTATAATGATTTTCAAGTCCGTCTTGTTCAGTGACATGAGTCCCAAGTTCAGTCCCGAAAATAAACCTACAAAATGCACAAAAATCCTTTCCAGTCAGTTTTTGAGCACGCTTTAACAACACACTATTGTCTGCAAGCCAAAACTAACCAGAGAGTCCCAGGAGAATCATCAACAAAATGACATGGAGCCAAGTGGGTAGGATGGCCTTGTACAACTTGAAGACGAGCCAAGGCTTCTCCTGCTTCACCCAGGGCTCCTCCCGGCTCCCGCGCAAACAAATGTGCACTTCCCGGCGCTCCACGGAAGACATGGGCATCTTGGTCTCCACGTATCCCATGAACCCTGAAGGATGCACCCGAACCTCCTGATGAGGCTCCTTGTCATCCTCAGCGTTCTCGCACAAGTTGAACTTGGTGAGTTTGAGCATGGTGCCCTTAAGGAACTTTCCGTATAGTCGGAAGGCCACTTGCATCCCTTCAAGCACATGAGGCACACCTCCCGAGTCGTACCAAACGCGCTTCTTCTCCGATTCGTACTCCGGACTCAGGCCGTACAGGATGATGGACCCATTGCCCGCCGCACCTAGCGGCACCGTCCCCCCGAAATGCCGACCATCCCCTTCGAAGTCATCCCCTCCCACTGTTGGGAAAGTGGTGTCGTCTTCGAGGACACTTCGCCGAAAACGAGAATGCAGGTTCACGGGTTTTTCGAAACTATTTCTCCACAGCTCGGGAATTTTTCTAAACGTTAGGATTTCCGTGAGAGATATAAGAATCAACGCTGTCGAAACTTTCCACCTACTCATACCCATGGAGTCTGCAAATGAAAAAGAAACTGGGCATTTGAATCCAAAAAGAAGATTGCAATATAGCGGAAATAACGCACGCTATGCGATTTAGTAAAAATTCGGAATATTAGCTCCCCGTAACAGTTCTTAATGATTTCGCAGATTTTAAAAGAACGCAAGAATTTTACAATCTTAATAAGGAACATATATTGACAAAACAATGGATTGTTTAGCTTAATTCGAAATTTTCCTGTATTATTTCTCCTAAAGATTTGGAAAACAAGTTCCGACTGGACCGCTAATACTTAAATATTTTTCTTATAAGTTATCTAAAAACACCGAATGGAAATGCAGGAATGCAAAATACCCAGTCCTTTTTGACCACTGATGGTGTGACTAAAACTTTTGAAAATGTGTGAAATTCCACAGAAAATATTATGTGCCAACTAGTTCAAAGTTAGTTTAAAACTGCTTTAAATTCACAAACTGACAGGGAATAGTGAAATTCTAAGATTCTCGTATTGAGTCTCTCGTGTTGACAATAGTTTATTTCAAACACCGAGTGTGTGGTTGTCATGAGAATACGATGCAACCAGAGAAGGATATCCATGTGCCGATACCATCAAATAGGCGCAATCCATTCTTCACAGTTTATTATAATTACAATATCCACAAACCACAGGCTAATTAGGTCTCAATCATAATAAATTAACTATCTATAGTAATTAAACTTACTAACTTGTAAATTGCTGATTCCTAGTCAGTTAGAAGGCAGACCTTCGTATGCTGCTGGCAGAATAATCCATTGTAAACGCCTTTAGATAACTATAACCCAAGCACTTAACTAATAATGATGATAATAATGATACAACTCCCTCGGAAACAACCCAAATAGTTAAAAAATTAGTCAGTTAGTTGGTTTAGAATGTTTAATCTTTTGAATTAAGAATTAATCTTGGGAGCGAGCGGATCTACTCAGTTTTGAGTAGTTTATTTTTGTGTACGTATTATGTATGGGAAGAAATATGTGTGATTTGGAGCCAAGTGTTTGCTAGCTATGGCAAATGTAAAACCAATACTTTCTTCCCTAGTCCTTGTCCTTAGTCCGTTCCATATCCACTCCACAGTGCTACAGACAGGGAAGAAGTGGTGCCATAGTGCCAGTCTTTCACAACAACGCAACCTTTGTACCATGGGAGAAAGTAGACATTGCATTCTCCTCCTACGGATGGATGAACGCGTATGGCTGCAACAACAATGACCTACCTACCTATATATATGCATGGAATCGGGTGGATTTGGATAACCTTGAAAATTTAGGGCCCCGTGTCATCGCTCCACTGTACTCTCTCTAATACTCTAATATCACATAGGATGCGTATCTTTACCGCCAATTGCCACTCTGCATGACACTGCATGATTGATCCAGAATATTACTGCAGATGTACCTTACTTCTCACACACAGGTACTCTTAGTCGCAGTCTAGAAAAGTTTCACTCATTTTCACAATTTTCACTTCACACTGTTCACACACATATCCATATCCATATGGTATGTGCTCGAATTTTACTGCACTAACTATTTATTCACAATCCATCCATATGTAATATGAGAAAAGTTGACCGCCGTTAAATTGCATATTTATAGAGCGCCTCTTAATTATGAGCAGGGATATAAGTTTTAATTGAAACCATGAAACATATTCACCAAGGTAATTAACTATAACTAGTTGACTTACTTGAATGACAATTGGTGTGGTCAATTATTGTAAAAATTTGAGAATGAGACAAGTTGTCAGCTCAAACCCTCCTGGTAGTAGGCCATATTATCCTTTTCATCACACATTCAATCAGATGGACTGTACCTACAGTGATAATACATGCAATATTTTGTAAAAACAAACTACACTTAACTATATAGTAAATGAGTTAGACAGGCTGCTTTTTTTTGTATCTGCATTGATCATAATCTACAATGCTGGGAGAGAACACAGAGCTTTCACCTTCACAAAGTGTCATATGCACGAATCTATTCAGCTGAAATCATATCGTGTCGTGTCGTGTGCAATTGTTGGTTACTTTCAGTTTCCGTATCTGCATGTCCATATATAATGGATCACTCAAACCCTTTGTTTACTCTTACTGACTGATTGAGTGAGTTGTACTGAATGAGCTACATATTTACTGACTTTTTAGAATATGATTCATCAAGCTTTTGAAGTTTTAAAGTAATATTATACCTATTTAATCAACTAATTGTCTAGTTGAAAATGTATGAATACAAGTCGTAGACACAAAAATATTGCTTGTTTAACGACTCATACGTATAATGTATATGCTGATATAATTTACCGTGGAGAACTCACTTACTGTGCTAATCATGTATGGCTACTAATAGCTAGCTCCCTTCTCATACAGACATTTATTCAGCTTATTTTATGGACACAATAAGAGATAATGTATAATGCTCACTTTGGAGAGAATACTTGCCTTCATGACATAAAGATTCAGCAAAGTGAGCATAATAATAGGATTTTATTCCTGCCATTCGCTCCCATACACTACACATTATGCTACACACGGGCTTTCAAAACATGCACTGATGCACTAGTTAAGTAATAGTACACTTAAGTAATGTACATAAAAAATTTAACCTTGACCATAAACTTTGTAGTTTTTCTAGCTAATGAACTAATTTTTTGGGAGCATAATGATGTAAAACAAGATGTTACCTCTGATGAAGTCAGGAAATCCTGATGCTAAATGAACTTGAACTATCAATTTGACAACAACTAAAATCTAAAATTGCTTGTACAACTAGGTGAGAGCATATAGCTTCCTTTTTGGCACATTTGTGTGGTTGTGTGTTTTTGATGATTGCAATTTGGTTGCAAAAAACGTTGTTTGCAAAAAATATGAATGCTGCTTGAGATGATGATGCATGAGCAAGTTGTGGAGAGCACTGGCTCATTCCAGGGCTCAGCACTGGACTTTTGCATCCATTCAATTTGTTTTGTGCCACAATCAACAAAAGTGAGAAGCATAATATTGCGTATTGCCTGTATACTAACTAAGAGTCGAACAGTTGGACTGAAAACTTTTCTCCATGCCATCCATTATGTCGAATATGTAAGCATTAAGCATCGTACAGACTTGTATTGGAGCGACGAGTAGGAACCTATTTTCTCACAGGGCACTCACTGTACAGAGTTAGATCCAATAAAGATAATAAATTATTGCAATGATTTATTTTATAGAGTGTTGTTCTTGTTGGCGTAACGTGATTGACGCATGTTATTTATGTGTAATGGTAGTGGTAGCCAACTGAACTGTGCGTTCTTCATCTTATCTTATATAATATGGCGCTTAAATTTTGTATGTTATTTTCTTAACATGCATTTTAGTTTCGCGCCACTTTTTTCTACATGTTAAAATATTTACCTTTGCCACGATTTGTGCAAAAAACTACAAAATTTCCAATATCATAAAATACCGAGACAGGTTAATTTTTATTTGTAAAATAAAATAGCACTTTTTATTTTTTATTTTTGGCTCTTAAACTACTACAATTAAATATTTAATATTTGCAATTTTAAATTCATCAAATGGAAATCATCTGACAATAACTACGAACAAATCAAACAAATACTATAAATGAAACAGGGATACAACGAATAGGAATTCAACATGAGATTTTGGCAGGGATGCAACCAATAAGGATTTAACATGGTATTTTTGCAAGAATGCAACTCATGGGAAATTAACATTGGATTTTGGCTGGGATGAGAGCAATTAGGATTTAATATGGGATTTTGGCTGGGATGAGAGCAATTAGGATTTAATATGGGATTTTGGCTGGGATGAGAGCAATTAGGATTTAATATGGGATTTTGGCAGGGATGAGAGCAATAAGGATTTAACATGGGATTTTGGCAGGGATGAGAGCAATAAGGATTTAACATGAGATTTTGGCAGGGATGAGAGCAATAAGGATTTAACATGGGATTTGCACAGGGATGCAACATAAAGAGATTACACATGGGATTTCGACAAGGAAACAGCCGATAGGAACATAACCAAGTTTGCTGCAGCGCATAACCAAGTTTACTGCAGCGCATATTCAAGTTTACTGCAGCGCATATTCAAGTTTACTGCAGCGCATAACCAAGTTTGCTGCAGCGCATAACCAAGTTTACTGCAGCGCATAATCAAGTTTACTGCAGCGCATAATCAAGTTTACTGCAGCGCATTGTTAAACTTTGCGTGCAGTCGCGCGTAGCGCGACTGTTTGCTAGTTAAGACATAAGAAACAAAGAAGTGAGTGCGTTTACGAAACAAGTTACAATATAACATGAAACACGCATTTCTTCCCAACTTGCACTCCAATCAATATCTATATTATTTATACACCATGTTTATTCAAGTGTGTGTATGCGTGTGAGTGTTCGGTGCTGTGAGCATGCAAATGTGTACTTCTTATAGTACGCAATACGGAGACCGAACAGAGGGTGAGGGAGGGAGGGAGGGAAGAATTGGGCAAAATATTTGGGCTCTGTTTGTTCGTGGGAACTGATTGATACGCAGTAGTACGCAGTTATGAGCATGGACACTTTTTATGACATTCCTTACTATCTAACTGAACATGAAATTCAAAACAAGTGTGTACTACATGCACAAATCTATTGTTAGGTTAGGCTATTTAGTTAGACGCGTCTGATTTCTGAAACTAAAAAATTCCTATCCTTTTTATTTATAGCTTGTTTATGCGTACGCAACGTACATAAAGTGCTTTAATGTTATTATCTAATCTTGTAGCCTATACAATAGCTTATTCATTCACACCCAATTGAGCTCACAATATTGACGTGTCTTCTTGCATTCAAATCCAATGTGGTGCAAACAATTCTTCTTCTCAGTCCCGCATTTTTCCGTTCTTCTAGAGCTCCTTAACTCCTCACTGTAGTTAGTTAGCATTAGAGATGCCACCGGGATGTAGTTCATTGTTCCGAGTGAGTTCGGGACGGGACACGGGACGGCACATCACGCTCTTGCTTTTCAAGCATAACATTTTACGGAGTAGGAGCATAGAAAAATCGAACAGACTGTGCATAAGTACACAAAATTTAAAAAATCTAAAAGTATGCTAAAATTTTTAACATAGTAATGCATGGAAATGGCACAGAAGTTCAAACATTAAAATCAGGCACACTTGGTTTATTGGTTTTATATTCTGCAGCAAATAGGTTTATTTCTTTGTTTAAAAGCATTAGCTACTGCGCTTTAAAGTTGTAAATTAATTTGTTCTTTAAAATTTCACTGTCTACTATTATGAACTAAATTGGTATTACTAAGTAGCGATTATAATGTGCTGTGGCTGTGACGCCTTATTATATTTTTTGGCATGAAATGCCTCTCGGCCTCGGCCTAATGTTAAACTTTTTTTCATCTCTACATCTTATGACACGAATATTAGTATGACATTCGGGATGAGCTTTCATCCTGAGTTTTATTGAACATCCCGTCCCGTCCCGTTGGCATCACTAGTAATAGCATGCAGGGATGTAATGCGAGTATGCGAGATGTGCCCATTGGAATAATCCAGCCTTAAAACAACCATACAATCTGAATATGGTCCATGACTATCTATGTAACTGTAATAATATTACTAAAGCATCAAAGCATGGATAATACTACAAGCTTTCCATGAAGCACTTTTCACACGTTTGCATATTTCATGGATGGGTTTGTTCCAAGAATCAGAGAGTTATAGTTCCAGGAAATATATGTGCAGATTGTGGATCCCTTTTGTGAGTGTACGAAAATGTACGATAGGGTTCAATTTTCTTGTCTGGACTTTATGTTGTCAACTCCCATTTAATACTTTTCCTTATATCAAGCTTTCATTCCTACCTTTTTATGCATGCCATAACATTTATGGTACAACTCTAGTTCAATGTTTAAGGGTAGACAGGATTCTCATTTCGTAACCGTGATCAATATGATGATGATGATCATGATGAATGAATTAATGGATATGTATGTGGACGGAAATCATGATGAGAATGGATTTAGTTGGTCCATGGGAATTTTATAAGGAAATGATCAGGGAATGAGGGATGCATAATACATAAGTCTGAGAAATGTGCGTTTTATTATTATTTGGTGACATGACACAAGCACATGTGGTTAGTTAGAGTGTGGTCATAAATAAAGACATAATTGATATGTGGCAGTGGCAGTAAGGAAGGCGTCAAGTTATCGCCTCACCAAACGGCCAAACCAACCAACTGACTGACCGACTGACTGACTTGAGTATTTAATAATGAGGATCATCAACCCAGAGACGTCCTTTCCTGTATACGATAGGTCCGTGAATATGAGGGCTGTCCCAGTACAGTAGTGCCAGTCAGTGGAGTCAACAAATTATTGGTTTCATCAACCTTTATGGCTAAAGTAAAAATTCTCATCCTTCTCAATCAATCAACCCTAAGAGAAAAAAAATATTTCAAAATATGTAGGACCAGAGATTATTCTGGAAAGTTTCATAGTCACAGACATGATGGCAAAGAACACAGAGAGGGACAAACAAAAAGAAGGTTTTTGGGGAAACAATAAAACCACATGGTGTGTTTTTGGAAACTTTGTTTAATCATTGTATACAGAGTAAAAATTATTTGGATTCATACAATATGTTGTGTTTGTATGTAGCTTGTGAACAGTAAACAATGCATAGGGTACACATATGGCAAATTATTTACACTATAAAATTTAATTTTAAGTGGCTAACAAATACAAATTCTTCAATTCATAACGAACATAGTGCGAAGCAAAGTAAACATTGTTTGGACATTTCTGTGTGCATTTTTAAAGCTGTGCGTCGTGCGTATAGAACAAGTGTAAACATGAGGCCCATAACTATTTAAGTAAAACTGCATAAAATCAATTACCTAACCACAACATACAGACAAAATAGGATGCAAATACACATATGGATGTAGTGAGTACGACTGGTTAGAAAATAATACATGATCTTGATTCGTATGCATCCGTCCCAGACCTATTTATTGAATTCGAGTGTTGTCTTAAATGCCTGGAGTACAAACAAAGGAGAAAATCTCAGCAATCGGTACAACAACAAAATCAACAAAATCCTACAAAACAGTCCTCTCTATCTTTTACTTGTCTACTTCCACCATTATCAAAACAAAAATTAAAACTTTCTTTCAAAACAGTGCAACATTCAAATTGCCCAACATTCATACTTTCCAAATTCCATGTTTCTAACTACACACAAAAAATACAGGTGCAAGTTTTGCATGAAAAAATACTTTGGGTGTACTGGTGTACATACTAACAGTCTATCATGAACCGAGTCAGCGGACCGACGGTTTGACAATTAATTCATTTCTAGTGCACCTGCACAGTGGCAGTTCTTATATTATCCACACAAAACAATTGCAAAGTTTCCCATGCAAACTAAAAATAAAACACTTGCAGTTTCAAAAAAAATTGATAAAATGGACACCGCTTCGTCTGACAGACAGACAGACGAAATGACACAGAAGGTATAGACGTGCATAAAATATTTACTAACTGACAACAGACTACCTTACTCGGACTCATCTTCGGAATCCACAACGGAGCAGGATGAACATTCGGAACTCTCTGCAGACGAAACGGACCCATTTCGTATTGTTGCGAGTCGACCATTGCTTTCCTGTGCCGGTGGGACCACAACAATAGGGCCATTCATTGGCTCCTTGGTAACTACAGTAGCATTTAATTGTTGATGACTATCCTCCTCCTGCTCCTCCTTTTTATTGGAAATGGAAGATGTGGATGTGGTGACAGAAAAAGCGTCATCGTGGGCTTGCTCCCATTTCGTCGACTCTTCTTCACTAATACTTTGGGAGCCAGTCAATGATGGTTCTTCTTCGTCTTCCGACTCAGACTCTTCAGATCCAGATTCCTCCTCCTCTTCTGTGGAACATTCATGGGCGTCACCTTTTACACTCGGTATATCCTGGCAGCACTAGCTCAAAAACACACAACATACTATATGAATGAGTAGAAAATTTTAATTTTTATGCATGTGAGACACGTTTTCAAGGAAGGTATAGTTCAAAAACAGAATGCCATAAATACTTTTCATACTTTCCATAAACATAAATGTAACGCCCGGAAGGTTTAACAAAACCACCGATTCGGACGCAGATGATGCACAGTACTTTTAGGATGATGAAGTTTATATAGTGAGCCTCATTATTTGTAAATCACGAGTTGCCCAATTTAAAAAGTATTCAGAAAACTTCTGTGAAGTCTCTACCTACTAGGTTAAAATCTAATGACAATGCTATTGTATCTGCAATAGTTAACTGTAACTCTCATTATAATTCTGACCTTTACAAATCATGGACAAATATCATATCCTCCTGAGTGTGCTATATGCTATATGCTTTAATTCCTCTCTATGTTTTTTGATTTTGTAATTTCTGTATGGATCTCACGATCTGCAATAAACTATTTCAATTCAATTAAAGTTCATTTTTGGGAGAATCAAGAATGCCTACAGGAAAGGTCATATGAAAACTGGACTCGGAGTTCTTGAATCTCTTTTTCATTTCTGTTCATGTTGGCAAACTAACTGCAGCAGCAGCAGTGTTGAAATATTAAAATGACTCCGTAGTGGAGTGATGGTGGAGGGACAGTTCTGGGGAGTAGCCATGTTAGAGAAACTATACCCGGGTTGGATTTCTGTCTCCCACCAAACTATTAACATATTGCTTTATATTACATGCGACTTATACGGGCTCGAGGGATTTAATTAATAATTTGGTCTGGTATTAACTTATTCTCCTTTTTCTGGTGCAATTATGAGTTGGCAGTTATTTAATTGACGGGCGGACCGACACATCTAAACTCAGATAATAATGCTGGTAGTAATTATACGCTTTGTATGGGAATTCCCATTTCCCATGTACATACCCAACAGTTCATTGATTAGTTCACAACTCGGAACAGATACTGTTCTTATTTCCCAATTTTTGAACCAACTATTATTCGCATTTGTGCATTTGTGCTTGCGGAGTTTGGGAGTACGAGTGGGGGACCTTTGATTTCAAAGGACATACATATATAGAAACTTAGAAACCCTAAATGTGAAGAACGTGAACTACTAATAGTGAGTCAGTGAGTTATCTATCTGTCCTGTGTTCATGTGACTATTGGAGCAGTGGAATGTGGATTATTGTGGATGTGTCCCGGTCCCCTGCTCACCTCATCTGTGGTCCTCAAAGTAGCCACCTTGGACCAACTACTCCTCATCACAGTCTCTTTATTGTGGGTCAAATCTTTCTCTTGCTCCACAACCTTCTGGTCTCTCTCCATTGCCGCCAACTGGGCTACGCTACTTTTTAGTCTCTTCTTCAGCTCATCTGTGAAGAAAACAATTTTTTTTTTGGTATTTGACAAGATCTCTGAGTCAACTGTAACTTACATAGTTCCTGAGAATGGGACTTGAGCAACTCTTGCATTTTTGTCTCATGTCCACTCTCCATCTTGTCCAGTTTTCTCCGGAGCTCACAAATCTCGCGATCTCCTACCGCCGTCACCCGCTCTAACTCTTTTCCGTGCTCAAAGTCTTTTTCCATCAGTGTCCTTTTCAGCTCTGAAATCTAATGACCTCAAAAACTCAATACACTCTATCCGTCACTTGCTAACTAACTTACAAGGTGTCATTAGTCATAATAATAGCTCACTTCCTGTGCTAACTCTTTTTGTTTCTCTTCATATCGTTTCTTTATTTCCACAAATTCCGCATCTTTTTCCTCTTTCGTCCTCTCAATCGCACTCACTTTGTTTTCCAAATGCATTTTTTGCAACTCGTGCGACATTTGTGCCAATTCTACTTGCAGTCGCTTTTCCCACTGCAACGTGTGTTTCAAATACTCTTTACTATAGCCTCACAACAAGGTGTACAGGGATAATAGGGAATCTTTTGAGCTTGATCCCAACGTAAAAGGAAGGAATTGCAACTGGCTGGGTATATGCTTAGCTTACACTGGCATTCAGCTCCATTTTCTGTTTGTCCAGTTTGGCTTTGATGGTTTCCTCCTGACGGTCCATGCGACGCTCCAGGGAAGTTTGGAGTGTGTGTTGACTGCGCTCCTCCTTCTCCAGCTGCTTCTTGGCATGGTCCAACTGCTCATGCAGAAGGCGCTCTGTAAACTTGTGGCTCTCGATTTGACGGGACGCAGACCGGAGGCATTTCTGTTGCTCATGAGTCAGTCCTCGCAACTGGATCACCTCCGCCTCGTATGATTTCAGCTCCAACACCTATGGCGAGTGCAAAATTAATTATTCCGCCAGTCGTCCAGTCATTATGAATGCCTATTCAGTTTGCGGCTGAGTTAGTGTATATAAATATTTGGAAAATTTTCTATGCAAGCTGTGATGACAAAAGTTATAAACGATTGAAAAAAGTGGTCAGTAACTCAGAGAGTTCGAGCCATTTTGTTTCCATGTTTAACTCATATAGCTTTGGACGCAGTAAGCAGATATTTTTGAAAATAGGTTTATTTGGAAAATGAACATAATTGAATTTAGTTGGAAACGCTTACCTTTCTCATTTCTTCCTTTATGGTCAGTTTTTCTTGCTCCAGGCTTTCTTTTTCTACCAGAAGGGACATCTCCACTTGTCCTCTTAAAGCCTTCAATTTTTCTTCCCACTGGAACGAAAATGTCATGAGTTAGTTATGCCTGGCAATTAAATTCACATGGATATAAAGCTGAGCTCTGCATTTTCATTCCCTAGAAGCTGAATCCGATTACTGTTCAATTTGCTATGCATATGCATAATGGCCACGCCGGGTAAAAATATTGGTATAAAATTACATTGCATCATGGAACTTCATTCATTCTTTGACTAGATAATTTAATTCATATTCCATTCTGTGCAAAAGTCGGTTAGGCAAGGAGGTGTTCTTAGCCCCTACTTATTACGAAGCCGAAGGCTGAGTCAGGTAATTACCAACGGGAGCGCCCTATGCTGCACATGTTAAAGCTAAAATCACCTGAAAACGCAAGATGAAATTTGTGTTAGTAAACTCTGTTTGGAACGG
>Ga0210040_10002064_pt1 | contig 28992 bp, 27 predicted proteins | sample CryGeyCG12114_NA_FD_185462 | JGI IMG/M metagenome (GOLD analysis project Ga0210040, IMG submission 185462) | Groundwater microbial communities from aquifer - Crystal Geyser CG19_WC_8/21/14_NA (SPAdes) (version 2) | ecosystem: Environmental > Aquatic > Deep subsurface > Groundwater | place: USA...
CTAGTCTACAAATCATAAATACTAATTTTAAGATATCAGGGGCCTAATGCTCGTACGTGTCGGAATATAATGTCTTACTTAATGGTGCAATGTCATAAAATTCAACATGCTATAGACTCGTTGTAGACTCGTATTCCCGAAACGAATCGCTCAACGGTCGTTAAATCTTTGTTCTACGGCTTTTCACGACAAAAAATTAAAGTTCGCGACGGGAAATTTAGCATTGTAGTAGATGAGGAGATAAACGAAGAAAATTATTAAATTTCAATTGCAATATGGTTTCTCATGTTTTCACCACAGGGCTGAAGACTAAGATTAGGGGTATATACGAAGCAAAATATGCCTGGTTACGTTGTCGAAATCAAAATCGTATTCTAAAAACTGTCTTTAACAATAGAGAAGTCTTGATAATACTGCAACCGTAAAATTGATTATATCCCTATCTATTACGACGCGTACGAGCAACAGACCATATATAGCATTGTAAAACAAAAACGTTAAGATTTTACTTTTCTGGCAAATGTCTGACAAAAACCTAATCTAGTTTTCCTCTCCCCTACAGGGCACTTAAAATATTTTATTTTCGGACCACTATATAACGATTGAGAACGGATGGCTGTTGGATCCTTGGAGATGATATCCAGTAAATTGTAGTCATCTTCAATACCCTCTTTTTGAAACGGCGGGATTGTTATCGTAGTTTCATCCGGCTCAAACATTATACCAAAATTATCATCATCTTCCAGGTTTTTCTCTGACAGTTCTTGACCCGGACTTGAAATGGAGGAATCCCAGATTTGCTCATCTATAGCAACTGGTTTTGATTCTTGGCGTGAACCACCTGCAATTGATAACATTCATTCAAGGAATTATAGTTTACATATAACTGGAAATTCGTGGGAAAAACAATAAAAAATCACTTAGCATGAATGACCAGCCTTGTTTGTTACACACGAACAAAAAAAACTCGACCCTGTTTGGATTTTTTGCCGTCATATTACCACTACTACACAGAAAGTAGACGAATTTGTATCAAACTCATCAAATCACATTTAGTTAGTCCAACCCTGGTGTTACACAGCTACAAGTGCGAGCTACAAGTGTTGACTGCTTATTGTTTACAGAACGGTAATTGGTACTGCCATTTTATTTTGTTATTTGATTCAGTCAAAAAGAGTACGAAAACAAACTTGTTTAAAAGTAAAAAAAAAACTCGCGTGTGCGAGAAGAAAACAAAAAGGAAGTATTTACTGTTTTAAGTGAACAATGTTGCCAAAAGCCACATTGGTTGCATCTGCGCACTAAACTTTTGTTGGTGCTCTTTTTGTATTCGTAATTCGTACCCTTATGGTAGTGCGCCGCGCATATGAATTTGACTTACCATTATAGTTTCTCATTGCAGCTCCAATTTCTTCACCCGGGAAGAAAATTTGATCGTAAGCAGGTTGACGTTTGTCTACTTTGTACAACCAAGATGATTTCCTGTCATCTGAAAAGAAGAAAGAAGATATGGTTGTTTACTAAGTTTAGTTTCAAATAAAAATTGAATGAACTTCTCCAGAAAAGCAGGATATTTATCATTGAAAGTGTAATAGCAATCAGTAATGTAAGATTTTCTTACCACCATCATTTTTACTTTTATAGGAAACTGCAGACCGTGGGGTGATTTTAGGATGATTTTCAATATTTGGTATCAAGTTTTTGAAAGCATCCATAAAATTATTTTCATTTTGTTCGTCCATCTGGTCAGGTAAAACTAACCGATCGAACCTTGAACTCAAAAGTTTTATGGCATTGTCCGAAAGCTCGATTTCCGCAGAGTCTTGAATCCTCAATTTGTTCATTAATGAAGATTCACTTTGCACAGTAGGTAAAGCACTTGCACCAGAAATGTACAAAATGTATGAAATAATCACTACACAAGAAGTGTACTCGATCGCCATCATAATTTTGCTTGTATTTGAGTTCACCAAAGTATTAAATTCAGGCACAATGTATCCCTGTTTGCTCACTAGTGACTCAGAGGAACTTCGTAACTGCACAAAGCCTCGTTGTTGAAGAACATCTTTTATAAATATGAGTTTCGTTAATAGTTTTATAACTTTTATATGTCTACCAAGTTTACATATATAAACGAATCTTGCCTTCTTTAATAGAGGATTTCCAGTTTCTTCATGAAGTCATACAAAAAATTGTTGCGTGCATTCAGGTATAGAATTGAATGACTTGTACGCTGGGATGATTGGAAATATATTACATGCAATATAAAACTTTCTTATATCCTTATACTGACTAACTACACAGATGATATTTGATTATTAATTTCAAAACTTTATGCATGTATAGTCATAGCCAGTCGATTTTTCAAACACGTGTACACCCCGTTTGTTTGTTACTAGTAACGAATTTCATTCAGTGCGTGTGTAGGTATGAGCAAGTTTATGGACTGGATACGATATCGGATATCTGACTTGATGGGACCGACTTTTTTTAACCCACAAGGAAAATTAAGAAATTTTAATTTATGCATTCTAAGATTTGTTTTAAATATAAATGTTGAACGGAAAATCGTGGTTTCATGAGCTGAAGGTTGTCTGTTGCCACATCCCATTTCCCACTAACTCAATAAATTTTAAACTGGATGTTCGTTTCATGTGCTACAGAAAATTACGTCAAGATAATCATCGTAAATAGGTGTAAAGTCCGGTCTTGGGTAAATTTTGTTGTCCGATTGTTTAAAGGAAATAACAATAATGACATACTAGGTACCTCAATTTGGTCAGCATTTTTTTGCATGCGGGCATAAAGTGGAAATTTTTAATGTATTTGAATAACAAATAAATAATTTGTAGATTTTTTTTGCCGCTACATTTAAGAATCAACTAATGGCAAGCACGTAAGAAGCAATTAATTTTTCACGAAACATTTGACTTCATGCTGCAAAATTGGGATTGATGAAGGCTATAAAATGATTTGTCTCACAACAGATTTCCCAGAAAATAATCCATGTTGCTGAGTAAAACACCAAAACTTGTTGGGATTATCTCATTCACGTGTTATGTGTGAATACGATTAACGTTAACAATTAATTTTGCATGTTACTATAAAATTTATTACTGGTTTTATTGGTGAATTCAGAGCATACCTTATTGCAAAAACGCTTATTGCTTATTGCAGTCTACATATAACTAACGACACGTAAATTCCACTTATATGAAAATCCGCACAGCCTCGCAATTTGTAATCATTTAAATAACTAAGATTCTGGTATACCCAAGAATGAGAAGCTGGCACCTGCACGACTATATTAATTTTTCCACAAATTATGCAACTGTAAAATTAAAGCGAATTCAACCTTGATTCAGGAAAAGCCTGAAACAAAAAAATCTGGTCCAGTATAACCTGACATATGGCAGACTTGCCTTGTTTGGCAAGAATTCTAAAGAATTCCATGAGGGATGCAGATTTCTTTGAACTGCGTGAGTGGGAAATTCAAACTGTAATTTATAATTCATAAAATGCTGCATCATGTGATATGAAAGCAATGCAGCTAAAGCTACAGGTATTCCCCTCTTGCACTTAATATTTTCAGATCTATAGTCATTTTCAATAGTTTCAATATAATTTCTTCTACTGAAAATCAACTAGTTATAACCAGTCGAGCTCACATTATAGAAAATCACTAGATATATTGGTTCAGTTCATAGTAAGAAGATTTTTATACCACAATAAGGTATTCCATCATGCGATACAACTTACAAAGTTGTACCTATCACCTGCCACATTGTTTACTTTTGAAACGCATTAATGAAATTAAACACCATCTGTATTAAAGAATACGGTTGACTACACAGATATGAAAACAAGTCTAAACTCCATTCCCCAAAACTAGATATTTGAGGGATCGCGTGAGAAGAGGCTTCCACAAACTTGGCAAAAATGTAATTTCTTTCGCCAAGTTAAAACCAAGTGATATCTATACATCTTGCATATTGGTAGGAAAACTATGAAAAAATGGCCAAGGTTTTAATCAGAAATCCAGTTTTTATTCGTACTATATTAAATACAAAAGGTGACATTGCAGCCCACACACACAAGCCATAATTTACGCACTAGCATCCTACTCCAGCATGTGTTTCACACAATCATAAGAAACTAATAAAACTCTATAAGGGCAAATAAAACCCAATGCAAAACATCCACATATTGAACACATTATCAGCTAAAAGAGTTGACAAGAAGCTTATAAAATAGCATATTGGTAGAGATGAAACTACACTATCTAATAATCTTAATACGTGCAGCAAACAAGTAATATGCTCAAAATATATCACAGTTGATTACAACAAGGCATGAGGGTATTATAGGAGCATTTAATTTTCCCATAAATAATTTTTAGTTACAACAGCAACAGTTAGTTACAACTGAATTTTATCTCAATTTAGCTTTAGTACTTAGCTCCCTCAAAATATCTAAAATGTTTGCAGGCTCCTCCATAGTAGTACTCTTTGTAGTCACACTAGATGGAGTAGTATACACATTTTTTCTTGTAGATTCAAATAATGGGCTTGACGTAGATGTTTCAAAAACAATATCAGAAGCCCCTGTAGAAACCTCGGTAGTCGTAGTAGGCTTCAATGTACTACTGCTCACAATACGCAAATTCTGAAGCGTCTGCTTTAAATCTTCAGCTTGCTTCTCCGCTTTCACCAAAGTGTTCAAAGCCTTTCGCTCTATAGATTCGAAAAACTTGAGAAGTGGTGCTTGTCTATTCAAATTAGACTCAGAACTCTCGCTAGCACCGAATCTGAATTGCGAAGCTGCTGCTGCAATCCCATCATTGCGGGTATATCTGTGAGAATAAGAATTCACACAGTTCCCACTGTAAGTTTTCATTTGGCCGAGTGGACAACGGTTCGAATCTTTTCTCACTTGTGGAACAGTGATCAAGGAATTGAAAACAAGGTCAAACGGGAATTCAGAAGTTTTGTCTTCATTGCTCACTGAAGTGTCCATGATGATTCCTGGCTCTTGAGTTATCGAGATGATTTCAGCATCAGAAGCTAAAGGTTTGGGTGGCAACAACTTTTGAGACGGCATGTCTGGACTTGATTCTTTAATATAGCTCACTGTAGGAGGAGAGGATATGGATTTCAATGTGGTAGAAAATAATTGGTCCCCATTGTCTGATCCTTCCCTATTCAGAATGGTCTCGCCTCTGACTTTTACCTCTACTGATGGTTGCGGTCTGTTTCGGTTTGTGAAATATTCTAGAAATGCAAAAAAAAAATGAAGATTTTGTTAACCAGTCAGTCATAGAATTGTAAATATGTTTAGATAGCAGTAGTAGGTAGGTAGATTATGGATTACTATAGTTAGCTTATGAAATCAAGTTTTGAGTTCCAGTTTTTGCAAGCCAACTTTCATAATATTAAACATAGTATGCAAATTGTGAACACAACATTATAGTACATGATTTGGAATTGATTTGATTGCCATATGCCTAATCCATAATATTCGTCTAGGTCAAGAATACAAGTGTACAAGTTTTTGTACTATAATGAGCCACAAAGGATTCGTGATTTGATTGTCTACTCTTACGTGAGTAATCTAAGGGGCAGGTTTACTTACAATACGTCAAGACGAAAAAAATGTGTCCGCTTTTTGCACGATAAACCTGCTTGGGGGTAGTGCATACGTCAATACTTGTATGGCATGGTATGTGAACTTAAAATGTTTTAGAGGTGGGAGAAAAAATCTCATTAAAATGAAATTGCAACTAAAACGCAAGCAGCAACTAACTCATAATTTGATCCAGCACGCCATTTGGTGTAAAAAAGCTAAACCACTATAATTTGTGCAACCTTTTGTGACTTTAACATTTTTTGATATTGAGTTGCATAACTTTTCCGCAATAAATGCTGTTTGTTTAATCACAAAAGCTGTGCCATGACCATGTGCAATAAATAAAAATTATGGTATTCTGAATGATATGAGCAACGTTTTTACAGACAGGCTATATAACCAATAAATGCAAAAAATTCGATTCAAAAAGCCTACCTGGGTAGTCTTGTGGACTTCTTTTAAACGCAGATGAAGAAGTTTTCTTTCGCTCTGGAGGCGCAAACATGATTGTATCAGGATAGGTGGGCAAAACTTTTTCAGATGGCACAAAATCAACTCTCAATGGAATAATTTCATTGTCTTCTGCAAAATTATGAAAAAAAAATCAAAATCAAGGGTACGATCATTTTACTGTACACTTTTTAAATTTACACTTTACGTTAGTTAGAGCCAAAATAAACATACCTGTAGTAATGAAATCTTGGTCATTCAATGTTAGAATACTGCGATCACTAAATCCATTTGGTTTCTTGGGCTTCCTCCGTAAAACGGAATATTTCCCATAAATGATGAATTCGGCTTCGGGATCAAATTTTTCATCAATAGTAAATCCGCCTTTCACACTTTTTAAAGAAGTTTCGAATTCTTCGGGTCCCAGCAGTTTATCATATTTCTCCCTGTTGATCCCAAAAGGAGCACCATTGGAGAACAAAGGAAGAATTGCACCACAAATCACGACAATTCCTAGAATGCCCATATTGTTAAGTTTTTTCACTGTTATTTGATTAAATTCACTTCCCAAAGGAAACTTTAAGTCGTTTTGCACTTTAAATTCCAGTGGTAAGTTTTTTCATGAAATCTCAACTTTTTGTTTTAGTCTATGTAGTCGCAGTGTATAACTAACATGAAAATATCTGCTTCTTCTGTTGCAAAGTGTTTGATTCAACTAAGTAGCTAGGGCTATTTGAGAAGTTGTTTTGTTGCATGGTTTGCAATTTTTTATATTTGCTCTCACGTAAGGTTGTAAGCTGTACCCAGCTTACATAGTGCATACCCAAAGCTACGCTTGGCTTCTTTCTTCACACAATCCAGATGAGTGAGTACCTTAAAGTTGAAAATAAACACTAACTGGGGTATTTAATAACCATATTAAGAATTGCAGGTCATTTTTGAGTACTACCTGTTTCTAAATATCTTGCTAAAGGAATGACTTAATCCAACATTCAAATAATTACATGTGTCTTTTTGAATCCCATTTTTTCCTAGTTTGAAAATCCTATTAACAGTATGTTATTATTCATATTCAGTGCAACTTATAAGATTGACGCAATGACATTTCACCGGTGTCAAAAGATCACAAAAGTTCATCATTTAGAGCAAAAATACAAAATCCATACCATTGAGATTGTGAAGAACAAAATTTGTGACTGCAAATTAATCCAGTTTGTATGCAGTGCAATAAATGTAAACAAGTTTTCCTACACAGTAACAAATCAGATAACAATGTTACGCACAAAAGCTTTGCAATTTACGTGGTACACTTCAACTCGTGTTTCAAAATAGTTTTCTATTTTCCCACGATTCCAGGTGAGCAGTATAGGAAAAGCTAAGTTAGTGTAACGCACAACGTATGAAAACGCAAAAAACTGGGATTACTTAATATACATATGTAAACACTATTCAAATAGCTGGAGGAAGACTGACGATATGCAGCATAGTGCATCATTTGAACTTTGAACATAATTTCAAGAGTGAGAACTTTTAAAGTCCGAATTATTTAAAAAGCTTCCCATGCTTACATAATAAATGCATGCCGTGGTATTCAAAATGCATCATGGCATTGCGTATGTGTACGTTACCATTTAAAATACTCATGGGTTTCCATCAATCAAATAAATGCCACTTTTTGCCAGTTTTGCAATAATAGTTCGCAATCTAACCATTAGTACATGTGTGCTCTGTGTTGTAAGCAATCGATGAAATATTTCCTTGTTGCACAAATTTTTAAAGCTACGAGTTAACCCATTTTTATGTAACTTTTGTGTCTAACTTACGTACTGACTGAGAGCTTCACATATTTATGAAGCATCACATAGGCATGGTTCAAAGGATATTGTGTAACAGCAAGTGAGCATGAGAACTTAACATGTTGAATTTACATTCTGGTAGAAAAATGTCACATATGCGGAACGATAATATTGTCATTTGGTTAGTATTCAGAATACGGAAAAATAAAGAGATTCAATTATGCGCATTGTGCATGCATTATATTACTGTTATGTGAATCTACTGAAAGCTCTGATAGAGCAATTGATTAAATTAAAAACAAAATAATTCACACGTTTTACTGTATCGATGAGAATTTGGTTTATTATTTTCCCTTCCTTATGTAGAAAAGTTTGCAGTACATTCGATGACTAATACACTATACGCACTATAGTGCTAACTAATTAATAAAGAAATTTTTAGAGCAGAAAATGAACACGATTCAAACCAGAAACTTGGTTTTTAAATATACTTTATTCTTAAATTAAAAATAGGTACGGTTTCATAAGCCCTGTGCCAGGCTAAAAAGGCAAAAAGAAGTTACCAAAGTTGATTGCTCAGGAACAAGCTAGATTAACTACTTTTGATTAGATCCTAGATTCAAACAAAACTCTGATCGTTTGTCTGAAATGCTATCTAAATTATATTTGAGGCGAACAAGACGTTTTGCATTGATTGACTCGGAAAAATCTTCTGCGGTTTTACGCTGTCTCTTGTATACCTCTACAATTTGATTGCCCATGGAATACATTCCTTCTGTGGTCTGTAAAATAAGAAGTATAGTTAGTTTCGTATGATTCTATTATACTCGCTATGATAAATATTTAGATTTTTGCAAAGAGTTGACTTTTGACAGTACTGTTTCATTTTCCAATAATTTCAGCAATTTATTATTCCAATTCAGTGAATACTTATCACCCGCCACTTGAGTTTCATCCTTGCTTGTACATTCATTTAAAAATTGGTCCAACTCTTCATTTTCGAATTCGCTGATTTTTGGCTCACTCCAGTCCGTTTTCTCATTGCAGTCTGAGGTTTCATAATCATCTTCTGGTAGCAATGGTTTTGGCGTAGCTCTGGGTGTGCAGATTTCTAGTTGAGAGAAAAACTCGGCAGATGGAGTTTGTGTAGAATTCATTTCTGAGAACAAAGTATTGAGAATTAAATGTATTGCATTGGATATTGGACCAGTGACCGCTGTTTGCGCACAATTATGGCTTGAAATCTCCACTTAAAAAATTCAGTATGAAATCGAATCAAGTATTCAAAATAGCTCCCAACGTTGAGATTTCCGTTAATTTCGATCCCACGCCGAGAATAAATTTTGAAAAATACTTATGGAAATAACACATGAAAATTTCAAAATTGAAACTATCCTCTCCATTTTTTTCTGTTCATGTTTTCCGTGTTAAACTTTTTTTCTCTTTTTCATTCCATGAGAGTATTTATAGTTTATTCAGTTTCAGATGAGATTTTTTCCTGCTCGCCACCCAACGTTACTTTTGCTTACTACTACCACAGTCACTACCAAAGTATATGCGCTAAAAGTGAAACCGCCTAAAACTGCTACCGTAGAATCTATGCCTTCTATGCTTCATGGAGTTTTTGGTAGTGACTGTGGTAGTAGTAAGCATAAGTAACGTTGGGTGGCGAGCAGGAAAAAATCTCATCTGAAACTGAATTAACTATATACGCATTGGTAGTGGTTCCATGAATGCATCTAACATTATTACATAGATTTATTCAACCACATTAAAATTTATTTAGTCGGAAACGAACTTGAGCAGTTCATTGTGAATTGTAAATGACTGATTGAGCATTATATGCGTTAAAAAATGAGGAAAAGTTTGGAATTACCATGAAATCCTGAAGATAGTGAGCCTATTGGCAAATCATCTTCCTCATTTTTTGTGAAAAGTGGGAATTCATCCTCGTTTTGGAGCAAAAAACGAAAAAAATCTTCTTCACTGTCGTAAGAATATTCAGAACCAGAATGCATTGAAGAGCCCGCATCATGATCCTCATTTGCGTATTCTTGGGAAATTTTTTCATTCTCCAGATTTCGCATGTGAATATATCTAGCAATTAGTTCATCTTCTTTGACTTGTTCTGCTACCTTGTTTTTCACTGCTTTGGAAGTTTTTGCTGATAGTTTGTCCAGCTTGGCACATATTCGATTAATTCTACCAATAAGGCACAATAAGCTTTTGTACATCTTTAAAATGCACTTTTTCTCATGCAAATACAATGGAACCAACCTAAAAAGTGGATGTTTCTCCAACTCTTTCATTTCTGTACTAGGATGATCCATCAGCCCATTCAAAACTAGGCCAGATACTCTATCGGTTTCTTTTTTTTCTCGAATGGCTTCCGCTGCCTTCAAGCCTGCAGAGTACAATTTTTCTACTGCCTCATATTTTTTTGAATCCCGTATTGCTTTTTGAATAGTTTTCGTTTTATTAATGAGTCCAACTAGTTGTCGACATCTACAGGACAATATAACATTTTCAATTGTTATCCAACTCTAACTAAAAAACAAAAAAGTATAGTTTAAATCTAAACCAACTCTTTATATCGGCAAAGCAAGTAATGCTGCATATAGTCGGAAACTTGCTCTTGAATCCACAATCTATTCGGCCCCTTATCAACCCAATTCGAATGCAAAAGTTCAGTATCCAAATCTTGATTACTCCACAATTTACTCAACCGTATTTTCCCCACTGTGCTGTAAAACTGAGTGGAATTCGAATCCTTCTTATGGGGCACTTGAAATCGGCGTCTCGTAACAGTAGTCATTCTTAATACTAAAAAATGTTCACTCTTCACAGGAAAAAGAGCTCACGAATACTAAACATGTGTGTAAGTGGAGCATATCATGTCATTTCATGGAAATAAATTGTAATATGAAGTGCATATTATGTAGGACAAGCGTAAAACCAAATTCAAATGCCCAATTGTACATGTACAATGATATCTACTAGCTCGTTGTGAAAATAGTTGTGTCTTTGTCCATATTTTAGTGTGCACGACATGCTAACAGTAAGATGCGTGGGAATTCACTATGGCCTGCTTGTAACTAACTACCTAGCTACTACAAGTGTGTGCAACGCTCGAATGACAATCAATAAGCACCAGTTGTTCACAGCCAGAGACTTTTATTTATTCTCTATTGCTTTTCTCACACTCACTCCATGTATCGATTAGGAAGTATCATTAAGGAAACAATAAAAGATGAGTGCTACGTTATTCTTATGAAAAGTTTTCAATGCTGCCCCATTGTCGCTCAGTTCCGTTTCAAGTCACCAGAAATGTACATGTTGGGCGTCCTTAATGACTTTCTTTTGTGGGTTCCATGAAAAAGTGATGGGCACAGTACCATGTACGTTTCTATCATAGAAGTAGATATATATAATATGCACAAAAGAAATCAATCTTCCTTTGGTACATAATACAGCAGGTTAATACTGGGTTAGTTAGTTGGTTACAAAGGATGAGAAATTCGAAACGAAAAACAGATGATGGTGTCTTCCCAAGGTTACAAAAACTTTTTTTTTGTCATAAGCAGAAAAAAGAATGGATGAAAACCTTTAGGGAGCTCACAAGTATAGCATAGTTGTTCGGCATTCAGTATTTTATGAATATTTTTACAAATCGTCTGGCCGAGTGATGAAATCTGAAACATTCCCATGCGACTGGAGCGAAATTGCTTTATGAAACTGTAAATCAAAAGAAATAATCTAGTCAAATATTGACAACCAAAAACGTCAAAGCATTCAACGGGTGACCTATATTAATATTTCATACAAATCACGAACAATAGCAGTGCAAAATCCTAAGAGGATGATTTTATCATTCAAGCTTATCCGTTTGGACCGATAATATAATCGAAGACGGCTTCCCGATTTTTCCAATATGGTAGCTATCTCAGAGTCGTCTTTTGTTCTGATCTACAGTTGGAAAATCTAACTTAACTTAATATATGCATTTCCCGGGATGAATTCATACTAAAAAATTTGTTTATAAACCCATTTTTTACAGTGAAATTAGTAGAACCGATTCGACGTTTGTATTTTATGCTAAAAAGATGGTCTCCATCCGAATTCCTTAGCAAAAAACTCGATGATAACATAAGCAGTCCAGGAGATTCTTCAATAAGGCATACCAATGTATCATTCGGAATGTAAATAGCTGCAGCCTGCAAAAAGAACCTATTCTTAGCCCAATTTCCCAAATTAATTGATAAAGCAAGAAAAGTAACAAAAAATACCAACCAAACTTCCATATAACCAAGATTTCTCTTTGTAGCATATTCGAGCCACAGGAGTATCTTGTTCATTCCGAAAAATGATATTTTGATATTCATCCAACAATGGGCAAATGCTCCATTTTTTCCCCATTCCTGTAAACAATGTTTTAGATTTTTCGTCCTCTCCAATAGGCGTGCCTTTGATGCTGTATGTAATTGGTTTTCGAAAGTGGCCTATATTGTAGTAGCAAAATACATTTAAATGAGATGGGTTAACAAACATCATACGTTTATTATGGAAACATGTTTTCACGTTTATCTCTCTCAATAGTAATTTCTTGCACATCATCCAAAGTACTCCAATGGTCCGAAAAATCCACATTTTCTCCTGAGCACAAGAAAATCAAAAAGGATAGTTACAAAGCTGTTTGATTTAATAAACATATGTAAATATATTTTCGTGGCTTTTAGACTTACTTGCTGTATTTCGTTTGGATTCCTTCACAGTAGGAATTTCTACCGGCACTAGTTCAGATTCAGATTTAGGATTATCCAAAGTCCTGTCAGTTTTGATCTCAGAAGTGCTGCTGCTGCTGATACTATTACTCTCACTTGTGCTACTAAATGTTTCGCTAATACAATTTGAGCGGAAGTCATTTATAATCTTTGCATCCGGTTTTTCAACTTGTGTTTCATTATCGCGATGGTTTACAGTTGAATTGATATTTATTTTATGCATTGAAAGCATCTTATCCATGTCCATACGCTCAATTTTTAATCACACCGATTAATTGGGGTATAAGTTAGTCAAAGGTCAGTGTTTAGCTAGCTTTTAGTACACAATAGTTGAAAAAATTATTTTTCTGGATTGCGCTGGAAAAATGTACAACTTTAGTTTTTTTCCCTTTGACAAAAAGAGCTGCTAACAGAAACAAAATGACTGACTTGTTGAAAAATGTTAAGCCATGACTGCATAAATAAAGGAAGCAAGCTGAACTACTGTTTAAAAATTCAAAACCTGTCTATTGATTTTTAAAAGTCATTATAATATTTTTCACTGCCCAAAGGTCATTTGTTGGATGACAGAGTTAGTTCGATATAGGTTTAAAAATTCATGGACTCCACTGTAGCTTACGAAGCGGCCTCTGTATTTCATTTTATTAGGCGTGTTGGATATATGAATGCATGTTTTATCTAAATAGGTTGCTTTCAACTAACAGTAGTGAGCAGAACATGCTAAAACAAGTAAGCTCCGATTTGCAATGGTGCAAAAATGCATAAATGAAGGTCATTTGACTTGGTTTTGTGCAATTTTTAAAGACAATAATATTTCTTGAATTCTTTCTTTCCAAATGGAGGCTATATTTTATTTACGTTAGATTATAGTATTTTAAAGCACGAATTCTTGTGGACAGGTTAAAAAATAGCCGTACGCAATGACTTATAATAAATTGATCAACATGCATTTTCAAAATCCTAGAGTGGAACTAAACAGTTTTGAGATACTGGAGCGTATCTCAAAAAATTTAAATAATTGAAGATACTTTGATGAGCGGTGCGTGGTGTACAATTTTATAGGTCAATCAAAATTGGGTCAATTGCTTTATGGGTCGAAAATATTAGTTCTATCACAATTTTGTTCGTGTCTAACATGTATTTATGGATCTATTTTTAAAATGCTTAGAAAACGTTTATTAACGTGAGCGGTTATTTTGTTTCTTGAACTTCAGTTTAAATATGGATACTTACAAGAAAGGCTATACAGGCATAAATCAAGTTATGCAGTGCAGAAGTAAAAGTTCAAAACGAAATTATTAGTGCACAGAAAAATGCTATAATCATAAACTGACAGCTATGGATCACTGAATTGTGAAATGTGACCCCGAGTGGAGAAATATCCAGCCTTATAATTGGAATATTGCGTCCCACTACGGCTGTGAGTGAAGAGATGTTACAGATAGTGATTAAATATGTTGAATAGCTTATGATATTTATGATGAAGTCATGATGACAAATTTTTGAGAAATGTAAATGAAAATATGAAAAAGCATGCAATGCCAGAACTGATCGGTGATATTAGAAATTAGAACGAAAACTTTTGACCAATAAAGCTATCGACCCAGTCGGCTTGACCTTATTAGTTGCACACAAAGAGTTTCACTTAAACTGGAGCATAAGTAAGCTCCAAAATTTTATATGGACCGGAGCGGAGCTCTAAGATTTTAATTTGGTCTGCGGTCTGGAGCGGAGCCCGCACCAAACTGGCAACACTTTATCGAAGCATTCAGTGGGTGTGTGTAACCTTAAGCAGGTCCGAATATTACCAAAACATTGTGAAAAGAACTTTAATCATTACAATTTGGTCGAGAAGATGTATCCAAACACATTTTCATAACCTATTTTCATAATCATAACTCTCACAAGCACATTTATTCTACTAATCTAGCCCAATTACAAGAAAGTGGATTGGCGATCTAAAATGGATTATAGTTTCGTGCATTCGTAATTCCTGCTTCAAGCATTGCAATTTATAAATATTATTGAATACGTCATAAAATATTAATTATTAACCAAATCATTTACTATGATTATAGCTGCAAAAGCTAACCAAAGACATAATTGGTAAAATTCACATTAAATGCTATGAACTTTACATCGCATTTTCATGAGCTAATGAGCAAGATTGAATTCATCGACTTAAGAGCAATTTAAGCAATAAATTAAAAATGTCAAAACCATAGAAGTAGACTACTATTAAACAAAACCAAATTATACTCAGTCAGTCAGCGTCAAGGCTCTTGGTTGAAACTTGGGAGCACTGTACATTTAAAAGAAGCTTTGCGGCACTCGAATAATTCCCGTTTTTTCTTACTTGAATTTGCTCAACGAGCAAAGCGCTCGCCATTGAAGTTTTTGAATCATATTTAGAAAAACTCCTGTTCCTCTCATATATTTGTTTGACAGGGCTCATTAAAATTGTATTACAAACATAAAATAGATCGAAAAATTTCAGCTTCTATGGGTATCATTAATTTATTACGAAGTCAGCTTTGGCTGTCCTTAAATTCACGGTGGTCTAGCTATAACCTCTATGCTTCAAATTTAAATCCGAAATTCACGTGAATCAAAAAACCTGAGAATTATGTCTCAGATTTATCTCCTATACGAGTCAACTAATGTATCTGGCATTTTGAAAAAAAAAACCCCAGCACAATCTGAAGTTGTTTTAAGGTTTCGGATGATAGGAAGGTTTAAGGCTTGGAAATTTAATCATTCTAGTTGATCAATTAGACCGTATATAGATGCACATATTCTCATGCTTGGTGGTTAATTGACAGAATCAAGTATCGAAATATCTGGATAAAACACATTTATAATTTATGACGCAATAAAAAGTATTGTCCCAATTGCTTAAGTGATGCGTACAATACGAACACCCATGCATGATTTTGAGATTACAGATACAGTTTCAGAACAAATATTGATTAAGCTACGTTATACAGGCTACTGGCAAAACATATTTGTTTACGACGGAATATATTTTACTGTGATTCTTTACCTCAATCAATTCATTGAGGTGAGTTCCATATGTATAAAATTTCTCTCTCGATATAAAAGCCAAGCGTCAGCATTCTTATCAAAAATCCTTTGTTTTTGTTGCAAACCATTGCGTAAGCAATCATGAGATACTAACTAAGTGACGTGACATTCTTTTATTGACTCCGTAAATGACTGACAATGAGCAAAAATCCAAACAATCACACAACACATGCATGACTGACTATTGTACGGATTTCGGGGATAATCTGCCAATATATTTACCTTGTCTCTGTCCATTCGCCGAATCTTGCATGCAGCTACAAATGAATTCACTCAGCATTCAGAAATGAGCTGTTTGAAATAATATTTTTCCAATTGATGATCATATGTATAACACCCATAAACCAAAAGTTTGTAATTGATAATCTCAAAAAAATACACAAAACCGACTCATTTTATGGTCACCAATAAAAACATCACAATGTAGACACAAGCAATAATATTAAAACCTACTGCCAAAAATTAACGCGTCATTTCCTTTTTTCTTATAAAAACCGTTCCCACCAATGCCTCGGTCATTTAAATTACAATATTGTTCTTAACTGCAACAATCGAGAAAAAAAGCCAAAATGAAATCCGTTCTTATTGTATCCGTGATTTTTGCTTTTTCGGCATCCGTGGTAAGAAGTAACTTCAAACCTGTCCCCCTTGCCATATAATAGTATTAAAATCCTTTGTTTTTAATATCTATTTCAATTTTTAGTTCGCCGAGGCAGACATTTGCAAACAAGGGGATGGAATCTTCCCACATCCAACTGACTGTACCAAGTTCTACCTTTGTGGAAATGGCTATGGACATGAAATGTTTTGCCACTCTGGATTGATTTTTGACTCTGAAATCAACCAATGCCGTTATGCCAAAGATGGAGAAGGTTGCAAAGTCGAACAACCTGATCCAGAGCCAACCACTACAGAAAAACCAACCGAAAAACCCACTACTACCGAAAAACCAACCGAAAAACCAACCGAAAAACCAACCGAAAAACCAACCGAAAAATCCACTACTACCGAAAAACCAACCGAAAAACCCACTACTACTGAAAAACCAACCGAAAAACCCACTACTACTGAAAAACCTACCGAAAAACCTACTACAACTACTGAAGCAGTCAATCCTCCACCTGGCGATTTCCAATGTCCAAATGACGCCCGAATCTACATGCCACATCCAAGTGACTGCAACTTGTTCTATCTTTGTAGAAGCGGATCATTCCTCGGAGTGTACAACTGTGGGACTGGCCTTTGGTTTAATTTCAATGACCAAACATGTGATAGAGCGTGGGGAACAGTTTGTCCTCTATAAGAAATTGTGCTAGAAGTCATTTAATTGTCTTGAATGATTCCATCAAAATGTTTTCAATTTTTTGCAGATTTTGTGCTAAATATAATTACTTGTAGAGAATGAATAAACTGTTTTTGCTCCATTTACGATTTGGTTATCGCGCGATTATCTTTCATAAAGCACATTGTAATAAGAATGAAGGAATCAATGTCATTTAACATAACGGCAAATGTAGATTTGCTTATTATTGTTAAGACAGCCAAGTATAATTCCATTCCACCTGCAAAAGTTGTGATAAGGATTCGGCATATTCTTTGAACTTTTTAAGAGCATTATGACGTAAACGAAAAATTGATGCAAATCAATAACTTGAAACCAACATGGTGACATTTTCACTTAAATTTTGTTTGCTGAATCAGTGTAACTGAAAAGTGTAACATACTTCGTGAGTTCAACTAAACATTCAATTCAAAATGAAAAGTTTGTGCACATTTTCTGCGATTGTGTTAGTTGGAAGTATTTTCATTTTCCCTACTGAACAGGTACAAACCAAAAATTGACTGGCAAACCAAAGTTTAGTCTAACATTTTTCGATTTATACTTCACTATCTTTAACATGCAAGGTTCCCGAATGTCCATCAGAAGGTCAATGGTCGTTCCCACTGAATGATTGCACTGAATATGTATCCTGTTTTGATGGGATTGGAATAATTGAGTCATGTCCAGATGGAACGTATTTCAATCCAGAAAATTCTCAATGCGATTTCCCAGAGAATGTTCCTGAATGTGTTGGTGGAACTCGACCACCACCTACAACGGCAATTCCCATTTCTACGACACAAGATGTCTCTGCTTGTCCTGCGTATGGAATTGTGCCGGTTCCTAACGCTGGTAAATTCGTTGTCATTCTAACCTGAAGTTAAAAGTGAATAAATTACAGTTGACGAAAACCTTTTATTCTTTACAGAGGACTGTTCCAAATATTTCATTTGCTATGATGGATATCCCATTCCATACAAGTGTGATGCTAACCAACTTTTCGATCCCATTGATTTGGTCTGCAAACCAGAAGATTTAGTTCAATGTTGAGATCATATATTAGAAGTGAAGAAGAATAAAAGTTTTATTGATTTGACTAGTTAATATATATATTAGTTAATATATTTAGTTATACATGAACAAATATGCTTTTGAAACGTTGAAAATGTAAAGTAATATTCGCTAAAGTACAAATTCTATGCGTTTTTTTTAGTATTTTTGCAACTTAAACTCAAGGAAAAATTTTCTGGACAAATTCCGTTTGAATTTTTAGATAAGATATATATATATATATTGCATTACATCATTTACTAATTGAAGCGTAATCACCAATCTGACTGTTTCGGACACATATAATTCATAAACTTGTCCATACATGAATTCCTCAGCATCCTAAAGGTTACGTAAAACTAATTAAATTGCTATCATCTTCACAAAAATCATTGTCATATTGACACTTGCACGTCACATAAACTTCCCAATCACCAGTTTACAAGCCGACAAAAGACACTTTCAATCTATTCATTTTACTTATCAGCTAGCATAAAAATCCTGTGAACAAGGACCCAAAGAGTCGCAACGTTCATAATAAAATACAAAACATTTCAAAGATCCACTGTTGTACCACACATTCAGTTTGTTATTTGTTTAAACTTGTGAACAACAAATATTTACAAAAATGTTCCATTTTATAGCTATTCTCGTCACAGTGTCCTGTGCAGCCCAATCTGCCTATGGTCAACTAAGAGTTCGTGAAACAATTTACTCTTCAAGCTAAAAAATCATTTCCATAGCATACTTATTGTTCTATTCTATTGTTTAGCCAGATCGTTGCCCCCCAGAAGGTCAAGCATTCTTACCGTTAGAAAACTGCCAACTGTATGTTGCATGCTTCGATGGGGCTGGAACAGTATCAGCTTGCCCAAACGGCTTTTATTTCAATCCATCCAATGACCAATGTGATTTCCCAGAAAATGTGCCTGAATGCGTTGATGGTACAAGACCACCAATCGGATCTACAACAACTACTACAGAAGGTACCACTGAAGGGGAAGAAACTACTACCGAAGATTACACAACTGTGACTGAAGGGACTACAACTCCAACCCCGGGGGTATGTCCCCCAACAGGGGTGCTTAAAATTCCCCATGAAGGTGACTTTTTTCCTCCAAAAAATGTAAACGAAAAATTTGTGTTGTCTGCTCCGTGTTTGTGACCAGAATTGCTTTTTCTTTATCCAGTTTGGTGTGAAAAGTACTACGTGTGCTTAAATGGAACGCAAATTGAGATGCAATGCGCTAGTGGGTTGTATTTTGAATTCGCACGGCAAGAGTGTTATTACAAAGACCAGGTAGATTGTAAAAACCCAACGGTACCTCCACCCGGAGATTGTCCACCTACCGGGTCGATTAAAGTCTCTCATGAAGGTCCGAAGTAGCCAACAATGAACTTTAAACACAATTTTTTATATTTTTTAATAACCTACTTGATCCCAATCAAATGCATGTTTCACTACAATTACAGTCTATACAGTATGCACTGATACATAAACCTTATTTACTTGCTAATTTATAATTTCATTTCTAGTTTGGTGCGACAAATACTACAATTGCGTTGACGGGAACCGTACACTGATGCAATGTCCGGATGATCTTTTCTTTGATTTCTACCGACAAAACTGCTACTATCAAGATGAAGTTGATTGTGAAAATCCGCCTCCATCAACTACCACGCTGCCTCCTGGTCCACAATGCCCCCCTGAAGGTGTAGCTGTATTCCCGCACGAAGGTACCTCGGCTACACCCTCGAAATAATTGCAAAAAATACAGCCAATAGTTCACATAGTCGATATATTTTACATTGCAGAGGACTGCGCCAAATATTATGTATGTTTGGACGGTGAAGCCACCGAATACGAATGCGTGGAAGGCTTTCTTTTCGACCCGATACTGCTGGAGTGCAGACCAGAAGAAGATGTTGACTGCGGAGATTTGTCACCCCCAACCACCACTAGTGAAAATGCTACTAGCACTATGACCACGTGGCCGACAACCACTTTTGAAACGACGACAGAAAGTAGCTCAACTACTGTTACCACGACCACTAATCAGCCTGGAGTCTGTCCGCCCACAGGAACGGGTACTATTCCTCATGAAAGTGAGTAAAACACAATAACGGTGCATTTCACGGGTTTTGATGACAGTTGGGGAGAAAAACGATAGGTTGTGAAATTGAGATGATATCAAAGACAAAGATTACAGGCAATGCATTTAATTTATGTTGAACAGTACAGAAGAGATATGACACATCCATTTGTTATGTTTTACGGCTGGTAAGCCAAAAAAAAGCCGTTCCAAATTTTGTGTGATTGCGGCGTGAAAGTAGTCCAGCAAATGACTGCTGTCACTTTTGTTTAGTGAATTAAACTTGATATATTTGATTGATGGGTTTGATTTTTCAGCTGACTGTTCCAAGTATTACGTGTGCATCAATGGCACCCCTTATGAGTATCAATGTACCACAGGACATGAATTCGATTCGATTGAATTAATCTGCAAGCCTATAGGACAAGCCGAATGTTACCAAATTCTGTTGCACGTTTCTTAATTCACTTGTACCGTATATGAGAAATCCGAATAAAAAATCGTTTGAAGATTATATTTAATGAAAACTGTCAAAAATTTATTCATCATCAAATCAATCATGTAACACATTTTTAACACGTTCAGTGGTCAGCCAACAAAGTCAAACGTAATCCAGTAAATGCGTCAGTTAAATTATCAAGTGTTTTTATCCACTCCCTAACCGAATGCTCTTAATCAATTTTTGCTAAATCTTATATCAGGAGCCGCCAGACTTTATCTCAGGAGCTGTCACCTTCAATGGAAGCAATTCCCACTGAAAAAAAATCCTTCACTTGATAAATCTACCGTTATAATAGCTCAGTAACTACTCACTAATTTTTCACAGTGAACGTTGCATGATATTGATATTGTCACATGAATTGCGTCATCAGAAATCACTTAATCCCAATGTAGGAAAACAGGCACAGCTTGCAAACTTTATCAAACTATCATCAACGATTTCATGCATTTATAAAGAAAGAAAATTAGTATCGAAACCTTCACAGTAACCTTACATCTTCAGAGCATCACTCATTGCTGGAAGATCCAGAACAATTCAAAATGAATCATTTCGTATCCATTTTCATAGCTGTTGTTTTCGCAGTTGCAATTAGTGCGGCTCCTTTAGAAGTAAGTCAAATAATACCCAATATTGGTGACTAAAAACAATCGTTTTTTTTGCATTCAAACTCACCAAGAAATATGCTATTTCCTTATATAGACTCCATCATGCCCACCAGATGGAGAAATACTTTTACCCCTAGAAGACTGCACTAAATACCTAGCTTGTTTCGAGGGCAATGGAGTGGAACAGTCTTGCCCTGACTCATTATACTTTAACCCCGAAGCTCAAGCTTGTGATTACCCAGGCGCCGTCCCAGAATGTAAGGAAGGAACTAGGCCTCCTACTGGAACTACCACCACCACAACTACTACAGAGACTCCTACTACGGAAGAACCCACAACTAAAGAGCCTGAGGAGCCTACAACTGAAGAGCCAGAGGAGCCTACAACTGAAGAGCCAGAGGAGCCTACAACTGAAGAACCAGAGGAGCCTACAACTGAAAAGCCAGAGGAGCCTACAACTGAAAAGCCAGAGGAGCCTACAACTGAGGAACCAGAAGAGCCTACCACTGAAGAGCCATCTACAAATGCCACTACTACTACTGAAACCCCTGTAATACCTGGAGTATGCCCAAGCGACGGATACGTTCGAGTTCCCCATGAGTGTATGTGTTTAAAAACACACGAAAAACCACATATCATGCACTTTAATATTTGTGTTATTCTATGAAATAATTATTTATCAATTGCAGCCAGATGTGAGCTCTACTACCAATGCATTGACGGCGATCGCTTTTTGCAAGCTTGCGCTGAAGGTCTATTTTTCGACTACGACCGTCAAAATTGTTACTTTGAAGAGTTAGTAGATTGCAAAAATCCTACCACTGAGCCACCCATGACCACTCCACAGCCTGGAGTGTGTCCTGCTGAAGGAAGTTTGCAAATCCCTCATGAAGGTATAAAAATGTGAAATATTATTAGAAAACAATGCCATATCGTTTATTCATCTCTGTGATGATTTTTTATAGAGAGATGTGAGTTGTACTACCTGTGCCTGGATGGAGTTCGTTTCTTGCAAGAATGTGGTCAAGATCTATTTTTTGACTACTGGAAGCAAATGTGCTTTTTCCAAGATCAAGTTGATTGTGTTAATCCCACTCCAACTGCTGAGCCTGAGCCAACTACAGAAGAGAATGCCGAAACTACTACAGAGGAGGCCGAAAGGACTTCTGATGATGTGACGGAAACTGAAGATTTGACCACAGAGGAGCCGGAATTGACCACAGAGGAGCCGGAATTGACCACAGAGGAGCCGGAATTGACCACAGAGGAGCCAGAAATTACCACAGAGGAGCCAGAATGGACAACTGAAAATTCTGGTTTACAATGTCCAGCTGAAGGATTCGAAAGCATTCCTGATCCAGGTGAGGAGAAGTCAATATCCAGTTGGAATTTGAATATCCGAAAAGTGGATAAAATTGAGACAGTGAATAATAAATGCATTTTTATTTGTAGATGACTGCTCCAAATATCACATGTGTTTAGATGGAAACATAATTGCATCTTATGTGTGTGCCGACGGTCTTCTTTTCGATCCAGTTGAAAGGAAATGTAAACGAGCTGAAGATGTTGATTGTGATGCTAGTTTTCTGTTTGTCTACAGAAACAACTAAATACTGTTTTCTCAGGTTTTGGCAAATACTGTTGGTCAACTACTGATTTCTGTGCTTAAGATCAAATAAATAAAATAAAATTTGTTATTTTTGGCAAATTGGAGATGCTGATCAAATTTGAAGTTTTAATTCCACTTCCACCGATACATAACGACTGCATAATCAGAATCCCACTACGTAGTTTGGTACCACTTTATTTAGGCAAAGCAAAAAACGGCAAACACTATAACGGCAAACCAAAAAACTTCTTGGTACAACTTGCCTGAGCCCAACACAGGTATCATTTTAAATATTTCGTAAAAATCATGGTCACTAAACTTATGAAAAAAAATACATTCATTCCAGGCTATCAGGATAAATTCAACTACCTTTTTTGGTACAAACAAGGTACAGATTGTTGTTAGGACAAAATTGTAGGTTAGGCCAACCAAGGAAAAACAAGAAGAAATGGTCAAGGACAAGGGACCGTTAGGTTAGGCCAACCAAGCGAAGAAAAACAAGAAGAAATGGTCAAGGATGAAGGACCGTTAGGTTAGGTTAGGCTAGGTTAGAGTAAACTTAATGTAAAAAATTAAGGAAAGAGACAAAAAGTAAGACTGGGGGAAGAAAGAGGAGAGTCGTTGTGTAATCCTAGCAGAGTGAAGTTAAAATAAATCTTTCAGTTTTCATTTTCCATTAAAATGGTGAGAATTATTTTTGCATAGCTATGGCATAACAAAATGGTGGCCCGTACAGTATTTTGCATATGAGTTCGCCTATTGTGAACCATATAAACGTTCCTGTGTGCTTTAGTGTGGCGTACAAGATGATTGGCCATTCCCTAAAAACGTGTTTTCTAGCCTGTGAGGTTTGTTGTTGGTTAGTGATAGTGGCTCTGATCTTAACTGTGGTTTTTGTTTCTATAACTATGGTACGACCATTTCGACATTATTTTCTCAAAATGAAATTCCCAAAGGATGAAAGTAAACTACAAACGCGCAAGATTACTCCAAATAAATCTCAACAGCTTGTTACTTTATTAAAATCAATGTTGCTAGAAATACAAATTGATCACAATTTGAGCAGAATTTACCATTTTCAAGTAGGCCAATTTCACTACCGATTGGCTACAAGGAGGAGTTACTCGCTCGTCTAACACTGTAAGTCAAATTATTTCAATTCTCTACTATGCTTGGCATCTCTTCTTTCCTTCCGACATTGCTTAAATGACGACAAGGTCTCAACAAAAACATTCAAGACAGTCAACTTCCAAAATGTCTACACCAAAGCCGACGAAAGTGCCGGTGGTGCCAAAATTTTTTAAAGGGACTCCTGACGAAGATCCAGAGAAATATATCATTCAATTTGAGCTTGCAGCCCAGTGTAACAACTGGGACGACGATGCGAGAAAAAGGTATTTACCAGTATACCTAGAAGGCACAGCGCAATTATGGCTCCAGGATTGGAGCAGAAAACACAACGTTGCATCCACAACATGGGCTAGTTTTGTAGATACATTCAAATATGCTTTTCTTTCCGTAGCTAAAGTAGAGGTAGCGGAAAGAAAATTGTATTCGCGGAAGCAAAAATTAGGTGAATCTGCCGAGGACTATCTATACGAAATGTTAGATTTGTGCCATGCAGTAGACGAAAAAATGCCAGAAGCGAAGATTGTGCGATATATTGTGAAAGGCTTGATACCAACTTTTTTAAGAAAAAGTCAATATTTAAGACCCCAAAACAATAGTTGAGCTCTTGGAGTGTATAAGGAAAATACGCGAAACAAGATATTTGATAAATGCCTATGATGAAGAAGTACTTGCAGTTGCTCAAGTTTCCCATGTTCCCTGTACATCCTCAACTACTGATCAAAAAGTGGTTGAAGCCATTGACAAACTATCTACATTAATAATACAGCAAAACCATTTGCTACGTCAGCAAAATCCAACCAGCTACAAACCACGTTCATTTGGCAGAGGAGGAGGAATGCGACCTTATTTCCGACTCTAGAACCAATATCGACCCCAGAATCAATACCAACCCCGGAATCAATATCCACACCAGTATCAATACCGACCCTTTTCCCCCTGTACTAACTGTGGATTCGCAAATCATCCAACTGAACAATGCCGTCGTCCAAATTCGTAAGGAAACGGCCAATAGCTCCACTGCTTCTCTAGGTGGAAGCTATGAAGATTTTGACGATCAATCCAACCTTTTCTGACATAACAAGGATCAACGCCCATGTAAATATGATACCTGTAGAAGTAACCATGGACATTGGCTACCACATTTGACCCTACAGCTGAGATTAATGCCAGATTCCAATATCTGTATGACCTGGTGAGAGCTAACGTCACCTATTTCTTACAAGCCCTTCATTCGGAAGTTTGCCAAACCAATAAGATGATGCTAGAACTCTTACGGATTTTTGCACAGGGAGGATCCCCATCGCTTTTAGTTAGAATTTTATTGGGCCATGACCATTATAGAGCCCGATTGAATAGGGATGTCCTTTCCATCTCGCAATGTGATCGCATTTTTAACTACATGATGATGCCGAGGAACGAGTGTATAATCGAATGGCCTGTTACCTACATGGAAGGCCATGACAAAAAGACTGGTTTTGTAACACCTCTTTCTCATGAAATAATAGAAAATCCCACACCCACCACATGTCCAGCACCAAATATTTTTTTGACGTAGGTGAATACGTTGTTCTTCTCACGGAAAGGACAGTTATTACAGACTTACCAATTCTCCCTAAACCAAGTGAAGAGTTTAATGCGACCACGCTTCCTGAATTAACCTTTCAAACCCCTGGAATTTACTCGGTATCAGAAATTTCCGGCCAAGAAACTTAAATGGAATTAATTCGAGAGATGAGATCCAGATACCAAATAGATGACATCTTAAAAGCACAAATAGAAGGACGGATTCTAAGGATCAGTGAAAGTAGAAAAATTGCACAACTTTTGACATTAACGAACAATCCGATTCGAGAATGGTTCTTCAAAACATTCACGACTTTGACAATAATCACTCTGATCGCTGTAGTTACATATTAACTCATCATCTATTCGGGCGATATTAAGAAAATGTTTGGAAATAAATATAATAAGATGAAAACCAAACTACAACAAACCAGAGCAAATAAGAAAGAAAAGAAGAGGCAAGAAACGAAACCACACGATGATGATTACTTGGAAGAAATTTATGAACTGGTGCCTGAAGTCATCCCACACAACGAGCCTGACAATAAGGAGAATCAAAAATGCTACCCAATTTTGTCTATGGAGGATGAGGCACCCCAAGTATTCCGAGCAAAGATCCGGAGACAACCTATTTATAAGATAGGAAAAATTAGAAAAAAAATATCTATAAAAGCATACAAAAAGAAAAAAAAATCGCAAAAGCATGCTGGAAAATCCTTTTTCTTTCTTCCTATCCTTGCTTTTCTATTTAGGTTATATTGATGAATGTACTTGTACTAATATGACTGATAATTACAGGTACGGAAACACTACATCACCACTTACCTTGGATATGCCAATCCAGGACGACAAGACGTGTGATGATGCAGTGTAGTGTTATGTATATAGGCTATATTCACAAAATTTATCTTTATCTATCCAATCTATGAATTGATTTTATAGGACTTTTAATACAAATGTAGCCAGTGAGATCAGAGGAAAATAATAGAAGGCAATAAAATGACCATTTTATCTTTCTGAGAAATGTTAATGTGTGAAAGAAGTGTTGCCCAGGTGGTCAACTTAGCCGTAAGGGGGAGCTTATGTTAGGACAAAATTGTAGGTTAGGCCAACCAAGGAAAAACAAGAAGAAATGGTCAAGGACAAGGGACCGTAAGGTTAGGTTAGGTTAGGCTAGGTTAGAGTAAACTTAATGTAAAAGATTAGGAAAAGAGACAAAAAGTAAGACTGGGGGAAGAAAGAGGAGACTCGTTGCGTAATCCTGGCAGAGTGAAGTTAAAATAAATCTTTCAAATTTCATTTTCCATAAAAATGGTGAGAATTATTTTTGCATAGCTATGGCATAACAATTGTAAATTTAAATAAATTGTTTGAAGATTCAGTTAGTGATAAAACACAAAATTTAGACGAATAATGTTTGACATTCCATTGAATCAAGTTTTTAGTCAACAAACTAACTGAGCTGGTTGCCATGAAATTTTTATTTGTCGTTTTCAATAATTGGCATAGTTTTTAAACTTGATATTGCTGATGCTATAACGTGATATCCTTTAACATTATAGTCTAATTTTTTCTGTGATACTCTTATGTGTTACGAAACTGATATAAATTTTTTTTTCCGGAATCGCAACGTTCGTTTTTTTTATATTGACGTTTGAATTATATGAAAAATGCCATATTTTTTAAACTTGATATTGTTGATGCTATATGTAGTGACCCGAGGTCCTGGCCTATAGTAGAATGTAAACATAGAGGTCCTGACCTTTTGTTTATTGTAAATATAGATTTTCAGTACGTAAATTACGTCGTCGTAATTTACGTTATCGTAATTTACGTTATCGAAATTTACGTTATCGTAAATTTTTCATTGTTTTTGTGGACTCGTCCATATGACGAGTACCAGCTAAAAAGCCCGTTCTACGCCCGGGCGGATAACAACGTGGATTGAACAAAAACTAAAACATGATCATGCGGATAGATCAAATAAGTAATTACATGAAGATAAATAAATTATAAATAAGTTTGCGAAAATGCCAAATCAGGACGCGATCCATTGTAATAGAGTATATTCAATGTGACATTGGGGCAAAGTCTGTTTGCTACTGGAAATACACATGATTGACATTATTAAATGAGGAATCTACAATGTTAAGTGACGGTGCGACAATGCTAAATTTGGGTACAAAAATGTTAAATAAAGGTACGACCATGTTAAATAAGGGTGCGACAAAGTTAGTGTTAGACAAATTAGGGTGCAACAATGCTGAATGAGGGTGCGACAATATTAAATGACGGTGCGAAAATAATAAATGACAGTGCAACAATTTTAAATGACGGTGCGACAATATTAAACGACGATGCGACAATATTAAATGACGGTGCGACAATATTAAATGACTGTGCGACAATGTTAACCGAAATGGTGAAAATGTTGAATGAGGATGCGACAGTGGTAAATTAGGGTGCGACAAAATAAATAGAAACTGAAATTAATAAATGAGACTGATACTATTAAATGCAAATTCTACTATGTTAAGTGTTGGTGCGACATAGATTAATCACGGTGCGACAATATTAAATGACGGTGCGATAATATTGAATGACTGTGCGACAATGTTAACCGAAATGGCAGAAATGTTAAATAAGGGTAAAACAATGTTAAATCAGGGTGCGACAATGTTAAATCAGGGTGCGACAATGTTAAATCAGGGTGCGACAATGTTAAATTAGGATGCGACAATGTTAAATCAGGGTGCGACAATGTTAAATCAGGGTGCGACAATGTTAAATCAGGGTGCGACAGTGTAAATCAGGGTGCGACAATGTTAAATCAGGGTGCGGCTATGTTAAATGACGGTGCGATAATATTAAATGACTGTGCGACAGTGTTAACCAAAATGGCAGAAATGTTAAATAAGGGTGCGACAATGTTAAATTAGGGTGCGACAATGTTAAATCAGGGTGCGACAATGTTAAATTAGGGTGCGACAATGTTAAATCAGGGTGCGACAATGTTAAATTAGGGTGCGACAATGTTAAATCAGGGTGCGACAATGTTAAATGACGGTGCGATAATATTAAATGACTGTTCGACAACGTTAAATGAAATGGCAGAAATGTTAAATAGGGGTGAGACAATGTTAAATTAGGGTGCGACAATGGTAAATCAGGGTGCAACAATGTTAAATCAGGGTGCGACAATTTTAAATCAGTGTGCGACAATGTCAAAGCAGGGTGCGACAATGTTAAATCAGGCTGCGACAATGTTAAATCGGGGTGCGACAATGTTAAATCGGGGTGCGACAATGTTAAATCGGGGTGCGACAATGTTAAATGAGGATGCGACAATGTTAAATGAGGGTGCGACAATGTTAAATCAGGG
>Ga0210040_10002065_pt1 | contig 28990 bp, 1 predicted proteins | sample CryGeyCG12114_NA_FD_185462 | JGI IMG/M metagenome (GOLD analysis project Ga0210040, IMG submission 185462) | Groundwater microbial communities from aquifer - Crystal Geyser CG19_WC_8/21/14_NA (SPAdes) (version 2) | ecosystem: Environmental > Aquatic > Deep subsurface > Groundwater | place: USA...
ACTAAAGTATAAGATAATTAGTAATAATATAGTAATAGTAAAGCTTTACTACTAGTATAACTTTATATTCTTTAACTATAAGCTAATTTACTATTATTTATTATTTTTAGTAATTATAAATATAATAGAAAGATTATAGAAGCTTTAAATTAGAAAAGGAGATAAAGCTTTATAGTATTAATAATCTAAGTATCTAAGTTAATAAGCGCTCTAAGCGCTTACTTATACTATATAGAATATTAAGATTATAAGTATATAAAGAGCTAAATATATTAACTACTTAGTTACTTATACTACTTAAGTTATCTTATATAAGTCTAGAAAATAATTACTATAGCTATACTTCTATATTTTATAAGATTTATTTAATATACTATATAGATAATTAAGAGAGTAATAGGCCTTAATAATTAAAGAAAAGTTTACTAGTAAAATTACTATTATAATCTTATAAGATAAGTTACTAAAGTTAATTATAAAAGTAATTACTAGCTATATTAAGCGCGCTTATATAAAGTATAACCTTAAAGTAGTATATATTAATTAAGATAATAATATAGTAACTTATCTATAGTAAGAGAGATTAAAGTATAAAGATTAGGTAAATAAGATAAGTATTAAGATTATTACTCTACTATCTTATACTTATAAGCTAAATAGCTTAGCTAAAAAAGTAAGAAAAGAGATTATTAAGAAGAGTATAGTTATATATATAAGTATAAATCTTCTTTAAGATCTATAGCTAAAGATTATAGAAGTAGTAAGCTATTTTTATAATATAAGCTTAATTATACTTTAACACTACTAATTACTTAATAAAGTACTTAAGAACTAGTTTTATTAGTACTTTTAGTACTATAAACTAGTAAAAGTAAAGTAAAGAACTACTAGTCTTTAACTTAACTAGAGTAAGATCTATACTTATAGCTACTATATATACTCTTTAAATTAAGAGTATATAGTTAAGTAAAATAAATAAAGTTTTAAAGTAAACCTAAAAGGCTATATTAAATACTTAGTTAGATACTAAGTTTTAAATATCTATAAGATATAAGTTCTAATACTTAATTAAGTAATTACTATACTTAATATTACTTTTAATAAGTCTTTATATTATAAAAAAAAGGAGAAAAAGAGTATAATTAAAGCTTAAGTAGTTAAGCTTATTAATATACTTTATAATAATAAAGTAATTAAGAAGCTAGATATTAATATCTTACTACTTAATAAGTAAGTAACTAAGCTTAAAGAACTAGCTACTAAGTAAATACTTAGAAGTAAGTAAACTTAAGATCTTAAAAATAAGCTAGACTTAGTAAATAATTAAAATACTAAGTAAGTAGATACTATATAGAATAGAAATATAGCTAGTAACTATTTAAGAATTTATATAAGCTAGATTAATTATACTAAGATTACTACCTTAGATATAACTCTAAAACTAGAGATTATAAAGAGTAATTATATAAGATATAATTATAGAAGTACTAGTAGCTAGTAAGAGGTATATACTTTTATAGTAGAAGCTAGTTTACTATATACTAGAGGTTTAGGACTTTTAAAGGCTATACTACTATATATACTTACTTTTACTACTTAATTTACTTACTTTACTTCTACTATAGTAAGTAAAGTAAGACTATTTTAACTATTAACTATAAGATTAAGTAAAAGACTATATAGAGTTATTACTAATATATTAGTCTACTAGTACTTACTATAGAGAATAAAGAGACTCTAATATTAAAATTAAGATAATTAAATAAAGATTAGAAGAAGTACTAAAAGTACTTATATATTAATTATAGAACTTAATAAGCTAGATAAGCTATTAGATCTATAGTATAACTTTTATAATATTTACTTATTAGGCGTAGATAAAGCTTAAAATAAGTAGTTAAGCTATAAGATACTTATAGCGCGTATAGGTAGCTCTACTAAGCGTTTTATCTAATCTTTAAGTATATATAGATCACCTTATAGATAGCTTATTCTATAGCGCTTTACGCTCCTATATAAGTATTTCTAGCTCTATAATACTAAACTTAGTAATTATAGTAGCTACGCTTACTAAGTAGATACTAAAAGTACTACTTTTAAAGAATACTTATCTCTACTAAGATAAGCTTCTATTACTACTAATAATATAAAAGTAATTACTATAGTATAGATATAGAGAGCTATTTAAAAAAGCTTTTTAAAGAGAAATTAATTAACTAAGTAAATAAAGAATCTAGTTAAAGATATAGAGATTAGATACTATAAGCTAGCTACTCTTACTAAAGTAGATATAGACTTATAAGTTTAATTAAAATAGTTTCTTACTTAGATATAAAGTAAGAATTATTATAAAAGGTAATCTTTAAGAGAAAAATTTATTAAGCTTAATATATATAGCTATACTAGCTATAAAATTATTCTATATAGTAATAGTAATTACTATATACTTTAATATAGAGATTATATAATATAATATTATAAAAGTATTCCTTAATACTATAATTATAGTAGAGAACTTAGTAATCTATAAGATACTAGATAGATTTAAGAAAGATAGTATATATATAAGACTTAACTAAGTACTCTATAGTTTAAGAAATTTACTACTACTCTAGTATAAAGAGTTCTTAAGTACGCTCTAATTACTAGGCTTTATAGCTATAAAAGAAGAGCTATACTTATTCTTTAATTAAGATTAAAAGATTTTAATACTATTTTATATTAATAATATTCTACTACTATATTATAAGAGTTATAAAAGTTAAGTATATAAGCTATAAGATAAGATTAAAGTAAAGTATAAGATCTAAGATTAAAGGCTAGTAAAGTAGTTCCTAAGTATATAAGTTATTAGAAATTACTAAGACTAAATAATTACGCTAGTATATAATATATATATTAATAAAATTACTAAGAGATTTAGTCTTAAAGATAGAAGCTTTTTAGTAACTCTACTACTATTAGAAGAACTAATTAAAAATACTAAAGGAGCTACTAAGTAGTAAATTAAAATATACTAAGAGAAGTAGACTTAGTATTATATATAGTAATTATACTATGCTTAGATATTATATTCTTAGTATTTAAGCTATTATATTTCTTTATAAATCCTAGTAATTAGTATTAGAAAGCTATAGACTAAGTAATTATATACTTATACTAAACGTATTAAGAAGTAATCTAGTATAAGAATAATAATAAACTAGATCTTATAATATATAGAGACGTATTATTTACTAATAATCTAGAGATATACTAATCTTTTTATAGATATATAGCTATAATATTTAGTAGACTAGTAATTTAGAAGGCTACTAGGTAAATAACTATTACTACTTCTACTACTAAAGCTAAGCTACTTATACTAGAATATACTACTAAAGAAGTAATAGCGCTTAAGCATTTCTTTAAAGAATTAACGCTTAATCTAGGTAAGCTTTAGAACATTTAGTATAATAATTAGTAGATAATTAGACTTATAGTAAAGAAGAATAAATAGATTATAATATACTTACGCTATATTAATATCTAGAATATATAGTTATAATAGAAGTATATATAAAGATTATTCTTAGTAAAGTATTTAAAAATAAACTCTATACTTACTAATAGGCTTACTAAGTTACTTATATATTAATAATTTAATTACTTTAAGAAGTAGCTAAACTTTAAAGATATAAGTAAGATAGTTATAATTATAGATAAAAAGTAATAGTAGAGAGGAGATTATTTATAGTTATAAGAAATTACTTTTAGTACTACTAATTAAAGAAGATTAAGTAAGCTTAACTTCTTAAGAAGAAAGTAGCTAAGTATAAGGCTTATAGCTTAACTCTTCTAAAAAAAAATATAAGAATAAAAGAAAGAAATAAAAGAAACTCTAATTAAGAATAAAAACTTAATATCTATAACTACTTTTACTACTATTATACTTCTTTAAGAACTTTTAGAGTATCTAATTAATATTATTATAGAACTAAGTAGTCTTAAGTAAGTAAGTATAAGTCTAATTATTATTATATATAGGTATTTCCTTATAAGTAAAGTAAGTATAGTATACTAGAAAAACTACTAGATTATTATTAAGGCTCTTAGTAATATACTTATTATAGAGATTACTATAGCTAATATAGTAAGTAAGTAGCTAAGCTATTATAGCCTTAACTAACTAATATATATAACTAGATAACTACTTAGAATATAGCTATAAAGGCTAAGCGTACTAATTACTAAGGTTATAGTTAATAGGCTAGAAGTATAGATAATTAGGAAAGCTTATAGTATTTATAGCTTAGGTAAAATTAGTAAATAGTATATACTTAAGTAATAGGCTTATATTTAGAAATTTAATAAGGCTATTAACGCTAAAGCTACTTATACTAAAGTACTTAACGCTTAAGATATTTATATAGATAATATTAAGTAAGCTTAAGTAGCTACTAATAGCTAAGCTATTATTACTAAAGCTAACTAAAGGCTTATTAAGTACTATTTAGTAAGATAAGTAAGAAAGCTATTATAAGTATAGTAGATAATTAAGATATCTAAGCTACTTACTACTAATTAGTTTTATAAAACGTCTTAGCTACTTATATAGCCTTAAAGTTAGCTTTAGTATTATTAATTATAGTAAAGATATACTAATAGCTCTATAAGAAAGCCTTAGCTTAGAAAAAGTTAGAAAAGATTAGATAAGTTAAAAATTATTACTTATATTAGTTTACTTAAAACCTTTAAGGTTACTAGTAATAAAGGAGTAGATAGCACTAAGATTAGTAAGATACCTAAATAGTATAAGTAAAGAAAAAGAAAGTAAAAGATTAGCTTTATATAGTAAAGTATAAGTATAAAGTATATTTAGTATAATACTTACTATTTATACTAATATAGTTATAGTACTTAATACTAGTCTAACTATTCTAGATCTTCTTAATATAAGGCTAGTAGTAGTTACTATATAGCTTACTAATATTAGAAGGCTAAGTAATAGAAGCTTTACCTTTACTCTTAGATAGAGTTAGAGTTAGATATAGTACCTTAAAAGTACTAGATATCTAATTATTAAGTAGAGCTTAACTATAATAAGCTAAGTAGTAAAGTATCTCTAATAGTAACTCTAAAGGCTATAAAAAAAAGGCTATATAAGTACAGCTTTATTAGTAAAAGTATTTATTATTAGTAAGCTAAGTATTAGATTATTATCTAAGAAGCTATATATAATTAGTAAAAAGATTAAAAAGTACTTAAGTATACTTACTATATTAGAGGATAATATTAGAGGTAGTAAGTAGAAGTTAAGAAGTTAAGAGCTCTAATATATCTCTCTTAAAAGTTAGATTAGAGCGCTAGCTTAGTAAGCTATTATTATAATCTTACTATAAATAGAATATATAATTATACTACTCTTACTATTAAGCTTCTTAGTAATTATAGATATTATCTAAATAACTAATTAACTACTTACTTTAAAGTACTTAGTATAAAGAACTAGCTATATAATAGTAGCTAAAAGATATATTTAATTTTACTTTATAGTATAGAAGATTATAAGCTAGGTAAGCTTAACTATTTCTACTTTTATAGTCTACTTATCTCTAAGTAAGTAAACTAGAAAGTATATTATAGTATAGAGGTTTAAGCTAAAGTAAATTATAAGATTAGGCCTAAAGGTTTAGTAATTAAGGCCTTCTAAAAGAAAGGTATATATACTAGATTTTTATCTAATCTTTTCTTAAATAGTTATCTAATTAATACACTTATTTTAATCTAAGTTCTAAGCTCGCTTAGCTCTAACATCGCCTTCTTTCTACTACTTAAACTTAAGTAGTACTCTTTAGGGTTATTACTTAAGTAAGTAACCTTAAGTAAGAAGTAAAAAGATAGGCAAAATAAGAGAATATCTATAAGTTTAGGTACTTAGTAGAAAACCTAGCTACTCTATATAGATTACTCTAGAAGAAGAAAAGTATTCTAGATAATCTAGAGGGTATATTGCAGTATATATACCTATTAGCCTAGGTAGTACTAAGATCTTTTTACTACGATACTACTTATACTAAAGCTCCTAATACTAAAGATACTAGTATAGAGAATACTAAGTAGGCTTAAGTAGCTACTAATAGCTAAGCTACTATTACTAAAGCTAACTAATAGCTTACTAAGTACTATTTAGTAAGAGAAGTAAGAAAGCTATTATAAGTATAGTAGATAATTAAAGTATCTTAGCTACTTACTACTAATTAGCTTTATAAGGTGTTTTAGCTACTTATATAGTCTTAAAGTTAGTATTAGTATTATTAAGAATAGTAAAGATATACTAGTAGCCTTATAAGAAGCTCTTAGCCTAAAAAAAGTTAGAAAAGATTAAATAAGTTAAAAATTATTACTTATATTAGTTTACTTAAGACTTTCTAAGTTACTAGTAATAAAAGAGTAGATAGTACTAAGATTAGTAGAATACTTAAATAGTATAAGTAAAAGAAGAAAAAAGTAAAGAATTAGTCTTATATAGTAAAGTATAAGTATAAAGTATACTTAGTATAATACTTACTATTTATATTAATATAGTTATAGTACTTAATACTAGTCTAACTATTAAAGATCTTCTTAATATAAAATTAGTAGTAGTTACTATATAGCTTACTAATACTAAGAGGCTAAGAATAAGAATTTTACTTTTACTCTTAAATAGAGTTAGAGTTAAATATACTAGCTTACTAGCGCTAGATATTTAATTATTAGATAGAGCTTAGCTATAATAAGCTAAGTAGTAAGATAGCTTTAATAGTAACTCTAAAAGCTATAATAAAAGAGTTATATAACTATAGCCTTATTAGTAAAGGTATTTATTATTAGTAAGCTAAGTATTAAATTAAGGGCCTCTTTTAGGAAGCTATATATAGTTAGTAAAAGATTAAGAAGTACTTAAGTATACTTACTATATTAGAAGATAATATTAGAGGTAGTAAGTAGAAGTTAAGAAGTTAAGTACTTTAATATATACTTCTTAGAAGTTAGATTAGAGCGCTAGCTTAGTAAGCTATTATTATAATTTTACTATAAATAAAATATATAACTATACTACTCTTACTATTAGGCCTTTTAGTAATTATAGATATTATCTAAATAACTAATTAGCTACTTACTTTAAAGTACTTAGTATAAAGAGCTAGCTATATAATAGTAACTAAAGAATATATTTAATCTTACTTTATAGTATAAGAGATTATAGTTTAAGTAAGCTTAACTACCTCTACTTTTATAGTTTACTTATCTTTAAGTAAGTAAACTAAAGAGTATATTATAGTATAGAGGTTTAAGCTAAAGTAGATTATAAGATTAAGCCTAGAAGTTTAGTAATTAAGGCCTTCTAAAGGAGAGGTATATATACTAGATTTTTATCTAATCTTTTCTTAAGTAGTTATCTAATTAATATATATATTCTAATTAAGTTCTAAGCTTACTTAGCTCTAATAATTATTATAGAGTATATTAATAAGCTTAACTACTTATTCTTTAATTATACTTTTTCTTCTTTACTTTTATAATATAAAAACTTATTAAAAGTAATATTATTATTTTTATATATAAATATAGTAGTATAAGGTAAGGCTATATAATATAGTAGAGTAGTTAGTATAGAAGTTATAGTATAGGCATAATATCTCTATACCTTATTTATAGTATTAATATAGTAGAGGTAATATAATTAGTATTATAAGCTATAGGTAAAAAGTAGTAGTTATAAGCTTAGTATACTTTATAATCTTAATAATATATAAAGCTATTACTTTTTTAATAATAATAACTTCTATAATAGATATAAGTATCTCTAAAGTTATCTTAATAGGCGCTAGCTATACGTGTATCTAATTTAGGATAGTATAGGTTATTAATCTCTTATATAAGGTAGTAGCCCTCTATATATAAGTATACGTTTAGGTTATATTTACTAGAAGTAGAAGATAGTAAGGTTTAAACTTTAGTTATAAATAAGCTAGTTAGTAGCTATAATACTACTTTAAAGTTAGTAAAGTAAGGTAAACTATAGCTATAGTAAGGCTATAGTAAAGTATAAAGTTACTTAAATAGTATAAGTTATGTAGAGTACTACTTAAAGAATCTTCTTCTTCTTCTACTATCTTTATAATACTTTCTATAGCCTTTATTAACTAAGATATTACTAATAAACTTATTTAGCGTATAGTTTTCTAAGACGTATAGTAGCTTATCTCTAGCTAGCCTATACTAGTAGGCTAGTTAAAATAAAAGGTAGTAGTCTCTATAAATAGCCTTAATTATAAGTATAGTTTTATTAATATCTACTATATTATAAAGGACGACTGTAATAGCTAGAGCTAGAGATTTAAGGCTAAAAATATTAATACTAATACTAATATTAGCTAAATTAAGCTCTACTAGCTAGGCGTCTTAATTACTCTATTATCTAAGCGTCTCTTAATAGATATTATCTTTATAGAAGCCTAGCTTTTTTACTTTAACTATCTTATAAAGGCTTTATTAAACTACTAAATCTTAACTACTAATTAGGACTAATTCTTATCTAATATCTTAAAAGACTCTTACTATTAGAACTAAATACGCTAGCTAAAAGAGGCTACTCTAGACTTATTATTTTAAGTAGAACTATATATAATAGTACTAGATAGTAAATAGTAAGGTAGATAATTTAGAGTAAGATAGTAGTAGGCGAACGTTTTATAGTAAGATAGAAGTTTATAGTAGAGAGAGATTATAGAATAGAAGGTAGAGAAGTAGCTATATATTAGTTAATAGCGCGTAAGAGACTACTTATTAGTTACTTAAGATAGAAAATAGATTAACTATAGTAGTATACTAATTATTAGGTTACTAGAGGTAGACGCGTTATTAAAAGTTATTATTAATAAAGTTAAAGCCTTAAGCTGTAATTAAGAAAAGTACGCTTCTATATATAGTAGTAATTATTATAACGCTAAGCGTTGTAACATTATATAAAATATATTAGGTCCTATCCTTATAGGAGCAAAAGTAATATTATATATAGTAATTACTTAATTATATATTAAGACTTATATTTTATAGATATTTAGTACTTAATACTTTACTAAGTATCTAATATAGCTCTTTAAGTTTACTTTAAAACTTTTTTATTTTACTTAGCTATATACTTCTAATCTAAAAGATATATATAGTAGCTATAAATATAAATTCTACTCTAGTTAAGTTAAAAGATTAGTAGTTCTTTACTTTACTTATACTAGTTTATAGTATTAGAAGTACTAATAAAACTAGTTCTTAAGTACTTTATTAAGTAATTAGTAGTTATAAAGCGTAATTAAGCTTATATTATAGAAATAGCTTACTACTTCTTTAATCTTTAATTAGAAATTTTAAAAAGAATTTATACTTACGTATATAACTATACTCTTTTTAATAATCTTTTTTTTACTCTTTTAGCTAAGCTACTTAGCTTATAAATATAAGATAGTAAAGTAATAATTTTAATACTTATTTTATGTATTTAATCTTTATACCTTAATCTCTTTTACTATAAATAAGTTATAGTATATAGAGAAGACTATAGAGTAGCTACGTTATATTATAAAACTATTATATATTATATAGAATTTTTAAGAACTAGACTATATTAAGATCTTTACATACGTTATATAATATATTAAATAGTATACGTTACTTTACTAGCTACCTACTACGCTGTAGTTGCGCTGAAGTTATAGTATTATTATCTTAATTAATATATACTACTTTAAGGTTATACCTTCTAAGAGTATACTTAATATAGCTAGTAATTATATCTATAATTAACTTTAATAACTTACTTTTAAAGATTACTACTATAATCTTACTAGTAAACTCTTCTTTAATAATTAATATTTACTATTCTCTTAACTATCTATAATAAACCCTACTATACTTCCTTAGAAAGAGTATAACTACCTAAAGAAACTAGTACTTAACTTATATAAATTACTAGATTACTCTTTAGTAATCTATCTTAATTCTACTTTAGAAGTTACTATACTATAAAAATACTTAGATTATTATATTTAAATTACTTTTAACTTATACTATAACTTAGTAACTTTACTTATATAATAACTAACTATACTTTTACTATTAGTAACTATTATAGCTTTTTAGAGTATAAAGTAATACTTTTACTCTTAGAAGAAGCTAAAGCACTTTAACTTAAATAGAAAGAAGAAGAAATAATTTATAAAAGTTAACTTCTAGAAAATAATATAGATAAAGATATAAAAAGTAAAGATAAAGCTATTATACTTCTTTTTATACTAAAAACAACTATAATAAAATAAAAGTTAAAAGACTTTTATATATAAGTAAAACGTACTTAATAATAAGCTAAACTAGCTTAACTATACTAAACTTAATAAGCTTTTAAGTAAAGTAACTTTTCTTTCTTTCTTAAAATAACTTTAAGTATAAAAGTTACTCTTTTATCTTAGCCTATTATAATATAGTATATCCTTATTAGTATACTTTAACTTAAGCTCTTTTATATTTATACTTAGAAAAGCTATAATAACTTTAATTAATAATAATATAACTATAGAAAGTTCTTTAAAAAGAGCTTAAGCATATTTCTAATAGAGATTTCTAAAGTAAACTTTAGTATAAAGTATATTTAAGATACTTTAAAGACCTCTTAAGATATTTATATATATTAATAATAATAGTTAGCTTTCATATAAGAGCTAACCTAGTATAATTTAAAAGAAAAAATATATGATACTTTACGTACTTTAGCTAATAAGTAATAAATTACTAATACTTAGCTTAAGAAAGCTTATTAATTACTAAACTAAAGCTTAATAAAGCTTCTTAACTACTTTTAGCTACTATAAAAAGAACTTAAGCTAAAATAAAACTATTTATAAGTACTAGGTTTTAATAATACTTTAAGTAATACTATTTAAAAAGATATTACTATTCTCTTTTTTACTATATAAGACATACTATTTAAAGTAAAAAAATAAGCTAATAGTATTTAGTAATACTAAACTAAGACTAGAAGCTACGTAAGTTATAATAAAGACTAGTTAAAGTATTATTAAGAATTCTCTAAATTAGAAGAAGATAGAAAAACTCTAAAAACTACTCAGTTTCTTAATTATAGCTAATAAGGCTATAAAAGAAGAAATAGTAGTACTACTTATAATAATTATTAAAAAAACTAGTTAAGAGTTTAATAGTAAATTTACTAAGAATATAGTTATAAGAGTAATACTTACTCTATAAAAAATAAGCTAAGTAAAGCTTAATAAGACTTTTTAAGAGACGTTTTAAGGTTAAAGACTTAGACTTTTATTTCTTAGCTTATATTAAACTTTTTAAAGAAAAAAAAGAGCTAAAAAAGCTATATAACTTTATATTCTTTAAGCTAAGCTAACTATTAAGTACTTAAGCCTTAATTAGTAGCTTTAAGCCTATTAAAGCTTTAGTTAACTTAAGTTTATAGCTTAACTTAATTTCTATAATAAAAGCTATAAAATATAAACTAAAAATTATACTTTTACTATATCTAATAATAAATATTACTAATAGTATAAAGATAATAGTATATAGTACTATTATTACTTAAGTAGTTATTATTAATTCTAGAAAAAAAAAAAGAGTAAACTATACTATTTATAGTAAGTAATCTAAAGAAGTATAAAGTTTACTTTAGTCTCTTCTAAGTAGTATAGTATAACTTTAAAATAAACTTTTTAAGCTAAAGATTATATTATAAAAGAAATAAAAATTATATAAAGTACTTTTACTATAAGATTATAATTAAAAAACTTAATAAATTTAAGAAGATAATACTAAATCTTATATTAGAGCTTTTTATATACGTAGTATATAGTATAAGTAAGATAGTACTAGAATTAGTTAGAATAAACTAAATACTAGCTATTTACTATAAATTCTATAATATAGCTTTAAAAGTAGAAGTAGTAAATTAAGCTCTATATAAGCTCTAAGACTTAGTTATTAATGTTAAAAAAAAGCTAAACTACTATATACTCTACTATATAACTTATTAGTAGTATAAATAAAAGTTCTTATATAAGTACTTATAAAAGTACCTTAACTAAAGCTAAATTTAAGAACTTAGATCTCTAGTAAAAGCGCTAATCTTCTTTACTAAAAAGAGAAATAGTATATTATAACTATATATTAACTATTATAGCCTTAATAAAGTTCTAATTAAAAACTATTACTTACTCTTACTAATTACTAAGTTACTAAAATAGCTTAGTAGTATAAAATAGTTTTTATATTTAGATATCTATAAAGTATACTTTTATATTAGAATAAAAGAAAAAGATAAGTAGAAAATAGTATTCTAGACTAAATATAGCTATTTTAAGTATATTATTATCTTTTTTAGCTTAATAAACGTACTAGTAGCCTTTTAGGCTTATATTAACTAGACTTTTATAAGTTTAATTAATATATACTATATAGTATACTTTAATAATATCCTAATCTTCTTTAATATAAAAGAAGATTATATTAAGTATATTAAGTTAGTACTATAATAACTAAGAGAAGTAAAGCGATATATTAAGCTTTTAAAATATAAATAGTATATTTAAAGAAACTAAGTTTTTTAGCTACTTTATTATAACTAAAAGAGTTAAGATTAACCCTATATAAGTAGCTACTATTTAGAAATAGCTTACGCTTTATATAGTATATAATATTTAAGTATTTATTAGTTTTATAAACTTCTATTATTACTTTATTTATAGTTTTAGCTAGCTTACTCTACTTTTAATAAAATTCACTTAGAAAGTACTAGAATTAGCTAAAAGTAGCTAAGTATATTAAAGAAAAAAAAGTTAAAGAATAAATTTCTTTTTAGAAGCTAGAATAGCCTTTTAGAAGCTAAAAGATATATTCTTTTTAGTACTTATTCTTACTTATTATAACTTAACTTTATAAACTAAAGTAAAAGTTAATATATCTAAAAGAGCTATAGTAAGTATACTAAGCTAGCTTATACTATATAAAAGATAAAACTCTTAGTAAAAGCTAATTAACTTTTTTTCTTATAAAAGTTAGTACGAGTAAAATATAATTATAATATATATAACTAAGAACTACTTATAGTAGTTAAGAGTCTTAACTACTAAAAGTATTACTTCTAAAAGATTTAGTTTAAGCTCTATACTAACTACTAGAACTTAAAATAGTTTATAGAAATAAAAACTCTAAATTAATATTAAGTTAAGTTTTACTTAAAGCTAATAGAATTCTACTTTATTATTACTTACTAAGTAGAGATAATAAATCTAGCTAATAGCTTTTTTTAATAACTAGACTATATATAAAGTATAAAAGCTTTAGCTTAGTATAATAATAAAACTTTCTTATACTTAATAAAGTAGTTCTTAAGCTTTAGGCTAAAAAAAGAGTATACTAGTCTAGTATAAGTTAGTACAGTAATAACTTATAGTTATACTACTAACTAAGACTTTATTTCTTTAGTTAGCTTTAAGTTACTATTAATAAATTTACTTTAAGAAGATATAGTAGTAAATAACTATAATAGTTTTTTAGAAGTAAAAGAAGAACTTAATATAAGAAATCTAAGCTAAAATATACTAAAGAAGTAACTTATAGCTAAAGAAAAGGCTAAAATACTATATAAAAGCTGTAATAATTTACTTAATAACTACTTTAGTAGTATAAAAATATTTAAGAAGCTATTATAATACTATAACTAGAGAAGTATATAATAAAATATAAAAAATTACTACTATAACTACTTTAAATATAAGTAAGTAATAGCTCTAAAGTATTACTTATATAGCTTATTTATACTTCTACTACTTTTAGAAAGAGTATAGTAAAAAGTTATATTTAATTTTATTATAGAACTACTTACTAGCTACTACTTTAGTAGAGTTTTTAATACTATCTTTATAATTATTAACTACTTTATAAAGATAGCTTACTATATCTTTATAAAAAGTAATTAAGAAAAGCTAAACTTAGTATAAGTCTAGTTAAAGAATATTATCTATCTTTATAAAGTACTAGAGAAGATTATTTTAGACTATAAACTACTAATAAACTCTAAAGTATAAGAGACTTTTTAATATTACTTAAGTATAAAAAGAGTTCTTTTATTAGTATACTACTTATAAATAGATAGCTAGATAGAAAAGTAAAACTAAACTCTTAAATAGTTCTTAAAGTATTTCTATTATCTAGAATAAGATAACTAAGCTATTTAGCTACTAATTATAGAGTTTTTATATAATAATAATAAGTATATAATAATAAAAACTATACCTTTTTATATAATATAAAGTATAGACTTAATATAAGTAAACTAGCTAGAGTAGAGACTAAGTAAAAGTAAGATACTAGTAGCTATAAACTTTATAGCTTATATTATTTCTTTTAAAAAAGAATACTATATAAAAATTACTATTATAAACTAATACTAAAAAGTATATATAAATAAGTCTTAAATATATATTAAACTATAGAATAGAGACTTAGTATTAGTATTAAACTATTATATATAGTCTACTTACTTAAAAAAGAAGCTAAACTAGAAGTTTTTAAAACTTAAAAAAGTAATTACTAAATATAAACTAAGCGTATATAAAGTATATCTACTTAAGCTAAAGAATATATACTTAATTTTCTATATATCTTTATTAGAACTCTATATAAAGAGAGAGAAAATTAAATACTCTAAAGATCTAATTATTAATATATTATATAAGTTTAGTAATAATATATATAAAGTAAATAAAGTACTTAAAAGGTACTAAAATAATATAGAAATATAGAAATATCTTATTAAATAGAAGAACTACTTTAAGTTAGAAAACTCTTAGAAAACTAAAGTATAATCTTAATATATATATAATTAATAAGTTCTAAAGAAATAATATTATTATTATTATAAAGTATTAGAAAGAGCTAAAAAAGCCTAAAAAAAGCTATAGTTATAAATAATTACTTAAAGGAAAAGGAAAATAGCTATAAGTAGTAATAAATTATAAGATCTACTCTAGAGAACTAAGTTATAAAAATAGAAACTAAAATTCTTTAATAAAAAAATATATTATAGAAAAAAAAAATAGTAAAAAGTATAAAGTTTACTATACTAAATACTATTTTAAAGTATTAAGTTAAGATTTTTTAGTATAAAATATTATAAGCTAGTATAAATAAGTAGTAATTAAGTTTAATTACTATTTATAAGACTTAGCTTACTATAAAAGTACTTATAAAGGCTTATAAGCTATAAATATAAGTAAAAACTATTAAATTTTACTACTATTACTAAGAAAAGTCTACTTTACTTTAAATACTACTAAAATAAGTTAGAACTCTTTATAATACTCTCTAGTTAGAATTCTAGCCGTTATACTTCTTTTTATAAGCTTTTTTTTTCTTCTTAGCTTTTCTTTTTTTATAAATAGTATCTATATTAGCTACTAGTATTATATAAGAATTTTAGAAAAAGTTAGTATATATTTAGGTATACTAAAATAAGCTAAAAGTACTTACTTTACTCTTAAGTAATATAAATTTATAGTAATTTACTAAATTTATATTTTTAGTACTTTTTTAGTACTTCTTTTTATAAAAGGCGCTTATAGTAGACTAATTATACTTATCTAAGATAATTATAGACTAAGCACTAACGCTTTTATTATTATAAAAGTAATAGTTATTAGAGTAAGTACTAAGTATTCTAAAATAGTTAAATTATACTAGAATATCTTATACTTAACTAATAATTTACTAATTAAGATAGTTTAGTAGAGCTTAAGTAGCTTTAATATACTTATTATATACTATTTTCTTATTATTACTTACTATAGTAGTATTTTATATAATAAAAGTATTATAAAAAGCTTTAGCTTTATTATTAAGCTCTTTAAGAGGCTATAATAAGTTAGCTTAGAATATATTAGAAAGTACTAAAATTACTTACTTTAAAGTACTATTTAGACTTAGAGAGATAATAAATATACTAATTTACTTAATAGCTATTTTTAAAAAAAAGTATAGATTAGAAAGCCTTTATTAGTAAAAGAGTAGTTATTAGAATTAAAGCTAAGTATATAGTATATAACTTTAGATATATAGCTAATATAGAGTATAGTATAGTATATAGTAGTCTTAGCTTCTATAAGTTAATATAAAATAAGTAATATTATATTAAATTAAGATAGAAAGTATTAGAAAGTATTAAGTAGTAGAGATATTAGTATTAGAGTAATAAATATAGTATAATAATACTATTATAAAGACTACTAGAGCTATATAATAGAATTAAAAATTTACTAAAATAAGTTAATAAAAAAGCCTCTAAGCTATATATTTTAGGCTTAAAATACGCTAAAATATATTAGAAAATACTAGTTATACTAAATCTAAGTACTAAAAATAAGAAGTAATAAGAAAATCTTACTAGAAAATTAATATTAAGAATCTTAGAAGATTAAGAAAGTACTACTTTAATTACTTTAATTTATTTCTCTAGCACTAAGCTTTTAAAAAATAAACTAAATTAGTATTCTTATAAAGTTAGTTATACTTACTAGTAAATATAGTTATTCTAAGCTATGTTAGAGTAGAAAGAGCTAGAAAATACTAACTTAAGTTAGATTTAGCTTAAAGAAAAGATAATATAATAAACTTTACTATACTTCTCTAAGAAAAGTATAGCTTTTTAAAGAAACTAGTACTTAACTTATATAAATTACTAGATTACTCTTTAGTAATTTATCTTAATTCTACTTTAGAAGTTACTACGCTATAGAGATACTTAGATTATTATACTATCTATATAGTATATTAAATAGATTTTATAAAATATAAAAGTATAGCTATAGTAATTATTATCTAGGCCTATATAAGATAACTTAAGTAGTATAAGTAACTAAGTAGTTAATATATTTAGCTCTTTATATACTAGTAATCTTAATATTCTATATAGTATAAGTAAGCGCTTAAAGTACTTATTAACTTAGATATCTAGATTATTAATACTATAAAGCTTTATCTTTTTTCTTAATTTAAAGCTTCTATAATCTTCTTATTACGTTTATAATTATTAAAGATAATAAATAATAGTAAATTAGCTTATATTTAAAGAACGTAAAGCTATACTAATAGTAAAGCTTTACTATTACTATATTATTACTAATTATTCTATACTTTAGTATACTATCTAGTCTTAAGTACTATATATTTACTTTCTTAAGTAAATACTTAGAGATAATATTTATATAAAACTCTTTAATAATCTTAATATTCTTAAGTAATAAATCTTTTATCTTCTTTCTATAAGCACTATTAATTACTTTTTTAATTATATAATCTCTATAGCTTAATACTAAAAGTAACTAAGTACTAGTATTAATACTATTTTTTAGTCTAGCCTTCTTAAAAGTACTTTCTTTAATTAGACTTTAATTATTAACTAAATATACTACTGTTTTACTATTAAGAATAGTACTAATTAATAGTAGATAAGTAGTATATAATATACTATATATACTAAGTATTAAATTATTCTTAAATTTTATAAAGTTAATTAATATAGCTTATAAAGTACTTAAGTAATTAGTAAAAGATTTGTTTTTACTTAATCTACTAGAACTATTAAGTAATATATCTAAATAAATCTTCTAACTTAAGCTAGTAATTTCTATATAAATATTAAAGTTTTTAAGCTTAGTTAGCTACTTAATAATCCTAGTTTAGTCTAAATCTATTAGCGTAATAGGCGCTCTATTACTTAAGTATAATTTAGTATATACTATCTCTAAGCGTCTATATTTAATTAGCTTCTAGCTATCTACTTTACTTAGCTTATATAAGTAGTTAATTTTACTAATATTTAATCTAGTATAGTACTTCTTTTTAAGTAGTAATCTTTTACTAGTAAGTATTATAAATATACTTATAGATTTCTTTTTACTTAATTTAGTAGTAATCTTATATTCCTAAAGCGTAAGTAAGAATATATATAAAAGCTAATTTATAGTTATAGATTTACTTCTAGTAGCTACTTATATTAAAATTATTTAGTAAAAGTTCTTACCTTATTTTAGTATAAACTTTACTCTAATTACTTCTAAAAAATCTTATATAGTAAAGTTACTTTTAATATTAGTAATTTTAAAAGCTCTAGCTTATATATATAGTATCTACTACTATATAAACTAAGTATCTAGCTTAATTTATCTATTATATACTTTAACTAAGTAATTATATACTTTTAACGTACTAGTATTATATTAGTTAAGTTAATTAGTACTAATTTATTATAAAGCTTTTTAACTAGAGCTTAAAGAGTAGACTTATTATTTACTAAGAGTATAATTTAGATAAGTATAAGTAGATTATATATAATAGTCTTATTAATCTAGTTAAGTATATTAAGCTTTATAGTAGCCTTCTTCTACTACTTATACTTAAACTTCTAGATAGCTACTTCTTCTAAGTATATAATTAATACTTTAGTATAGTTTTTCTTTACTTTTTTATACACTTAAGTATCTTCTTCTAGAAAGTCTTTAGTAGGCTTCTCTAGGAGTTCTTTAAGCTTAAGATATATTAGTTCTTAATTATTAATTAAAAGTATTATCTCTCTTTTTAGATTAACTTTCTTTTAAATAGTTTTATTCTTTATAGTAGAACTTAAACTATATATACTAATATAGCTAGTCTAATTAGCTCTTAAGTAGTATATTTAGTATACTAATAGAGCTACTACTTATTATATATATATATATAGATTAAGAGATAATAAAGTAGTTTAATTATTCTAAACTCCTAGTAATATAAAGTATATAAAGAGAATTATCTTTATAACTTTATAATACTAGGCTTATAACTATTAGAGCTAAGTAAGCTTAGAACCTAGTTAAGATAAGTATATTAATTAGATAACTATCTTAGAAAGATTAGATAAAAATCTAGTATATATAGTCCTTTCTTAGAGGTCTTAATTACTAAGCTTCTAGGCCTAATTCTTATAATTAGCCTTAGCTTAAACCTCTATACTGTAATAATAAGCTATAAAGTTAAGAACTACTAGAGTTTTATTTATACCTAAAGTATACTCTAGCTAGTTAGCTTATATATAATTAGTTTTTAATAAAGAATAGAATAGTATTATTTTAGTTATTATATATTTACTATTATTATATATATTCTATAATTAGTAACTATACTACTTAGTTATTTTATTCTAAGTAGTAGAAGTATTTTAAGAACTATTTAAAAGTTTACTTCTACTTCTTAGATTATCTATTTATCTAAAAGTAGTAAGTAGATAAAAGTACTTTTATAGTAGTAAAGTAGTATTAAAAAGTCTTCTAGACTTCTAAGTTTATTAGTAAGCTTTATTTTAAGATAATCTTCTCTAAGATACTATAGAAGTAGATAATATTTCTTATTTAGGTTTATACTAAGTTAAAACTTTCCTAATTAGCTTATGCTAAGATATAATAAGCTCTTTTTATTAGATAATTAATAATAATAAATATAGTATTATAAACTTTAATAAAGTAGTAGCTTATAAGTAGTTTTATAATAAAGTTAAGTATTACTTTTTATTATACTTTTTTTTAGTAGAAGTAAGAGTATAAGTAGGCTATATAAGTAGTATCTTAAAGTAGTTACTTACTAGTACTTTAGATAGTTATAATAGTAGTCTTTAAATCTTATTATATACTTTTTTACTAGTAGTAATATAAAAGTATTTCTAATATTTTAGTAATACTAAAATATCTACTAAGTAAGTTATTATAGCTTTTATAAATTACTTTAGCTTTTTCTTTAGCTAAAAAAGTAGCTTTTAGTATAGTCTAGCTTATATAGTCTCTATTTACTTTACTTTTAATCTTTCTAAAGCTAGTATTACTACTTTTAGTTTCTTAGTCTATTTCTAAAGTAATTAATAAAGATTTTAAAAAAGTAAATAAGATAAAGTTTTATTCTACTACTTAGCTATAAGTTATAACTATATTAACTATTATTACCTTTTCTTACTTATTTCTTAGCTTAAAACTAAAGAGCTACTTTATTAAGTATAAAAATACTTTATTATTTCTTTAAGTAAGCTCTTTAGTACTAAATATATAGTCTAGTCTTTAAAATAAGCTATTTACTAGTATTAGTATAGTATACTATTATAAAATAGAAATTAGATAGCTTTAAGTATAACCTTACTTATTATTAGTTAGAAATCTTAGTTTCTATAAACTATTTTAAGTTCTAGTAGTTAGTATTAAAGTTAAATTAGATATCTTAAAAGTAGTATTTCTAGTACTCTAGACTTATAACTACTATAAGTAGTTCTTAATTATATATATTATAATTATACTTAGTACTTAAGTTTATATATACTATTTTAATATTATAAAAACTAGTAGCCTTTATATTTTTATATTATTATAAGAATATCTAGCTAAATTTATAATAGCTAGTAGTTAGTATACTAAGCTAAAGAAAATAGAAAAAGTATTAAAAATAAAAGTTACCTAACTTTTTAAAATAGCTAGTTATTATTTATAATAGCGTATATAAGCTCTATTCTAAATATATATAGTAAGTATACTAAGATAAATTTCTAGCTAAGTCTTAATTAGAGTTCTTATAGATTAAGTCTATTATATATAAAAAACTATACACTCTTATAAAAATTAGAGTTAAAGTAATTAGCTATATACTTAGTACTAATAAATTTAATAAATAAGTACTATAGAATAGTACTATAGTTAAAGTAGTAAGTATATTAGTAACTAGTTTTAGTATATAATACCTTTCTAAACTAAGTCTATATAATACTAGTATAAATAATTGAACTTTAGTAAAGATTAGAGTTATTAGTAGCTTTTACTTATTATATTATACTCTATTATATATTTTAAGCTTTAATAAGCTACTTTTTAATATTAAGCTTTATATTTCTTAAGTAAAAATACTTAAAGAGCCTTATAAATTCTAATATACTACTCTTAATTTAGTATTTAGTATATAGTTTAAGATTATAGAGTTTATCTAAGATAGTAGGTTAATAACTAAAATAAAGTCTTATAGTAAAAGTAGTAGTAGTAGCTATAACTAAACTATAATAATATAATAGTAGTAATCTATATATTAAGTAAAAGTTATAATATTTACTATAATAATAACTAGATAGTAGTTACTATAGATTATAAAAGTAAATAGTATATTATATAGTAGCTAAGACTTAAAATCTAGATAAGAAAGCTAAGTATTAATTTATTATAGAATAGTAAACTAGTAAAGTCTTAGTTACTCTTTATATTATACTACTAAGTCTAGAGTAGCTTATAAGAATTTTTTTAGTAATATAAGTATAATTATTAGCTATAATTATAAACTAGCTAAGTTTTAAATTTTATAGTATTTTAACTAGTTATTATTATTACTAGATAATTTTTTAGAATTAGAATTTAGAAAGCCTTTAAAATTAGTTTTTTTTTCTCTACTACTCTAAGTTATTAGTTACTATATTATCTAACTTTTCTTCTAAGTCTACTTTATATTTATTTAATAAACTCTTAAAATATACTTTTAGTTTTTTACTTAAATCTTTTACTACTTTCTTATACTTATTACTATTATTACTTTCTTTATTACTATTATTTCTCTCTTTATATAGTATATCTTTATTTTTAAAACTATTAATTTTAAGTAAAACTAGCTTAGGCTTAAAGTATTTATATAGTTAGTAAATATATCTAATAAACTAATATAATAAACTTACTCTTAGTTTTTATAAGTTACTAATACTAAATTTATAAGAGATAGACTATTATATTAATCTTTTTACTTAGTCTTAGCTACTTTATTCTTAAAAGTATTACTTTTTAGCTTTTTAAGTCTATCTAAGTATACGTTATATATAATCTTTTTATAAGTACTACTAAAACTATAAATATATAAATAAGAGTAGCTTTAGTATCTATTTAATAATATCTTTACTTTTTTTATTTTACTATTTAGCTTATTAAGTATTATAGTATATACTCTTTTACTAATAAGCTACTTAAGTTTATTCTACTCTTTATAGATTATAATTAAAGAAATCTTAAGCTATTTAGCTAGTTACTATAAGTAAATATATATAATAATAATATATAATAACTAACTACTCTTAAAAGCTTTAAAGCGCTACTTACTTAAATTTTTAAATTTCTTATTAAATATATTTTTTTTCTTATTCTTATAGATCTTTTGTAATAGATCTAATTACTATCTAATATTCCTTACTAAGCTACTAGCCTTACGCTAAGCTACTAGCCTTACGCTAGTACTTAGCTATATAGACCCTATATAGGGCTTAGCTAAGCCCTAATATAGTATCTTACTTTATTAGTATTTAACTACTTCTATCTTATCTCTTATAAGATTACGTGCCTTTATACTATACTATATTCTAGTAATTTATATACCTAGAGTATACTATAGTAGCTAGATATAATATATAGTAGAGCTCTATATATAAGGCGTATAAGAGTACTATAATATAGTACTAATAATAATATAGGGCTATACTAGCTAAATACCTAGGTATACGTACTAAGCCTACTTAGCTTAGTAGCTAGAAAGTAGTTAAGAGACTATTTTTACTTAGTAGATAAGAGAGTAGGCGTAGTACTAGTAGAAGGAATAGCTTACTTTTAAATTAAGGTAAGTAAGTATAAAAGGCTTAGAAACTTAGCTTAGTATAAACTAAAGAGCTTACTTACGTAGTATATTACTAGAGAGTACTTAAGAAGTAGCTCTTACTTTTCTCTTACTTATAATAACTTACTTCTATTACTTAACTCTATACTAAGATATAAGTAATAACTATAGTAAGCGCTAGTAGTACTAGCTCTAGAAGCTAGCTACGTAAGAGTAATATATATAGTAATTTAAGTAAACCTAATAATTAATAAAACTCTATTATAGTTAGCTACCTAATATAATAGACTTAGGATTAAGCCTATATTAGAGATAATACTAGTACTAATAATAAGATACTACTAGGCCCTCCTCTAGGCTCTAACTTACTAGCTAATAATTTATACCCTTACGTATACTACTCTATATACTAATAGAGCGCTTTCTATACTATATATAACCTTAAATAACTAGATAATAATAATACTTACTTTAGCCTAAATATCTATATACTTAAGAAGGATAAATATTATATTAATATAGAGATTAATAAGTAACGTATTAAAGTCCTTAATAACCCTAAGGTTTATAGATACTATATTATAGTTATATATAGTAATAACCTAGACACTTATATATAGCTTATAGAGGTAGATAGTAGTTAAGAAAGTAAGACTTAGTACTAACTAATAATAAGAAACGTCTATACTATAGAGCGTAAAGGCGTACTTTATACTTAAGATTAACTTTATTAAAGTATCTAAGATTTAGCTAAGTTTAATAGGTAGGTATATAGTAGATCTAACTACTAGTATAATATATTTACTATCTTTATAATAACTATCTAAGATTATATACTTTCTACTACTAATATTACTAAATTAATAGTCTCTAATACTAAATATTAGGTAATAGTATAACGTTTTAATTAGATATAGCTTAAGTTTAATAAGCTTAAAAAGACTATAGTAAAGGAGCTAGCTAGTATATCTACCTTAAGTAAGGTATCTATCTTATACTACTTAGACTACTAGTATATTAAACGTAAGCTCTCTATTATAAAAGAAGAATATAATAGCTTTAAGCTTAATATTAAATAACTTACTAGTAAGCCTTATAGCCTATTATAAGAAAACCTTAACTAGCTTTAATAAGCCCTTAATAAAGAAAAAAGTAACTATAACTACTATTAGTAGAAATTAGAGCACTTTAAGTAAGAACTATATAACTTAAACATAGAGGTTAATTAGCTAAAGATATAAGCTTAAGAGAATAAAGCTACCTATTATAATTATACTATAAAGCTTAAGAATACTAAGTAGTAACGTAATAACCTAAATAAGTAGCTAGATAATATAAAGAATAACCTAATAGAAGCCTAATAAGACTTCTAGGAATTTTACGCTTAGTAGCTAAATTAACTAGTTAGCTAACCTTATATTATTTTTAAGAATAGTAAATATAAGTATAAGTATAAGTATAAGTATAGACGTAAAAGACCTTAAAGATAATAACTATACTAGGCTTATGTATTAGATAAAGAAGATAAGTTTAGGGTATATTACTTAGCTATACCTAAACCTTAAAGGCGTTAGTTAGGATAAAGAGGTAGCTTCTATATAAGAAGCTCTCTATTACGTTTATAAACTTACTATAGCCTATTATAAAGGTACTATAGCTATAAAGTTTATAATAATATATATTAGATACTAGTATAGTAGTAATAAGATAATAGTATTACTAGCTATACTTCTTACTAGTTCTAGTAAAAGCCTATCTATTAGTCGTCTTATAACTATAAGAAAGTACTTAAGCTAGCACTACTATAGTATTTTATACTATAATAGAGCTCTTAGTTTTTCTCTCTTTATATTAAGACTTATGCTACTAAGCTATATCTATTATCTATATATTAATAATAGTTTCCTATAGCCTAATAGTAGCTAGCCTAAGGTATACTAGTACTATCTACCTATAGTAGTAATAGTAGTAGTATACTAAAAATACTAGATATACCTAAGTTTTTAAGCGAAAAGGTAGATAAAGATTATAATAAGTAGCACTAACTAGTAGTTACTAAATATAAAACTTATAATAATATATTCTATATTATATACCTAGAAAACTTTATTATTAGAGAAGTATAGTAGCTAGTTAATAATACTTAGGTAACTTTATACTTAGACCTACTTAAAGCTCTTAACTTTTACTATACTAATATATTTTATAAGAAGCTATCTAAGGTATAAGATAATCTTACTAATAGCTCTCTTACGTAGAAGTATAGTAAAGCTTTCTCTTTATAGAAGGCTTACTTTATATTAACGCGTAATATCCTTATTAGTAACCTAGAAACTTTATACTCTAACTTACTAATACTTATATATATATACTACTTTATATAACTTAGCCTAGTAGCTACTACTTTTTATAGAGCTATAGTAAGAGAGATACTACTAAACTTCCTTAAGTAAGTATAGGAGTAAGACTATTTTAATACTAAGATTAGACTAAAGTAGACTTAAGATAAGCTAAAGGCTATAATAGCCTAGGTACTAGCTACTTTTATATAGTGTATAGCTTCTATAACTACTTATATAAATATATAATATAATAAGCGTAAGATAGCTTAAGAATAAATACTAGCTTAGTATAAGAAGCTCTAAGAAGCTAATTAATACTTTAAGTATAGTAAAGTAAGCTACTACTTAAGCTAGCTAGATACGCTCTATAAAGATAATATATAGATGCTATTAAACTATATCCTATTCTTTAACGCTATAAACCTAGACTATAATAAAGACTATATAGTAGTAGATAATAAAGAAGATAACCTAGATAATGCTTCTAAGTTAAGACCTAATAAGGTACTTATTAATAAAGATAGCTACTCTATTAACCTATATTTTTAGATACTTCTAGAGAAAGTTACTCTTAAAAGCTTAAGTAGCGTAAAGCTTTTAAGTATACTTAGTAAGTTACTAAATACTATTATTAACTTAAAAAAGCTACTATAAAGCTATATACTATACTAGGTACTTACGTAGCTCTAATTCTATAAAGTCTTTATATTTCCTCTACTATACTTAAATAAGTAGAACTTAATATAGTACACTAGCTTAAGTTTCTAAGCTTAATATAAGATCTAAGTAGTAAATAGATAAGAATAATAACTTTAGTAAATATAGAAGTAAGCACCTACTTTATAAGCTATTACTAGGTAAAGTAGTACTAACTTAAAATAATTAAAATAGAGTCTATTAAGCTTATACTTATAGATAGTAGTTTAGCTAACTTACTTATATAAGCTATAGACTTCTTAGTTAAGTATAGATCTTATATAGCTACTATTATCTACTATATTACTAACTTAGAAGGCTATAATATTATCCTAGAGATAAACTAGATAGACTACTACTAACTAGAGCTTAAATTTAGTAATAAGTAATCTCTTTACTTTAGATCTACTAAATACTACCTTAATTACCTACCTTATAGTATCCTAGATACTATATATAATAATAAGCCTACTAATAGCGCTACTAGATTAACCTCTAGTAATATTAGTATTATTAGCCTATACGCAGCTTCCTAAATAGCTACTTATAACTTAAGTAGTATTATATAGCTAGACTATTATAACTAGAGATACCTAAAAGAGCCTAAAAAGAGTAATAATAACTATAATACTAACTTATTTATAAGAATAGCTTAACTAGCTACTATTATATAGGCTAACTTTAATAAATATATAAATAAGTTAGAGTAACTCTACTTAAACCTTAAGAAGATTAAGGTAATAGTACTTAAATTTATCTACTACGTCTTAGACGTATTTAACTTATAACTTACTAGTAAGCTACTACCTAAGTAACCTAGTATTAATTATATATTACTAATAGATAAATTAAATAGCGTTCCTTACCTTAGAATCTATAGCTTATCTTATAATAAGATATAAGTAGTAAAAGCCTTTATTAATAATATAATAAGAAGAGGATTTATATAGCTAAGTATATTACCTTATACTATACCTATACTAGTTATTAAGAAATCTAAAGAAGGGCTTTATATTTATATTAACTATTAAAGCCTTAATATAGTTATACATAAGAACTAAAATATACTACTAGCTATTAAAGAAACTCTTATATATATAGTAAAAGTAAAGATTATAAGCCTAGTAAATATTATAGTAGCCTTTAATACTATAAGAATTAAAGAAAGAGATAAAGAGAAGACTACTTTTTTAATAAAGTACAGCCTCTATAAGTACCTAGTTATACCTTTTAGTCTATATAATACGCCTAGTACTTTCTAGATATTTATTAATAAGACTTTAAGAGATTATCTTAATAATTTCTATACAGCTTACTTTAATAATATTCTTATCTATAGTAAAGATAAAAGTAAGTATAAGAAGTACGTCTTTAAGGTCTTCTATAAGCTTTAAGTAGCTAGTCTATACTTAGACTCTATAAAGTATTACTTTAAAATAAAGTAAGTTAAGTATCTTAGTCTAATCTTAATAATAGAGAGTATTAAAATAGATCTTACTAAAGATAAGATAGTAGTTAAATAAGTAATACCTAGCTACGTTAAAGATATTTAAGTATTCCTTAGCTTTACTAACTTCTATTATTACTTTATTAAAAGTTTTAGTAGTCTAGCTAAGCTACTTATAGAACTTATAAAAGATAGCGCCTAGAAATACTTTCTACTATTACTAAGTAGTATAGTAGTTAAGTTATTTAAGTAACTTAAAGACGCTTTTACTACTATAAGTATATTTATATATTTTAACCTAGACCTTAAGACATAGCTAGAAACTAATACCTCTAATTTTATTACTACTACTATTCTCTTATAGATAGTTAATAGTAAGCTTTACCTAGTAGCCTTTCTATTATATAAGATAAACTCTACTAAGTATAATTATAAAATCTATAATAAGGAGCTACTAGCTATTATCTAAGCTTTTAAAGAGTAGTAATTTAAACTAGCTAGTACTAATAATCTTATCTAGGTACTATCTAATTATTAAGCCCTATAGACGTTTATAATAACTAAATAACTAAATAGAAGATAAGCCTACTAGGCTAAATTCCTTACAGAATTTAACTTTAAAGTTAAGTATTACTTAGGTAAATAGAGTATAAAACTAGATACTCTTATAAAGCGATTCTAAGACCTCTCTTCTAATATTAGTAATAAATAATAATAATATTAAGTATAAATAATACTTAAGCCTAACTAGGTTAACCCTAAAGCATATATAGCTATTATATAATTTAACTCTTATAGTAATACGTAATATACTATCTACCTTACCTAGTATTATAATTATAATGTATACTATACTATCCTTAATATAGCCCTTATAATATACTAACTTAGTAAAGAAGATAATATATCTAAATAACTAGCTATCTCTACTTTAGCTCTATACGCCTTACCTACTATAGAGCTTAGTAATACTAAGATAGCTACGCTGCTTATACTACTTTCTTAAAATAAACTTATAGATAAGATTAAAGCTATAAGCTCTTAGAATAAGGTCCTAGAAGCTATTATTAAAGCTAAGAAAAATAGAGCCTATTACATCTCTAGTAAGCTTATATATAGTAAATAGTAATTAAGGCTTAAGCTAAGCAATTATAGCTTATATAATAATATACTATATATCTATAGTAAGGTCTACGTCTCTAACTATAATAATCTTAGAACCTAAGTAATAGAGCTTACCTATTAATTACTCTATAGTAGCTATAGTAGTAAGTATAAGAGCTATACTAAGATTACTTACTAGTACTACTAGTTTTATATAATAACTAATATTATATAATATATATAAGCCTATCTTATATATTACTATACTAAGGCTAACTAGGAAAGTAAATATAGCCTCCTATACCTATTACTTATACCTAATTACTATTAGGTTAATATCTTAATAGATTATATTACTTACTTACCTATATATACTAATAATAGATAAACCTATATAGATATACTAGTAATTATTAACTACCTCTCTAAGAAGAAGAAATTTATCCTAGTTATTAACCTTAAAGTTAATACGCTAGTAAAAGTATTTATTAAGTTTATTTAGTATAAAGAAAGATACTTAGAATCTATTATTAGTAACTATAGAGCTTAATTTATATTATATTTCTAGACTTAGCTCTATTAATATATTAGTATACGCCTAAAGCTCTTAATAGCTTTCTACTCTAAGTTAGATAGATAGATAGAGAATACTAATATATAT
>Ga0210040_10002066_pt1 | contig 28958 bp, 17 predicted proteins | sample CryGeyCG12114_NA_FD_185462 | JGI IMG/M metagenome (GOLD analysis project Ga0210040, IMG submission 185462) | Groundwater microbial communities from aquifer - Crystal Geyser CG19_WC_8/21/14_NA (SPAdes) (version 2) | ecosystem: Environmental > Aquatic > Deep subsurface > Groundwater | place: USA...
AAGGATAGAATATCCAAAGGCATTAACCTAATGTAGACAGTGACTTTTATCAACAGCATTTTTATCGTCCCTGAAAGTTTGAGATTATGCAGAAAAAACGAAGATGACAATTTCAGAATGCTGGTGGTTGCATTCTATCAAGATTTATTTGACCATCAAAAAAAATTGGCGCTAAAACGTTGACGTTTAATTATTTATTTACAAAATAAAATAGAAAAATGCGATTTTTAACTTAAAATAGCTTTATTTTAGTGTAAAATTTTCGAATTGTGGATTCAATTGTGATTCCTAATCTCCAAAAATATTCTTACTTGTTCAAAGGGGGTACTTAAGACCTCCTATTGGTTCCTTTCTTTTGTGAATGGTGAATCGTTTGTCTAAAAAAATTTATATTTCAACCACATTCCGAAACAAGGGTCACAAAGCAAAATGCTTAAAAATATTGTTCAGCTAGGAGTTATACTGTTGGGGTCGCTTGCATGGTTATATTTCTTGTATTTTCTTAGCGGACCTGATGTAAGTGTGCATTGCAATCAGAGGAGACGAGGAGAGATAATTTGTAACTGTCACTAGGGTTGACTTGTCCATTTTTTTGTATTTTGTGGAAACAGGACCGTCTCATGTTCCCCAGTACTTTGGAAGACTTGCGTGAATTGACAATGATTCTAAAAGAATATACGAGTACCCGATTACTGTATACATTGATATTTTTTTCATCAGCTTATTTATTTAAGCAGAGCTTTGCCATTCCAGGATCTGTGTTTTTAGTAAGTAGAGGCATCTCGGGATGCTCAGATTTATTGTTTCATTGCAATGAACATAAACTAATCAGTGAAATTTCATTATTTTCTTCCAGAATTTATTGAGTGGAGCGATCTTTGGTGTCTTCTATGGGGGTTTATTGTGCTGCATCCTATCCGCTACTGGAGCCTCTCTATGTTTTATTTTATCCAAATACATTGCAAGGCCAATACTTTTATCAACTGTGCCTAAGAAGCTAGATGATTTCAAAAAAATGGTACGAATCATGCGTAATTTTACGTCAAGATTTGTGCGCGGATTTGACTATAGTTTGATTTTAATTAAGTAGGTTGGCGCATGCAGGACAATTGATATGATTTATTGCAATCCCCACCGCTTTTGATGTGCAATGCTCATTTTTTTCCTTCACTAAATTTGTAGATCGATCATGAAACCTCTGGCAGTGGTAGTAGTCTATTCTTGTTCCTGTTAAGTTTGAGAATCTTCCCGATGACTCCCAATTGGCTAATAAATATGGCTTCCCCCATAGTTTGCAATGCTACACTTCCCCAATTTTTTCTCTCCGTTTTAATAGGTATTGAAACTCACGTTTTCTATTGAAAAAATATTTTTATTGTTTGGACCATTAAAATAAAATATACTTAATCTATTTACAGGACTTGCTCCCTACAATTTTTTAACCTCCAATGCAGGTGAGAAAGCTTTGTAATAAGTTACAGTCTGCACTCAATAACCAACTAACTAAGTTTTAAACAAATCGATTCCATAATGTGAACAAAGTTAACAATATACAGCAATTAAAAATACGATAGTAATATAACCTATCCTATGCATGGATTTTAAGGTGAAACTATAATGGACTTGAAGTCTCTGGATGACATTATGTCGTGGAAAGTTGGAACCGGACTTGCATTACTAGCAATAGCTATAGTTGGGCCAAGTCTTTTACTCCGAAAAAGAAGGTCTTCTCATAAAATGTCATAAGGTAGCTGTCTACCTATGCATTATTAATCTGTGATTGAGTGGCTTCATTGCTAACACTAAGACAAGACATTACCGAACAAGAGATGATATTCGAAATTACGTTTTTATGCCAAATAAAGTAGCAGCTAACATTTCAATAAGATAGTAGAAGTTTCTCTTCATTCAAAAACGACCTCAAGTGTACTTCATTTCAAAATTCACACTTATCCAGAAAAGTGCCTTAACCTGAAGCTAAATTCATTTTCTTATCTACTTAGGAAAAATGTACACTACAGAATAAATATATAACACACTGTACAAATTCATAAGTCATGCCTGGTATTTAGCCAACAGTGAAAAAATGTGATACAGAATCCATCAATCTGTTCATAAATGGCGGTATTGGTGGATGCCCTCGGTGCCTTCCAACATTCCCATTGTTGCCCCTAAAATGGGGATTTTTTGGAGCTGGCCTACGGTTTGGAAGCCGATTGGGAGTTGGTACTGGTCGATTTCTTGGTCTGTTTTGGGGAACGTACTTTGGTTGCCTAATCCCTCTCACATTTATATGATTAGCATAATGTGCTAAAGCTGGAGGTGGATGCATAGGTACTGGCGGATATTGCATTTTTCCATTGTTTACTGGTACCTTTGGTGTCATCATTGGTCCTTGATGTACCCGGTGAAATACAGCTCCTATATGACCTCTTGGTCGTAAATTATGTGCACCAAGCACAGGCCTCAAATGTCTTGTTCTAGGGACATGTTGTGAAGGTCTTCTGGGCAAATTATTATTACTATAAAGGAATTGTGGACCCCCATGCAAAGGAGAAGGCGTCCTATTGTTATCAATATCTGCCCCCATGGTAGTTTCCGTTTTGTTTTTTTCATCGAAAACCTGTACTTCACTTCTATGATGAGTCGTTCCTGCAGTATAAGAATCTGTAGTTTCCTTCAATTCTGTGATATTATCAATCATATGTGCCGGTCCCACTTTTATAATGGTGGAATACACTACTGGGATAGGATCTAGTATAGTATTCCGTACTGGAGGACTTAAAACATTTTGTGCCTCATTTCTAAATACCGACGGCTGTCTTATAAAATGGGGAATGGGTTCAGTTTTATTATTCTGAGTCTGAATATATGGCTCAGGGCGTCTAAACATGGGAAGAGGGCCGTTTCCAAATGGTGGTGGAGGAGGTGGCTTCGGATTAAACTGCTGATAACTGATAGAATTTTGTGGAGGTGGAGGTCCATTTTTTCCAAAATTTAAGGATGAAGGACCGTTATTTCCAAAATTTGGGGTCGGTGCATTGCTTCCCATGCTTGGAGATCGCAGTCCATTGTTACTAAAATTAGGGGCCGGCGGTCCATGGTTACTAAAATTAGGGGAAGGCGGTCCAATATTCCCATAATTGGGAGGCGGTGGTCCATTGTTACCGAAATGGGGGGCTGGAGGTCCATTATTTCCAAAGTTAGGAGCGTTTGGTGCATACATTGGAGGCCTACTAGATTCAGGATGAAGCTGTTTTGGGGGTGGTGGAGGCGGGGGCAATGTTATTGGTCGTTTTCGTGGCGAAAAAAACATGCGTTTTTCATCTTCTGGGTCTTCTTCATCACTAGGATATTCTTCGTCAGTGATATCCTCCCCTTCATCATACACTAACAAGTTCTGTTGGTCAGGGAAAGGGTGCAACTTTGGATCATTCGTGGAAGATTCAGGAAGATGCTCAACATCATCTAGCCCGGCGTTAAAAGAATTAATCCCAGGCTTAGAAGACGTAGTAGACATTTTTGGTAGCCACCTTTGTCGATAAGTTTGGCCTTTCGGACTTTTGTGAGCCACTGCGGGTGGATGATGACTGTAGGATCCATGATAATTGTGATTGGGGTGATATGCGATCGGTGCATGGGACTTGTACGATTTACCGTACTGAGACTTATGTGATTTGTCATAGTGCTCTGCATGTTTGTTTTTTTCGGAATCTTTGTACTTTACGTCTTTGCCGTCTTTGAACCCATGATGTGTTCCATGCTCTTTTTTCACTTCTTTCCCATCAGTGTATTCAATTTTATTTCCCTGTGAATTGACAAGATATACGAACATAACAGTTAGTTAAAACTATTTTTTTACTCAAATGTTTCCATTTCTATCACACTTTCAGCTTAGTTAGTAAGTAAATAACTGTCAGACCAATTACGATTAGCTAACAATATGTCTCATGGGTTACATAACAGTCACACTATGATTGCTCCTTATTGCACTTAGTTAGCTCCGTTTTTCAAGCAATCTGATACGACATGAAGTTTAAAAAGCAGCATGAAAGTTTCAAGGCATACTTCCTACTCCTACTTCCTTCATGCATACCAAAACCGCGCAGTTCATCCATGTATTTGCAGAATGAATATTATGTTTTCACTATTCACATGGGCATTCATGCGAAAACTGTAACTTGCGGTGTCTGCTCTGTTTTTTCCACATGTAGCCAATTGGGAAGGACATGATCAAATGCAGATTAGTCAAACATGGGAAACAATGTGGAATGTCTTGCAATGTGATCACAAAAGCAAACAGTTATGTTTGTTTGTTGAAAAATCAAGGCATTTCCATTAAATGAAATGTGTCCGCAAATGTCATGTGGTATTGATTCTAAAAGTCTGACACAGCAGTGAGTAAATCTGCATACCATTATGCTTTACATTTGTTAGTTAGTTGATGCATTGCATTTGTTTTGATTTCTGTAGTTCCTGATAACTTCAGGTATTATGCTACATTCACCCTCAATAAATGAAGGCAAAGGTTTTGGCTAGAAGTATGATTTTAACAAATTATTGGACTTGGAGTAGCTTATATTATACATTTCCTTAAATAATTAGTATCACCTTGTACTTTCGCTTGTCATCCTTTAATCCTTCCTTGTTCTCCTTGTTATTGTAGTTTAACCCGTAGCTTTCGGCAATTTTTTTCGCCTCCTCGTCATCATAGAAATGCTCTGTTCTTTGATATTCCTCCTTGTGGTACACACGCTTGAAGCCCTGTGGTAGTCATATTTTTTAATTAATACGACTAGGTAAGGTCGACTTGAGGGTGCTTTTTGGAAATTGTATTCTCTTGCGAATGATATATTTTGTGGATATCACACGCTTTCATTTACTTCTTTTTCACACATTCGTGCCACTCACTACGGAGCTTGTTTCCATTTTATTCAAGGCTAATAGCTCATTCATCAACCTCATATAATAGTGAGTTACATTCCATATAGAATGAAAAGAGCATGAACAGTTTGGCAAACGCAAGCTGGTTTTGTTAGACACATGCATGCATGCTAGTGTAGATTGCAGAAAACTTTTTTCCCATGCTAACTAAGAACATCAATGAAAACAGTGAAAATTGAAGCATTCTATTATTACAATGTGGACGGTCTGCAACCTCATAAAATCAAAAGTATATACAAATTACGGTTGTAACGGTTTCTATGCAAAAATCTTAAAGCATGCATGGATTCCCATGTAAGATATGACGAATGTATTTAGTTCCCCCGTACTGTTAAGAATGGGGAGAATATTCGTCCTGGCTTGAATTCAACTCAAGCCAATGAGTGCTGACATGACTAAAGCTATAAATATTTGATAAAAAGATGGAAATTTTCTTTTTTTCTTTTAATATTAGAGAATATTATCCACTAAGGCTAAAAAATAAATACAATCTAAATGCTCTACAGCAATTTTTTTTACCAAATACATGTTAATGGGGATTGATTGACTACGTTTTTTTTTGCCGGCTACTATAAGACAAAAAGAAATTATGCATAAAATTAATATTAAGGATTTAAGCTTTACTTGCGTAGACATACAAAATCCAAATACATCCGTATAGTTAGGAAAAAAATTCAACTCACTGTAACTTTCCTGCCTTTGTTCTTCTTTTTGGAATTCTTATACCGTCCCCCCTCTGTTTTCTCCAGTTCCTTATGCGCTTTTTTATATTTATTCAATCCTTTTTCCGTGCCCGCATATTTCTTTTTTTCCACTCCATCCGTGTCTAATATAAATCAAATTTCCAACTTAACCCCAGCAATCTATCCAAATCAAGTCGTCTACCATACTCATAATATACATATTTTCTAACCTGTGAACTTTTTGTCTGCATGCTTTTTCTTATCACTCCCTCTCCAATGCGTATCTTGCTTCTCCTTTGTCTTCTCTTTGCCACCATACGCTTTATAATTTTCCCGATGTTGAGATCCCGATATTCGCAAATCATCTCTACTATTTTTGTCATCATAATCATTAGTTTCTGCATTATGTCTAGTATCCCTAGCTAAGAATTCTTCCTCATCATCAAGTTCTGGATCCGTTGCATTTGCAATCACCACATCCCAAAACATGCTATTCTCATCATCATCTTCTATCGGATGGCCATCTTGATCAGTACGAATAACTTTCACAGAACTAACAATCAATCTAGACCCTTCAGGAATGGAAGAGAATACCAACTGGTCTAAATCATCTTCTCCCCCATGCTTCAAAGTGTGTTCTATCAATGCATTCCTTATTTTTTCTTCCACGCCAATTCTTGAAATGTTTAATTGATCGTCTTGGCTGGTAGAGTTATCAAGAGTGACAACAAATTGTTTTCTTTTTTTCCCTTCATTCAAATCGTTTTCACTATTTCTACTCGGTGAGGTAGCACTTTTTCGTTTGTTTCTATCATGTTCACTGGTTTCAGATGTATCGCGTAAGCTCCTATCAATAATGCTAGTTGTGTCCGGCATGATTTTCCCCATACTTCCGTTGGTTACAATGGTGTTAGTTTTGTCGAAAATGTTGTCCTTATATTGACCATTTTCAATGCTACCATTTGTTTCAGTGACTATGCTTTCGTTGCTTTTGTCATAATGTGTAGTACTATTGCTGGCAGAGAGATTGGCTAATTCAGATTCAGACAAATTAGGGAACAATAATTCTAAAGGGAGTGAGTCTGCATCCCGTTTATGATTTTTTACTTTATTATTACTACTACTATTGTTTTTACTACTAGACCAGGGAGAATATGCTCGTTTGGGAGCGTCTGGGGATGGCTTCAATCCTGTGGATGAACAGCAATGGATGGGTTGAAAAATTTGAATGATTATGGTAAGGAGGATTACCTTTTCCCATCTCGTTGGGTTAGTCATTGCGTACTGGGAAATGAGATTTGGAATCTTTAGTAGTGTACAAGTTGCATGCAAAATAAAAAGAGAAAACTATTTTCATGAAAAAGGGGGGAAAACTTTGTTCGCGTCACATACCTTTAGTTTAGCTCTGGAGTTAGCGACCGGTGGAGCCATGTAGAATAGAAATCATGGATACTTTTTTATATCAAAACACTGAAATTATTTCGGGCGCTAGCCAAGTTATTGCATTTCACTTATCACACACTTATTCGGAGCTCATAATGAACAAACAGTACTTTTTTAATCGTCTTGAGTATGCACTTTTGTTTTCAAACTTATCCGTTTATCCGTTTTAGGCACGCTACACTATGGGCTGGATGCAAAAGACCGTTGGACTGAAACTTCTTAACCGAATTGATACGTAATAGATTAATGGTAGACAGTGACAATGTAGAACTCAAGTGGCAGATATTCTGTCAAGAAATGGGGAGCTGAAATAATAATTTCGCTCAAATACTAGTTGACAGCTCATTCACACTCGGAAATTGTCATACCACTGCCACTTATTGGTGACGTTAGTTGGCTAGTTAGTTAGCACACTTTGTAGCCATGTTATCTTGCAGCATCACATTGGTATATGGCAACCCATGGTTTGTCTCAAAAGTCTAAATTTGTAGATGAACAGATTGTACATATCTTTGCATGTACCTGAAATTCCAATTGATTGTACTTGAACAAGCCATTTCCCACATCTCCTAGACTTCACCGTAAACTTTAAAATTAGGTATCACTATAGCTGCAGTTTTATACTCTGCATTACGTACTGTGTATGTCTTGAAGACAATAGAATCTAAAAAATTATCCAACAAAAGAATGAAATGCTATAAAGCGGTTTGTATAAAAATTTCCATTTGGTCTTAATGTTTTCAAGTTAGCTACCTCAAACATCACCATGCAAAATTTTGAAATTGACATTTGTGTGTTACATGTCCATTTAGCATTAGCACGAATCAATTATCAAATGGTGTAGAAAGCTGCAGTGATTCCTGATACGAAACTTCTGACCAAGCTATTTACGAGGTGGTTTTTATTTTGTTAGCTAACATATTAGCTATGAATTATCCAACAAACATGATTATCGAATGTGCAACCTAACCTACCAAGTGGGGTGTATATTGTTAAAAATCAAACATGTACACCAATAAACTTAACCAGTAGACCAGTATAAGCAGATCTGAGAAATTTTCTGTGGTTTCTGTTTTTGCTAACCACACATCACCTCACCAAATATGCAAAAAAGTTAGCATTAAGTAATTCAATTGTCGATTTACTATTGCATGAGAGGCTGCAGCATAAAATTCTCAATTCCTGAAAAATGTAATTAGTTCAGCTTTAGCTTCAGTATTAATACAGTACAGAAGCAATAAGCTTCAAGATGTCATGTCACATAAACACAATTTGAGTTTGAGAGACTTGTGATGGAAATCCGTCCAAGAAGGAAATGGGGCATTATGAGAGCAGTAAATTGCTATGACCACATGGTTTTCGATTTCGTTGATTTGACACAAACCTACTGACTTTTGGCACCCATGATTCTTCAGAGTAGTCAGCACACTTACAATAAACTAAGGAACACAGTTAAGGATATGAGGCTGTGAAACCCGTAACCAATGGATGATCTGAAATTCTATCATGTCACTCATCTGAGAAACCATAAAGAGCGCATCCAAAAGTATCAAGATTTTCACATCTCTGTGAGCACTACAAAGTCAACAGAGATACTTGCAGGCAACTATGTGTTTTTCTTCTGTCCTCTGAACAATAGAGCAGGAACGAATGAACACAGTGAATACACACAAGAAAATAAATGACCAGCCGTTTAGAGTGCCAAGAATAGATGAAGATGTAAAGTGCAGTTGTAGAAAAAAAGAAGAACTCAATTGTCCAAAACAACCTCACTTACCACAATAAGTTTGACAACTACTGAATCAAAATGTAGAAAGAAATGTTTTTGGTTTTATTGACTCATTTTCCCTTCATTACTTGCACTATGCTGCTCTAATTGAAACATTAGCACATGAAATTCTTATATCCCAGATGGGTGCAAACTTGTCACAGGACAGTGCTTTATGGAAAGAGCATGGTTTGAGAAGTAGGTAACAAGAAGAGGATGATATATGCTTTTAGCTTAGCCTACACAGAATACGTGGCTACATTCGAATTGCAAAACTATTTCCTTCCCTTTGTGTACTCCCGTTCAACTTCTGTATGTCATCATTCCTAAGATCCTTGAGTAACTTCTTGAAAGATGCCGAAAATAAATACACTCAAACACGGATTGTTTCATAAAAATAACGAGACCTTCAGTGAATATGGTTTATTACCGCAATCACACTACAAGCATAAGTATAATGAACGAGTGACAGATAAATATCTTGGGAGTGAGAAAAACAAAAATCTGCGTGATCTGTTCTGAGTGAATGAGTTTAGAAGGTTAACATTCAATAGGTGGCAATAATGATAATCGCCATTCTTTGCTCTTCTTCAGCCGGTTATGGAATAAAATACATTGATTAACTACTATTCTCACATTAATACAATTGTACACATATAATTTTCATCACTACAACAGATTTACATATACACACATGGATTTCTTCTATGTTGTATGCGGTAATACTCGCTACAATTTTAGTACTAACTATAGCTCACTGCGTATGGAATCACTGCGTGAGTATCTTTACAACAATTGAAAATAATATTCTTTTTCCACTAATAAATTCAACACAGGTTAGAATGCTTAGTGCCAACTAAATGTAATACGGAAAACAATAAAATTAAACTCTTAGCTCTTAGATAACAATAGTCAACAAAATGTACACCACAAAACAATATCAACGTTGTCAATCTACTATATAATAATTTCAACAAACTAAATATACGTCTATAAAAAAACAACTTGCTCTAACTCACTAACTTATACATTTCAAATAAAAGATTTTCACTACCTTATCATAAATTCTAGTCTAACTAAATACTATACTTCAAGAAAGTAGAAGCGTTTTGCACTTTTCGCTTCCTTTACTCTATAGTATCATATTTCACCCTTTTTGTTCTAAAATGCTTGCTATAAAACTTCAACTAAAATTCATTCAATAAACGTATAAAAGCTTCAAACTTCTCACGATTTCTTTCCCCAGTATTAAAATCAAACAGTTAAAAACTTAGTGAGTCAAAGAATATCAATTTTTTACCTACTAGTGTAGTTTGTATACTATTTTCAACATTTATTAGTACACAAGTTAAAGTTTCCTGAGAAAACATTCTCCCTTTTCTATTCATTGATAGGTGTCAAAACTTGTTATGTTCTGGTTAGAAACTTCCCTGCCATTACAGGCAATAAATAAATAAAGATTTGAGCAATAGCATTCTTCAGAAATGCACTTCCTGCATTCATGCTAAATTACTTTACTAAATTTAACACATTTTTTAAAGAGCAAAAAATCAAATTCCAACTTCCAATCTGGTTCTCAAAACTACAAAATACTAATGTAATCAATGATCCTATCGGTTCATTACATTAGAGAATCAAGAAGTTCAATATTTGTTAGCAACATTGTACTTTTCTTCATGTTAAAACTATTTGCAGGCTTACCTTACTAATTACTTTACAGCTAATATAAATGATCTATAGTACATAACAATTTTCACAAATGTGGAAGCAATAAAAATGCATAGAAATAAGAAACTCATGTAAGATAAACCGTGAATACACGCTTTACCCTCTTAGGAGCCAATGTACACCAGTTTCCTACGCAATGTAATTTTTAAATCCACTCAAGCATAAATCGGAAAGTCACAGACATTCGTAATCATAACTCTTACTCTAATTATCACAAACAAATCATGCTGGCGAAAGGAATTTGTTAATGCCAAGATGCCATTCTGGAAACTATTTACTTTATGCATGAAAGTTTAAATGCACAAGCCCAGGCTATACCAGATGTAGAATACTGAGAAACTTATCATTTCGTCACTCACAACAGCTTACAAATCCCTCATCTCAACCTTCTTTCTTCCATTTAATTTTCTATCCATTTGATCAATTCATATTCTCATAAATCCGTTAGATCGTAGCTTCAGTAGTGACAACCAATCACACGGTTGCAATGACTATCAAAAGATGAGCTATATCCGCAACTCCAGATAGCAAATCTGGCGCAATCCGAGCCAAGTTTTCATTGGCAAAGTCACATGACGGGAATATATGAATGACTGACACCGTCTCTTTGGTGGTTGGATCCGTCGTATTGAAAATTCCTGCTGCCTGCTTCAACTGCAGATAGGTTATAAACCCATTTCGTAAGTTGTTACTTTGTTGAAGCACATCCATATGATCTCGACCACACGGCAGAGCCAATAAGATGCAATGTTCGAGTTCCATCTATCAAAAAAAAAAACGTTATCTCCACCAATCACTTCACAATTCACTATTCATCCCAAGCACACGCACACATCCCCTTTCTTACCTGCATTTTCTTTGACACACCATCCAACTGAGTTTGTTCTAGTCTCATTCTTTGCATAATTCGTAGCGGTGGAACTGTACCATCCGGATTCGAAGGCAAAGACTCCCGCGCCACTTGCTTGTTTCCAGATACAAAGTGCATTTGACAAGCTGCACTATCATTCTTCAAAGCCAACTGCCCTTGCCACATAATAGGGAATTTCTGGAAACGGAAAATATCAAGCTTGAAGTCAGTCAACAAATAATTATAAATTGCACTACACAACACTACACAACTACAAGACTACAGCTGATATCATACCTGCAAGAGGACCAGTAAATGATCTTGATCACGTGGTCCAGGCACAGGGCCAGGGCTACCCAGACGTGCCATTTCCACTTGTCGAAGTCTTTCCAAATTTTGTGCTTCTGCCACACTTGTGTGGACAACTTGTCGATACGTATGTGAAAGAGGAGGACTACTCCCTCCACTTCTTCTAGACGGCGCTGGAACAACTATGTGACGCTGTTCTCCTTCTCGTTGCTCCCGATCCCTATCATTCGCCGAAGTCACCAACACAGGATTGGGATTCCCGGGTATGTAGGCGTATGAAGTAGAGTACATAGCGGCGTCCCGTTCATCCATCATTTCTGAATACGAACTGAAAAACGTTTGCCGTTGTTGAGGTTGCCCCAGATGCGGCGCCATGGATGTAACATAACCCCCAGCTCTTTGATTGGTGTAGATGGAAGAAGCTAGTAAAGGTGAATCAGTGCCGCCATCTTGACCTCGAGGAGAAGCTAATCGCCCTGACATTCCAATGGATGCTGAAGTCGATGGGGTCATTCTTTCACGATCTAATGGTATCAGTGTTGCACCACCCTTTTGCTCCCCGATTGTGAAACCTTTGGGATCCTGCTTCATGTCTGGAGTGTACGAATTTCTCACACTGAAAACAGGCAGTTGACCAGGTGAGAAATTTCCAGCTTGTGGACTGAAATGTGGTGGGTACACATGGCCAGCAGTAGAAACGTATTCCGATGAGGGTCTTCCCATATGAGGTCCACCAGATCTTACATCACCCTGTAAAAAATAACGGTATTTAATATTAAATCTAATTACAGTTACAAATGATTCATCTACCCCTTCAAATCGCTACGTAGCATACCATTGCATTCTCGTATGGCATATGAGGCTGTATCATGATTCGTGGAGCTCCACTCACAGATTGTTGAGAATCTGGCTGCTGCAACATTCTTCCTGTCTTTGGACTTGGCGCAAGCCGTTGTTGCATACACAATTCCAGTCGGGCAGGCTGTTTTTGAAATTCCTAAACAATAAGATAAATACATTTTGCCATTAAAACATGTTTAAACAATAAATTAAACTCATTTAGCTAAACTAACCTACAACTAACACACAAGTATCATCATCATCCAAATTCTCACCTGTGTTTTACCCATGACACCTTCTTCTTTCGGAATCAATCCTCCTAGTGCACCTTCGGCACTTCGTCTGAACAATTCTGTCTGAGCTTGATGTTGTCGTTGTTGTTGCAGTGTCATTCCAGATGGAGCAGGTGCACCAACTTTCACAGAAACCAAATTTCCCACAGATGTGATGGGTCTTCCAACAGACACCATAGTAGCCCTAGCATGTTGTTCTTCTACAGGACCACCGGAAGCATTGCTATGATCTACTTTCGTCACAGTTGTTGCCTTTGGAATTTGGTACACTAGGTCTGTTGGGATGGGACCACTGCTTTTGCTCACAGATGGGGACGGTATGTTTCTTGGCAATGATCCACTTATGTCATGATGGAGATCTCGAATGACAGGAAATGTTCCAGGTGGGCCAGCATACGGACTAGAGGACATATGGTGAGGATGGCCTGATGCCATGGAACTAACAACCATGGGAGATCTACTCGGAGTGGTTGGAGAATGATGTGATCCCACAGGAACTAAATGTCCACTCGTGCTCGTCACAATGCCAGGACTGTGCGGTTGAGTTTGTGGCATATGAGTTCCGCTTCGAACAGAAGGACTCATTGGCAACGGTGATGACGTATAAATAATGGTCACGGATTTAGGAGACATCGACTGAGAAATGCTTGAAGTCTGGATAAGTAACTGAGCTGGATTTGGATGACCGGTTAAAGGAGAGCGAGCTGGAGGAGTTGCAGAGCTTCCGTGAATAATTTTTTGACCTGAAGCCGAATACATAGAGAAGGTCTTTTGTTGATGCTGTTGAGCTCTTTGTTGCTGCTCCTGAGCTAAAATGGCAGGCAGTCCTTCCTCTTTTACTTGAAATTGTGTCGTTGAACTTGGAATGGATATCTTTGGCAAATTAGCTGATTCCATCAATGGTGTGATATTTGCACCTACAGGGAAATTGGGTGGGCCCCTGTAGTTGGCACTACGATGGAGATCTTCCCCTGGTCGTGATGTTGGAACCATTGCCGCCTGAGGAGATTGTAGTTGCCTCATAGCAGCATCATTTTCCGTTATAGTTGTCACGTTTTGCAAGAAAGGTCGAGGAATAGCTTGTTGTTGCTGTTCACGCACTTGTCCTCGACCTGCTCCTTGTTTCCCCCCGAATGGTGAAGAACCCACTTCTTCCGGTGTATCACGACTCCTGCTTCTTGAGTTTCTTGTACCAACAGCTCCCAATATATTTGGCATAGCCACGGCAGGCAGCACTAGTGACTCTGGATCTTCAGATGCTTTACGGATCACATCATCAATTGCATCATCCACCGTAGTGCGAGACAAAGATGCAGCCTTCTTACTTGCCGCACAGCCTCGCGGACTCACAGATTTCTCTTTCACATGTCCCTTGGACGGAGAAGGTGTGCTCACAATAGACACAGGAGGAATAGCGACAGAAAGAACGTGATGAGGACTGGGAGATGTTTTCATGGGCTCTGTAGCAAGAGAAACAACGGGCGTTGTTGAAATAACCGGTGGAATTATCCCTGAAGAAGTTGGCGACAATATTGTGGTGGCCACAGTAGGTCTTGGACTAATAGAAGCGGTAGTCACAGGTGGAACAAATGCTGTTGGAACCACAATTGGCACCGGAGGTGCGACTGAAGATTGCATACAGACGGGCACAAGTAAAGTTGGTGTTGTAGACACAACCGGAGATTTCGTTCCAGTCGGTGAGAGCTTGGGTGGACTGACTGCAGCTTTTCTACGTTTTGCCGAACTTTCGTCATCAGAGTCATGAAACTCGTACACATCAGCAGAAAAGCCAGCCGATAGATCTTGCTCAGCGTCCACCGAACCAGCTCGTGATCCATGACTAGAGCCGCGGCGACTCACAGGTTTGCTCCCAGCCGTCCCTTCCAATATGTTCTTACATATGTCAGGTGTCTTCGGAAGACTGTTAGTGCAACTATATTCATCATCCTCTTTCTTGTCTGTGTCCACTCCCAAAGAAGCTACAGCAGCCTCTATTTCCGCACTACTAGCAGCCCCACTAACATCTTCAACCGTAGTTGTCATGGTTATCAATTGCTTTGGCGATTTGGCTGCTCGACTTGCCTCCACCAACCACGGTGCACGCTCATCAGCCACTTTTGGTCCCTTCGGTTGCTCAGGAACACTGGTCAATATTTTGACATCTGCTGGTTCTTCAATAATTCTCAACGTTGGAGGAGACTGCAATCCTCTAGGAGCATTTCCAGGGCCCTTGTCATCCACAACATTGCTATCATCGCCTTCCAGTGTTTCCAACAAAGCAGCCACAGCCCCTTCAGTTTCTTCCTGTGAAATTGCCGTTTCATCCTTGGGAGAGTCATCTTTCACTAGGACCTCTTCCTCTTCAGGACGGACTGGGACAGGAGAGGGCAACTTCTGGTCGAAACATACGATACTTTGAATAGCCTTATCTTGCTCAAACAACGATTTTCGTTTCTTCTCCTCCTCGTCTTCTGCATCATCTGAAGATGCGGATGCCATGATCACTTCATTGATGTCAATCTTGAGTTTGTTATCATCATCATCTTCATCATCCGTTGAAAACATGCCAGATTCTTTAATAGCAGTTTCGCATAGTTCAACAGCATCATTTGTAGCAGTGACTTTCTTTGGAGCCTCCACTTCCAACTCGCTTTCCATTTTCATCTCTGTAGGCAAAATGATAGTTGGTTGCACTACTGCCGGACAAACTGGAGATGGCGGTGCTGTCTTTTTCAAAGCCACAGCTGCAGAGGACTCAGCAGAAGATTCCCTTTTCATACGATTGCTCTTCTTTTCCTGCTGTTTTCCGTCAGGAGAAGCTGGAGGAGAGAACAGTGACTTATAGTCCATTGGTTCTGCTTTCACAGCCACAGGGGACACTTTCTTTAATGAAGAGCTTTCACCCTCCCGTTTGGAACGCTTCTCCTTATGATGCTTCTTCTTTCTCTTCTCTCCATGAGAACTATTACTTTTAGACTCAGTCGAGATTGTGGTAGTGACTGCGGCAGCAGCCGCTACTTCTGGTTCCTCCACAGAACTGCTATGAATCTTCAATGATCTATCCTTCTTCTTTTCTTTCACTGGCTTTTTCGCAATTTCATTGCTCACATGATGCTTAGGACTGGATGGTCTGCTTCCATGATGTTTCGGACTGGATGGTCTGCTGACATGATGCTTTGGACTAGATGGTACCGAGGGATGTGGCGAAATACTTGGTGTTTTGGGGCGTTCCTCCGAACTGGATTCAGTTACTGAGCCAAATAAGAACTGTTCCATATTACTGGTGCTTTCCCGTTTGGATAAATTCCGTTCTTCTCTTGGTCGTTTTGGAGGCTTATTACTTTTCACAACACTTGAAGAATGTCCATGATGCTTTTTACGACTGCTGTTGACACTAACACTTGCAGTCAACTTGTTCTCCTTGCCTTTCAGTTTATTTTTACTAAAGGTTGGAACTGCATCTTTCTTGAAAACACTTCGACTACTTTCTGATTCAGATGATTCCGTTGAGTCTTCAAACAGAACTTTACTCATACTTCTTTGTTTCCCCTTTTTGGACTTCTTAGAAAGTTGTCGACGAGATTGAGAACTACTATTTGAACTACTTTCAGAGTCCGAGTACACATCCTTGGTCTGCAGCTTTTTATTTTGAGTTGGAGAGTTATCGCGTCCAGTAAAATGAGATCTAGCCTTTTCATCTTCAAATTCAGAAATACTATCGTCAGACGAATCCGAACGTAAACCTTTGGATGACCCCGACCTTGGTTTAGAATTTGATTTCGTCTTCTTAGATTTTCTACTGCTGGTTGGCACTTTAGCAGTAGTATCTTCATCATTCGAGCTTGGGGAAAATTCAGCAGGCAGCGTAGTCCGACGAACTGATTTGGAAGAACTTTTCTTGTCGTCCTTAGAACGGCTGTTTCCACGGCTTTTGTCGCTTCTTTGTGATGATTTCAAACTTTTTCGAGACACTTTCAAACTAGATTCGATAACTGATTTCGGAGCGTTACGCGCCTCATCATCTGAATCAGCAGAAAGTTGTGAATGCGAACTATCGTCAGACGACGTATTCAGGGCTGATTTCCTTTCATCAACTGAAGTGGATCGTTTCTTGTCAATACGTTTAGCTTTTCCCATTGAGCTAAAGGTGAGAAAAACAAAATGCCTCGGACATATAACAGATATCACAGAAATGGGTCTAGTTCGTAACAGTTCGTGGTTAGCTTTACTATTCAAAAAATAAAAAAGAATAATTACCTCGGGTCTTTCAATTTCCCCTGAGAACATTTTTCGGGCTTTTTCGGGTCATCTAGGACAGGTTTCACAGTTGTAACTTTACAGGCTCGACTAGATCTAGCTTTCACTTTATCATACATGGACAAAAATGTTGGTTCAATCTCGATTTCGAAGATCGAATGATGTTTTGTATTTTTCTCATCATCATCTACAACAGAAGAAGGTACACACAATTTAAAACTCAATACAATCAAAGTTGTATAAATAAATACTATTACAAAAGAATCGAAAATTATATTACCATCAGAATCAGAAGAATCCGAATCATCGATTTTAAACCGTCTTCGTTTCTTCTGTCCTTTACGATTTTTCCCCAACTCACTGTCACAAGGTGCTGAAGAACTGTCTCCTGACTTATGTCTATCTCGTTTACTGATGTCTTTTTGCTTGTTCACAGCTTTCTCATTTCTCACTTTATCACTATTTTCACTCTTTCCACGTTTCCTCTCATTTTCACCATCCGATTCATCACGAATTTGATCCGTACCACTTGCACTGCTTTGGTGCCGTTCCTTTTCCTTGGCGTCTCCTTTGGAAGATCCATGGGTCTTACTTCTGTCCTTCTCTTTTTCTTTTCCTGAACTTTTTGTGTTACTACTACTACTACTCCCATGATGACTATGACCACTTTTGGAGGAGCTACGAATAGAGTTCTCATCCCCAACATTGCTCGAGTCCCTTTCTTTTTCCTTCTTCGGTTTTTCTTTATCCTTATGTGAAATGCCACTCGTGTGACTACTTCCATGTGTCTTGTCACTACTTTTATGGTGTCCATGATGTTTGGACGACGTTGAGGAAGTGGAAGAAGACTTGGATTTATGATGATGCTCCTTATCTTTAGATTCACTTTTTGTTTTCAGTTTCAGAGACACATCTTCAGTTGACGTGCTGGCCACCTCACTGACTTGTGGCTTAGTTTCACTTTTTTCCGAATGTTTCTCTTTCGAAGCACCAGTAGATTCACGAGATTCTCTTCGCTCACAAGAAGATGGTGTGGAGGTTTTGGAGCGAGAATGATGGTGGTCACTTTTATCTTTGTCATGTTCCGTCTTAATTCTCTTAGGATCTAAAAGTTATACAAAGCACAAAGTTTAGGTTAGCATATACAATTCCTGAATTCCTATTTTTGTAATTGTTTGGAATATTTTATATTTTAACATCTTCAACAACCTATCACTAAATCAATTAATCTTACCTTGTTCATTATCGTGAGAGCTTAGTCTTCGTTTAACTTTCTCTTTCTCGGAATCTTTATGTCGCTTATTATGACTCGCAGACTCCTTTGGAGTGTGCATAGAATGATCAGTTTCCCCTGATGTTTTTGATGCACCGTTTTTGTCTTTCCTTTTGCTAGTACTTACAGTACTGACACTTTCATTAACATGGGTTGACGGAGGGGGTGGTGGTTTTTGCGGTGGAGCTGATTCTGAGACATTTTCAGTACTTTTTGGCTCGGAACTAGACGATGGAACATGGGATTTAGATTCCCTATCCTTCTCTCGCTTCTCTTTCTTATCCTTCTTACTGGATCCACTACTACTACTACAGCTAGATTTGGAGTTGTGACTTTTACTATGATTAGACTCTGACGAACTATGAACATCGGGATGTTGATTTGAGGTATCATTTGGGACGTTACTATTGGGAGTACTAACGGAAGACGAAGGGGCGGGAGCAAATAAACTTCCACTTGATCTCCTCTTAAGTTCTTTATCTTTCTTACTTGAAGAGCTAACAACTTCGTCCTTAGAAACAGCACCAGTAGTATGAGCAGCAAAAGCAATAGCAGCTGTTGTCTCTACATTTATTTTTTGCACTTCATCTTTCACCACACTTGTCAAATCCGATTTCTTACGACCAGAGTGACAAACTTCTTTTACAGTACTTGTAGAGTTGCTTTTGGTACTCAAGAAATCATGACATTTTTCCTCTTTCATGTCCACGGATTTACTCTGATGACTCAACTTCACCTTACTGTCCGTTGAATTTAGCACAGGCGATCCTTCGACAGTTCGTACTTTTGGTTCCTCCACCTTTATAGCCTCCGTGGGAGGCAACAACTTTTGACTATCCACACTAGCTCTTCTATTCGAGCTGCTGGAAGATACAATTGGAGTACTATTGCTTCTCCCGATGTCACCAGGTGAAACAGCTAGTGGTGAACTCATAGTTTTACTTGTATTATTTGTAGTAGAAGCATGTTTGCTAGAGTCTAGACTCTGAGACCGTTCAACACACCTTGGAAGAGTTTCTGATGAATTTGAACTGGAGGAGCATCCTATTGTACTGGTCGCCGAAACGCTTTGAACAGTGTCCACCATCTTACGATCCAGGTGACTGGGATGTGTCTTTTTGAAATCACAAGTCTTTAAGGACACGGTCGGAGGAAACAACGAAACACTTGTACTTCTGGAATATGGGGACGACTGAGCTGAGGGAGCAACATTTTTAGTCCCCGAATGAATTGCTGTTGTGGTCGCCGGTGCTGTTTTCACCGTGGGTGAACCGAGATCCTTGCTCTTATCTACCGCATTGTTAGAGGATATCACGGGAGATTTCAATCCAGCATTGGGAGTGGTGGTGGGAGTGATTCCTAAAGCGTGAAGGCGATGATGAGTGGGAGTTGTGGGAGTCGTAACAGACAAATTACGGTATGCTCCTGGGGTCGTAGGAGTTAACGACGGGGATGAAGGAACAGAACCCGAAGCAAAAGATGAAGACGAACTTCTATTTAAAGCAGTCAACAAACCCCAGTTGGAATTGGGAGTGCCAGCACTAGACGGAGTGGTGGGAGCTTTTCCTTCATATTTCTCGCCAAAATTCTCCAGCCTTTTTAAATCCTCGTCAAACACCGATTTCCTAGTTAAAAACGTTTTCCCAATATCTGATGTTTCTTTTCGTAGTTGATCCAAATTCAAAATGGGTTTAGTGAGTCGAGGGGACGTTTCGGCTGAGCTTTCAATCAATGAGGTGGGTTTTTTCCCCACCGCTTGGTTCACTTCTGGTCCTGAGGTAGACGAGTGAGACGAAAAGGAAGTACTAGGGCGCACTGTATCTCGGTGCCAACGATCATACTTTTCATTAAAACTAAGAATCTGTTGGTCAAGGAAAGGGTCCTCACTAATAGTCCTTGGAGAAGAACTGTCATCAGAGTCTGAGAACTCACCACTAACCAAATCATTACAAGTTGGAGAAGCAATACCAGAAGTGTGCAGTTCATTATCCCCATCTTCCTTGTCCTTCGAACTCAAAGCATTACGGCCCGAGCTTGAACTTTCATCCAAAGAATGATTTTCACTGTCACCTGGGGCTGGAGTTAATTCAGTGGTTGTCGTGGATGCCGAGGAAATACTCACATCCATAGGAGTAGGGGAAGAAGCTGACACTATTTCACTGTTTAGAGTATTCGAAGCACCACAACCCACACTGCCAACATGTTCGGAAGCACCGGCAGCAAATTTAAATGGAGACAGTGAATTAGTGGACATTGGGTGAGTTAACTCTTTTGAACGTCTCGCAAACTCTGGTAATGGCAAGCTAATCGGATCACTTTTATGTATCATTGTAATGTCTGACTTTGAACATGGAGACGGATCTACAAAATTTTCAGGATTTTCATCATATAAAGGAGTGCCTGGACGATCGTCAACGTCGTCAGCGTTAGCAATTCCACTTTCAACGGAATGATGATAACTTAATCCAGCAGAATCCAATGGTTTCTCAAAACTGGATTGAATACCGGAGTCAGCAGAAGTTCGTCTTACTTTGCACTCCAACGACTTTCTTCGGGGATCCTTCAAGCCTAAAAATAAATAAACAAGAAACATTTTGATATTTCGCCTCAAAAAATCTCAAATTAAAAAGGTTAGAAACAAGCTGTACATACCAGAAGCCGAAACAGTGGGTTCACTCATAATTTTCAGTGCATTTTCTTCAATTGGGGGAAGTCCCACTCCAGGATCAGGGGATACTTTACGAACTGTTTCTGGTTTAGGTTCTGGAGATGTACTTGAAACTCCATCCACGGTGACAATTATATTCCTCTCACATATGGAACTATACACTTTACGAGTACCTATGTGGAAAAGGTTAAATTGATTAATTCATTTACAACTGATGGTCAGGAAACAACACTGCAGCCAGTAGCACTAGATTCGACAAACAGTTTTGAGCTACTACTTTCTCTTCCTTACCTGATTCAAATCCACTGACTTTCTCATCCTCATTCGCACTGGAATTGTTACTTCCACTATGGTTTGCACTATTGTCACTATGTTCAGGAGGTATCACATCAGAAGTAGATGTCACAACAGCCGAATCTGTTTCGTGACAAGTGAGATCAATCTGAGGATTCCTATGACATTTCTCACCATCATCTTTTGATGACTTCAGAAAAGCTTGTGAACTTGCACCAACAACATCCATTTGCTCGACGTCAGGAGTCATGGAACTAATAACACACTGACGTTTATGATTCATAAAATTGACACTGTCCACACCCATTCTATAAACATTTTGGCTACTAAAAACACTTTCTGGAGATCGCTCGTCGTCTGACATTTGCACTTGAGTCACACAGGTTGATTTCACATCGGAATCCATATCGTATCTGAAAGCAAACAATCGTCAAGTTGTAAATCCCATTATTGTAATGGATTTTCTACAATTTTTTGAATATAATATAAAAGACAAACATACCTTTGGACTCGTCCACCTAGTCTCCCTTTGAATTTTTTGTAAATTCGACTTTCTTTCATAGAGGAAGCTCCAGCAGAGAAGAAGGACTGAGAACGAAGATGTGGTGACATCCCTCCAGTAGCTAATCGTTCTAAAAACTTCTGTATAACTTCATCCGATGCAAAATCTACTTGCAAATGTTTACCTTTTATAACCCAGCTCCTAAGTTCACGAATAGCAGTTTGGGCATAGGAGATCTATAAATTTTAAACATATCAATAAAACAACATTCCCGACACGAACAAAAAAAATCATAAATGTACAGAAAAAAAATTCGCACAAACCTCTTCAAATTGTACAAGGGCAAGAACCCTCTCCGGGTCCATAATGACCTTAGCAATAGCACCATACTGACAACAGTGACTGCTCACCTCCTTCTCAGTGACTCCAGCAGTACCATCCAGAAGTAATGTTCTCGTAGGAGGATTACGATAGAATGAAATTCGTGCTTCTCTTGATTTGAATACATGCCTACCCCACTGTGCACGAATGGCGCTGGCTATGTCAATAAACTCGCATACAGCATGTGTAGAAGCTCCTTGTTTCCTTATATCGATAGACTGCAATGACAGGTAAATAACACAATAAGTCCATAAGGAAATTATAAACATATAAATACTAAAGAAATTAATATTTCCAGCTAGTTAGAGCTAACAAACAGAACATAACCCTTACCACTATATCTCCATATTGATCAAATGCAGATCTTAGCTCGGAATCTGTTATACCAGAATCTAAGCTAGTGATAAGGACGGTTCGTGTGGGGTAACCAACACTTGAGGGCTCATCTTCACTAATACTCCTGAGCAGTAAAAAATGCATGTTTTGAATAAACCACAACCATGAACAAATGGAGACCCACGTAAATACCTAATCTAACTATGACTAACCTGCTGTCATCTTCAAACCCACTAGCAACTTCTTCTCCATCTGGACTAAAGCAGGGAGTCACTTGTATTTTCGAGCCAAAGAACATTTTATCCTGGGAAGTTCCCACTGCCCTTAGCGCATGTTCAGATGTTTTAAAACAAGCAATGGCGTATCGGTCTGCCCCAACACCAATAACCCTCACCCAACATAGCTTTCCGAATTTTTTGTACTCATGGTATAGCCCATCTTTCAGGGATGTGTCTGATGATCGAAGAGGCAAGTTTTTTATTTTTATAGATGTTTGGAGCTCTGTAGCTGTGGGCATTCTCCTGGAATGATGATGATGATGATGGTGATGTCGATGAACATGCCCAGATGAATTCATACCCCGGCTAATGTAAAAACCAAAAGAAAGTGTCATACAAAAATCAACACGTTTAACACAGACTACAAGTTAGTCATTCGCCCGCAGTAAATAAATATTAATTGGATTCCAAAAAGCAACATATCTAACATACATTAATCATAATCACACTTTAAACTTCATAAATCTACGCACAAAAACCTGACACGCTTCTAACCACATCACAAATTCAAATTAACAAAGGGCTTGATTTCCAGCTAACTAACTAAATAACTCGGAAAAAGCAGACAAACAACAGCATATGGTATACCTTGGGGAGTATGACTTAGAAGAGGAGGGTGAATGAGAGGGGGAATGAGGAGCAACTCCAAGTTTCCGATGCGGAGACGGTGAAGACGAAGTGGAGGAGGATGGGCTTGCAGCAATAGGAGATCTTGATGTGCGGCGCACGCGAGATTCAGCAGAACGATTCACCATTCGAGAGCGACTGTATCTAAAACATTGTTCACAAACGAGAAACGTGACTACATTGTTTGGACAAGAAAACTCACAAATACAAATTCCAAATATATCAACAACAGACACAGACTACTCGACTACTGACTGCCCCCCAACAAATTTTCAATGCACAAATTCAAACGTCACAAACCCGTAATTATATAAATCCGATCGGATTTTTAACTTTGGTAAATATATAAAAATAGGCATTCAATCGACAAATATAAACCCTTTTGCCTTTTGACCCAGACGATGAAACTACTACGCTTAAGCAAAGTAAGTATTTTGAACTCCTAAAAATCACGACATACTACTACACTAACTATAACACAAGATTTTCTTTAACATCAATACCTTTGTCTCGAACGAGAGTAGGAGCTATGACGGAAGCGGCCACTTTTAGATCTTTTGGAAAAATGAGTAGAAGACCCATGGTGGGAAGGAGATCTAGAACGAGCTCCTGAGCTAACACTCGTGGAAACGGATGAACGAGATCCAGAGCGGGACCTTGACCCGCCACTACTTCCTCGATCAGAGCTACCTGAGTCACTCATTGACCTGCAAAATTAACAACAATATTTTAGAACCATAATCTGCAGAATTCTTTGTTTTGAACGAAGCTCAATGAAATAAACTTTCAGATCTGCGGAGAAGATAGCTAACTAAACGCTAACAACATGTCAGCTTCCATCGCACCGCATGCATCTGAGAAGTTGGACATGCATGCTTATTCAAACGTGGCTCACTTTATATAGGACTAATAGGATTTAGGATAGTTGAAAGCCTTGGCCATGGTAATATTTTAAATCACAGTGGCGTCTATATACTACATTATGTATGCTAACTTTTAGTTGAAAAGGAGTAAGTAGAAGAAGCATGCTAACCGAGATTTATGTCGTCTGGAGAGTTGACGAGAGGACACATTGCTAGATGGAGAGTCAGGTGGTCTTCCTTTGGAGGTAGGTTCATTAGGAGGAGGATGAGATGGAATATTATTATTAGGATTAGAATTTCTATCATCTACTTCGGGATGAACGGGGGGAGCAAACCTTCCACCACCTCCTCCCTCATTTTGGTGATTCCATGTTCGATAAGATCTAGACAACCATGATTATCCATTATGTTAATACATTACACACACCTACACACCCTAAACTAAATCCCTACGAGACAAAAAATGAGAAATTACTCAATACGCAGGAAAAATACATAATGATGAAGATGATTTACCTATCCATGTGGAAAGGCTGTCGTTGATGGAATGCAGAGTGGCGATGATCCCGTCTTCCTCGTCCACCATGGTATCCGTGGCTATCTGCTCTTCCACGACTAAAGCCTTTTTGCTCATAAAAATGACTAGATGAGTCTTCCGATTGCCTACAATATTCCATTCAAACCTTTGAGTACACAAATCAGACACAAACAACGGCATGCTAAGGTGAGTACTTTAATGTCAAGAATGAAGTTGACTACTATAATCAAATTAACATCCAGTTTACAACTGCAGCTACCTCCATTTCCTGCATTAACAAAAATTTGCATGCGACTTCAGGATTCAACATTGTATACATACACATAAATCCATATTTACATGTACTACAAGGCAAAATATGCTTTTCATGTTACTACAAAGTAAATCTAAGAAGGTGTGTTAACTTGCATGTGATTTCAATTTGCAATCCCAATCGCGTTACATGGCTATCCTTTCAGTCGACAATGTTGAAACACAGTAACACAGATTTTATAATTTCTAAAACCTCTTCAACTAAATACTTCAATATTATTACTTCTTAAATCACGTTTGCACCAGAAAATAATTAATTCAAAAACAACTAAATTAAGAACGAATTCTTCAGCTCGACCAGTCTATGAACCCTATGAGTGAGCATGAATCTTACAAGATATGTCTTCCTAGTAAAATAATTTTAGATACCAAATATAATTTATAAATAGCATCTACTGTACTTAAAATGTGTCACTATCATTTTAAAACCATTTTATGCATAGGCAAAGCATGTACTTTTTAGGTTCCAAAAAACTATAGACATAGTAATATACATCGGATCGGAAGCCATGAAATGTACACCATGTTTTGACTAACTATAACTTCCGATGAACTAAATATGTGAGAATGGTCAATGGCAGTACAAACTTCATCTAGCATTTAAATTTACCATACACTCCCATTCCATTATATACTGTACCAAATGATTGCAATCGTATAAATAAAAGTTTTACTCCTTGAGCTCACAGTTTTGAGCATAAGATATCAAATATCCCAAATATAATAAACGCGAAATAATAACGATTGTCTCTCCAGTCTGAGTCATAAACCAAAGTTTTATCAGCGGGACAATAAATACTGCGCGCCTTAGAGTTGCAAATACTGTCCATTCCGTGTCTTATCTAAAATTTATGTACATTATGAATGTCTGACCACCATAGATACTACCAAGTCATAATGCCATTTTATAATGGAGGTATCAAAGTGACACACAAAACTACTATGTTATCAACATAACCACATGATGGCCAAATTCAAAATGATAGTCTCATCATATCAGCCTGATATCACATCATCACTCTGTCAGCCCTATGCAACACCACTCTTCTTAAAATTTTGCAAAATACGCAGCATGTGAAAAAAATTGTTCAAGGACTTGACTTACCCATGTTGAACTGAAAATCGTTGATGACGACTATTATATGTAGAGGGTGCAGCAGGAGAATTTCCTATCGGTCCATTTGAATTTAATGGAACACTCCCGGACGCACCACATGTTTCACCGGTTACAGGAGAGTCTCCGACAGGGTATTTATCACAAGGGGCATTACTGCCTGATTGAAATAAACCTGGCTCGTGGTATGTGATTTGTAAAGGCTGTCCACCCATGGAGTGGACACTGCGTAGGGCTTTTGTCGCAGACCTGATGTCAATGAATGCCACGGTAGCATTTTTCCCGCCTCGAAATCCCCCGTTAACTCCCATGGAGCTCGATTCTTCAGAGAGTAATTTGACACTTTGGACACGGCCATGTCTAGAAAGAAATAAAAATTAAAAATTAATTCATACTGAACATGTCACTCCATTAACCACATATACTAATAGCATACACTAAACTCTTGTGTGGAGATAGGATTGATTTTCACTGTACTACTGTACAGCTGCAAAATAATATAATCCAAAGTTAAGGCTTCATTGCTTTTAGAAATATTCATATGGAGTATAAAAATATATAGAAGACTAAATAATATATCTACGTAATTATTATTATTATTCGCACCGATCCCAATTTCGAGAATATCGATTCATATGATGACGCATTGGAAATGGACGTGGACGCGGGGCTGGGAATAAAAAGGAGTCGTCCATTGGACGGCTAGTTCGTATATTATTTGTACTAGGTTGACGAAAACTATTATTGTCATCTCTACGGCAGAGATCACCATTTGTGTCCTCATTGGCAGTTCGATTATCTATTTTGACAATAATTGTCCCTGCCGTGTAGTCTTTACTCTCTTTCTGTGCCAACCCGTCTGTTGCTGACATTTTAACGTCTTAAATTAAAACCAGGAAGAAAATACATAGGAACTGAACTATGAACACAACGTGGTTACACTGATCCAAATAAATATAAATCACCAAATATTATGTCACAGTTAGTATTTACTCTCGATGCCATCATAAAACCAAATAGCTATCCATTTCAATGCCTCCCCTGATTTCAACAGTCATGTTAGTAGTTGTCATATACTGAGAAACAGAGAGTCAAATGATACGAGAGTAACGTGTAGCTCAAATTAATTAATAATAAAGTAGAAACAAAACACGCATGCAAAATGCAAAGTAGTAAAGAGGAGCTCAATTGACACTACACTATATAATGGAACAGAATGAGTTCAGTAAAAATCATTTTCTCCCTACTATCTAAAAGCCAGACAAATAACAAACATTGAAGAAATCCATATTCATAATACGAAATAGATAATGTTATCAATCTTTTAAACTATGCTTTTACACGCATATCTATGTGCTAGTTTTACTTTAAGAGCATACCACATTCATATGCATACTCTTAAACTCATGATGCATGGCGTTATGGAAAAGATATCGCGCACAAATGCCATCCAATATACACATGCGTTCCTCTCGGTGCTAATAACAAGAGCCAGTGTCAAAGTGCAGTACAGTTCATTTTACATATATGGATTACATTACATAGAATTTATCTGTATCAACTCCCATATAGCAATAATGCAAGACTAATAAATATTAACTCAGCTTTTCTCGTTCACTTTGTACTTACTACAACTGGAACTACTTTTTACAATTATTTCAAATTCAGCAACACTATTGCATTCACGTTGAGTCAGCAAATGTATTGTATTCACAACACTACTACGCTGGAATCAATTTAGATTCAGGGAACAGACTATAGTGCTAGTCTACATATTGCACACCTGCGCATGTTTCCCAATTTTTAAAAATAAACGTAAGCAAAAGTACGTGGCAAAATGGCAATCATCTTGTAAACTCCAGTTTCAGTGCAATTGTCTTTCTATATCTGAGTCCGACACATATAGTAAGAAATGTCAGGAGAGAATGTGCCCAGTTCGTCTCACAAACATTCCATAAGCATTTCCTTGCTTTCGATATTTTGATTATATCTTGAGACAATTGTGAAGGCATTTAAAATTTTAGTAGTAGCTAGGAAACCTGAGATTCAACTGTAATTACAACTGGAAAGGTTGGATGATTCGATATTCGTAGGAAATATATAAATACATCGAATCTATTAGTCAGTAAAATAAACCAACATTGAATGCAATGAAGTCATAGGTCACATGGCCACGTTTCAAATGTCTGGAAAGGAAATTCATCGTGTCAATCTACATGAACATAACATGAAAATGGTTTACTCTTATAATCAACGGCTGGATACTTTCATGTTCTTGCACAAAATTAAACTAAGACCGAAACCATGATGCCTAATTATATCCACTAACTCATAAATTAATAAGTATCTAACTTATGTACGTATACGGCCTTTAATTGCCGGGAAGTGGTTTACATAGAATCTGTTCCTTAGAAAATTGGTATGGTCATAAAGTTGGCTAATTTCAGTGGCACAAATTTTCGTTTTGTATCGTGCCACACCATTGTATCATACAATGCATTCCCCCGTCAACATTCTATAACTTTACCATGGCATGATAGTATGAACTTTACGACATACAGGTTGAAGTTGTAATATAATTCTTGCGTCCTGTCTGTGGTACTGAAAGGCATGTGAACGGAATTTTATTAAAACGTGGGATGTAATGATAGCTAACG
>Ga0210040_10002067_pt1 | contig 28954 bp, 25 predicted proteins | sample CryGeyCG12114_NA_FD_185462 | JGI IMG/M metagenome (GOLD analysis project Ga0210040, IMG submission 185462) | Groundwater microbial communities from aquifer - Crystal Geyser CG19_WC_8/21/14_NA (SPAdes) (version 2) | ecosystem: Environmental > Aquatic > Deep subsurface > Groundwater | place: USA...
CGCCGGCCGCCGCGGCCCGGGTCGCGCTCGCGAAGCCCTCCCACTCCGTACGGCCGGGCTCGTTGACGTGGACGTGGGTGTCGACGAGGCCGGGGAGCAGCACCTCGTCGTCGGCGAGCACGACCTCCCCGCCGCCGTCCTCGGTGTCGGACCAGTCGGAGACCGACTCGATCGTGACGACCCGTCCGCCGCTCACCACGACCCGGCGCAGCACGATCCCGTCGTCGGTCAGCACCCGGCCGCGCAGAACGAGGTCGACGCCGGCCGGCGCGGGGTCGCCGTGCGTGGCGTCGGCGGGCAGGCGGGGCTCGGTCACGCGAGTCATTGTGGCCACCCCGTGCGTCCCTCCGGCTACCGCCGTGTGACAGATCAGCGCAGGAACCCCGGAAAGGTGTGCCCCCGTCCTTGTCCACGCCTGACGGGGGTGGGAGCATCACCCCCGTGACACTGGAAGCCCAGACCATCGCGTACCCGGCGATCGGCGCCCGCGCCACCCGCAACGGGATGGAGGCGATCGTCCCGCACGTCATCGTGCTCTTCGGAGCCACCGGTGACCTCGCCCGGCGCAAGCTGCTGCCGGGCCTCGCGCACCTCGCGCTGTCCGCGCTCGCGCCCGACATCCAGGTGATCGGGACGTCGCTGGAGGACATGAGCGAGGGCGAGTTCCGCGCGTTCGCCAAGCAGGCGGTCAACGAGTTCACCCACCACCCGCTCAGCGCGGCGCAGTGGGAGGAGTTCGAGCAGCGGCTGACGTACATCCCCCAGAGCCAGGGCCCCGACGGGCTGGCGCTGGCGGTCAAGGTCGCCGAGGAGAAGCTCGGCGGCAACGTGGGCCGGCTCCACTACCTCAGCGTCCCGCCCGTGGCGGCGCCCGCCGTGATCCAGACGCTGCGCGACGCCAACCTGGTGGAGCGTTCGCGGGTCATCATGGAGAAGCCGTTCGGCACCGACCTGCAGAGCGCGATCACGCTCAACGACCAGCTGCACCAGACGTTCCGCGAGCGTCAGATCTTCCGGATCGACCACTTCCTCGGCAAGGAGGCGGCCCAGAACATCCTGGCCTTCCGCTTCGCCAACGGGCTGTTCGAGCCGATCTGGAACCGCAACTTCATCGACCACATCCAGATCGACATCCCCGAGACCCTCGGCCTCGACCGCCGGGCCGGCTTCTACGAGGTCACCGGCGCCTACAAGGACATGGTGGTCACCCACCTGTTCCAGGTGCTCGCGTTCGTCGCGATGGAGCCCCCGACCGCCCTGGAGCCGCGGGCCATCAGCGAGGAGAAGAACAAGGTCTTCCGCTCGATGCTGCCGATCGACCCCAACCACGTGGTCCGCGGGCAGTACACCGGCTACCGCCAGGAGCAGGGCGTCGCCCGCGACTCCGACACCGAGACGTTCATCGCGCTCAAGGCCGGCATCGACAACTGGCGCTGGGCCGGCGTCCCCTTCTACTGCCGCACCGGCAAGAAGCTGGCCGAGGGTCAGCGCATCATCTCCGTCGCCTTCAAGGAGGCGCCGAAGTCGATGTTCCCGGCGGGGTCCGGCGTCGGGGCCTCGGGCCCTGACCACCTGACCTTCGACCTGGCCGACGAGTCCAAGGTGTCGCTGTCCTTCTACGGCAAGCGGCCCGGCCCGGGCATGAAGCTCGACAAGCTGAGCATGCAGTTCTCCACGCAGGAGACCGACCAGGCCGGGGACGTGCTCGAGGCGTACGAGCGGCTGATCCTCGACGCCATGCGCGACGACCACACCCTGTTCACCACGGCGGAGGGCATCGAGAGCCTGTGGGAGCGCTCGGAGCCGCTGCTGCAGAACCCGCCGCCGGTCAAGCCGTACGCGGGTGGTTCGTGGGGCCCGAACGCGATCCACCAGCTGATCGCCCCGCACGCCTGGCGCCTGCCCTTCGAGCGGGCGTGGCGCACGAAGAAGCCGTAGTTCTGGCTCCGCTTCGCTCCGCCGCGGATCGCGCTCGAACCCTCTGCCTTCCTCCCTCCCGAGGACGACGGAGAAGCGTGTCGTCCTCGCTCGGTCGTCCAGGCAGAGGCGCGCGATCCGGCGGTGGCCAGGATCGCCAGCACGAGGTGCCGAGAGGTTGGATATGACCGCGCTCTTCTGCAACGGCGAGGGGATGCGCGGCGGTGCCGTGCACGAGAACCTGGCCGGCGAGGCCTTCCTCGGCGAGGCGACCACGGCTCCGCCCGAGGAACGGGAGCGCCACCGCGACATCACCGCCTTCGGCGGCTGGCGGGCCTACCGCGCGTCGTCGGGCTGAACCGCTGCCGGCCGGTCCCCTGAGATCCGACGCGTCGATCCGCCGGTCCCGGCGGTGCGACGCTCAGCGCAGGACCGCGTGCGTCGTCGACGCGTCAGATCTCAGGGGAGGGTTCACCCGACCCGGCGTGCGGCCAGCCCGGTGACCGTCGCCAGGTCGGTGCCGGTGAGCCCGGCGACCTCCTCGGCGCTGACTGCGCCGCAGTGCACCCCGCGGACCAGGAACGCGGCCAGCGCCTGCGCCGTCGCCGGTTCGTCCAGGACGCCGCCCTCGTCGCGGGCCAGGTAGCCCCGCAGCCGGTCGCCGACGCGCGTCAGCCCGCTGCGGAAGAACAGGTACGTCGCCACGAACCGGGTCGGCAGCTGCGCGGGGTGCAGGTCCCAGCCCTGGTAGAGCCCGCGCCCCAGCGACCGGCGCACGAGGCGGGAGTGCAGCGCCCAGGCGGCGTGGACGGCGTGGGCGTCGCCGACGGGGACGACGTTCGTGGAACCGTCGCTGACCCGGACGCCGGTCCCGGCGGCGGCGAGCTGCATGACCTCCTTGGCGTGGTCGGCGACGGGGTGGTCGAGCGCCTGCTGACCTCCCGCGATGCCCAGGGCCGCGCTGTAGTCGTACGTCCCGAAGTGCAGCCCCGTGCAACGGCCCGCTGCCGCGTGCACCATCCGGGCCACGCCCGCGGTGCCGTCCGCCAGCAGGATCGCCTGCGGGGTCTCCACCTGCACCTCGAAGCGCAGCCGTCCCTCGGCCAGCCCGTACGCCGCCTCGAGCCGGCCGCAGACGTCGACCATCGCCTCGACCTGGTCGACCGAGGTGACCTTCGGCAACGTGACCACCCAGCCGGGCGGGAGGTCGCCCGCCGCCAGCACCTCACCGAGCACGAGGTCGAGGCTGCGCAGGCCCCGCCGCCGGGTCGAGCCCTCCAGCGACTTGAACCGGATCCCGACGAACGGCGGGCAGGTACCGGTGGCGACCGCGGCGCCCAGCGCCCGCCCGGCGGCGAGCGCGTCGTCGTCCTCCTCGGTGTCCGACCGGGTGCCGTAGCCGTCCTCGAGGTCGACCCGCAGGTCCTCGATCGGCTCGGTCTCCAGCTTGGCCACGACCGCGCCCCAGACCTCGCGGACCTCCTCGACGTCGAGGTCGCAGACGCGGGCCAGGTCGTCGGCACGTGGTGCGTGGTGGGCGAGCGCCGCAGTCGCCTCCGCACCCCAGGCCACCGGCAGGTCGGGACCGCCCTGGGCGACGAAGCGGTCGGCGGGGACGTAGACGGTGTGCACCGGCTGCCGGTCCGCCCGGTCGCCCGGATAGGCGGCGACGCGAGAAGCGTCCGACGCCGCCAGGCGTTCGTCGACCGCGGCCAGGTCGTCCTCGGAGAGCCTCACCGGGGTCACGATACGAAGCCGGCGCGCTGGAGCAGGGCACGGCTGGAGTCCGCGACCTCGGCGGCCACCTCGTCGGGGTCGACCGTGGTGAGGGCGCCGCCGGAGACGACCGCCTCGCCGCGGACCAGGAGGAGCCGCAGGGGCGGCGGTCCGCCGAGGACGAGGGCCGCGACCGGGTCGGCGACGTCGACGTGGGCGAGCGTCGAGAGGTCCCAGACCGCGAGGTCGGCCTGGAACCCGACCGCCAGCGCGCCGATCTCGTCCTGCCGGCCCAGCACCCGCGCCCCGCCGGTCGTGGCCAGGTCCACCGCGTCGCGGACGGTGAGCGCCTGCGGCCCCCCGCGCGCCCGGGCGAACAGGACCGCGTGCCGCACCTCCTCCCACAGCGAGGCGTACTCGTTCGAGGCCGCGCCGTCGACGCCGAGGCCCACCGGGACGCCGGCGTCGCGCAGGTCCCGGACCCGGGCGATGCCGGCACCGAGCCGGGCGTTGGACGAGGGGCAGTGCGCCGCGCCCGTGCCGGTGGCGGCCATCCTGGCGATGGCGGCGTCGTCGAGGTGCACGGCGTGGGCGAACCAGACGTCGGGGCCGAGCCAGCCGAGCGACTCCATGTAGTCGACCGGGGTCGAGCCGAAGTGCTCGCGGCAGTAGTCCTCCTCGTCGAGGGTCTCGGCCAGGTGCGTGTGGAGCCGGACGCCACGTTCCCGGGCGAGCTCGGCGGAGGTGCGCAGCAGGTCGGCGGTCACCGAGAACGGCGAGCACGGGGCCAGCGCGATCCGCAGCATCGAGTCGGGGGCCGGGTCGTGGAAGCGGTCGATCGCCGCCGTCGACGCCGCCAGGATCGTGTCGATGTCCTCGACGACGGAGTCCGGCGGCAGCCCGCCCTGGCTCTGCCCGAGGTCCATCGACCCGCGCGTCGGGTGGAAGCGCAGCCCGACCGTCCGGGCGGCCTCGATCTCGGCGGCGAGCAGGTCGCCGCCCCCGCGTGGGAAGACGTAGTGGTGGTCCGTCGTCGTCGTGCACCCGCTGAGGGCCAGCGTGGCGAGCGCGCCCGTCGCCGCCGTACGGGTGGTGTCCTCGTCGAGGTGGCCCCAGACCGGGTAGAGCGTGGTGAGCCACTCGAACAACGTCCCGTCGACCGCGAACCCGCGCGTCGCCCACTGGTAGAGGTGGTGGTGGGTGTTGACGAAGCCCGGGGTGACCAGGCAGCCGCGGGCGTTCACCCGCCGCCCCCGCCACGACGGGTCCGCCGGCCCCGCGCCCACGGCGACGACCACCCCGTCGGCGCACACCACGTGCCCGTCGGGGTGCTCGTTCCGCTCCGCGTCGGCGGTGTAGACGTGCGCGTGCTCGATGATCAGCGTGCCCTGAGCCTGTCGAAGGGTGCTCACGACCAGCACTGTGTCGCAGCCGCGTGACGACGAGGTGACGTGCACCCGCCCGTTACCATGGGGTAGTGCCTGGAGACGGTCTGCTCACCAACGACCTCGACCCCCAGGATCGAGGACCCCAGGACGCCTGCGGGGTCTTCGGTGTCTGGGCCCCCCGCGAGGAGGTCGCCAAGCTCACCTACTTCGGCCTCTACGCCCTGCAGCACCGTGGGCAGGAGTCGGCCGGCATCGCCGTGGTCAAGGACCGCCAGACCATGGTGTTCAAGGACATGGGCCTGGTCTCGCAGGTGTTCAACGAGGCCACGCTGGAGTCCCTCGGCGGCGGGCACCTTGCCATCGGCCACTGCCGCTACTCCACGACCGGGGCCAGCGTCTGGCAGAACGCGCAGCCGACGTTCCGCTCGACCGCGACCGGCGGCCTCTCGCTGGGCCACAACGGCAACCTGACCAACACCCTCGAGCTGCAGTCCTGGCTCGCCGAGCGTGACGACGAGGGCGACTCGCTCGTGCCCGGCTCGCTGCTCACCGAGGCCACTACCGACACCTCCCTGATCACGGCTCTGATGGCGACGTTCCCGGGCTCCAGCACCGAGGAGGCGGCCATGCAGGTCCTCCCGCGGCTGCGCGGGGCCTTCTGCCTGGTGTTCATGGACGACGAGACCCTGTACGCCGCCCGCGACCCGCAGGGCGTCCGCCCGCTGGTGCTGGGCCGGCTGGAGAGCGGCTGGGTCGTGGCCAGCGAGACCGCGGCGCTCGACATCGTCGGCGCGTCCTTCGTCCGCGAGGTCGCGCCGGGCGAGCTGATCAGCATCGACGAGAACGGCCTGCGCTCGCGCAGCTTCGCCAAGCCCGACCCCAAGGGCTGCCTCTTCGAGTACGTCTACCTCGCACGTCCCGACACCATGATCAGCGGCCGCCGGCTCCACTCGACCCGCGTCGAGGTCGGCCGCACGCTGGCCAAGGAACATCCCGTCGAGGCCGACCTGGTGATCCCCGTGCCCGAGTCGGGCACCCCGGCGGCGATCGGCTTCGCCGAGCAGTCGGGGATCCCGTACGGCCAGGGCCTGGTCAAGAACTCCTACGTCGGGCGCACCTTCATCCAGCCGAGCCAGACCATCCGCCAGCTCGGCATCCGGCTCAAGCTCAACCCGCTGCGTGACGTGATCGCCGGCAAGCGCCTCGTGGTCGTCGACGACTCGATCGTCCGCGGCAACACCCAGCGCGCGCTGGTCCGGATGCTGCGCGAGGCCGGCGCGGCCGAGATCCACGTCCGGATCTCCTCCCCGCCCGTCAAGTGGCCGTGCTTCTACGGCATCGACTTCGCGTCCCGGGCCGAGCTCATCGCCACGGGGCTCAACGTCGAGGAGATCTGCCGCTCCATCGGCGCGGACTCGCTCGAGTACGTCAGCCTGGACGGCCTGGTCGCGGCCACCGAGCAGCCCAAGGACTCGCTGTGCCGGGCCTGCTTCGACGGGATCTACCCGATCGAGCTGCCGCTCGCGGAACGGCTCGGCAAGAGCATCCTCGAGGACGGCGCCAAGCTCGAGGCGTCGAGCGCCCCGTCCCGCCGCGGTGTGGACGGCCTCGAGGCCGCCGTGGCCGGGGTCGGGGGCGGCGACGCCCTCGACCGGCCCTAGTCGGGACGGAGCAGCCATGACGCAGTCCCAGCAAGGGGGGCGACCCCCTTGGACCCCCGCAACAGCGCAGAGTGCGTACGCCGCAGCCGGCGTCGACATCGAGGCCGGTGACCGGGCGGTCGAGCTGATGAAGACGTGGGTCGCCAAGACCCGACGTCCTGAGGTGCTCGGCGGCCTGGGGGGCTTCGCGGGCTTCTTCGACGCCTCCGCCCTGAAGGGCATGGACCATCCCGTGCTGGCGACGTCGACCGACGGCGTCGGGACCAAGGTCGCGATCGCGCAGGCGCTCGGCGTGCACGACACCATCGGCTTCGACCTCGTCGGCATGGTCGTCGACGACCTCGTCGTGACCGGGGCCGAGCCGCTGTTCATGACCGACTACATCGCCTGCGGCCGGGTCGTGCCCGAACGGGTCGCGGCGATCGTCAAGGGCATCGCCGAGGCGTGCGCCGAGGCCGGCTGCGCGCTGCTCGGCGGGGAGACGGCGGAGCACCCCGGCCTGCTGGCACCCGACGAGTACGACGTCGCCGGGGCGGCGACCGGCGTCGTGGAACGTGACCGCATCCTCGGCCCGGACCGGGTCCGCGCGGGCGACGTCGTCGTTGCGATGGAGTCCTCCGGCCTGCACTCCAACGGCTACTCCCTGGTCCGGCACGTGCTCGCCGGCGCGGGCTGGTCTCTCGACCGGCACGTGGACGAGCTCGGCCGGACCATCGGCGAGGAGCTGCTGGTCCCGACCCGCATCTACTCCCGCGACTGCCTGGCCCTGGTCGACGCCGTCGAGGTGCACGCCATGAGCCACGTCACCGGCGGAGGCCTGGCGAACAACCTCGCCCGGGTCGTCCCCGACTCGCTCACGGTCACGATCGACCGCGCCACCTGGTCCCCCGCCCCGGTGTTCGGGCTGGTCCGCGACCTCGGCCGCGTCCCGCAGGCCGACCTCGAGGCCACGCTCAACCTGGGCGTCGGCATGGTCGCGCTGGTGCCCCCGACGGCCGTGGGACCGGCCCTCGACCTCCTGGCCGCGCGGGGCCTGCGCTCCTGGGTCTGCGGGACGGTCGCGTCGGTCGACCCGGCCACCGACCCGTCGCGTCCGCGCGTCGAGCTGGTGGGTTCGTACGCCTGATCGAGGCCCGGCGGACCGTGTCCAGCGGCCGACGTGAGGCACGTTGCATCCCAGGCGCGACGGCGTTGCTTTGCCAGGTGAGGTGCATTGGGTAGTGTCGGGGTCACGACATTGACCAAGAGGAGCCGCGGCCACGCCGGCGGCTGACCAGAGCGAGGGGGTCGACCCTATGGGGCGCGGCCGTGCAAAAGCGAAGCAGACCAAGGTCGCTCGCGAACTCAAGTACCGCTCGTTCGGCACCGACTTCGGGTCGTTGGCTGCCGAGCTTCGCCACGAGGGCACCGAGGTGCCCCCGGCCTATGCGGATCTCGCCGAGGTGACACCCGCCGCGGACCCGGACGACGACGACGGACCGGCCTCCCACGAGGCTGACGACGACGACGAGAACGACCCCTACGCGGACCTGCGCAAGTCCGGCTGACCGGCGGCGCCGGGCAGGCGCCCGCCACTACTGTGGGAGTCATGAGCGACACCTCTGGCTCCCACGCTGCTGACGTGCCTCAGGGCGACCCGAACGAAGGTCGCCCCTTCGGCTCGTCGGACGCGGAGCAGGAGACCGGGACGGTGACCGAGCAGCCCCAGCCGAGCCTGCAGCAGCCGTACGACGTGCCCACCGGGGCGCAGCAGTACGGTCAGCCACCCGCCACCGGCTACACACCTCCAGAGACCGATCCACCGGGGGAGTGGGCACCGGTGCAGGGGCAGGGACCTCAGCAGTACGGCCAGCCGGAGCACGGCCAGGCGTCGTACGCGCAGGAGGGCTTCCCCGCACCCGGGTCGAGGCCGGGCGGTCACCCGACGGACTCGGGCCACGGTCAGCCGGACCCGGGCTACGGTCAACCGCTGGTGAGCGGCTTGCCGGAGGACGCAGCCCCGCTCCGGGGTTACGAGCCCCAGGCGCCGGCGTACGAGCAGCAGCCGTACGCGGCCCAGAGCCAGCAGCCCTACCCGGGTCAGGGCTACCCGTCCTCGCCGTACGCGGTTCAGGCGCCGATGTCGGAGAGCGACCAGCGGCTCTGGGCCACGCTGACGCACATCAGCACGCTCGTGGTCGGCTTCGTCGGCCCGCTCGTGGCCTACCTGGTCCTCCGCGACCGCAGCCCGTTCCTGCGGCAGTCGACGACCGAGGCGCTCAACTTCTCGATCACGGCCTCGATCGCGATCATCGCGAGCAGCTTTCTCGCCATCGTCCTCATCGGCTACGTGCTGCTGCCCGTCGTCTACATCGGGTCCCTCGTGCTGTGCATCCTCGCCGCGATCGCGGCGAACAAGGGCGAGGTCTACCGGTATCCGCTGAGCTGGCGGCTGGTGTCGTAGTCACGTCCACGACGCCGACCTGGGACACCGACCTGCTGGACGGCTACGTCTCGACCGAGATCGCCCTGCCCGACGCTCCCCTCATGCCCGGCGAGCCGAAGGACGTGGAGGTCGTCGCGACGCTCGTACGCCGAGACGAGCCGCGGCGCTCGCGAAGGGCCGTGCTCTACGTCCACGGATGGAACGACTACTTCTTCCAGACCCACCTGGGCGACTTCTGGGCGGGCCTGGGCTACGACTTCTACGCCCTCGACCTGCGCCGCTACGGCCGCAGCCTGCGGGTCGGTCATCTGCCCGGCTTCACCACCGACCTCGAGGACTACGACGTCGAGCTCGACGCCGCCGCCGACCTGATCGCGGCCGACCACGACCAGCTGGTGGTGGTCGGGCACTCGACCGGCGGGCTCATCACCTCGCTGTGGGCGGGTCGGCGACCCGGCCGGGTCGATGCGTTGGTGCTGAACTCGCCCTGGTTGGACCTGCAGGGGTCGGCGCTCGTCCGGGCGATCGGCGCTCCGGTCATCGAGGCGCTCGGTGCACGGGCCCCGACCTCCGTGCTCCGCGCCGCCGACCCCGGGCACTACTCCCGGGTCCTGCACCGCTCCCACGAGGGTGAGTGGGACTACGACCTCGACCTCAAGTCGTCGCCGGGCCCGCCGATCCGCGTCGGCTGGCTGCGGGCCATCGTCCAGGGCCAGCGCAAGGTGGCCGGTGGGCTCGGGATCGAGGCGCCCGTCCTGGTCCTCGCCTCGACGCGCACCAGCTTCGCGCGCCGGTGGAGCGAGGACCTGCGGGTGGTCGACAGCGTCCTCGACGTCGACCAGATCGCCGTCCGGGCCGTCCGGCTCGGACGCAGCGTCACCGTCGTCCGGGTCCAGGAGGGCCTGCACGACCTCGTCCTCTCCGCACCCCCGGTCCGCGCACGCGTCTTCGCCGAGATCGAGCGCTTCGTGAGGGCCTACGTCGCGGAACCCTGACGCCCGCGTACGCGTTCTCGAAGGAGACGGTCACCACATCTGAGCCCGCAGCGGCTGCATCCGGGGCGGTGTGTGGCGCGACTCGCAGGCCCACGGCCGACCGCGGGTGTCGGGGACCACACTTCGGCTGGTTGAATGATGCCGTGAGTGAGATGCCGCATGTGGTCGTGGTCGGCGCAGGGTTCGGTGGCGTTTCGGCGTCGAGCGAGCTGGCCAAAGAAGGGTTCCGGGTCACGTTGGTGGACCGGCACCCCTACAACACCTTCCAGCCGTTGCTCTACCAGGTCGCGACCGGCGGCCTGAACGCCGGCGACGTCACCTACTCGCTGCGCTACTTCGCGGCGAAGCACAAGGGCGTCCGATTCCGTCGTGCGACGGTGACCGGCATCGACCACGCCGCCAAGCAGGTGCTGACCGACGACGGCGTCGCGATCGGCTACGACTACCTCGTCCTCGCGACCGGCATCACGACCAACCACTTCGGCATCCCCGGAGCGGCGGAGTTCACGATGTCGATGTACACGCGGGCCGAGGCCCTGCGGGTGCGCGACACGATCTTCGGCAGCATGGAGATCATCGCCGGCCGCTCCGACCCGAACAGCGGCGGCTTCACCGTCGTCGTCGCCGGCGGCGGTGCGACCGGGGTCGAGATGGCCGGTCAGCTGGCCGAGCTCAAGCAGGAGGCGCTGCCCTCCACCTACCCCGAGCTCGACCCGGCCCAGGTCCACGTCGTGCTCGTGGAGATGGCGCCCTACCTCCTCGCCCCCTTCGACGACTCGCTGCGCAAGTACGCGCTGGCCGAGCTGGTCAAGCGCGGCGTGGACGTCCGGCTGAACACCGCGATCTCCGAGGTGCACGCCGACTCCGTCGACTTCAAGGGCGGCGAGTCGATCCCGGTCGACCTCGTCATCTGGGCGGCCGGCGTCTCGGGCAACCCGGCGCTGCGCGAGTGGGGCATCCCGATCGGCCGCGGTGGCCGTGTGGAGGTCAACTCCGACCTGCGCGTGCTCGGCGAGGAGAACATCTTCGCGATCGGCGACGTCAGCCTCACGGTCGACAGCCCGCTGCCGCAGCTCGCGCAGCCCGCGATCCAGACCGGCAAGTTCGCCGCGAAGCAGATCGCCCGGCTCCACCGCGGTGTGGCGACGGAGAAGTTCGAGTACCACAACAAGGGCACCATGGCCACGATCGGTCGTGGTGACGCGGTGCTGCAGACGCCGTTCGGGCTCAAGCTCAAGGGCGTCCTCGCCTGGCTGGGGTGGATCGGCCTGCACATCGTCTACATCCTGGGCGGTCGCAACCGGCTCCAGACGCTCTTCAGCCTCACGTCGCGCTACATCCTGCCGCGCCGCAGCAACGCGATCGTCGGTGACGTCATGGAGACCCCGAAGCTCCGCGCGGGTTCGGCCAACCGCCGCTGAGCACCGCGGCGGCCGCGCAGTCGCCCTCGGCCGAGCCGGTCGCGGGCGACTGGTGGCGTACGGCGGTCGTCTACCAGGTCTACCCGCGGTCGTTCGCGGACTCCGACGGTGACGGCATCGGCGACCTGCCCGGCATCACCGCCCGGCTGGGTGACGTGGCGGCGCTCGGCGTGGACGCCGTGTGGTTGTCGCCGTTCTACCCGTCGCCCCAGGTCGACGGCGGCTACGACATCAGCGACTTCTGCGGCGTCGACCCGCTGCTGGGCACGCTCGACGACCTGGACGCGCTCCTTCGGCGCGCCCACGAGCTCGGCCTGCGGGTCGTCGTCGACCTGGTGCCGAATCACACCTCGTCGGCGCACCCCTGGTTCGTCGAGGCGCTCGCGGCCGGCCCCGGCTCCCCGGAACGTGACCGCTACATCTTCCGCGACGAGCCGACCGACTGGGTGTCGGTCTTCGGCGGCAGCGCGTGGACGCAGGTCCCCGACGGGCAGTGGTACCTGAATCTCTTCGACTCCGCCCAGCCGGACCTGAACTGGGCCTCCCCGCGGGTGCGGGCCGACTACGACGACGTGCTGCGCTTCTGGCTCGACCGGGGCGTCGACGGCTTCCGCATCGACGTCGGCCACGGCCTGGTCAAGGACCTGACCTTCCCCTCGTTCCCCGGGTCGCCGCTGGACTCCGGGTCCAAGCAGCGCGCTCCCTACTGGGACCAGGAAGGCGTCCACGACCTGCACCGGCGTTGGCGCAGCCTGTCCGACTCCTACTCCCCGCCTGCCCGCATGCTGTGCGGCGAGGTGAACGTCTCCGTGGAACGGGCGGTGCGCTACGTGCGGCCCGACGAGCTGCACCAGGTCTTCAACTGGCCGTTCCTCATGACGCCCTGGGACGCGGTCGCCCTGCGCGCGGTGGTGGACACGTCGATCTCCGCGTACGGCGGTGTGGGTGCCGCGCCGACCTGGGTCTTCGGCAACCACGACATGCTGCGGATGGCCACGCGCTTCGGCTTCGCCGCCGGAGAGGCGCCGCGGCGGGTCGGGCCACGTTCCCCCCAGCCGGACGAGGCGCTCGGTCTGCGGCGGGCGCGCGCGGCAGCGCTGCTGATGCTCGCCCTGCCGGGCTCGGCGTACGTCTACCAGGGCGACGAGCTCGGGCTGGGAGAGCACACCACGCTGGCCGACGCAGACCGCCAGGACCCGGCGTTCGCGCGGACGGCGGGGGAGGACCTCGGCCGGGACGGGTGCCGCGTGCCGCTGCCGTGGGAGGCCGACGCCCCGAACCTCGGCTTCGGGACGGGTCGCCCGTGGCTGCCGCAGCCGGAGGCGTACGCCGCCCTGGCCCGCGACCGCCAGGAGACCGACCCGACGTCGGTCCTCGCGCTCTACACCGGGGCCCTGCGGCTGCGTCGTGAGCTCGACCTGGGTGCCGGGGACCTGCGCTGGCTCAGCGAGCCCGGCGCGCACGTGCTCGCCTTCGACCGCGGCTCGGTCCGCGTCACCGCGAACGTCGGCGACGCCGATCTGGAGCTCCCGCCCGACGCCGAGGTGCTGCTGAGCAGCGACCCCGACGTCGGACGGAAGGTTCCGTCGGACACCACCGTCTGGTGGCGCTGACCCCTTACGGAGTCGGCATGCCGCCGTTCAGGTTGAGCGTGTCGCCGACGACGTAGCTCGACTCGGGCGAGGCGAGGAACACGTAGGCGGGGGCCATCTCGATCGGCTGACCCATGCGGCCGAGCGGGGTGTCCTCGCCGAAGGTGCTGAGCGCCTCGGTCGGCTGACCGCCGGAGACCTGGAGCGGGGTCCACACCGGACCCGGGGCGACCACGTTGACCCGGATCCCCTTGGGGGCCAGCTGCTGGGCCAGGGCCTTGCTGAACGTGTTGATCGCGCCCTTGGTGGACGCGTAGTCGACCAGGTTCGGGCTCGGGCTGTAGGCCTGGATCGAGGAGGTCGTGATGATCGTCGAGCCCGCGGGCAGGTGCGGCACCGCCTCCTGGATCATCCAGAACATCGCGTAGACGTTGGTCTTGTACGTCTGGTCGAACTGCTCGGAGGTGATGTCGACGATGTCCTCGACGGCCTGCTGCTTGCCGGCCACCAGGACGAGCACGTCCAGCCCGCCGAGCTGCTCGACCGCGTCGGTGACGACCTTGCGCGCCGCCTGCTCGTCGGTGAGGTCCGTGGGCAGCTGCACGATCTTGCGACCGGTGTCGCTGATGGCGGCCACGACGTCGTCGGCGTCCTCCTGCTCCTCGGGGAGGTAGCTCATGGCCACGTCGGCACCCTCGCGAGCGAAGGCGATCGCCACGGCCCGGCCGATGCCGGAGTCGGCTCCGGTGATCAGCGCACGACGTCCGACGAGCTTGCCGCTGCCGAGGTAGGAGCCCTCGCCGTGGTCGGCCTTGACGTCGAGGTCGGCGTCCAGCCCGGGGCCGGACTGCTTCTCCTCCTTGGGGTTGTCCTGGTACTGCGTGACGGGGTTGATCAGGCTCATCGAGCGTCTCCATCTCTGGGTCGCGTGGAGGTGCGGCACCAAGGGGAGTCATACCCCGTACGGCTCGACCGACCCGTCAGCGGTACCGGTAGGCGACGGACGCGGCCTCGGACCCGTACGCGGGGCCGTGGCTCACGGCGTGCACGAGCAGCGGGTGCAGCTGGTGCAGCCCGATCAGGTCGCGCCAGCCGGGGTCGAGCCCGGCCGCCTCGGCGTACGCGTCGCTGAGCACGTCCAGCCCGGGCACCCCGAACAGGTGCAGCATGGCGAGGTCGGTCAGGCCGTGCCCGCCGTGCGCGGCGGGGTCGATGACCACCACGCCGGTCGGGGTGAACACCACGTTGCCCGACCAGAGGTCCCCGTGGATCCGGGCCGGCGGGCGGTCGTCGTCGAGGTCGCCGGCGCTCAGTCGGGCTGCGACCCGCTCCACCGCAGCCAGCCCGGCGGCCGACAGGTGGTCGATGTCGTAGGCCTCGCGGGCGTACGGCAGCACGCGCTGCTCGGCGTAGAACGTTCCCCAGCGGTCGTCGGGTCGCATGCTCATGCGTTGCCGGCCGATGAAGCCGTCGCCCTCCCAGCCCTCCGGGGGAGCGCCGAAGGCGGGTGCGCCGGCCGCGTGCGTACGCGCCAGGGCCCGTCCGAAGGACTCCGCGGCCGCAGCGGTCGGTCGTGCGGTGTCGAGCCGGTCGAGCACGATCTTCCTGGCGTCGACGGCCTGCACGCGAACGACCGCCGCTCCGTGCGGCGCCGCCGTGAGCCAGCGCAGACCGGCGGCCTCCACGGGGAAGTAGTCGGCGGGGGTGCTCGGCGACGCGTGCTTGACGTAGGGCTCCGGCTGCGGAGCCTCGGTCCCGCTCAGACGTTCAGGCGGCCGCGGACGACCGAGACGTCGGAGTGGTGCGGGTCGCGGTCGTTCCGTGGCTCCATCGAGACGTCCACGACCGGGTGCGAGGCGAGGTCGAAGGACGCAGGGACGGGAAAGCGGGCCGAGTCGCCCGTCATGGTCCCCATGGGCACCATGTCTCTCGCCTGGGTGTCGCTCATCCAGACCTCCATCGTGCCGTCGACGTCGGTCGTCTCCGACAGCTGCACGTTCACGACGAGCGAGCGGTGCCCGTCCGCGCCTTCCTCGAGGGTGGCCCTGCCGTTCGCGCCCGGCCAGCCCGGCAGCGCGTTCAGCTGAGCGGTGGGGGCGGCGGACGTGGCGTCGGAGCTCGGGCCGGTCGCGCTCCTGAGCGCGTAGCCGCCGCCGAGGCCCACGACGAGGGCTGCCGCAGCAGCAAGAGCCACCGGGGCCCAACGACGGCGGGAGGCGGGTCGGCGACGGGCGGCGAGGACGGACACGCTGCCAGCCTGCGAGCCGACCTGGCCGTGAACCTCGGCGGCGATCTGCTGCCAGACGCGCGGGTTCGGTGTGCTCAGCTGGTCGGCAGGCCCCAGCGAACGTCCGACGGCGACGACGTGCTGCAGGGCCTCGACCTCGGCGAGGCAGGTCCGGCACCCGCCGACGTGCTCGCGGACCTCGAGGTCGGCGTCGTCGCCAAGGGCAGCGAGGGCCAGGTCGTCAGGAGTCGGATGAGCCATCGTAGGACTCCTCCAGTCTCTTTCTGATCTTGATGAGGCTTCGCCGGATGTGGCTCTTGACCGTGCCCGGGGGCAGCTGCAGGCGCTCCGCGATCTGCATGTGGGTCAGGTCCTCGTAGAAGGCGAGGCGCAGGACCTTCTGGGGCATCTCGTCGAGCCGGGCGATCTCGTCGGCGACGATCAGCCGCTCGGCCACGTCCAGCGGTTCGCGCGGGGTGTCGTAGTTCGACGCCACCTGGTCGGCGATCCTGCGCTGGCGGGCCCGGCCCTGGTGGGCGTCGACGATCTTGTTGCGCGTGATGCCCATGATCCAGGCGGACAGGCTGGCCCGCTCCGGCTTGTAGTTGTGCCGCTTGTCCCAGGCGGCCACGAAGACCTTCTGGGTGACGTCCTCGGCCTCGGTGACCTCGCCGAGCGAGCGGAGGCAGACGCTGTAGACGAGGGCCGAGTAGCGCTTGTAGACCTGCTCGAGCGCCCTCTCGTCGCCCGCGAGGAACGCGGCGACGAGGGCGTCGCGATCTTCGTCTGGCGCGAGTGTCACGCGGTCTTGTTCCTCCCGGTGCGGTGGGCACCGCGACTGTACGTGGCCAGGGCCGGGTTCGAACCGGCGACCTTTCACTTTTCAGGCGAACGCTGCTACCAGCTGAGCTACCTGGCCAAGATCAGGCAGGTGGCCTGACCGCCGCGACACCAGACCTGGGTCTGGTGTCGCTTTGCGACCCCGACGGGACTCGAACCCGCGACCTCCGCCGTGACAGGGCGGCGCGCTAACCAACTGCGCTACGGGGCCTCATGGCCCTGAACGCCCTTCTGGGCGCCCGGAAGACTATAGCGCAGGGACCGGGAGTGTCCGAACCGAGAAAGGATCGGTGGCGCCGACGCCGGACGAGCCGCGGAAGCCGCGCGCCAGAGCCGGGATCCGGCCTGGAACGATCGTCGGGTGACGGTGTCGCGGCGAGCGCCGCTGGCCCTGCTCTCCGCAGGGATCTTCCTCGCGGTCAGCACCGAGATGCTGCCGGTCGGGCTCCTGCCGGAGATCGGGCGCGGGCTCGGCGTCTCCCCGTCCGCCACCGGGGTGCTCGTCTCCCTGTATGCGGTCCTGGTCGCCGTCACCACGGTTCCGATCGCGGCGTTCGTCGGACGGTGGCCCCGCCGTACGGTCCTCGCCGTCCTGCTCGGCGCCTACCTGGTGAGCAACCTCCTCTTCGCCGCTGCGCCCGGCTACGCCGTCGCGGTCGTCGCCCGCACGATCGGCGGCCTGGCGCACGCGGGGTTCTTCGCCGTGGCCGTCGCCGCCGGGGTCTCGTTGGTGGAGCCCGCCCGGGCGGGTCGCGCGGTCGCCGTCATGGGGTTCGGCAACGGGCTCGCCCTGGTCTTCGGCGTGCCCCTCGGGACGCTGCTGGGCACCGCGGTCGGCTGGCGGTGGTCGTTCGTCATCCTGGCCGTCCTGCTGGCCGTGCTCGCGGTCGCGGTCCTGCGGGTGCTGCCGGCCGAGGCCCCGGCCCGGGAGAGCGGCCGTACCTCCGTCCTGACCGGCATCCGCCGCCCCGCGGTGCTGGTGATGGCCTTCGTCACCACGCTGCTCGCGCTCGGGCACTTCACGCTCTACACCTACATCAGCCCGCTGCTGCTGCACGACGGTGTCTCCGACGTCCACGTCGGTGCGGCGCTGTTCGCGTACGGCTGCGGCGGGCTGCTCGGGCTGGCCGCCGCCAGCGCGCTGGTCGTCCGGCGGCCCGGACAGGCGCTCGCGGTCGACATCGTCCTGATGGGTCTGAGCCTGGCGCTCGCCGCCACGGTCAGCTCGACGGCCGGCATCGTCGTGGTGGTCGTCGTGTGGGGAGTGGCCTTCGGCGCGTTCCCCACGCTGACCCAGACGATGACGCTGCGCGCGGCGGGTGACGCGACCGACGCCGCCACCGCGCTGGTCAACGCGACGACCAACGTCGGTATCGCCGGGGGAGCCCTGCTCGGGTCCCAGCTGCTCGGGCTGGTCGCCGTTCCCGCGCTCGGCTGGGTGGGTGCCGCTCTCGTGGCCGGCTCCCTCGTCGTCTACGCCACAAGGCTGCGGCGTACGGCCTGATCGATGGCTGCGGCCCTCGTGGCCGGCCGGCAGCGCGCGCTGTCCGGCCCTGCTCCGGGTGGCCGGGGTCCCGGATTGGCGCCCGCAGGTGGGTGACAACGGTTCCCAGAGCATTTCTTGAGGTGTTAGCGGTTGAGGATTCAATCTTGTTCGGCTCTTGAGGCAACGTTGTCGGTCGGGCTGAGGGTGCCTGGAGGTAGCCCCGGCAGAGTTCTTCTCACCGGCCCAGGGGGGCCGGGGAGCAAGCGGGGGCTGGCTCGAAGGACGCAGCACATACCACTTCCAGGAGCCCTTGATGTCCGCTGTCATCGCCACCACCCGCCGCCCGTCCCGCAAGGTCGCCACGATCGTGTCGCTCGTCGCGATCCCGGTCGCGCTCGCCGCCTCGGGCCTGGTCGTCGCCCAGTCGTCCTACTCGGCCTACTCCGCCACCACGGTCAACCCGACCAGCAACTGGGCCACCGGCACGGTCGCCCTGACCGACGACGACGCCAACGTCGCCGCCTTCACGGCGACCAACCTCAAGCCCGGCTCCACCGGCAGCCGCTGCATCGTCGTCTCCTCGACCGGCTCGCTGCCGGCCTCGGTGAAGCTCTACGGCACCGGCGCGGCGACGACCAAGGCGCTCGCGAGCAGCATCAACCTCAACGTCACCCAGGGCACCGGCGGGTCGTTCGGCTCCTGCACCGGCTTCACCGCGCTGTCCACCGGCTCGAGCGTCTACTCCGGCACGCTGGCCGACTTCGGCTCCAGCGCCACCAACTACTCCACCGGTGTCGGGTCCTGGACCACCGCGGGCGTCGCGACCGGCGCGGCCGCAGAGACCCGGACCTACCAGCTCACCTACAGCGTGCGCACCGAGACCACCAACGACACCCAGGGCGGCACCGCGGCCCTCGGCTTCACCTGGGAGGCCCAGAGCAGCTGAGCCGTAGGCCCGTACGGGTAGCTGCAGTCGGGGGACAGCAGCCGTACCGGCCTTCGGCCAGCGAGCAGGACCGGTCAGCGTGCGCGTCGGGGGACGCGCCGACCGGGGACGAACCCGGACCGCTGCATGTTGGGGGACAGCGGGACGAAGGTGCAGACCGCAGGAAGGGTCTGCGCGCACGAAGGATCAGGTGCTCGACCAGGGGGATCGAGCACCGATCTTGAGGAAGACCGCCGGGCGTGGGGACGCCCGGCGGGACGAGGGCCCGCGGACGGCGAGGGGGATCGCCGGACGCGGGCCCTTCTCTGCGTCGAATCGAGACGAGGCGCGGGGGTCATGCATCTGCCGAAGTCGCCTCTCGAGCCAGCCCAGCACCCGCGTGACGGACCGGCTGCGCGCAGAAGCATGCGTGACCTGCTGACGGACCGCGTGGGGTACGAGATGTGACGGGCTGCGGTCTTGTCGGACCGCTCCGCTGGCTGTTGCGAAGGCAGGGCTGGCTGAACGCCGTTCAGAGCAGTCCCTTCGCGTGGGCCTCCTCGATCGTCACCAGAGTCGTTCGCATGTGCTGCAGGGCGAGCTGGGTCGCCGCCTGCGTGTCCCCTCGCCGATAGCAGTCCAAGATCTCGACGTGCTCGCGGTCCGACTCGGCGCGGCGCTCGGGACTGGCCTGCAGAGAAAGCCCGACGTAGGTCGATGCGCTGTCCCGCAGGCCACCGAGGATGGTCGCCAACCGACTTGCCTTGTCGTCCTCGGCGAAGCACGCGTGGAACTGCCGGTTCAGGTCCGACCAGAGGCCGATGTCCTTCGTCCGCGCCATCCGTCGAATCAGCCGCTCAGCCTCGTCGAGACGTTCTGGAGGGACCTGACCGATCATCCGACCCACCATCAGAGGCTCGAGCGCCATTCGCATCTCGTAGATCTCCCGAACCTCAGCGAGGTCGAAGCTCCGCACACGCGACCCACGGTGAGGGTCGAAGACGACCAGACCCTCACCAGCCAGGTCGCGCAGCGCCTCCCGGACGGGGGTGATGCTCACATCGAACTGGGTGGCGAGCTCGGCCTGGATGAGCCGCGAGCCCGCGGCGAGCTCGCCGTCCAGGATCGCTTCGCGCATGCGCTGGAGGACGTAGCCGTGCGTGGTCAGGTTCGGTCGCCCGCCGCTCCGCGTCTGTCCTACCGGCACTCTTCACCCCCCCTGCACTCTCAGCTGTGGTCCCAGGCTATCCATCCTCGATCAGGTCGCGGCCGCTCGGCCGCCCCGCCGGTGGAACTCGTCCGCCACATCGGCCGGCCGAGCCTTTGAACCGAGCAAGCAGCTGAGCAGGAGCCGCGCCTTGCGCGCGTCCAGCCAGCCAGCCATCACGGCACCCCTGCTCAGCAGGTCCGACTCCGAGCCGACGAAGCCGTACGTCGACGTGTAGGTCGTGCCCGAGCCGGTGCGGCTGGCCACCACGACCGGACGGCGCCCGGCGACGTCCGCCACCGCTTCTGCCAGACCGCCCGAGACGTGCCCGACGCCGAAGCCGGCGATCACGACCCCGTCCCAGCCGGCGTCGTCCACGAGCCTCAGCAGCTCTCCCTCGTCGCCGAGGTGGGTCTCGAGCAGGGCCACCCGCCCTGGATGCGCGGGAGGGGGTGCGGTCAACGGCTGCACGCGAGAGGCCGGAGCGCCGAAGAACACCCGGCCCTCGTCGACGTGCGCGAGCGGCCCGAAGGAGGGGGAGCGGAACACGTCGGGCCCGCTCGAGCTCAGCTTGCGCACGCGGGCTGCCGCGTCGACATGGTCGGCCAGCACGACCAGGACGCCCCGGTCCCGAGCGTCCTGGTCCGCGGCCGTCTGCACCGCGGCCGACAGGTTCGCCGGTCCGTCGGCCCCCGCGGCCTGCGCTGGCCGCATGGCCCCGGTGACCACGAGAGGCTCCGGACGGTCCCAGTAGAGGTCGAGCAGGTAAGCCGTCTCCTCGATGGTGTCCGTGCCCTGGACCACGACGGCTCCGTCTGCGCCGCCATCGACGACGGCGCGGGCCCAGGACAGCACACCGATGATGTCGGCGAAGCCGAGCGACGCACCGGGCACGGTTGCCAGCGTCGCCGGCTCGAGCTCGACATGTGAAAGGGCGGGAACCGACCGCAGCAGGTCGGCCGCGGTCAGCGACGGGATGACTCCCTGGCCACGGCCCCCCGCGGACGTCATCGTGATGGTCCCGCCGAGCGAGGCGAGTCCTACCCGAGTCGCGCTCATCGGTTGCACCGGCCGCCGGCGGCGGCATGCAGGACCGGGGCGCGACGCTGACGTGACGCTGGCTCGCGGGAGGTTCGGCACTCCGTCGGCCTCATGACGAGCTCCTCCTCCTGGTTGTCGTTCCCAGACGTCGTCATCGGTGTGGTCCGCCTTGTCGTCGTGTTTTGGCCTGGAACCGCCGTCCGCGTCCTCGTCGGTCAGACGGAACACGGCTGTCACGCCATCGTCACACCGTCTGGCTTACGCTCGGCCCGACGCGTTGACACATCGCATGATGCATCCTATAACATCCAGGAAGTTCTGATGGAGGTCTTTATGAGCAGCACCGCCACCCCTTCCGAGACGACGGCCAGGTCGGGCCTCGCCCGCCTCCCGATCGGCCTCGCTCTGGTCACGTTTGTCGTGCTGGGGCTCTCGTACATCACCAATGCCGCGGACCGGCAGGTCTTCCCGGTGCTGCTCCCGGCTATTCGGAAGGAGTACGGCTTCTCGTTGGGTGAGGGCGGGCTGCTGTCGACGATCTTCACGCTCGGCATCGGCCTGGCCGGCGTACCCGGCGCCTACCTGCTCAACCGCTTCTCGCGCCGCACGGTGATCGTGCTCGGGATCGTCATCTACTCGGCGTTCACCGCGCTCACGGCGGTCTCGGTCAGCTTCGCCGACATGTTCGCCTACCGGGCGCTCTCGGGCGTCGGCGAGGCGATCCAGAACGCCGCGCTGTTCGCAGCCGTCGGCGCGTACTTCTTCAAGCGTCGCGCGCTTGCCATCGGCAGCCTGAACTTCTGCTACGGGACAGGTGCGTTCCTCGGTCCGCGCCTGGGCGCGCAGTTCGCGGTGGGCAGCGGGTGGCGGACTCCGTTCTACATCTACGCCGCCGCGGGTCTGGTGCTCGCCGTGGTCATCATGCTGGTGGTCAACAAGCGATTCACCGAGCAGCTGGAGCCGCTCGACGACGCCCGTGCTGAGGTGGCGACCAACGTGCCCGAGCGGGTCTACAACCGCAACGTCGTGGTGCTGATGATCGTCGCGGCCATCGCGGGCGTCTCCCTCTACGGCTACCTCGGCCTGTACCCCACCTACCTCCAGAGCGAGCTGGGCTTCACCGTGGTGCAGGCGGGCAAGGCCGCAGGCATGTTCGGCCTCGGCGCACTGATGGGTATCCCGGCCGGCCTGCTCGGCGACCGGTTCAACCAGCGCTGGATCTTGCTCGGGTCCCTGATCGCCGCCAGCATCGTCGGCTTCCTGCTGTTCCACGGCCCCACCACGCCGGGCTGGCAGTCGTTCCTGTCGTTCCTGACCGGCACCACGGGCAGCGGGCTGCTGTTCACGAACACCTACTCGGCCATGCAGCGGGCAGTCCGCCCCGAGAAGGTGGGTCAGGTCTCCGGCGTCTTCGTCACCAGCTGGTACCTGCCGTCGGCCCTTGCCGGCTACCTCTTCGCCCTCCTGCAGTCCAACTTCGGCTGGGGCGGCGCCAGCCTCGTTCAGCTGTCGCTCGTGCCGTTCATCGGTGTGGTCGCGCTTCTCTTCCTCGACACCAGCAAGCTCACCACCGCGCGAGTGGCAGCCGGCCACCACTGACCCGGCCGACCCGCCCACCCGACCTCCGAAGGGACGCCATGACTCTCCCCAAGCTCGACCCCACCCGTACAGCCGTCGTCACCATCGACATGCACCGCGGTCACCTCGATCCCGCGGTGGCAACCATGCCGCTCCCGGCCGACGCCGCCGTCCGGGTGACCGCCGCGAACGCCGTACTCGTCAAGGCCGCGCGAGCCCGCGGGGTCCCTGTGGTCCACGTCGTGACGGGTTACCACGCGGTGTCCGAGATCGCGTCGAACCCTTGGTGGGCGAGCGTCGCGGGCACGGACGCGACCCGCGCGAACGTGCTGAACCACCAGCTCCCCGGCAGCCCGGGTCTCGAGGTCATGCCTGACCTGCTGGACCCCACCGACGTGGTGGTCTCGGGCAAGAAGCGCTACGACTGCTTCGCCGCCACCGACCTGGACCACGTGCTGCGGGCCCGCGGGATCGAGACCCTGCTGCTGACCGGCGTCAACACCAACAGCTGCGTCCTGGCCACCACCGTCGCGGCCAACACCCGCGACTACGCCGCCGTCGTCGTCGAGGAGTGCGTCGACACGATGGACCGCTCGCTGCACGACCAGGCTCTGGCCCTGATCCGCCAGGCCTTCGGCTGGGTGGCCGGCCTCGACGAGACGGTGGCCGCTCTGTGACGGCCGACGTCTCGCGGGTCGTGGACACGCACAGCCACGTCATCCCGCCCCAGCTGGTCGCCGCGATCGAGGCCGGCGAGGCGCCCGACGGGATCACCCTCGACCGCAGCGGTGACCAGCCCTGGGTCGTGCACCGCCAGGGTTACCGCTACCCCCTCCTCCCCGGCTTCCACGACGTGGCCGCTCGGCTCGCGACGATGGACGCGCAGGGCGTCGCCGCCAGCGTCCTGTCGATAGCGCCGCCGCTGTTCCTCTACTGGGTCGAGGCGGCCGAGGCCGTCGCAGCGGCCCGGCAGGTCAACGACGCGATCGCGGCCATGGTCGCCGAGGCTCCGGACCGCTTCGTCGGGCTGGCCACGCTGCCCATGCAGGACCCGGACGCTGCCGCCCTGGAGCTGCGGCGGGCCGTCGGCGAGCTGGGACTACGTGGGGCGCAGGTCGGTCCGCACATCGAGGGCGTCGGGCTCGACGACCCCTCCTTCCGTCCCGTGCTGAGGACCGCCGCGGAGCTCGGCGTTCCCCTGGTGCTGCACCCCTACTACGTGGGTGCCGCCTCCGGCGAGCTGGCCGACTTCTACCTGACCAACCTGCAGGGCAACCCCTGGCAGACGGCGGTCAGCGCGTCGAGGCTCATCCTGTCCGGCACCCTCGACGAGCTCCCCGGCCTGGCGCTGGTCCTCGTGCACGGGGGCGGCCACCTGCCGTACCAGATCGGTCGGCTGGACCACGGCCACCGGGTCCGGCCCGAAGCGGCGACACCGCACCTGCCCCCGAGCGCCTACCTGCGGCGCTTCCACTTCGACACCCTCACCCACGACGCGGACGCGACCCGGTTCCTCGTGGAGCAGGTCGGTGACGACCGGGTGATGTTCGGGACCGACCATCCCTTCGACATGGCCGGCGGCACCTTCGCCGAGCAGACGTCGGCGGTCCGCGCCGACGGTCCGGGCCTGGCCCGCATCGCCTGGGACAACGCCGACGCGCTGTTCCGCCTCCAGCTACCCCAGTCCGAGAGCGAGGACCTCGCATGAGCCAGCCGGACGTGCTTCTCCACATCGACGGCGTCGACCGCCACGGGGGCACCGGCGAGAGCTTCGTCGTGACCAACCCCTTCAGCGGGGAGCAGGTCGCCGTGGTCGCGGTCGCGACGCCGACGGACGTCGACGACGCAGTCACCGCGGCCACCCGGGCGTACGACGACCAGCGGTGGCGAGGGACCCCCGCCCGTGAGCGCGCCCGGGTCCTGAACCGGGCCGCGGGTCTCCTCGCCGGCCGCATCGACGAGCTCGCCGAGCTCGAGACCCGCCAGATCGGCCGTCCGCTGCGCGAGATGCGCGCGCAGCTGCGGCGCCTGCCCGAGTGGCTGGAGTACTTCGGAGCGGTCGCGCAGACCGCCGAGGGCAGCAGCCCCGACTTCGGGCAGGGCCACCTGAACGTCGTCCGCCGGGTTCCGCTCGGCGTCGCCGGACTGATCACCCCCTGGAACCACCCGCTGCTCATCACGATGAAGAAGTTGTCGGTCGCACTCGCGGCCGGCAACTCGGTCGTGCTCAAGCCGAGCGAGCTCGGCCCCGTCGTCCCGGGCTTGCTGGTGCGTCTGCTGGAGGAGGCCGGAGTGCCGGGTGGGGTGGTGAACGTCGTGCACGGCTTCGGCGCCAGCACAGGGCGGGCCCTCTCCGAGCACCCCGGTCTGGCCAAGATCGACGTGACCGGCGGCACCGAGACCGGACGAGCCATCGCCGCTCATGCGGGCCGTTCGCTGATTCCCGTGACCGCTGAGCTCGGAGGCAAGGCTCCGGTGCTGGTCTTCGACGACGTCGATGTCGACGTCGCTGTCGGCGGCGCGCTGTTCGCCTCCTTCGTGGCTACGGGTCAGACGTGCGTGCAGGGTTCCCGGCTGCTCGTGGCCGAGGCCGTGTACGAGCCGTTCGTCGCCGCACTCGTCGAGCGCACGCGCGCCCTTCGCGTCGGCGACCCGATGGCGGTAGGCACCCAGGTCGGACCGCTGGTCTCCCAGCGGCAGCGTGACCTCACGGCGACAGCCGTAGAGCACGCGGTCGAGCAGGGTGCCACGGTGCTGGCCGGGGGTGCCGTACCGTCCGGTCCAGGGCTCCAGCACGGCTGGTTCTACCTGCCGACGGTGCTCGGCGACGTGGCCTCGTCGATGGACCTGTGGCGTGAGGAGGTCTTCGGGCCGGTGACCGTCGTCCGCCCGTTCAAGGACGAGGCCGACGCGGTGCGACTGGCCAACGACGCTCAGTTCGGGCTGGCCGCCTCGATCTGGACGAACGACGTCGGCCGGGCGCTGCGCGTCAGCCAACAGCTCGACATCGGCATCGTCTGGGTCAACGACCACCACCGGATCGACCCCGCCTCGCCGTGGGGCGGCTTCAAGGACAGCGGTATCGGCTCGGAGAACGGGCTGGACGCGTTCCACGGGTACACCAGGGCGCAGAGCGTGATCGTCAACACGCAACCGCCCGGCCAGGACTGGTTCGCCACCTCGGAGGACCTGCGGTACTCCTGACCACCTGCCCGCGCTCGTCAGCGCCTCATCACGCAAAGGAGCACAGCCATGCCCGACGTCGATCTCCTCGTCACCGGTGGAACGGTCGTCAGTCCTTCGGGACGGAGGCCGGCCAACGTCCTCGTCCGCGATGGGCGCGTGGTCGGCGTCGGTCCTGACCGCCCCTCGGCGACCGAGGTCGTCGACGCGTCCGGTCTGCTCGTGCTGCCGGGCGCCGTGGACACCCACGTGCACCTGATGGACCCTGGTGCGCCGGACCGCGAGGACTTCCCCTCGGGCACCGCGGCGGCCGCCGCGTCTGGCGTCACCACGATCCTCGAGCACACCCACGGCCGTCCCGTCCGAACCCCGGAGGACCTGCGGGCCAAGGCCGACTACCTGCGTCAACGGTCCTTCGTCGACTTCGGGCTGGCGGCGCACGCCTGGCCCGGAGAGAGCTCGTCGGTCCCCGAGCTCTGGGAAGCTGGCGTCGCCTTCTTCAAGGTCTTCACGTGCACGACGCACGGGGTGCCCGGGCACGACGCGCACGCGTTGCGGACCCATCTGCGAGCCAGTGCGCAGGTGGACGCCGTGAGCCTTCTGCACTGCGAGGACGAGTCGCTGACCGAGGGCGCGGAGGCCCTGCTGCGTGCCGAGGGGCGGCTCGACGGCGGGGTCCTGCCCGAGTGGCGCAGCCTCGACGCCGAGCTGGTGGCCGTCGCGGTCGCGTCGCTGCTGGTCCGGCGGACCGGCGCCCGTGCCACCGTCGCCCACGTCAGCAACGCGGAGTCTGCTGGCTACCTCGCTGCCGAACGGGCGCGTGGGGCTCGGCTGGCCGCCGAAGGCTGCCCCCAGTACTTCCTGCTCCGAGAGGAGGAGGTGCTGGACCACGGTGCGCTCCGCAAGTTCACCCCGCCGGCAAGGGGCAGGACCGACGACGACGAGGCGGAGCTGTGGCGGCTGCTACGCAACGGGACCCTGACCCACATGTCGAGCGACCACGCCCCCTCCACGCTGGAGCAGAAGGCCGACGGCGACATCTGGTCGGTGCACTTCGGGCTCCCAGGCCTCGACAGCACCATGGCGGTGCTGCTCGACGCCGCCGCCCGGGGTCACCTCGCGTACGAGGACGTCGTGCGGGTCTACTGCGAGGCGCCGGCCAAGACGTACGGGCTGTGGCCGCGCAAGGGCGTGCTCGCGCCCGGGGCCGACGCCGACCTCTTGCTCGTCGACCCCCGGGCCCGGCGGACGCTCCGCAACGACGATGTGCTTTCCAAGGCCGGGTGGACCCCCTTCGACGGGCGAGAGGTCACCGGCCGCGTCCTGCGTACCTACCTGCGTGGGTCCCTGGTGGCGGCCGACGGCCGCCCGGTTGGTGAACGACGCGGCACGTTCCTGCCCGGCGCGGGCGCTCGCTGAACGCCTCTCTAGCACCGAACCCCATCCCTCACACCGAAGAAGGAGCGCTCATGCTCGAGACCAAGACAGAGGTGCGCGACGGGATGCGCGTCGACTGGGACGTGCAGATCCTGGCCGACGACGGCACCCCGCTGGCGGCCGACGTCTATCGCCCTGACGACGACCAGCCCCACCCGGTGCTGCTCGCCATGTGCCCCTACCCCAAGGGCGTCGCGTTCCAGGAGGCCTACGCCAACCAGTGGAAGGCGCTGGCGGGCGAGCACCCCGAGGCGCTCGAAGGGTCGACGAACGCCTACCAGTCGTGGGAGTACCCCGACCCCGAGCAGTGGGTGCCCCACGGCTACGTCCTGGTCCGGGTCGACAGCCGCGGCACCGGCGGGACCCCGGGCGAGATCGACTTCTTCTCCCCGCGGGAGACGAAGGACCTCTACGACGCCATCGAGTGGGCCGGCGTCCAGCCCTGGAGCAACGGCAAGGTCGGGCTCGCCGGCATCTCCTACCTCGCCAGCAACCAGTGGCAGGTCGCCGCGCTGCACCCGCCGCACCTCGCCGCTATGGCGCCCTGGGAGGGTGCCAGCGACTACTACCGCGAGTACACCCACTCCGGCGGCATGATCTCCGAGTTCATGCCCAACTGGATGAAGGCGCAGGTCATCCCGTTCCAGCACGGCAACCCCGACGGGCTGGCCAACCCGAACACGGGTCGACGGGTCACCGGTGACGTCGAGGTCCCCGCCGCCGAGCGGGAACGTCTCCGGATCGACCCGGGTGCCACGTTCCTGGAGCACCCGCTGGCCGACGCGTTCTACTCCGAGCGCTCCGCGGACTTGGAGGAGATCACCGTCCCGCTCCTGTCGTCCGGGAACTGGGGCGGCGTGGCCCTGCACCTGCGCGGCAACACCGAGGGGTTCAGCCGCGCCTCCTCTGAGCAGAAGTGGCTCGAGGTGCACGGCTACGAGCACTGGACGGAGTTCTACACCCCCTACGGGCGCGACCTCCAGCGCCGCTTCTTCGACCACTTCCTGAAGGACGAGGACAACGGCTGGGCCGACCACCCGCGCGTCCAGCTCCAGGTCCGGCACCCGGACCACTTCGTGGTCCGGCACGAGGACGAGTGGCCCCTGGCGCGGACAACGTGGACGAGGTACTACCTCGACCTCGCCGAGCAGGGTCTGGGCACCGAGGTTCCGTCCGGAGCGAGCTCGGCCTCGTACGAGCCGCGCCGGACCCGCGTCCAGCTGCGAACCCGGCCCTTCGAGACCGAGACCGAGATCACCGGTCCCCTGGCGCTCAAGCTCTTCGTCAGCTCGGCGACCACAGAGGCCGACCTCTTCGTCACGCTGAGCCTGTTCCGGCCGGACGGCACCGAGGTGCTCTGGTCCTCTGCGATGGAACCGAAGGCTCCGCTCACGCAAGGGTGGCTGCGGACATCGCTCCGGAAGACCGATCCGGCACGGAGCCTGCCCCACCGCCCGTGGCACACGTACGACACCCACGAGCCGCTGACTCCCGACCAGGTCTACGAGGTCGACGTCGAGGTCTGGCCGACCTGCATCGTCGTCCCGACGGGGTACGTGCTGGGCCTGACGGTCGAGGGCACGGACTACGACCACGGCTTGCCGGACCCGAAGCTCCACTACGGGCGACCCCAGACCGGCAGCGGTCCGTACTGGCACGAGTACCCGGGCGACCGGGACAGGCCCGAGCTCGGCGGGACCGTGACGCTCTGGTCGGAGCCCGGCCGGGAGCCGTACCTGCTGCTGCCCGTCATCCCGGAGAAGCCGGAGGACTGATCCACGGCAGTCAGTACAGCGGTGCACGGACCTTGATCTGTGGGGTTCGTGCATCGTTGCCGTGTAGGAGGAGCGCTCAGCGACTGCTCCCGCCCGTCCGCTTGCGGCGTTACGGCGGTGCGCGCGGGCGCAAGTATCTA
>Ga0210040_10002068_pt1 | contig 28954 bp, 27 predicted proteins | sample CryGeyCG12114_NA_FD_185462 | JGI IMG/M metagenome (GOLD analysis project Ga0210040, IMG submission 185462) | Groundwater microbial communities from aquifer - Crystal Geyser CG19_WC_8/21/14_NA (SPAdes) (version 2) | ecosystem: Environmental > Aquatic > Deep subsurface > Groundwater | place: USA...
CAAGCAAGCCAAAGGGAGAAAAAATGACTGGACAAGGTCTCAAATTCAAAGACAACACCCAGTGTGAACGGCATACTATTAAGATAGGGAAACCTGAGAACGCCAATTCCGAGTACAATGAAATCAAGGAGGAGGAGGAGGATGAGGAATTGCGGGTTGAATGTGAGATCCTGGAGCGAGGCGACAAGACTAAAAAGTGTGAGAAACTAAACTTTTGGGACAAAGATGAGATGCGACCAGAATTGTTTGTGGACAAAGGGGGCTCCGATTTGTCTAGTGATGGGTCCCCTGTCTCCGTGGGGGGTGGCATTTATACCAACGAGGTGTTGGAGTGCTTTGGACTGAACCTCCATCGGATTGACAAGGATGTGAAACGGTGTGATCGCAACTACTGGTATTTTACCGAGTTCAACTTGGACAAGCTGAGAAATGTCATGTGCACGTAAGAAACAGTTTTTTTTCCTGATGGTTTAGAAAGTATAGAGTTTAAGTTGAAGTAAGTAAGTAAGTATGTAAGCAGTTCATGCTTTGAACTTAGTTAGTTAGTGAAGTTAGAAAACTTGTTTTGTAGCAATGATGGGTTCAGGGCATAAAGAAATGTTGCTTAGTTAGAGTATAATATTCTTTAGACTGCGGGATGATGGAAAGTATTTGCACCATTGTGTTATTTAAGTAGATATATTTTGTGTGGTTTTGTTCCTTTGGATCGAGTTTAAAGTCACGCAAATAAATGGTAGCCAAGGATTTATAAAAATCGGAGATGCACATTTTGTGGGCTTTATAACAAGTTCTATATGTTTGAAAAAGTTGGACCTACAGACAACAGGTTGCAGCTTTTGTAGAGCAAAGTAGTGCTGTATGAAAGGAAGGGATGAACAACAAATGGATTGTAAAGTTTTGCCAGTTGATTTTTATGAGAGTTAGGGCTTCTTTTCACAATGATGTAAAGTGTGGGGAAACTTGCGGATTTTTTCGTGATTCCAATTTAAAGTTAAATCTGTTTTATTGTAAAAATTTCCTGTACAAGCAGCAAATATCTGTTATCAAGAAGGGAGATGAATTTATTTTCTGTTAAGTTTTGGATCCTTGTGTTCTGTAGGTACGTCTGGGAGCATATGGATATGGGGTACGTGCAGGGGATGTGTGACCTGGCAGCTCCATTGTTAGTTATTCTCGACGACGAAGCTTTGGCCTATGGTTGCTTTCGACGCCTCATGGAACGAATGTCAGCCAACTTCCCAAGTGGCGGTGGCGCCATGGATGCACATTTTGCAAATATGAGATCCCTGCTCCAAGTCTTGGATCATGACTTGTTTGCACTGATTCGTCAGAATGGGGACTACACACATTTCTATTTTTGCTATCGGTGGTTCCTCCTTGATTTCAAAAGAGGTAATTAATGAATAATGATAATCATGTTTATCAGTTAGTTAGTTTGTCTGGTTCTTGCATAATTTAGAAAATTGAATGTTACTCACATCAATTCACACGGGAGTGTAGGACGTAATTAGAAGAAGCATTTTCGGAAATAAGTTTGCATAAGGTTATATTTTTCGTGGAATTGACTTGTGGGAAATTAGATAAGCGACACGAGTTTTGCATAGCTACTACAATAGAAACGGATGTTAAAAAGTTGTTCATAGAAAGTTATGTTTCAAGGAGACCGTAGAAAAAGTTCATACATTGCTGTAAAACTACAAGTTTGTTTCATATCCTCTAGAATTCTGCTATGATGACGTTTTCCTGGTCTGGGAAACCATATGGGCAGCTCGACACGTGGCCTCTGGTGATTTCGGCCTATTCCTAGCACTTGCATTGTTAACGTACTACCGAGATATCATTCTAGCAAATTCCATGGACTTTACGGATATTATCAAATTCTTCAACGGTAAGCCCTTAAGTATTGTAGGTTTATCGCATACGCTGGATTTATAATAGCGATAAAAAAGAGAAAGGCCATATGTTCTAACTATATAAGGGTCGATGAAGTTTGTTGGCCGCCCATGTGTATAGGCCTGCCTGATCGTCGTTTTTTTGCACTCAGCTGCAAATGATGGAGCTTTAAGATTTTCATATTCTCTTTTAAATGTCAGAGCATTAAAAAAAGATTTTAGGGACACTTGTACAATTATCATTGATCTCTGTCATATGCTACGCAAATAATTTTGTTCAGGGGGAGCTCATAATTTCAAAGATTCTCATCAAAAAGTTCATGGACATCTTTTGAACTATATTTTAAGTGAATTGGCCGCTACTTACTTGCAAACTTCATCAATTTATTATGGTAGGAGCACTTAAGTTCAGACAAGACAGCCAACTTTAACTTTTAAACCAATTCTGCAATGTGTCATGTCATGCTAATCCTCTTAATATTTGAATGGGTCCCCATCTTTTTTTGTACAGAAATGGCTGAGCGTCACGATGCCAAGGCAATTCTTCACATTGCCCGCTCTTTAATTCTCCAGTTGCAGACTCTAATAGAAAACAAGTGAAACGAATCCCTTTCCTGAGCTCCATAACTGTAAACAAAACAAATGTATACATTCACTATGTGACCATGCGAACCATTGTTCACTACAGAGGAATTCACATCCGTTTGCAACATGATGTAAATGATGGTAGATGGAATTAGAATAGAAACAAAGAAATATATTGTTTTTTTGTATGGTACGCTGTGCGACCAATCTATACACTACACACGACATGCATACATATTTTACGACACAGATTGCGCAGTTGTAAAAGTTGACTTTGAATTTTTTGCTTGGCTTAGTTTGTCTACATAGTGACCACTAAACAAACATCATTTAGTTAGCTAGTTGGTTAAATCTATATTTGTGTGAAAAGTGTGATTACATTTTTGTGGCCCAAAACAAACGATTACAGGATTCCCAAATTCCGCTGGGAAGCGCACTACTAGACTAGTCATCATGTGCATCCAAAGTGAGCACGCGTTATTTTGCTCTGTGTGTACATATCCCGCGCTACTCTGCAGCAAATGGTTTCCTGAATTCGATTCGGCTTAATTGGCGCTTGCATAATTCTACGGGATAAGCTGGTTTTTTAGTTCATGTATTCAACATAGATGGCCAGGCACTTCCCAGCTGAATTTGAGATATATGATATATAAATACTTACTTACCACAAACCGTAACCTTAGACTGCTGATGATATCAATTTCACGAAGGGATGCAAAATATATTGCAAACTTACATTATATCCATTAGCTACGGGTATGATTATGAAAAAAGTAGAGGTTATATGATCATAATTAGTTTTTGCATTTATTATCATTGATACATTTGAAGAAACGAGAATTACATTTTTTACATTGACTGTGAACTGTAACTAATGACTATGACTCTGGAAACTGAATTTACATAATCAAACCAAACCCCATACACAGTTTTGAGAATAGGTCGAGTCATGTGTATTTATACTGGAATGCATTTAGGATTAGAAATGAAAAAAACTATATTTACCTTTTTAACTCTCCATGTATTAACTTATTAGTGCAAAGTGTAGGAGATGATCAACAATATTATTGTTAGCTTACGAGCTATACTAAACTGAAGTATTAGGTGCGACATGTAAAACATATGGTTGGAAATATTAAGAGTTAGTATAGGTAAGTAACTGAAGGAAATGACTATGAATAAAAAAAAACTTATCGTACTCTGTGGATGTGCTTTAAACGACTTGCTAACTAATACCAATTACAGTTATTGTTGTGAGAGTTTATTGATCACTCTTGAAGTGTATGACTAGTTGATTATTATTGTCGTAATTGTGTCAAGGTGCATCTCATTCGTTCTATGTAAGATATCGAGTGCTACTATGGTATAGTATATGAAAAATATGTTATTCTCAACATTGCGAATGTTGATGAAAATTTCCATATCTTGTGTATAGTTATATAAGATTAGGACGCCTGGAACGCCGTGGGATTATCATTTTAGTGTACAACTATCCATGCATGGTATTTGTCAACGTATTAAATCTGAGGTTGTTCAAAACAGAAAGATCAAGAAGAAGGAATCATGAATAAAATATGAGTATTAATTTCTTGCACCTGGACTTACTGATTTGAAGCTGATTATTTCCATTGCATTATTTATACGTTCGCTTGTAGTGATTTTGGAATTCGGTTGGGCAGAAAATCTATAAAACATGCAATCATCATTAGTAGTAGTATACAACCGAACCATACGCTCTATTATCCAGGTTGCTATATGTTACAAACTGAGTGAGCTCTTTCGTTTTACTTTATGTAAAGAAATGTCAAGTATAAATTCTAATTTAAAATTGAAGGGAATTCTTCGAACTACTGTATGAAATTAATGAGTGTGCAGAAGGCATCTCACAGAAGGCTAAACAGCTACGTGTATAATATTTTCCTGATTGAAAATTGAGAATATATTATTGACGAGCTCCAGCAATCGCAACAAACTACGTTAAACGAATATATTAAAGTAGCAGGAATTATTATAGAATCTGTTTGGTTTATTTAAATTTAATGCTGAATACTGGACTAAAGTCAATCAACTCGATCTCAAGATATTCCTTAAACATATTAGTATGATAATCTAATGAAAATAATGAATAAAATTAAGTTAATAACCAAAAAATGCATGAATGAAGCTAAGAATCCTAAAGAACTAACCCGGTGTACTGAATCAAATGCGTTGCCATGGTAGCAACCCGGACACAACAAATAAACGAATTGAAAGTGAGTTGCGAGTGACAAAATAGGGAATGTGAAGAAATCTCTTGTATATATTTTTCAAGTAAATAGTATTTTGAAAACGGAACGATTACGACACGACTGTAAAAAAATAGTGAACTAAATCAAATCGAACCTAAATATTTGTGGAAACTGTTATTCAACGACATCCAGGTAAGTTAACTTATATACATCTGATTTTCTCATTAAACTGAATATTATTTTTAAACAAGGGGATAAAAGAAGTGGAATCATTTTAAAAGTTTCGTAGTTATTGCGTTTTAGCATGTTTGAAAATAGCTGAAATGGTTGAATACAATGTTATTACAGCTTGGGATTGGGAAACTAGAATATGCAGGCAAATTAATTTCTTACACATTCACTTCTCAGAATGGGAAATGAGGCAGCTCGTTCCACCGGCAATTTAAAACATGTTGTACCTAAAAATAGCATTTTTCATTGCTTTGTTTTTAATTTGATCGAAAAAAATTCAAAATTAATGCTTTCGTCCAAATGCACTAAAATGCTCATAGTGAGTTTTAAATCCCAGAATCAGAAATCAATAATTTGTTGCTTAGCCGTAAAAAGTTTCCATGTGAACATGCAGAATTGACACGTAAACAAACACAAACGGTGGATATCTAACCTTGTCTATCGAACAATTGAGTCTAAATTTGAGAAGCCTGTAACATCTACATAAAATCAGTCTTTTTTTTCAAAAATTTCTATATCAAAATTACCATTCTATAGTCAGTTGATAAAAACTTTTAGTAAAAAAACTTATCTTCAAATATAATTTAATAGTTTGCAGCATACTTACATACACAGACAACTAGTGTGTTGTGTTACCCTACGAAAAAAGCCTATCTGACAGATAAAAACGAACGTATAATTCCAGTTAGTGAATATTCCGACGCCATTGAGCCCAACAATGAATCTGAGGCCAATTGAAACCATCATCCCTGTGTCAAGTGCAATGAGCGTAAGATATTTTGAATTTTCCATTCGTTTTCTATCGTTTCCTTTTCTCATTTCGCTCCTTAATTTTTCGAAATCAGCTTGGAGGTGAAAGATTGAAAACGATCGCTTGGTCACCCAGCAATCTCATGCTAGCGGTTTGTCGAGCTGACAAAGTAATCTACTTGTACGACGAGGCCGGTGGACTGCGAGATAAATTTATCACCCGTGCTAAAAGCTCCACTGCTGCCACTCCTGATGAAAAGGTAAGCAGAAGCACAAAACGTGAACTACACACATTATTCCATATTCCATAAGAAAGCATCAATCACAAAAGTTGATATCAGTTAGTGAAGGAAGGGAACAAGTGGCGATAATAATTTCAATTTTTCAACCCATGTCGATGGGAATATACCTTTGTATGACTGCACTTATTGCCCTAAAATAACAAAAAGGGAAATTGGTCAACAAACTAATGTAAAATAGTAAATAATGAGTTCCTAAATTGCTCGTACCTCCTGTAGGAGTCAACAAAGAGCCAAGACGTGACAGCCATTGCATTCTCACCTGATTCAGTCAAGTTGGCCATAGCCCAGTCCGATGGAATGCTGTATGTGTACAAAATTGGTGAGAATTTCAAAATGAAGAAGTCCATTACGAATAAATTCCAGCAGATGGGCTCTATTGTGACCCTCGCATGGCCTAATGACATGGAAATCTTTTGTGGTCTGACCGACGGGAAGTTACGCTATACTCCTACTGTGAACAGAAAAGGGCCTCGAACTCGGACTGTGTTCAACCCGGAATCTATTGCTGTGGCGATCTCTGCAAAGTGAGTCCCAAATTTACAACTCTCTTAATTTCCCTAATAATCTCACATGGGATGTGCATACAAAGTCAACAAAATTAAAATCTATTCACATGCACGCTTTTGTTTTAGTTCTGCGGGAACCGAGCTTGTGAGCGCCCATGCTGATGGCAAAATTGCTGTGTTATCAATTGGAAATCCGGAGGGACCAACACTCGTAAGAAGTTTTTATTCAAAACAGTATAAGCTCCAAGCTTTTTCTGATTACTTTACTTCATCTTGGAAAATTTGCATATTCCCGTAGTTAGTTAGTAAGTTTTCCGAAGAAAGAGGAAATGCTATACTATTCCGAATTCATCTTGACAATTTTTTTCTGGGAAAAAAGCAGACTTCAATTAGTATTTTTTGCATTATCGTATAGTTGCAAGGGAAGTAAAAAAAATATCTTTTTTCCAGCTCACAACGATTAAACACTCGAGTCCACCAACCGCATTACTGTATTGCATGGATAGCATCTTGGCAGCAGGATGCGATAAAAAAATTGTCTTCTATGACAAGCAGGGCAGAATGAGACAAAAGATAGATATGAGCAAAGATTCTCAGGAACACGAGTTCACTTGTGCAGCTTCCAGTGCAACAGGCCAGACATTGCTCATTGGAGGATTTAATCAAATCAAAGTTCTTCAATACATGAACCGAAGAAAAACATGGCAAATCTATTCTACAAAGACGTTCAAGAATCTCAACAGCGTGGCTAGTATTGCATGGAGAAAAGACGGCTCTTCTGCAGCTGTGAGTACAAGTATTGGTAGTCTGTACATATTCGAAACGGTGTTCAAGTAAGTTAACTAGTTAATGGCGATTAACAAATCTTTATATGCATTTGGCTACTTGAACAATGAAATGAACTTTTCTCCTAGGCGCTCGAAAAATAAACGTTTTGAGCTCACCTATGTAACTCCTAGCCATGTGATGCTCAAATTATTGGATAGTCAAATGGTTGTGAATGTTAAATCCCGGTATTCTGCTGAAATTTTGGAGGTTCAAGTCATGGGCAAGGATTGCTACGCGGTGGCTAGAACTATGCAAACTTTGATTATATACGACTTCCGGAGCGACCTAGCTAGTGAAGTCCCATGGACTGATACAGGAGACAAAGAGCGATTCTATTTTGAGAACCCCAATGTCTGCATGATTTTCAACCAAGGGGAGCTAATACTCATCGAGTATGGGCAGAATGAAATCCTAGGATCCTTTAGAACGGAGTTGGTCAATCCTCATACTATCAGTGTCCGGATCAATGAGAGGTTTTTGCGAGCTCGGCGTCACGCAAATATGGAAAACAAAAAACTGGCCTATTTGATGGATCTCAAATCCATAGCTATTGTTGACCTTGTGAACGACCTGACCCTTGGGCATATCAACCATGAGAACAAAATTGATTGGGTCGAGTTGAACGAGAGTGGAACGAAACTATTATTTCGAGACCGGAAAACACACCTCATGCTCGTTGACGTAGAAACGCTGAGCAAACAAGTGTTGGACCAGAACTGCAGTTTCGTTCAATGGATTCCTGGAAGTGACGTCGTAGTGGCCCAATCGAAGCATTTGTTGAAAATATGGTACAATCTGGATACACCTGAGCAGTGTCACGAAATAGAGATTAAAGGACAAGCATTGGATGTGATCAAGGAAGAGAAACGAACCTATGTGTCCGTGCTCCAGGGAACTGCAACGGTGCAAGTTCCGTTGGATGAAGATCGAATTGAGTTTGTTACAGCTATAGAAGCTGGGGACTTGATCCGTGCCATCATCTTTTTAGAGTCATGTCCCTCGAATTCAGAAACGGAAGCCATGTGGACCAAATTGGCTCGGGCTGCTGTGGATACAAGGGATCTAAAGATTGCCCAGAGAGCGTATGCACGTCTAGGCGATATTCCAAGAGCAAAATTTTTGAGCGATACTATTGAGCAGTGTGCAGACCTGGAGGAAATCAATTCTGAGGAAATTCGATTCTGGAAAAACAGTCACAAAGTGGAGGCTCGAATGTGTTTATTGGAAGGACAGCTGAAAACAGCCGAGGCCGTATATATTGCTAACGATGATGTGGATGGAGCTGTCACAATGTATGAAACGATGCTGAAATATGACGAGGCAGTTTCCCTAGCTAAAGCCAAACTGCATCCAAGGAGCAGGGAATTGTCAGAAGACCTTCTGACGCGTCTCGTGAACACTGGCCAATATGAAGTGGCAGCAGAATTTCTCGAGAAACATGGTGACATTGTGCATGCGGTGAAATTGTTTTTGGAGGGAGGATGCCCTACTAAAGCTGCCAAATTACTTCAAAAGTATCCTCATACGAAGCTAGAAAAGGATGTTTCTCTGCAAATCAGTGGTGCTCTCTTGCAAGGAGACTTTTTTGAAGAAGCCGGAGATTATTTTGAAGTTGTAGGGCAAAAAAGCTATGCTCTCGAATGTTACCGGAAAGGTAGGATCTTTGACAAGGCAGTCAAGCTGGCCAAACTGGCATTTCCCAATGATGTAGTTCAATTAGAAGAAGAGTGGGGAGATTACTTGGCTGGGAACAGGCAACTGGATGCTGCTACTGATCATTACATTGAGGCGGGTCAGTTAATTAAAGGACTGGATGCTGCTATAGAGTCTCGGCAATTTAAAAAAGCCTTGCAGATAGTAAAGGTTGTGGAAGACAAAGAAGCAGTCCGTGACCAATACACAAAAATTGGGGACTACTACAAGCAAGTTGACGATCACGCACAGGCAGAAAACTGTTATTTGAGTGGTGGAAATCCCAAGCTAGCGATAGATATGTACAGCTCTGTTGATTTATGGGACGAGGCGTACAGAGTGGCAGCCAAAGTGTCAAGTAACAAAATAGAGCTCCATGCTGAGTACTCGAATCAAGCAAAAGCCCTTCTCGAGGCCAGCAAAATGATCCAGGCTGAGCGACTTTATATGGCTCTTGGAGAGCCAGATTCTGCCATCAATATGTATGCCAAGGCAAAAATGTATGAAGACGTGATGAGACTAGTTTCTGCTCATCATCCTGAGCACTTGGAACAAACAATGAAGCATGTTGCCGACATAATGGCGAAGGAGGAGAATTTCCGATCTGCTGAGCACTACTACATCAAAGCCAACAAATATGATGAAGCTGTGAAGATGTATGCGAGAAAAAGACATTGGGAAGATGCTTACCGAGTGGCTCGCACTGGTGGTGGGGCTCCGGCTGGGAAACTTGTTATCTACGAGTGGGCCGAGTCCCTTGGAGGAGAAATGGCTCTCAGACTGCTCAAAAAGTTTGGCTACTTGCAGGAGGGTATTGATCACTTTTGCGAAAGGCTCAAGTTTCACTTTGCCCTGGAGATTGCCAAAGCTGGGGCTGAGGAGCGGATCAGTGAAGTGCATCTCCGCTGGGGAAAAGAACTGGAGCAGCGTGGCGAGTATTCTCAGGCAGTGGCCCATTATTTGGATGCACAAAAACCCAAAGATGCTATTGAGATGTACATTCGTGCAAACATGTTAGATGAAGCAGTAGACCTTGCAGACGAGCACGTTAAAGAAGATTTGCCCCAAATTCTCCTGATACAAGCCAAGCATCACTTTTCTGAGCGAAACTATGCCAAATTTGAGCAAGCCTGTCTGAGAGCTGAGAAGCCTGAATTCGCTCTGGAGATGTATAAGAACATTGACATGTGGACGGACGCGTTCCGCCTAGCTAAAGAATATGCTCCGCACGCAATGAAAACCTTGCAAGCGGACTATGATGCACGCGGTGTGGAAAAAATGATGAAAGGGAATCCATCAGCCTTGATCAGCCAAGCCAAAGAGTTTGAACGGATCGGGGAGTACAGGCGAGCCGTAGAATGTTATTTGCGATTGGACGAGACTCAGTTGGACAACAAGGTGGCATTGGCCCGTTGCTGGGGTCGGGCTGCAGACTTGGCTGTCAAGTTCCTCAAGAGGAATGATGAGCTGGATCGTGTGGTTCATCAGATTGCGCCCAGACTTTTGTCCTGTCAAATGTATGGGGATGCTGCCATGTTGTACTTTCACATTGGTAGGCCCAAGGAGGCAATTGAGTGCTATATTGCCGGGGATCAGTGGGAAGATGCACGGAGGGCTGCTAAGGACACCAGTGAAGAGTAAGAAAATGTTTGGTTTTTCGGAAAACTTGTTTTAAAAGTTAGTGAAGGTATATAGTTGATTAGTTAGTTTGTATTATGATGCCCCGGCTGCCCAGATAAAAGTTTTTATGGTTTCCATACAAAAACATTATGCTACCCATATAATTTTTCTGAAATCTCTTCTAGCTCTAGACCAGTAGAGCACCATTTGTAAATACATAGTAAGCAGATTTTTGTGGGGTTTGTAGAATGGAAGAGTTTGTGAAACAAAGACACACTGAAGTTCTCAAGAGGACAGGTCAAGTTGATGAGCTGCAATCTGTGAATTTGACGGCGGCTTTGGATCTTTTATGTGAACAAGAGGACTGGATAAAATGCTTGGACCGAGCTCGGAAACATGAAAGTGTTTTAGGGATTTATCAAGGTCGCTACATTACGCATCTACTCAAAAGTAGGCAGCCTATGGAATGCCTAGAAGTTTACAGAAATTATGGTGCTTCTGCCACTAAGCAACACTATCCGTTGTACAAAGCATTGGCAGCCTACCTTTTCAATGATATAGAATTGGATAGCTATGGGATTTGGTCTACTCTGAGAAATATTTTGTTCGAATTGGTATGATCATTCTTTGTTAGTTATGAGCTTTTTTTCTCACTAAACTTGCATGACATGACTAACTCCGTGTTTTCTGTAGGTGATAAAAATCAATTCTACCTCTGATGCTAAAACAAAGGTTGCTCAACACATGGAAAGACTTTTGCTTGTCACTCATTTCTATGCAACTCGGTCTGCTTTCAAACTCGTTCCCCAAATGAAGCCTTTCGCAACTAAACTGTCCATTTCCCTATTGCGGTATATTGGCATCATACCTTGTGATAGAGCATTTTTTGAAGCAGGGACAATGTGCAAGGTTAGACAAATCACGTAATTGAATCCAAGGCTTCCAAAGCGTATTATTGCCTGACGACCAGACCAACTAATATACCATACCGTGGTCACATTTGTTTCAGGCCGCTGGTTGGCACAACATGGCTTTTGTATTCCTAAACCACTACTTGGACATACGGGATGCGATTGATCAAGGTGTAGGTAATTTAAACAAGCTGGACAATCGAGATTTTGTGCTGACTGATATCCCCATCCAAGATTGTCCTATGCCTCCCAAGCAGACTGTGCCTAGTCATGGCTCAGACGAGATCAAAGAGTGGGTCCTCACCGCTTCCATGGATAAGGAAATTCAACAGGTAGCTTATCTTGTAGCCACGCGTACGTGCAACGTGTAGTGTTTTCCACTAATTAGCTCTACAAGTGGAGGCATAGTAAGGGCAATAAATACTATCGTCAATTTATGAATTGTATTTGGTCCAGGAATTGCGTCGCGACGATCGCAAATGCTTTGAAGGATCACTGGTAACCATGACTGAAAGTAATTACGGGCTTCAAGAAGTACGAGGACAAGTATATCAGCCTTGTGTTATAACGGGCTACCCGGTGATTGGTCAAAGTGTGAACTTCCCATCAACCAGACGCGTAGCCAACAAGGAAGATTGGAATGTATTCATTATGGCGGCCAAAACACAAGGGATACCTGAGTTTGAAGATGTCCTCAAGTTCATTTCCGAATGGTGCGGCTCCACGCCTAACTACACTTTCTAGACTAGTCAAGAAAATGCATGCACTAAAAATCAGTTACATTAGAACGTAAATACAGCGCATTACGTATAAAAAGCATTTTACATATGTAGCTGTGCAAACTATTAATAAGAAAAGTATGAGAAATATGTTAGTTCGTTCATTAATTTCAATTCATAAGAGGAATAATATTTATGATGGATTTTGAACAAATAAAGGGGTTGGTTACGATAAAGGATGAACTGGTTTTTCATGATTTATTTTTAGCTAAACACCGGAACATCACAAGTTAAGAGAGCGAAACTAGCCTGTGCTGTTCATATGAGAAAATACATACAACTAACAATTTTTCAACAAAATAGAGATTCCTTGATGATAAAACATAAACTTTGCTACTTTGCATCAGTACTTTGAGAGTTGTGAAACTTTAGCTACTTGATTACAAATATATAAGATGCTGAGCTGAGAGTTTTCAAACATAAATTATCTCTGAAATCTACTAATTATATCCATGTAACTCAACTATGTACTAACTATTTAAATTGATAATGACCTGTTTACAAATATTTGGTAGCATAAACGTAGATTTTTTGATCAAAGGTAACGTACACCATACAGTTTTTAGCGACAAGTAAACTTTTTTCATCCTCAATATCTTCATGTACACCGTATGACCCGACTGCAAAGGCTGTAAACCGAAAATTTGCATTTTACACCAAGCCATAGTGTACATACATCATAAGTTTACAAAAAGTAAATACAACACCGCATACCTGCAACATTTTCTTCGAAGCAAAATTTTTTGATATTTTTTTCCATACTACTGGAAATTGTTCGATCAATTATATATGTGTCGCCCTCCCAACCCACAAAAACTAATTTCCCTTTGTATTGAAGCACCGAAAGAATTTGATGGTCCACTTGGAAGCTCCTGAAAAAGCAAATTAGTTAAAAAAATCATATTGCACTTTACAGTACATCCAATGGTAGATTGAAAGACAAAAAAGTTGCTTACCACTCAATAGTATCATTTTTACAAACTAGGACGGATCCGTCTAACGTAGCAACCGCATAAGACTCATTATCATTTGGGTTCATTGATAATATGTTCGCAGCCACCTCAGTTGTTATATTCGGATTCCGCATCTGTGATACATCTAAGGTGCAGTAATTGATAACGATTTTGTCCCCTAGTGCAGTTGAAGTGTCCCTCAAACTGTAAAATTAAAATTTAAAAAAAAACCATGCATGAGTCCGGATTAGTTCCGCTACAAATAATAAGCTGAAAAAATGCTGGATTGAAATTTAACATTTAACTTACATTGAAGGATGCTCACCATCAGTCATAGGGGAAGAAATTCCACTACCAAGTCCCGTGCCAGCATTACTGGAGGCCCCCAATACAGTAGGAAAAAGTGAGTTACTATTAATTTTTCTCCCATTCGCACTGCCACTTGTATTTTCCTGATTACTCTGGGCATCCGCCGGAGCAGAGTTTAAATTACTATTTGGAAGCTCCGTAATTTGTGAAACAGTGCCACCAGGATGGCTTAGCAGAATAGAAACCAAATTTCCATGCTTGTATAAAGTAGCTGATCCAATTTGATGAGCGAATTCCCATTTGTTGATTGCATAAAGCCGACCATCATATTTGTCGCTAAATGTCTCTTCTTTATCTTTTTTGCTCATAGTCTAAAGATTCGAAATTTCAAACCTTGACTTTTGCTTATTCAATTGGCATACTAATTGGTTAGACGAAAAAAACATACCTGATCTATTGAAGGCCGACGCTCAGGTTTCCATCTATAAGTTCGAACCACACGGTCTGTAAGACTAAGAACCATTTCTATGCAGTTGTCTGCATTGACATCCCCAAGAAGCACAATTTTTGTATTACACACAATCCTTTGAGAGTGGAACGGGATAATAGATTTAGCATCAGGAGGAGCAGAAGTATGATGAAAGCAGTCCCGGTCCCCTTTATCCTGGTTCATGTAGTTTTGAGAAGAGAATCCCGTTTCAAAATCACATACATCAAATATGTGGCACCAGCCTTCGGCAGTAACAACCACAATGACATTTTTTGACACGTTCAATAAATCGCCAATAGATATGGCCGAGATGCAGCCAAGATCACTTGCATAAAAAATGCATTTATTACTCCTATATATAAAAAGTTCCCCATCCGTATTCCCCACAACAATTTCCCCGAAGCCGTCATTGTCACAATCCCCTACACAAATTGCTTCCTTCAGAAGATTCCCTGAAAATGGCAATTCGATGCTATGCACTAAAGACAATGTTTTCATCTTGACGATCCTTTTCTTTCACGATAAGCAAAGTAGTAAGTTAGTAATAAGGGAAAGTTTCGATATTAGCTAGTAATCGCTCCACACGTATTCACCACTATTCGGCTTGAAATTTGGACGCAAATTCAGAGGTATTCGATCATGAAGCATTTCACCGTTCAAAGATTGCCAGCGATGAGGAGGCCAAACGATGCACTTTGCTTTGGATTTCAAAAGTCCCAATGCAACTGGACCAAATGTGGTGGAATCCAGAGAATGACCTCGATGATCCCCTTCAATCCAACAATGACCTTTAGGCACTCGAACGTAACTATTTGCTCCGGTTTCAACAATGTCTCCCTAGAAGGAATAATGAAAATATAGCCAGGCTTAAGGTAAGGAACTGACGGTTCAGGATAAAGTAAGAAAAATATTTAGTACACCAAGTACTGACCTCCACGCCAATTACTCGTTTGATAAGACGTTGCTTAGGATCCCGGGGTGAAATTAAAGCAACGATATCCCCTCGTGATATTTCGCTGTACGATTGCTTGGCAATAGGCCAGTTGTGCAAAAACACAAAATCAGAAACTCTGCCGTCTGGATTTAGAGACGGTTGCATAGAATATCCCTCCACTTTTGCAACGTAACCAAAAACGTCCACAATGGTGACACTAATAGGAACGGCAATAGCCAACGTCTTGAGCAGGCTTTTTGTATTCTCTAGTACTAGCTTAAACATTGGAGAATTCAACACTGGCTCTAAAATACAATGTTTAAAGTCATTCAGAAAAAGCTTTTAAAAATGGAGAGAAAAAACTTGCATGTCAAACCAGGAAGCAATAGATTCTTACCTTGGAAAACCAGAACCTCTTCCTTTCATTAAATGATTGTTTTATATTTGAGCTTGCGACAATTGGGAATTGGTTTTAGTTGGAAAACACTTGAAGTAATACAAACGAGAAAATAAATGACAATGCAAAAAATTTCAAGCAACTAACATACAGCGGCGCAAGCCAATCAGTAAACGACATATTCTCCTTAATTGGCCAGTTTATTGCTTTAAAAAATTAATGAAGATTAATCAATACTTTAACTTCTTAAAATGAGGCACAACTTGTTCAAAATAATTTTTACGAAGTTTTCGTTTCCTACAATTTGGTGCTCCCGCTTTAATTTGAACCGGGCCATATATACCTTTCACTGTGGGCAGGTACACACTAAACTACAATACAGACTTACAGACTCACTGCATGTGTGTGAAATGAATGGGTCGACATGGGTATGTAAAGTTTTTAGGAAGGTTTGCTCTACAACCTTCCGCTTCTTAATTGTAGATCAATTGATCCAAAAAGCACAGGTAACAGAAAATTAGTCACAGTTAGAATAGTGCAGTAAATCAATCCAATTGACTTTCGCAATAACATGTCCGCATAAACAGAAGAAGTCACAATGCTATTATCACTAGTATCCAGTCTAACCTACAATGAGTATATATATAGCTTTCCGTCTAAGCGCAATTAATGTTAATAAGTAAAGCGCTACCATTTTCTTTAGGATACGCGAAAACGACCATAATTTCTAAAAACTCCTGGAAAGCCAAGCAATACATATATACGTTGGCTTGCATGTCCTGTTTGGCTTGTATGTGTTCGCATTCTCAAACGGTTCAAACATACACCATACACCGGCATGCACCGGCTGCATTATGACTGTTCATCGACCTTGCTAATCACAAACAAACAACAGCTATAGTTCACTTCTGAATTCCACTGGAACTGCAGTTACTATACGTGAAACAGTGACCGCACATTACATAATAACGTGCAATGAGTGAGTGTGACAGTGAAAGGGGTGAATAAATGAGTGAAATAATGCAAAAAAAGCTTTGGAGCATAATAATAATTAAATAACCACAATAATGAGTTAGTTTGATGCCTCGGAAAAAATTAGTAGTTTTAAGGTTCGCAGCCCGATTTATTAGTTAGTTGAACAAGGGTGTAAATGTGTGAATGTATCTTGCGACCTTTTGTCTTTGTTTGGCTGGTAACAATTGTTGTATGTGCATTGTGCGGTGTGTTCAGCGTAAAATCAGCAAGAATTTCTAAGACACCAAACCAGTAGAACTGCAATCAAACGTTATTTTGCAAATTTTGCTCGCAAAAATTAAAATATGCATACTAAATTCAGGTACCACTTCTATTTCAGTCAATAGTGAGCATATGTATAAATGCATTTGAAGTGTGTTTTTTTTGTACTTCTCCAACTCCAGTCATCATTATTTTTGACTGTGTGAAAAGGGGAGACGCTTTTTGGCACATACTTGTAAGTACTTTATGAACTGGATGCACATTATAAGGTAGACAACTTTATCTCCCATACATCAATAAAAAGGGCACTTTGATGCATATACTGACAAAGAATCCCGTATATAGGAGTACGTAAAGGGTTTTTAACATCATTACCGAAACTTGCATACTTGTATTACTCATTTATTATTATCTGATATATGTAAAGCTAAGCTATAGATGGAGTGAGGGAGTATAGTCAGTCCAGCCAGTATAAAAAAGAACCTTCGTCTCATAACTAGAACTGCTGACTGCTTATTACAAGCTGTAGCACCATACCCTTTCTTAATTCTGATTCCATGCAGGCTTCTTTTTTTCCTTAGATAAAGAGGCAGTCCCTGGCTCTTCCACTAAAATATGATAACGACAACTCAATAAAGTTGTTCATAAACATGCCTATGGTGGAGGAGAGAATAGTGCTCGAGTGAGAAGAGAGGATCAAAAATTGCAGTGAATAAAACGACACGGCTTAAGGCATGAAGAATCCCGTCTGTAATTACTCATTGTCTTATTCTGTCATCTCGTTCTCATCCTAATCCACAGAGGCAATGACTAATTCTGGTTGTCATGATCTTGATCTTGCTCGTGCAGTTCCGGCTGTTGTTCGATAAATTTGACGAAAGGCACATATAAATATGATGAGCCAAACTTTAGAGCTTACCACTTAAGGGATTGATCATACACACCACGTCAGTTCATATGTCGCCCAGTGTAGTACAATTAAACCCCTGAGTTGAGCTTCCCAGTTAGCTAAACTATGAAAATTTGTCGATGGAAATATTAAATTGAGGATGATGGCCAAACTATGCTGAATTAATGAAGCACAATATAATTACGTCTCTAAATCAATAATCGTGCAAGCATCATATTATCACTAAAAAAAAGCGTAGGTAATCCAACGACTTATCTATTTCGGTTGTAATTAATATTGAGTGAGTTACACGGGTTGTAGAATTTGCCTAAAATCAAAGAATTGGAGAGAATGAGAATCGTCAGTATTTTGTCTTTTCCAGCGTCAATGTTTTAGCTTTGACATGGAAATCCAATCCAAGCCGCATCCGGAAGCTGGAATTCGCTACGTGTGAAGTGCATAGTGGAGGGTTCTGGCAGCTACAAAAGTACGCCGCTTTAGAATTTCACCGCCACCATAAAGCATTACAGAACAAAACAAACCAACAAACAATAAATAAGGCATAAATGACTTCACTATGTGATTGTATCATAACTCCCCACCACAACGGTGCATACTTTCATTTCATCATTCATTTCATACACAGTACAGACAAGTACAGAGTACAAGAGTACACTACACATACCCAACTCAACTGAAACTCCATCATATACTTGTTCATTTCATGATGTCGTTTGCTAGTAAACTCGTTAACTCAATGTTAGTGAGTAAAACGTACGGCAAAAAGTAGCCGAGAGGCTCGATCCAACCAAACGCAGTCAGTTAGTTTAGGGCTGCATTGCTTTTGCATAGCTAAATACATAGGCTTGCTCATGGTGTGGTGGTAGTGTGGTCCTTTAGCCAACAGCAACATAAGCTACAGGAGGATCGAGTTAAGTGTGAATTTCCGTGCGTGTATATGTCTATGTATTTGATATAGTGAGTCAGTCATAGTGTTTTAGTTTTGGGAAACGAACGAACGAACGAAACTCGAATAGAGGATACGTACAGCTTGTACAGTACAAACAAAGTAGTTGAAGAGAGTAGCAAGTAGACCCAATACGAAAAGAAGGGAATGAACAAGGGTATATGGAATATGGGTCCACTTCCACTAGCTTTTGCTTCATATACTTGTCTTCTCGTCCGGGCAACATGCAACATATAAACTTGAATATTGTATGGTCTTTGATGTCGCCCTGTACTTTCCGTATGTGTATCCGTCTGTCTGATAATCACATTCCCTCCTCTTCGGTTGCATTCACAAGAAGCTACACAATTTAATGTGGTTTCCTTCTCTTCAATGATTCAAAAAAGCACAAAATTGTCACACTAGGAGCCAGAGAGAGAAAGAGAAGTGCGTTTTGTAGAGTTTCATTTGTTATTTCCAAAAAAGACGAGGCTAGCTTTTTTCGGCAGTAATGGAATCCTCTGTAGACACTCATTGGAGAGAAAATGGTTTCTACAATAATTAAAACGGCAATGTTGCGGTGGGATCATCAATTAAGTTACTGACAATGATGAGAGAGTTGTGTGTTAGTTGTTTTACCGATGAACCGTTCACTGCTTCATTACTTGGAAAAGATCTGAAAATTCAAAAGACATACCAGATATAAGTGATTCACTCCATTTTGCGCAAATAAATGAATGAAAAAGACTCTGACTCTACTTCAAAATGCCAAATGTTTGATACCAAATGGCACAAAACGCTGCTTTTTACCCTTGTTGACAAATTTGAATTTACCATCCAGTTGGAAAGTGCTGATCGTCGCCCCCGTTTTTTTGGAAAAGCGACGCTACTTACATTACGTTTTTAAATTTTTAATTCGTCCAAAAATGTCAGCTAGCATCAGTTCTTGGAAATCCCGAGGTGCACCTGGAATAAAGCATCGAATAACTTTTGGTAAGGTTTCGAAGTAAAGTAATTGATGTATTTTTAAACACAAGTCGTACATTAAAACCCCTAACGATTACTATCTACTACTGACTGAGAAAACAAATTTTTAATTTGTGCTATATCCACACTTTCCAGCACTGAACATCATATATTAACGATTACTTGTCTTTTAGTCAAAATCTAGCCCAAGGAAACTAAACTAACATCGACCACTATTAAGAATAATCGTAAAGCACTTTAAAATCCTACCTTTTGTCGTCTTCAGTCTATTACAAATCCAAATAATTACTGCCTTGGCACTACATTTATAATAATTTTGATGAATGATAACAATAATACAACTAACGGACAACATCCCGCAATAACACTGAATCACAATCACAATCAATCAATTAAACTTATCCTTAAAACACGAAACAATCTTCCGGAACGTCAGCCTACCACTGTTCCCGTCATCAAAGTGATGAGTTTGTAAAGAAAACGTGCGATCAGTCCTCCATCACACCAAATACGAAACAAAGTAACAAGTCGTAAGCACGTTTTCCATGCCAAGAAAATATTTTATATATGGCACTCAAGTATTCCGCTGGCTAACGCAAATTACACGCCCTACTACAACAATTCATCCTATACTAGTAGTATTTACTAAAGTTTTTACATGCACTTTGAACTCGATGCATGCTTTCTTGATATATCCCAATATTCTGTAAAGCTTCCGCTCCATATAGCGTTTTTGATGCTGCTAAACCTCTGTTGTCCTCCAATTCTTGTTTACAAAACGTTTGATTCAACAATGGTCATAAATTTGGGTGACCTAATGATTCGATATCGATAATCGATAGCGTCAGATTGCAGATCGCACTGCCAAACCCATTCCGTTATTTCATACTGGTTGTGTATTTAGTATTTTTGTCGCAAGAAAACAGGGACGCCGGGAAACTATATTTTGTCTCGGTTTATTTAAAATTGGGCATGAAAGAAATGGACACAAAACTCTTCCGCGGATAGTAACTTGAGCAGAGCTTGTCCTTTCCTTCCGGGTTGGGATATCAGAGTTTCTGACCATGCAGATTTATCTAGCTAGTTTGTAGCTAAATTTTTTTCTTTAATTACAGCAAACTAGTTTTTCTGAAAAGTTTATTAGTTGTTACTGTGTGATTAAAATCCAGTAAAATCCTTGAAAAGTCAACGTCACGTTGGAAACTCACCATGGCTAGTAGTAGTAGCATGGCATGGCGGTTAGTTGAGGCTGTGTTTTAATTTGTTTGAATTGGTAACTTACTGAATAAGTTAATCCACTGACTTTTTTTTAATACCTATGTAGGCTGAGCAGAGCAGAACACTCTGCGTGTGGAATGGATCCAGATAAAAGACCATCCGAGTCCACGCTACAACAACACTTGTCAGAATTGCCTCTTTCGAAAAAAAAGCTAACGGAGCCATCTGAAACCACTTCACTTCGTTGTCCTTCTGTGACTGTTCCCAACCCGACAAAACATTTGTGGGGCCCCATGTCCTTCCGTACGGAAAAACCAAAGTCACCCTTGGTTCTGGAATCCTCCTCAGTCCCGTTCCCAAACTCACAACCCTCACCGCACTCACTGCAAAGAATATCGAATTTAGTGAGAGGGATAGACGCACCCAAATCCAGATTTCAAACTCCCAACTCTGGGAGTATGGGACCTACTGTGCGAAATTTTTTAAAGCCAAGCCATTTAAGCCACTCTAAATCATCTTCCTTGATCAAACCAGGAAGGTTTCAAAACCAGGATGGTAATTCAACATCCCTTACGTCTGCAAACTCAAATAATTCTAACCATGTGGACAACAACTCTGCAATTCACATTTCCAAAAGTGTTAACAACGACCATAACAGTAGTAGAAACAAATTGTTCTTGTCTAGAAATCATGTCAGGAAAAGTGAGAAAGTGTTTATTCGTTCAGACAATGGCGGGAAAATTGGTCTCAAAATCCCCTTTAGACGATCTTCGTCTGATAAAGATGAGGACGATAGACACGCCAAAGACTCTGAGTCGTCTGTAACAAATGATTCAGATTCTAGTGTTGATGTGATCCCAGAGCCATCTCGAAGTAACGGTGCCAGTTTTAAAAGCCACAGTAACTCTAGGAATTCCAAAACAGAAGTTTCTCCTGCTATGAATACTGTGCGCATTGCCACCAATGCAATTAAGGAGAAAGTTAACAACACAAAGAACTGCCATATCTTGAGCAATGATGCCGACTATGATGTTCCCCATAACAATATTCACGATTCAGAGACCACGCTGGACGCTGAGTCCGCCAGTGAGGACGACGAGGATGAAGAAGAAAATAGCATTTATGCATCTCAAGAGGAGGAATCTTTTTGTACCAGCCCCAATGGCCGTGTTGAGAGCAGTGGAAGTAGTAGAAGTAGTGAAACCGGGGCGGACACAACGGACGCTTCGTCCATCCCTACTGCGGAGACGACACCTTTTTCTTCACCGGAGAAGCAGCCGGAGAACAATCTGCACAAAAAGCCTATAAAGATTGACTTGAGCAGGCGGACGCAAAGGAAGAGGAAACCCACTAGGCCTTTCATGCCGGACATGATAGTTCCAAAACTTAAGATCCGGAAACAGAAGGAAGAATCTGAGGCAGACTCCGGGATTGCTGCTGCCATCGCTGAAGTTCTTTCACGATCTGCTGAAAAGGATCAAGTCAGTTCAAATACAGATGATATAGATACAATTACTACTAACAGTATATCACCGTCGGAACTAAGTTCTTCAATTACGGGGACCCCTGTGAGAGGGAAAAGTCGGAGTAGAGGGACTGGGCGTCCAAGGGGTCGTCCGAAGGGATCCACTTTAAAAGCTAAGGCGGAGAGGGAAGCTGCTCTAAGGCGGGAGCGAAATGAACAATCCCCGGATGGGTCCCAAACTGAGTCCAATACGGATGGTGTCAGTTCTCAAACTCCCCCTGACCCCAGTATTCGAGGAGTCAAACGAAGAGGTGCTCCAAGAGGTATGTTACGTTTTCTGTATTGCATATTTCGATTATTGACTCTTATTAGTCAGTTAATCAACGTTAGTTAGTTCTCCTGGGGACTGCAGCTCAATAATTAGCAAATAGGAAATGAAAGAAAACATGTCTGATAATGAATTCATATAATTTTAAAGGTCCACGTAAACCAAGAGGTAGTTCTAGAGGGAACAAGCGGAGCTCAATGAAAAAACCACCAAGACCTAAGAAAGAGAAGAAATTAACGCCTGCCAAAGTGGAAGATTTTGAAGAAGAAACCCGTATGAGTATGACTGCAGATATAAAGCCAATCATCATGTCCAGTGCAAGTTTAAGTAATGGCAGTTCTGTTGACAATAGAACTGAAAAAGGTCAGGAGCAATTTCTCAATTTATTTATTGCTGAAAAGCTGACCAAGAAAAAAGGATAATCTTAAAATAATTTGTATATTCGTGGTCAACAGATTTAGTCGTCCCGACAACGCAAGATGAAGAAGTTAGCAACATGAGCTCCAATAGTGCGTCGACCAGTACTGCAATTAAAATGAAAAAATATACCAAAGAATGTATTGAAGAAAGGTACGGAATAAATCCAATTTCCAATAGACTAAGTTAATGAAATCCTTGACTTTGTACTTCCCAAATGTTGAATTGCGTAATATTTTATTACGTTACAATTTCAGGAAACCAGTGACGGCGGAGACTCTATACGAGTTCCAGTGGCCTCTAGATGACCCAAACGCTGATTATTATATGCTCCAGGAGCAACTTACTGAATATTTAGGACTGAAATCCTTTAGAAGAAAGTACCCCGATTTAAAACGCAGAATGGTGGACATGGAAGAGCGTGACTTTCTTCGAAGTCAAAAGGTAGTGTCAGAGACTCAAGTGGACTTGGGACTGACAGCAATCAGCAGTGCCGATATTCTTGACATCATGTTCAATGACTTTCATGACAAGTATGTGGAGTACATGCACGTCGTGGACGCTCGCAAGGAGCAAGAGTTGAGGGAGCTGAGAAAAATGCAACCTACGAGTACTACTGGTGCGGCTGTCCGAGATCGCACTGCTGAGTACATGAGAAGGATACTCAAGTCTTGTGCCAAATGGAATATGACTACAAATAGAGAACGGACTGTGGAGAGGAGGAGGATTTTAGATTCTCAAACAAATGTTGTCCACGTTCCCGCTGGATCATACAAAGTGTTGCCTCCTGAAGCAACTAAAGTTGGTTATTATCCTGTTGCAGTATTACCCGGCCAATATAGTGACCATTACAAAACGTATGTTACAATTTTAATTGGACGGACAACTTGAAGTGGTTGTAAAGAAAGTATAACTAGTCAATTCATGTATTCATGACTTTTATTTCAGATACACGCCTAATGAGCTGAACTACCTCCCACTGAATACTGTTCGCTATGGTCCAGTTGTAGAAATTAATGAACGTTTAGTAGACTCTGATAGTGACTCCGATTCCGACTCTTCAGACTCGTCTGAAGATTCATCGTAAGTTTTTTTTTTTAATCTTGGCAGTTTTCGGTATAGGAACTATGTCTTATTTTCATCATTTTTGGCTGTCCACATATAGGGCGTCCAGTAGCTTTAGTGACGACGGATCAGATGATAAAGAAGAAATATTAGAGTCCATCATACATGGTGGACTTATTGAAGACAAGGAGAAAGTGTTATGTAAAACGTGTGAAGGGAATATTCTCAAGAATAAGGAAGGGATACCCGAAGTTCTCATCAGTTGCACAAAATGTGCTGTTCCCAGTACGTGACATTTTTATTTGCTTATATCTAGACTAGAATGACCATCACAATATTCACAATAAACTTATGAATCCTAAAAACATTGTTTTTTCCTTTGTAGATCACCCATCTTGCCTAGACTTAACGTTGGACATGCTTCCTTATTTACGAAAATATAATTGGCAGTGCACAGACTGTAAAAACTGTATTGAGTGTGATGACCCGGCGGATGAAGACAAAATGTTATTTTGTGATCTTTGTGACAGAGGGTGAGTCCGTTTACTGGTTTACTTTAGACCTAATGGCGCATTTGTTATGTTTAGTTAGGTTTTACAGGGAATTGATTGATGATTTTTTTACATTTTCTCCAGATACCATATATATTGTGTTGGTCTAAGAAAAGTACCGATTGGTCGATGGCATTGCCGTGTTTGCTCCTCCTGTCATTCTTGTGGTATAACATATCCATCTGCTGATGATCGCACTGCAGACTGGCATCATGTGGTAAGTGATTTGAACAGCTGTATTGTTTTGATACAACAGAAAACAAAGATTGCGTTTACAGAGTATTGTGAGTGGGTCTTTAATATGAGATTATAATAATCATGTATTGATACCTAACCTGCTACCTACCTGATTTGATTACAGTTCAGGAAAGGAGAGAAGAATTCGAAATTTTATTTACACTCCCTGTGCGTATCCTGTCATAAAACCTATAAGAAGGGTCAATACTGTCCCAACTGCATGAAATGTCATGTTAAAATGGATGCAAAATGCTTAGAGGAATGTATACAATGTGAAAAATGGGTCCATAAAGGTAAGTCGATTTAAATCCAATGATGCATGCATTGCACTAATTCTGTAGTTATATGGGGGAGGTAGGTAGTTTCATAAATATGACTTTTTGATTTTTTTCGTTTATTCGTTTGTGTGTTTTTTTGGTTGATCGGGTTTTCCAGTAGAAGTACAGTTGTTGATTACATGTGGGAACTTTGGAGTGTGTTTTTAATAGGGAAATGTGCCCCTTGTCTGTTTTTTCCAGAATGCATTAAACGTCCAATGAAAACTAGTTTTCAATTCATGTGCGATGTATGTGTGGCTACCACGAAGACTAATGCTATTGCGTCGAGCAGCAAGTTACCCAATAGTATCAATTAACGTTTATTAACTGCAGAAACTGCAGATATTATTATTACTTGTAACTTTAACTGTAAGGAAAGGACCTGAAGAAGGTTTCCCAAGAATCGTCATTATTTTATCTACAGACTAGTTTTTATACTTTCTTATGACTGCTATACGACAAGGAGGCGGATTTACATGTGTTTGCAATTCCTGTTGTTAGTTTACCTAATTATCTACATATATATTATTAATATTATTATTATTATTATTATTATGATCATTATAATTAATGTAGAATATGTACTGGGACAAAGAACAAATGTTTCTCATTTAAAAACAATAGACTACAGACTATAGACGGTGTAGATAGATGTGAATTATATATTATATGTATTGTGACGTGGAATTTTTGATGGATAGACCTAACTAACTACAATTAAATAATTTCTATTTCTGTATTCTCAAATGTAGAAGTTGAAACTCGTGCAGCTCCCACTAGTGTTGTTTTTGTCTCAGTTTTTTGTAAACACGGGCAAGGAATTCAACTATCAATAATGCGCATAAAATAAACCCTTCCCTTGAATTAATAAAAAAAGCTTGCTCAGAGTCTGGTTTACTATAATTGGGTTTATTATGTAGTCAGTGTCATTCATTTTAGGCACATTTTTTCCACAGCCGCATTCGCATTAGTAAGAATCGATATCTGTACATGAATGTTAGTCTGTTGATTTTGTTTTCCCATGCAATCTCTTTTGTGGGGCACCAGACTTCGGTATTCATTTTGTTTGTATTATCGTACCACTGCTGCTGTTTTTCGCGTTTTTTGTAGTCATTTTTTAAAGATTTTAATACCTCACTAGTTATAGTTTAGTAGTGCATATGTGACTGGGTGTTTTGTTTTGTTTTTATTACTGGGATATGGTACATTTTGTGTTTGTACTTGTAATTTTCTCCAAGACTTATTTGTACGGGAAGAGAATCCATGAGGATCCATGATGATATAATGATGCGATGGCATTATGTGTACAAGTTTAGGTCATAATGTTAATTCTTACAGATTAACAATAAAATGGTGCAGTCAGTCTCTTGTAAGAATGGAGAAGCTATGAATGAAATGAACAGTTGAAGTGAGCAACTACCACCTGGAAAGAAGAGCTCCAAGAAATAGGATGCACAGAGCATTTTCTATACAGGTGAAGTCCGGCCAGGGTGTAAAAAATTCTTGACTCAAAGAATAGTGATTATTGATATGGTAGGATAGAAATGGTATCAACTAAAAAACAAACTACATGTGCAAATATTAGTATTGGAGGGAAAAGATATAAAATTGACGATGATAGAGTATATGGCTACTGCTACTAAACTATGCTATACTACTTAAAAACTTGTACGGAGGTTGGTTAGTTAATCTGTCTGTCTGTCTGTGTGCTTTAGTATTCATAAGGGACGAGTTTGTTATATATTACATACATATATATCTGCGGCAAATCAAATTGTAATAAATAAGTAGCTCTCAATAATTAATGGTAAGTTCCATATAGTTTAGCGTCTTCTATTCTATAAATATATTTATACGTGGTGTTATCCCTATGTCCTCTTTTATTATTGCAAAGACTTTTTGGATGACAAACTTGTAAAAAGAAATCCACTTGATCCTTTTTAAAGAATAAAGTGACAACTTATTATACCTTTACAGGATTTTAAATTCTCACAGAATCTGCTCCTTTTATTTCTCATATCACAATCTCAGTTACAGTCAAGTTAGTTACATTGTACCTTATGTGACCTTACGTGTACGGGTATCTAAACCATATGTATGCATTATAAATACTTGGAGGTCGCTTTGATTTCAGTTCGGTATCACACAATAATGGAATGAGGATATGACAAATGCAGATCAGTCAGGCATCAGGGATTTGAAACAGTTCTGATATGAATGACTAGCACAAGTATAAGCAATGGTAATATTTGGCGCTATGTGACGGTTCCTTCCACACCAGTAAAACTTAAGCATACTTAAAAAAAGAGTTGAAAATGCTTGCATTGTAAGTAAAAACAACCACTAAAAAAGGAATATAAAATAATGTTTCTATAACCTCCTACAGCGGGAACTAGTAAGTAACTAACTATAACTAAAACTGACTACTAAACTAACTACCTAACTGCTGACTTGAATTAAAATTGCACACTAACTATAACTATTAGACTATATGTACCAGGAAGAGTTGAAAAATATTAACAATACGAGATGCAGCGTCACTTGTAACAAACAACTTATATGGTGGATCCATTTATACACACACAGTATACTTTTAGTTAGCAGCCGGCTTTTCCACCCGCACGCGTGCATGAGTGCACTTTGAGTACACGAGTACTCCCTCCCTCTGTTTTCTCTCTATATATCTGGATTCAGTCTCACAGTGGCCGCTCCGGCTTCAGCTTACTCAATGAATTTCATCAGCTCTTCATCCATTTCTCCCAAAATGCGCCTATGGTTGTGACACCAAATAGACAGGGGATGTGATTAATTATGCAACCAGTAAAAAAAAATCAGACAAATCCATGGAAAATATATTCAACCCCAATATTTATGTGTCGTATATATTTCGTAACGTGGCCACAATTGCAGCAGATACATACAAAGCTATCGTTTTCTCTATAGATATCACAAAAGTAGTACGCACTCGAAATAGACTCATAGTCTTTCAATTCTAACAAAACAAGAAATTAAATACTGATTGATTGTTGTGGCAATCTTTTTTGGTCCAGAAAATAAAGTTTAAATGCATAAAATGCAATATGTAATGACTATTATTTTAGTATATCTAGTTAGCTAACAATGTAAGTCCGAAATGAGTTCGCGAGCAATTTTCTTGAAAACAGACTTGAAGTCTTCCTTATACCTTCTAGTATATGCCTACAAAATATTATAATCCGATGCGGTCGTTGAGCTTCACAATAACAAAATTCGTTAAAAAAAATTTAACATGGAGTTAAATGGGAGAAAAAAAGTAGTAAGGGGGGACCCTGTCTTCACTGAATTTTTACATGTTATTTTCCGTATGAAAAATCGAAAAATGAACTTCGATTTTGGGCCCAATTTTTCCGGATTCTTTGTTCGACTGTTGCTGACAAACGAAAGAGCATCGGATTGGAATATTTCAGGTGCATATACTAGAGGGTCTAAGGAAGACTTAGAAAGTGTTTTTAAGAAAATTCCTTACGAACATACTTCGGACTTACATTGTAAGTCCTGATAGCATATTAGACTTACTTTATCTTTGAGATTGTCATTTTGAAAATTAATGCAAGCACAGTTAGTGAGCTGAATGAAATTTTCCTGTGCATAGTTAGTTAGTGAGTAAACTAACCACCACATAATCTTGCGTGGGATTGAGTGAAAAGTTTTCTCTCTTTTTATCGCGTGTTAGCTACAGTAAGCGCGTACAAGGTTATTTTGCTAAATGTTCGTGTGAAAACAAAAAAATTCTTAGTCTTGAACAATTAGCTCCACATTTTGACGCAAAATAAAAATGAGCTTAAGCAATGACTGCTCTTAATTTTCGTCCCAATTATCATATTTCAACCTTACGTTTTCTGAAAAACTTTT
>Ga0210040_10002070_pt1 | contig 28942 bp, 28 predicted proteins | sample CryGeyCG12114_NA_FD_185462 | JGI IMG/M metagenome (GOLD analysis project Ga0210040, IMG submission 185462) | Groundwater microbial communities from aquifer - Crystal Geyser CG19_WC_8/21/14_NA (SPAdes) (version 2) | ecosystem: Environmental > Aquatic > Deep subsurface > Groundwater | place: USA...
CCGGGCGGCGACGTCCGCGCCGAGACCGGCGTCGACGGCGGGCTGGCCACCGTCACCCTCGACGTCCACGCCGAGCTGGCCGCCGTCCGCCAGGGCATGTACGCGCTGCGCGACCGCCGGCCCGAGGCCTACCGGCTCGACGCCGTGCTCCCCAACTACCCCGTCGAGCGGCCGGAGCCCGTCTATGCCTGAGCTGACCTTCACCACCCGCTGGCCCGACGGCCGGGCGCTGGAGAGCTACTCCCCGTCGCTGGTCGTCCACGACCACCTGCAGGCCGGGCACTCGTACGCCGTGGCGGAGTTCATCGACCGGGTCGCCGCCGCACTGACCGAGGCGAGCGACCGGGTCGAGGCCCGCTGGGGCCACCCGTGCACCGCGGCGCAGGCGTCGCTCGCCACCATCCGACGGGTGGCGGCCGACCAGCCCGATGGCCTCGTCGCGGTCGAGGCCATCGACCCGCCGGCGGTGCCGTCGTGACCGCCCTTCCCTCCCCCGGCCCCGGGTCGGTGGAGCACGTCCAGGTCGCGGTCGTCGGCGGCGGGCAGGCCGGGCTGAGCGCCAGCTGGTTCCTGGCGCAGGCCGGGGTCGAGCACGTCGTGCTCGAGCGCCAGACGGCGGCGCACGCCTGGCACGACGACCGCTGGGACTCCTTCACCCTCGTCACGCCCAACATCCAGTGCCGGCTGCCCGGCTTCCCCTATCCCGGCGACCAGCCGTACGGCTTCATGACCCGCGAGGAGACGGTTGCCTACCTCGCGGAGTACGTCCGGCGCACCGCTCCCCCGCTGCGCGAGCACACGACGGTCCGCGAGCTGCGGCAGGACGCCGACGGGGGCTTCGTGCTGGAGCTGGAGACGCCCGAGGGCCCGGCGGTGCTCTCGGCCGAGCAGGTGGTCGTGGCGATCGGGGGCTACCACGACCCACGCGTGCCGCGGCTCGCCGAGCGGCTGCCGGCCGACCTGGTGCAGGTGCACTCGTCGGCGTACAAGAGGCCGGACGCGCTGCCCGAGGGTGCCGTGCTCGTCGTCGGCACCGGCCAGTCCGGGGCCCAGATCGCCGAGGACCTGCACCTCGCCGGTCGGCAGGTGCACCTGGTGGTCGGGTCCGCCCCGCGCTGCGCCCGGCGCTACCGCGGGCGCGACTGCATCGACTGGCTGGAGGAGATGGGGGTCTACGACGTCGCCGTCGAGAACACGGCCGGCGGCCTGCGGGAGCGCGAGAAGACCAACCACTACATGACCGGTCGCGACGGCGGCCACGACATCGACCTGCGCCGGTTCGCGCTCGAGGGCATGGGGCTCTACGGGCGTCTGGTCGACGTCGACGGCCCGCGGCTGACCTTCGCCCCGACCCTGGAGGCCTCGCTCGACCGCGCCGACCGCGTGGCCGAGGACATCAAGGACGCCATCGACGGCCACATCACCCGTCTCGGCCTCGCCGCACCGACCGAGGACCGCTACACCGCGGTGTGGCGGCCGGCCACGGAGCCCGAGTCGCTCGACCTGGCCGGGGCCGGGGTGACCTCGGTGGTCTGGGCGACCGGCTTCGTGCCCGACTTCCGCTGGGTGCGGGTGCCCGTCTTCGACGGCCGGGGCATGGTCAGCCACCACCGGGGGGTCACGCCGGTCGACGGGCTGGCCTTCCTCGGGCTGCCGTGGCTGCACACCTGGGGCTCGGGCCGCTTCGCCGGGCTCACCCGCGACGCCGAGCACGTCGTCGACCACCTGGTCGAACGTCTTCGGCCGGCAGCGCGGCTCCGGCTGACCTCGTGACCCGGATCGGCGCGGTCGCCGCGCACTTCGGCCGCGACGTGGAGCGCACGCTGGCCAAGCTCGAGGCCATGCTCGACGGTGCGCGCCGCGACGGGGTCGACCTCCTCGTGCTGCCCGGCGCCACGATCGGCGGCTACGTGCCGGACCTGCAGTTCCCGTGGGCGGCCGGGCTCTCCCGCGCGGCAGGCGTCCAGGACCTGCCGCCCGCGTTCGCCCTCGACGCGGAGGTCGTGCAGCGCGTGTGCCGGCTGGCGGGCGACCTCGTGGTCTGCCTCGGCTTCTGCGAGCTCGAGGACGGGCTGCGCTACAACACGGCCGTCTGCGTGAGCGGCGACGGCGTGCTGGGCCGGCACCGGAAGGTCCACCAGCCGCTCGGTGAGTACGCCGCGTACGCCGCCGGGGACACGTTCGCCGCGTTCGACACCCCCGTCGGACGGATGGGGCTGCTGGTCGACTACGACAAGACGTTCCCGGAGTCGGCCCGGGCGCTGGCGCTGGACGGCGCACAGGTCGTCGCCGCGCTGTCGGCCTGGCCCGCGAACGTGACGAACCGCGCCGAGCGGCTGACCGACGACCGGCAGTCGCGGCTCTTCGACATCTACGACGCCGCCCGGGCCGCGGAGAACCAGATCGTCTGGGTGTCGTCGAACCAGACCGGTGTGTTCGGCGACCTCCGCTTCCTCGGTCAGGCCAAGGTGGTCGGACCCGGCGGGCAGACCCTCGCCCGGACCGGGACCAAGGGCGGGATGGCGACCGTGGAGCTGGACGTCGGGGTCGAGGTCGCGCGGGCGCGGCGGGTGCTGCACCACCTGGTCGAACGGCGCCCGGCGGCGTACGCGGGGCGGGACCGGTCCGTCGCTCCGGACGAGGTCGAGGTGCAGCGGTGAGGGTGGCGCTGCTGACCTACTCCACCAAGCCGCGCGGCGGGGTCGTGCACACCCTCGCGCTGGCCGAGGCCCTCGTGGCGCTCGGCGTCGAGGTGAGCGTGTGGACCCTCGGCCGCAGCGGCGACAGCGGCTTCTTCCGGACCGTCGACCCTCGAGTCGACGTCCAGGTCGTTCCTCTGCCTCACCTCGAGGGTGAGACCGTCGGCGACCGCATCCTGCGCTCGATCGTCGTGCTCGGCGAGGCCTTCGCCCGTCGGGTCGCGGGCGGGACCGCGTACGACGTGGTGCACGCCCAGGACTGCATCAGCGCCAACGCGGTCCCACGGTGCGTACGGACGATCCACCACCTCGACACCTTCACCACTCCGGAGCTGGTGGCCTGTCACGAGCGCGCGATCGTGCGCCCGTACGCGCACGTCTGCGTCTCCGCGGCGGTCGCCGACGAGGTCGAGGCCGGCTGGGGGCTGCACCCGGTCGTCATCCCGAACGGGGTCGACGCCGCCCGTTTCGTCGCCGCGGCCCACCACCCGACGGCCTCCGCGCCCTGGCGGTCGCGCTTCGGGCGGTACGTGCTCGCGGTCGGCGGGATCGAGCCCCGCAAGGGGACGCTCGACCTGCTGGAGGCGTTCGCGCTCGCTCGTCGGACGCTGCCCGACCTGGAGCTCGTCGTCGCCGGCGGTGAGACCCTCTTCGACTACCGCGACTACCGCGCGGCGTTCGACGCCCGGGCGGTGGAGCTCGGCGTCGAGACGCACGTGCTGGGGTCGGTCGACCACGACGTCCTGCCCGGGCTCGTGGCGGGCTGCGCCGCACTGGGGTTCGTCTCGACCAAGGAGGGCTTCGGGCTGGCGGCGATGGAGGCGCTGGCCGCCGGTGTCCCGGTGGTGACGCGCCCGCTGCCCGTCCTGCGCGAGGTGTTCGGCGACCACGTGCGCTACGGCGACGAGCCGTCGAGCATGGCGACCGCGCTCCTCGAGGCGATCACCGAGGGACCGCCGCCCGGCGGGGCGGCCCTGGCCCTCAGCCACACCTGGGAGGCGGCCGCGAAGGCCCACCTCGACCTCTACCGCAGCCTCATCTCGAACGACGTCCCCTGAGCTTGTCGAAGGGCCACGCAGTCGTCGGCCGTCCTGCAACAGTCAACCTCTTCGAGGCCCTTCGACAGGTCAGGGGACGTTGGGTCAGCGGCCGCCGGGCCGCCGGTTCTGGTCGTCCTGCCCGTACCCGTCGTTCTGGCCGGTGTCGTTCGTCTTGCCGCGCACCAGGTCCGCGGGAGGCGTGGGGAACGCCTCGGCGGGCTTGCCCTTGAGGTACTCCTCCATCGCCGGCTTCCAGATCCGACGACCCGCGTCGCCGCTGCCCGAACCCTCCAGGTACAGCCCGGACGACTTGACGGTGTAGCCCTTCAGGCTGGTCATCTTGCTGCGTTCCCGGTCGATGCTGATCATGGCCGCACCGGCGATCTGCGGGGTGTAGCCGACGTACCAGACGGCCGCGTTGCTGTCGATCGTGCCGGTCTTGCCCGCCTGCGGGCGACCGTCGGCCGTCCGTGCGCGTGCACCGGTGCCCTTGGTGACGACGCTCGAGAGCAAAGAGTCCATGGCGCTCGCGACGTCGGTGGAGATGACCCGCTTGCAGTCGGCGCCGGGGACGTCGCGGTCCTTGCCGCTGCCGTCGGTGATCTTGGAGACGATCACCGGGTTGCAGTGCATCCCGCCCGAGGCGAAGGTCGCGTACGCGTTGGCCACCGACAGCGGGCTGACCTCGGCCGTGCCCAGGGTGAACGAGGGCTTGTCGTTGTACCAGCTGATGGGCTGGTCGGGGGTGCTGGACTCGACACCGACCTTCTCCGCCATCTTGGTGACGTCGCACATGCCGACGTCGAGGGCGAGCTGGACGAAGTAGGTGTTCACCGAGTTCTCGGCGGCCCGGTACATGTCCATGTTGCCGTTCACGCCGGTCGAGTTGCTCACCGGGAACTTGCCGGCGACCTCGGTGCTCCCGTCGCAGCTGTCGAACTTGGCGCCCGAGAAGTCCATCCTCGCCCGCGCGTCGTAGCGCTTGGAGAGCGGGATGCCGTTCTCGAGCGCGGCGGCCGCGGTGAAGGCCTTGAAGGTCGAGCCGGCCTGGAAGCCCTGGGCGCCACCCATCTCGGGCGAGGCCGAGTAGTTCCAGTAGGTCTGGCCCTTCTTGGCGTCCGAGCCCATGACCGGGCGGCTCTGCGCCATGGCGACGATCTGACCCGTGCCCGGCTCGATCATGTCCATGACCGAGATCACCGGGTCCTTGGGCCCGACCGCAGCGCTGACCTTCTTCTGCACGGTGTCCTGCGTGTCGGGGTCGATGCCGGTCCGGATCGTCAGGCCGCCCTGCATCAGCGCCTTCGTGCGGTCCGCCTCGGTCTTGCCCAGGCTCGGCATCTGCAGCACCGAACGACGGACGTAGTCGCAGATGAACGGGAAGTCGCTGCTCTGGCAGCCGCTCGCGATGTCCTCGACGCCCTTGGCGGAGAACGTCGTCTTCTTGGCCTTGGCGACCGCGCTCGTGCTCGCGGTGCCCAGCTCGGCCATCCGCGAGAGCACCACGTTGCGCCGCTCGATGCCGGCGCCGGGGTGCGTCACGGGGTCGAAGCCGTTGGGATTCTGGACCAGCCCGGCCAGCTGCGCCGCCTGCGGCAGCGTCAGCTTCTTCGCGGTGGTCCCGAAGTAGTGCTCCGAGGCCGCCTCGATGCCGTACGCGCCGTCGCCGAAGTAGGCGATGTTGAGGTAGCGCTCGAGGATCTGGTCCTTCGTCATGGTGTTCTCGACCGACACGGCGTAGCGCAGCTCACGGAGCTTGCGCTGGTAGCTGCTGTCGGTGGCGGCCTCCACGCCGGCCTCGTTCCCGGCCTGCGCCGCCTCGTTGACCTGGACCATCTTCACGTACTGCTGGGTGAGGGTCGAGCCACCCTGCGTCACACCGCCGGCGAAGAAGTTCTTCACGAGGGCGCGCAGCGTGCCCTGCGCGTCGAGCGGGCCGTGCTCGTAGAAGCGGTGGTCCTCGATCGACACGATCGCCGTCCGCATCACCGGGGCGATGTCGGCGAGGGGCACGTACGTGCGGTTCTGGTCGTAGAAGTAGGCCAGCACGTGCCCGTCGGCGTCGAGGACGCGCGACCGCTGGGCCTGCGCCGGGGTGTCGAAGGCCAGTGGCAGGGTCGACATCCCGTCGCGTGCCGCCTTGGCCCCCCAGGCCGCCCCGCCGACGAACGGCAGGGTCGCCGCGGTCACGAGCAGGCCGCAGACGACGCTCACAACGATGAACAGCCCGCCGGTCCTCAGCAGGGAACGGGGGCGGCGGGCAGGAGCGAGCGTTGACGAAGTCATCGCAAGCCCAACGCATCGAACGAGGCAGACGTTTCCCGTCCACGCTGTGATCCCGGTCGCCCGCCCCTTCGACGAGCCCGGGGGACGCGCACCCTCATCCTCGCGTGGCCGAGCGCGTGACGTTCCCCAGCACCAGCGGACCCCTGCTGGCCGGGGTGGTCGACCCGCCCGAGGGACCGGTCCGCGGCTGGGCGGTCATCTCCTACGGCTTCACCCTCGGCAAGGACTCGCCGGCCGCCGGAACGCGAGCCTGATCTTCCAGACCGCCCGGCACCCCCGCAGCTTCGTCGCCCTCGAGGGTGCCGATCACCTGCTCACCGGCAGGGGCCAGGCGGCCCGGGCCACCCGCATCAGCGCCTGGGCCGACCCCTACCTGACCTGATCGCGGCCCGACGCGCCGCCGATGCTCAGTCCTCGAACGCCTCCGGCGGCGGGCAGGTGCAGACCAGGTGCCGGTCGCCGAAGCTGCCGTCGATCCGCCCGACCGGGGGCCAGTACTTGTCGCCGCCCGTGGCGTAGATCGGGCCGGCGTGCAGGCCGGCCGGGAAGGCGCCGAGACGCCTCGGGTACGGGTGCTCCCACTCCTCGGCCATCACCGCGCCCTGGGTGTGCGGCGCGTTCACCAGCGGGTTGTCGTCGTGAGGCCACTCGCCGGCCTCCACCCGCGCGATCTCGTCGCGGATCGCCAGCATCGCGTCGCAGAAGCGGTCGATCTCACCGAGGTTCTCCGACTCCGTCGGCTCGACCATGAGCGTCCCGGCGACCGGGAAGCTCATCGTCGGGGCGTGGAAGCCGTAGTCGACCAGCCGCTTGGCCACGTCGTCGACGGTGACGCCGCTGGACTTGGTGAGGGGGCGCAGGTCGAGGATGCACTCGTGCGCGACCCGCGCGTCGCGACCGGCGTAGAGCACCGGGTACGCGGCGCCGAGCCGGGTCGCGACGTAGTTGGCGGCGAGCAGGGCGTGCTCGGTCGCCGAGGTCAGCCCGTCCGGCCCCATCATCGCGATGTAGGCCCAGCTGATCGGCAGGATGCCGGCCGACCCGAACGGAGCGGCAGACACCGGTCCCACGCTGTTGTCGGTCTTGGGGCCCACGCGCCCGGTCCGCGGGTCGCCCGGCAGGAACGGCACCAGGTGCCCACCCACGGCGACCGGCCCGACACCCGGACCGCCGCCGCCGTGCGGGATGCAGAACGTCTTGTGGAGGTTGAGGTGGCTCACGTCCGCGCCGAAGCGGCCGGGCTGGGCCAGCCCGAGCAGCGCGTTCAGGTTGGCGCCGTCGACGTAGACCTGACCGCCGGCGTCGTGCACCAGCCCGCACAGCTCGGTGATCGTCTCCTCGAACACCCCGTGCGTCGAGGGGTAGGTGACCATGATCGCGGCCAGCGCCTCGGCGTGGAGCTCGATCTTGGCGCGCAGGTCGTCGAGGTCGACCGACCCGTCGTCGGTCGCCTTGACGACGACGACCTTCATCCCCGCCATGACGGCCGATGCGGCGTTCGTGCCGTGGGCCGAGGACGGGATGAGGCAGACCCGCCGGGCGGTGTCGCCGCGGGACTCGTGGTAGGCGCGGATGGCCAGCAGGCCGGCCAGCTCGCCCTGGCTGCCGGCGTTCGGCTGGATCGACACGCGGGCGTAGCCCGTCACCTCGGCCAGCCAGCCCTCGAGTGACCCGACGAGCTCGGCGTAGCCCTGGGCGTCCTCGGCGGGGGCCAGCGGGTGCAGGTTCGCGAAGCCGTCGTAGGAGATGGGTTCCATCTCGGTCGTCGCGTTGAGCTTCATCGTGCAGGAGCCGAGCGGGATCATCCCGCGGTCGAGCGCGAAGTCGCGGTCCGACAGCGCGCGCAGGTAGCGCAGCATCGACGTCTCGCTGTGGTGGGTCCGGAAGACCGGGTGCTGCAGGTACGCCGTCGTCCGCGTGCTCGCGGACAGGTCGCCCCACGCCGCAGACTCGCTGCCGGCGACGTCCACCCCGAACGCGGCGCGCACGGCGTCTAGGTCGACGGGTGTGGTGTCCTCCCCCACCGAGATCCCGACGCGGTCGGCGTCGACGCGCCGCAGGTGCACGTCCGAGCGGCGGGCACGCTCGACGACCTCGTCCGCGCGGCCCGGGACGGCGACGGTCAGGGTGTCGAAGAACGCCGCGTGCTCGGGCTCGAGACCGACCGCGGCGAGGTCCGCGGCGAGCGACACGGTGTCGGCGTGGACGCGCTCCGCGATGTTCCGCAGCCCGTCGGGGCCGTGGTAGACGGCGTACATGCTGGCCGCGACGGCCAGGAGGACCTGCGCGGTGCAGATGTTGGAGGTCGCCTTCTCGCGGCGGATGTGCTGCTCGCGGGTCTGCAGGGCGAGCCGGAAGGCGGCCGTCCCGTGGACGTCGCGCGAGACACCGACCAGGCGTCCGGGCAGCGTCCGCTCCAGGCCGGCGCGGACCGACATGAAGGCGGCGTGCGGACCGCCGTAGAACAGCGGCACCCCGAAGCGCTGGCTCGATCCGACGGCGATGTCGGCGCCCCACTCGCCGGGCGGGGTGACCAGCGTGAGCGCCAGCAGGTCGCAGGCGGCGATCACGAGGGCGCCCTGGGAGTGGGCGAGCGCCGCGAGCGCCGCCAGCTCCTCGGTGGGGGCCAGCCGGCCGTCGGCGGCCGGGGTCTGCACGACGACGGCGAACGCGTCGGTCTCGCGCAGGGCACCGGGCAGGTCGTCGCTGACCCGGACCTCGATGCCGAGCGGCTCGGCCCGCGTCCGGACGACCGCGATCGTCTGCGGCAGGCTCGCGGCGTCGAGGAGCAGCACCTGGCCGGTCTTGGTCGAGCGGCGGGCGACCGTCATCGCCTCGGCGACGGCGGTGGCCTCGTCGAGCAGGCTCGCACCGGCGGTCGGGAGGCCGGTGAGGTCGCTGACCATGGTCTGGAAGTTCAGCAGCGCCTCGAGCCGGCCCTGGCTGATCTCCGGCTGGTACGGCGTGTACGCGGTGTACCAGGCGGGGTCCTCGAGGACGTTCCGGCGGATGACCGAGGGGGTGACGGTCCCGTGGTAGCCGAGGCCGATCATCGCGCGGCGGGGGTGGTTGCGGGCGGCGAGCCCGCGCAGGGCGCTCAGCGCCTCGGTCTCGGACAGCGCGGGCGGCAGGCGGAGCGGCTCACGCATCCGGATGGCCGCGGGCAGCGCCTGGTCGACGAGGTCCCCGAGCGAGCCGAGGCCCAGGGTGGCGAGCATCTTGTCGCGCTCGTCGGCGCGAGGGCCGATGTGACGGTCGGCGAAGACGATCGGTGCAGAGGCGGTTGCTGCGGGGTGGGCCATGAGGGGTGCTCCCGGGAACGGCTCGGCTGAGCCGGCGTCCGTGTGCCGCGGACACCGTTCCCCCTCTGTCGCCTGGTGGCTCCAGAGTGTCATGGCCGCACGGTCTGGGTGCCTGAGAGGTTCCGGGGATGTTGCCCCTTCGGCGGCACGACTCAGCCCTGAGTCGTGCACTCTCCCGCGCGGTCGCTGGACGAGACAGAGGCTACCCCAGCCGGCGGACGGCGCTCCGGTCTGCCCCGGCGCGCCGAGCGTGCGACCTCGTCGGGGCGGGGTGTGCAGGAGAGCAGGTCAGCCGGTGGCGCGGGCGCGGCGGCGCATCGAGAGCTCGTCGGCGGCCGACGGGGTCGGCTCGGCCTGCGCCTCGGGCTCGGCCCGCTCGTGCGGCAGCGCGAGGAGCGTGCCCTCGATCGAGCGCCAGACCCCCCCGAGGGCGATGCCGAAGACGCCCTGGCCGCCGCTCAGCAGGTCGATGACCTCGTCGCTGCTCGTGCACTCGTAGACCGAGATGCCGTCGCTCATCAGCGTGACCTGCGTGAGGTCGTCGACCCCACGGGCCCGCAGGTGCGTGATGGCGGTGCGGATCTGCTGGAGCGAGATCCCGGCGTCGATGAGCTTCTTGATGACCTTGAGGATCAGGATGTCGCGGAAGCTGTAGAGGCGCTGCGAGCCCGAGCCGTTGGCGCCGCGGATCTCGGGGACCACGAGGCCGGTCCGGGCCCAGTAGTCGAGCTGACGGTAGGTGATTCCGGCGGCGCTGCAGGCCACCGGCCCGCGGAAGCCGAGGTCACGCGGCATCGGGGAGAAGTCGCCCTCGAAGAGCAGCGCCTGGGCCGCGTCGACGACCTCGGGGCTCGCGTCCCCGTCGGGCCGGGCCGAGGCCGGCTGATCGGTGCTGCTCACGGACACCTCCGGTGGTGATCCGCGCCTGGTTCGAGGGCGGATACGGGCGGGCGGAGGACTCGTTCCCCCGAGTCTTCCTCACTGCTTGCTGGTCTGGCGTCGCACCACCGTGTAATTCCCCTGCGGTACTTCTGGAGAACCTAGGGCCGCTCGGACGCCCTGACCACCGACACGCCGTCGCCGCGCCGGACCGACCTCAAGTCTCGAGAGCAGGTCGAGACTGCTCCGGAAAGGCCGACGGAAGCCTCAGGTGGTCGGTTCCTCGCCCGTGACGAAGTCGTCGGGGTCGACGTTGTCGAGGAACTCCCGGAACTTCTCGACCTCGTCCTCCTCGGCCTCCGGCATCTCGATCCCCGCGACGTCGAGGACGTCCTCGGCGCAGAAGATGTCGGAGCCCACGCGCAGCGCGAGGGCGATCGCGTCGGAGGGTCGCGCGCTGATCTCGGTGTCGTCGATGACGAGGACGGCGTAGAACGTGCCGCCCTCGAGCTCGGTGATCCGGACCGCGGTCAGCTTGTGCTGCAGGCCGGCCAGCACGTCGACCATCAGGTCGTGGGTCAGGGGGCGGGGCGGGACGACACCCTCCTGGGCGTTGGCGATGGCCGAGGCCTCGTTCGCCCCGATCCAGATCGGCAGGAACCGGCTCCCGCCCACCTCCCGCAGCAGCACCATGGGGGCGTTGGACGGCATCTCGACCCGGACGCCGACCACATCGAGCTCACGCATGCGCCCAACCCTACGTCTGCCGGACGGACTTGCGGAGGGATGCGCACCGCCCGCCCGGGGCCCGTCCGGACCAGGCCCCGCAGCCGCCCGTACGCGGTCCCCGACGGTCGGTCGTGGCGGAGGTCAGCGCTCCATCGCCGTGCGGACGAGGGCGGCGTGGAAGCTGATCACGAGCTGCGTGACCTCGCCCGAGACGTCGGTGTTGCCGCCGGCACGGCGCACGTACGGTGCGATCGCCTGCTCGACCAGGCCCACCTCGCGGTCGGCCGACATCTTGAAGGCCCGCAGGTGCCGGCCGTCGATGCCGTACTCCCCCAGCCGGCGGGCGGCGATCGCCAGGGTCAGCGCGTCGCGGCCGTAGAAGCTGCCCCCGCGCCGGGGCACCACGATGCCGGTGCGCTCGAGCTCGACCAGCCCGGCCTCGCTCAACCCGCTGGCCTCCAGGAGGTCCTGGCGCGAGAGCCGCAGCGCCTTCTTGGGTGCGGCCGGTGGCGTCGCCGGGGTCGGGGCGACGGGCGCGGGCGCCGTGCTGGTGGAGGTGGACCCTGCCTCGAGAGTTCTGGGCTCGGGCGGGGTCTGGCCCCGGTCCATCATCTCGAGGTGCTCGCGGATCACCTTCAGCGGCAGGTAGTGCTCGCGCTGCACGGACAGCACGTAGCGCAGGCGCTCGACGTCGTGCTCGGCGTAGCGGCGGTAGCCCGAGGGCGCCCGCTGCGGGGTGATGAGCCCCTCCGACTCGAGGAAGCGGATCTTGGAGATCGAGATGTCGGGGAACTCGGCGTTGAGCGCCGTGAGGACCTGACCGATGCTGCGGGTGACCTCGCGCCCGCTGCCCGGCCTGCGCGGCTCGGGAGAGGCCGTCACCGCACGAGCCGCCTCAACGGTCCGCGTCCTTGGCGCTGGCGTAGTAGACGAGCCGGAACTTGCCGATCTGCACCTCGTCCTCGGGGTGCAGCAGCGCCTCGTCGACGAGCTCGCGGTTGACGTACGTCCCGTTCAGGCTGCCCAGGTCCTTGACCCGTACGCCCTCGTCGGTCCGCAGGAACTGCACGTGACGCCGCGAGACCGAGATGTCGTCGAGGAAGATGTCGGAGTCGACGTGGCGCCCGGCGACCGTCTCGTCGTGGTCCAGCAGGAAGCGGCTGCCGGCGTTCGGGCCGCGCTGCACGATCAGCAGCGCCGACCCCGAGGGCAGCGCGTCCACCGCGGCCTCGTCCACCGGGCGCAGGTTCTCCCCGGTCTGGTCGTCGACCACGGCCGGGATGGTGCGCGTCGTGTCCCCGGTCGACACCCGGCTCGGAGCCGGCGCCTGCGTACGGGCGGCGCTCAGGGGCGCGCCGCACTGCGCGCAGAAGTTCGAGCCGTCCGGGTTGTCATGACCGCAGTTGGTGCAGAAGGGCATCGCGCTCGCTTTTCGCTGGGTCTCGAAGGCTCGAGACATGATCGAGAGTTTAAGCACTCTCCTGGTGGCTGCTCGCGCACCGCCGGATCGAGAGGGTCACGCCGACAGCTGCTCCGCGTACGCGTCGGCGTCGAGCAGGTCGTCGAGGTCGGCGTCCTCGTGGACCTCGAGCTCGAAGAGCCAGCCGTCGCCGTAAGGGTCGGCGTTCACGGTCTCGGGGCTGCCCTCGAGCAGCGGGTTGACCGCGCTCACCGTGCCGGCGACCGGGCTCAGGACGTCGGAGACGCTCTTGGTCGACTCCAGCTCTCCGCAGGCGTCGCCGCTGTCGACGCTGTCGCCCACCGCCGGCAGCGAGACGTACACGATGTCGCCGAGCTGCTCGGCGGCGTAGGCGGTGACGCCCACGCGGACGGTCAGCTCGTTGCCCTGCCGGACCCACTCGTGGTCGACGGAGTACTTGAGGTCTTCGGGGTAGTCGGGCACGCGTCGAGGCTCCTGTGTGGCGGGTGGGGTGTGGCGAAAGAGATGGGGGTGTTCCTCGGCGGGCCCGCGCCGCCGTCGGTCGAGGTCCGGGTCGGCCGAGCTCAGCGCGGGGTGGGCCCCGAGGTTGCGGGCCGAGCGTACTGAGAGGCGGGCGGCGCGTGCAAGGACGTCACCACGAGGCGTCGCCCTGGTCGATCTGCACGTCGCCCCCGATCTTCGGTCCGGTGATCTCGGAGACGATCCCGCCGCGGAACCTCGCCGCCTCCTCGAGGCTGTGCGGGTCGCCGATGACCGTGATGGTGAGCGGGCGCGCGACCGCGATCCCGTCGACCAGCAGGCCGGTGCCGTCGTCGCTGAACCAGGTCGACCCGACCACGCGGGCCTGGCCGTCGATCTCGATGACCTCCGCACCCGCGTCGCGCATCTCCTCCACCGCGTCGAGCACCACGTCGGCCCCGACCTTGTCCTGGGGGTCGCTGATCCGCATCCGGATCCCCGGACCCTGGGCCGGTGCGGTGCCGGCGAGGATGGCCAGCTCGTCCACACGCTGCTGGGCGTCCTCGCGGGCCACGCGCTGGCTGTCGGCCCCGGACTGCAGCCTCTCCCTGGTGCCCTGCAGCTCCGCGACCTCGGACTCGAGCCGGCGCGACTCCACACCCAGCCCGTCGAGGATCTGGACGAGGTCCTCACGGCGGGCGTTGCTGTAGGCGTCGTCGGAGTCGTTCGCCCGGATCTGCATGACCCCGGCCATGCCGAGCAGGCAGAGCACGACCGCGGCGGCCACCTGGCTGCGTCCCGGGTGCAGCGCGGCCCGGCCGATCCGCCGCCAGACGCCGGGGCGGGGGGCCCCCGCCGCGCCCCGGTCCGTCGGCTCGCCGGCCGCGTCCGTGCGCTCGGTCCCCTCGTCACCGGTCAACCGCGCCCGGCTGCGCGCCAGCGCGGCGATCCGCCGGGAACGGACGCGGCGCTCAGCCACGCGACACCGCCTCGGGCTCAGGCATGGAACAGGGCCCGTCGGATCGCGGCGACGTTGGTGAAGATGCGGATGCCGAGCACGACGACGACCCCGGTGGAGAGCTGCGACCCGACGCCGATCTGGTCGCCCACCCACACGATCAGGGCGGCGATGAAGACGTTGGAGACGAACGAGACGACGAAGACCCGGTCGGTGAACGTGCCCTCGAGGTAGGCCCGGAACGCCCCGAACAGCGCGTCGAGCGCGGCGACGATCGCGATCGGCAGATAGGGCTGCAGGCCCACGGGCAGCGTCGGCTGCAGCAGCAGGCCGAGCACGACGCCGACGGCCAGGCCGACGAGCGGGATCATCGGCCCACCGTCCGGGCGTAGCGCAGGGTGATGCCGGGGTCGGAGTCGAGCACGAGCCGAGAGGCGTCGGAGGTCTGGTAGGTCATGCCGCGGTTCTGGGAAAGGTCGTTCCACCAGGCGCCGGCGGCCGACTCGGCGAGCCGGGCCTGCAGCGTACGCGGGTCGCCGACGGCCTCCACCCGGTACGGCCGCGTCAGGGAGCGGTAGTCCACGGTGATCGCGTCCCCCGCGCCGCGGATCGCCGTGAGGGCGGAGAGCCGGTGCCCGTTGATCGAGACCGCCTCCGCGCCGGACGTCCACAGCCCGTTGGCGAGCACCTGCAGGTCCAGGTCGAGCACCTGGTCACGGGAGTCGTCGCCGGTCGTCGGGGCGTCGTCCACCACGACGACCACGCCTGGCCCGGTCACCGGGGCCAGGCCCACGAGCGGGCCGAGCTGGTCGATCCGCGTCTCCAGCGCCTTGCTCGCGTCGTCGCCGCCGAGCGCGGTGGACCGGAGCCGGCGGTTCTGGGCGTCGAGGTCCTCGACCTGGCGGCGCAGGGCGTCCTGCTCCCCCTCGGCGGTCTGGATCCGCTGGATCAGCTCCGTGCGTTCGCTCGCCTGCACGGGACGGGTGCGGTTGGTCTGCAGCGCACCCACGGCGAAGAGCGTCCCGGCGAGGACGAGGACCAGCGCCAGCCACCAGTGGTGGCCGCGGGCGTGGCGGCGGTCCCCGGGCGCGACGCCGGCCGCGACGCGTGCGTAGTCGGGGTCGACCGGTGCGTGCAGGATCTGGTTGAGCAGGTCCATGCTCGCGTCCACCCGGCGCGGACCGGGGACGTCTCGCGTGACTCTCACGACGCACCCTCGGCGGAACGCTGCTCGAGGAGCTGGGTATAGACGCCGAGGACCTCGGGCCCGACGACGGACCAGTCGTAGCGCTGCGCGAGCGTGCGGGCGCGAGCCGTACGCCGACCTCGGCCCTCCCGCAGCGCGGCCGACACGGTCGTCGCCAGGGCGTCCGGGTCGCCGCGTCGGAACAGCCACCCCGCCGGGTCGTGCGCGCCGCCGAGCAGGTCCACGAAGGGAGGCAGGTCCGACGCCACCACCGGCACGCCGGCCGCCATGGCCTCGAGCACGACGATGCCGAAGCTCTCGCGTGCGGTGTGCGGCGCCACGAACACGTCCGCCGAGCGCAGCAGCGCGCGCTTGTGCTCCTCGTCGACGAGACCGAGGCTGCGGCAGCCCGGGGGCAGGGAACGGGGGCCGGGGCCGGCGACCAGGACCTCCAGGTCCGGGTGGGCCCGGCGGAGCGCGGGCAGCGCGGCAAGCAGGACGTCGAGGCCCTTGCGACGCTCGCCGGCCCGGCCGAGGAACAGCAGCCTCGGCGGTGCGCCGTCGGCCCGTTCGGGAGCTGCGCCGTGCGCCGACCCGTACGCCGCCACGTCCAGCCCGTTGGGGACGACGGCGGCGTCTCGGCCGAGGTGACGCACGACGACCTCCCGGGCGGTCGGCGAGACCGCGATGCCGACGTCGATGCGGTCGACCGCTCCCGCCAGCGCCGACCCGGCCAGCCGCAGCGCGCGCGAGCGCGGGGTCGCCGTGTGGAACGTGGCGACAACCGGTGCGCGGGACGCGGTCAGGGCCGGCAGCGAGGCGCTCGGCACCAGCGGCTCGTGCACGTGCAGGAGGTCGACCGCGTGGGCCGCGACCCAGCGTCGGCTCCGGACGGTGGACAGGGGGCCGAGCGCGACCGGGGCCACGGACCCGTTGTAGCGGACCCCCAGCGTCGCCCCCGCCGAGGTGAACCGTGCGGGCTCGAGGCCGTACGCCTCGTCCGGCAGCGCCCCGGGGGCCAGGACCCGGACGTCGTGACCTGCCTCCCGCAGGAACGCGGCGAGCCCGAGGACCTGGTTCTGCACGCCGCCGGGCACGTCGAGGGCGTACGGGCACACGAGCCCGATCCGCAGCGGGGCTGTGGGGGGTCGTCCCCCCTCATGACGACGCCTCATGCCGGTGTGCGGACGGGCAGGTCGAAGAACGGTTGCAGGAGGTGCCAGTCCTCGGCGTGGTCGCGCAGGACCGAGGCGAAGAAGTCCGCGCAGGCCTGCACCATCGCGACGAGGCCGTCGTCCCCGGGCTGCGTGGGCACGACCGGTCCGACGACCAGGCGCATGCGGGCGCCGCGCCGGAGCGGCTCGCCCCCGTAGTGCGCGACGGTCGGGATCAGCGCGGCACCGCTGCGGCGGGCGACCAGGGCGGGGCCGGCCGGGAAACGTACCCGCCGGCCCACGAAGTCGACCTCCACGCCGCGGCCGCTGAAGTTCCGGTCGGCCATGAGGCACACGATCCGGCCGCTCCCCACGGCCTCGACCAGGGTGTCGACCAGGTCGGGGGCGCGGTGCGACAGGATCTGCATGCCCAGGCCCTCGCGGAACGCGAGGAACGCCGCGTACTCCTGCGTCCCCAGCTGCTCGGCCACGCTGGTCACGGGCATGCCGGTCAGGCAGGCCCAGGCGCCGGCGAGGTCCCAGTTCCCGCTGTGCGGCAGGGCGATGACGGCTCCGGTCGTCGCGGACGCGTCCCGGACGACGCGCTCGTTCACGAGCTCGACCCGCGCGAGGACGTCGGCCGAGGTCCAGCGCGGCAGCGCCAGCACCTCCCAGAAGGTGCGCACGTACGAGGCGACGCCGGCGCGGAGCAGGCGGGCGTCGGCCGGGTGCCCGGACAGCGCCGAGAGGTTCTCCCGCAGCCGCCGGACGTGCGTGCCGTCGCGGGCCACGACCACGCGTGCGGCGAGGGCGGCCAGGGCGGCGACGACCGGCTCGGGCAGCCGCCCGCCGTGGCGCCAGCCGAACCGGTAGGCCGCGCGGACCACCCCGGCCCGGTCGGGTCCGCGCCGGCCGCGCTCAGACGGGTTGGCCATGCGCTGCGCCCGGGCCCCTCGAACCCCGCGAGCCCCTCGGTCCCTTGGCCTGGCGCCGAACCTGCTCGATGCGCTGGAAGACGGTGATCATGCTGGTGACGGCGAGCAGCGCCATCGCGGCCTCGAGGACGTACGGCACCCCCAGGCCGGCGAGGAACGCGCCGACGAGGACGATGACGAGCCGGTCGGCACGGGCCGCGAGGCCTCCGCCGCAGGTGAAGCCCAGGCTCTCCGCCCGCGCCTTCACGTACGACGTCCACTGCCCGAACACGAGGCCGGCCAGCGCGACCGCCGCCCACAGCGTGGAGTCCTGGCGGTAGGCGAAGAAGAGCAGGATCCCGCCGAACACGGCCGCGTCCCCGAGGCGGTCGGAGCTGGAGTCGAGGAACGCACCCCAGGCGGACGCCGTGCCGGTCGTCTTGGCCATCAGCCCGTCGATCATGTCCGACACGACGAACACGGTGACCACGAGCACGCCCTGCCACAGCCAGCCCTGCGGGAAGCAGACCAGCGCACCCAGGACCACGCCGATGGTCCCCGCGACGGTGACGACGTCGGGCGAGACCCCGTGGCGGACCAGCAGGCGAACGACCGGCCCCAGGACGATGCCCGAGAGCGAGCGGAAACGTTCGAGCATCAGTCCACGTCCTGAGCGACTTTGGCAGCGCCGGTCGACGACGATGACACGGGCTCTTCCGTCCGCCGCCAGGCCTCCGTCACGACCTGCCAGGTCTGGTCGAGCAGCTGGGGCAGCGCCTTGGTCTGGCCGATGACCGGCAGGAAGTTGGCGTCGCCCGCCCAGCGCGGCACCACGTGCTGGTGCAGGTGCGCGGCGATGCCGGCGCCGGCGACCGCGCCCTGGTTGAGGCCGAGGTTGAAGCCGTCCGGTCCGCTGGCCGCGCGGACCACGCGCATGCACCGCTGCGTGAGCCGGGCCACGGCGTGCGTCTCGGCCTCGGTGAGGGCGGTGTAGTCGGCGACGTGGCGGTAGGGGCAGACGAGCAGGTGCCCGGGCGAGTAGGGGTAGAGGTTGAGCACCACGTACGCCACCGCGTCGCGGTGCACGATGAGCGACTCCCGGTCCTGCGACGCGGGCCGACGTGGCAGCGTGCAGAACGGGCAGTCCGCGGCGTCGGGAGTCTTCGGCTTGTCCTGGCCGCCGATGTAGACCATCCGGTGCGGCGTCCAGAGCCGCTGGAAGCCGTCGGGGTCGCCAGGCCGCTCGCCTGCCGGCTCGACCTCGTCCGCCACTGTGTCCCTCTCCTCGTCCCGCGATGCCGATCGTCCGCGGAGTCCCGCCGCAGCGGCGTCCTCCGTCCTACCCGAGACCGTCCGGTCAGACCTGGACGCGCGCCGCCACGGCGTCGGCGATCTCGCGGATGGCCTCCTCGACCGGCACACCGTTCTTCTGGGTGCCGTCGCGGTAGCGGAAGGAGACCGCACCCGCCGCGAGGTCGTCCGCGCCGGCGATCAGCATGAAGGGGACCTTCTGCTTCTGCGCGTTGCGGATCTTCTTCTGCATCCGGTCGTCGCTGTCGTCGACCTCGACCCGGATCCCCGCGGTCCGCAGCCGGTCGGCCACCTCGACCAGGTAGTCGACGTACTCCCCCGCCACCGGGATGCCGACGACCTGGACCGGCGACAGCCAGGGCGGGAACGCGCCCGCGTAGTGCTCGACGAGCACCCCGATGAACCGCTCGATCGACCCGAACTTGGCCGAGTGGATCATCACCGGCTGCTGCCGGGTGCCGTCGGCCGCCTGGTACTCCAGCCCGAAGCGTGCAGGCTGGTTGAAGTCGTACTGGATCGTCGACATCTGCCAGCTGCGCCCGATGGCGTCCCGGGCCTGGACCGAGATCTTGGGGCCGTAGAACGCGGCACCACCGGGGTCGGGGACGAGGTCGACGCCGGAGCCCAGCGCGACCTCCTCCAGGACCGCCGTCGCGGCCGCCCACTCCTCGAGCGAGCCGATGAACTTGTCCGAGTCGCCGCGGGTCGAGAGCTCAAGGTAGTAGTCGTCGAGCCCGAAGTCGCGCAGCAGGCCGAGCACGAAGTCGAGCAGGTGCTTGATCTCGCCCGGCGCCTGCTCCGGAGTCACGTAGGAGTGCGAGTCGTCCTGCGTCAGCCCGCGCACCCGCGTCAGCCCGTGCACCACGCCGGAGCGCTCGTAGCGGTAGACGCTGCCGAATTCGAAGAACCGCAGCGGCAGCTCGCGGTAGGACCGGCCGCGCCCGCGGAAGATCAGGTTGTGCATCGGGCAGTTCATGGCCTTGAGGTAGTAGCTCGCGCCCTCGAGCTCCATCGGCGGGAACATCGTCTCCGCGTAGTACGGCAGGTGCCCGGAGGTGTGGAAGAGCCCCTCCTTGCTGATGTGCGGGGTGCCGACGTAGTCGAAGCCCTCCTCGATGTGCCGACGACGGACGTAGTCCTCCATCTCCCGCTTGATCACGCCACCCTTGGGGTGGAAGACGGGCAGGCCGGAGCCGAGCTCGTCGGGGAACGAGAACAGGTCGAGCTCCGCGCCCAGCTTGCGGTGGTCACGGCGGGCCGCCTCGGCGAGCCGGAACTCGTACGCCTTGAGCTCCTCGCGGCTCGGCCAGGCCGTGCCGTAGACGCGCTGCAGCTGCTGGTTGGCCTGGTCGCCGCGCCAGTAGGCCGCGGAGCTGCGGGTGATCGAGAAGGCAGGGATGTAGCCGGTGTGCGGCACGTGCGGGCCGCGGCACAGGTCGAACCAGGCGACGGAGTCGTCGCGCTTGAGGTTGTCGTAGATCGTCAGCTGGCCCGCGCCGACCTCGACCGACGAGGCGTCGCCCGAGCCGTCCCCGTCGCCGACGTGCACGACCCGGCTCTCAGCGTCGCCCGCCGAACCCTTGTCCGCGATCAGCTCGAGCTTGAACGGCTCGTCGGCCAGCTCGGTCTGCGCCTCGGCGTCCGTCACCTCGCGCCGGCGGAACCGCTGACGTTCCTTGACGATGCGCTGCATGACCTTCTCGACCTCGCGCAGCGCCTCCGGCGTGAACGGCTCGGCCAGGTCGAAGTCGTAGTAGAAGCCGTCGGTGATCGGCGGACCGATCCCGAGCTTGGCCTCCGGGTGCAGGTTCTGCACGGCCTGGGCGGCGACGTGCGCGGCGGAGTGCCGCAGGATCGCCAGCCCGTCGGGGCTGTCGATCAGCACCGGCTCCACGCTCGCACCATCGGGAACCACCCGGCTGAGGTCCTGCGTCTCCCCGTCCACCCGCATGGCGACCACGCGCCGGTCGTCGCCGAAGCGGTCCAGCCCCGTGGTCGTGCCGCTCGTCTGGTCGTCGCTGGGCGAGGACGGGGACGGGTTGTCTGGCACGGGACTGCTGACCTCCTGGGAGCGGCCGCGGGAGCCCGCGACGCGCCGCCAGACTATTCCCCGCAGCGGGGTGCGCACCCGTCCGTTCCGGGCGGCGCGGCGGTGGCAGGCTCTGGATCATGGGTTCGGACTGGCTCGCCCGCTGCCTGGCCAAGCCGGGCGCGTGGCGCGACCAGCCGTGGCACGACACCGTGGTGGCCAAGGTCGGGCCGAAGATCTTCGCGTTCCTCGGGCCCGTGGGGTCATCGACGACGATCGGGCTGAAGTGCGGCGACCGGGAGTCGGCGGACCTCCGGCTCGAGCGCTTTCCCGGGTCGGCCGCACCGATGCCCTACCTGGCGCGCCACGGCTGGAACAGCTTCAGCCTCGACGGCTCGATCCCCGACGACGACCTGGCCGAGCTCGTCGACGACTCGTACGCGTTCGTGGTGGCGGGGCTGCCGAGGTCGCAGCAGCCGTAGGGCGACTCCGTAGAAAGACCGCCGACGCGGTCCGACCGACGCCCAGGGGCGGAGCCCGCAGGCTCTGGCCGTGCTCTCCCGGGGTGGGCGATACTGGGTTCGAACCAGTGACCTCTTCGGTGTGAACGAAGCGCGCTACCACTGCGCCAATCGCCCCCGGGCCCCGTAGGGCGAGCGCAACCATACCTGACTCCGGCGGTGAGCTCCCTCGGCCAGCCGTCAGGACCCGTCGTGGGTCAGGGATCGAGACGGTCGGCGGCACGTGCCGCGAACACCCCGGCGACGCGCGCGGTCGTCGCGCCCAGACCGGTGAAGGCGTGGCCGTCCCAGCGCTCGACCAGCTGGACGTCGCGCAGCGACGAGGTCAGGAACACCTCGTCGGCACCCAGCGCCTCCGCCAGCGTCAGGTCCCGCTCGACGACCGGGAGCCACTCCAGCAGCAGCTCGCGCGTGATCCCGGCCAGCGGGCCGGCAGCCAGCGGCGGGGTGACGACCTCGTTGCCGAAGACGCAAAAGACGTTCGTGCCGGTGCCCTCGCAGACCTTCCCGGCCGTGTTCAAGAAGATCGTCTCGCCGCAGTCGTGGGCGTCCGCGTACGCCAGCCCACGCACGTTCTCGCCGTAGGAGGTCGACTTCACGCCGGTGAGGGCGCCGTGCTCGTTGCGGCGCCAGGGCGCGGTGACGACGTCGGTGCTGGCCGGGGGCAGCGTGGTCGGCGCCGCGGCCACGACGAGGGTCGGCCTGCCGTACGCCGCCTGCGACCCCAGCGGTCCGTCGCCGCCGGTGTAGGTGATGCGGACCTTGCCGTGCTGGAACGCGCGCTCTGCGAGCACCGCGTCGACCCCGGTCCGGATCGCCGCCCGGTCCGGGACGGGCAGGCCCATCGCGGCGGCCGAGCGCTCGAGACGGTCGAGGTGACGACGCAGCGCGAAGGGGCCGGCCGGTGTGACCTTCAGGGCCTCGAAGACTCCGTCACCCACGACCAGGCCGTGGTCGGTGGCGCCGATCCTGGCGTCACGTGCGTCGGCGTAGAGGCGGCCGTCCATCCAGACCACGGGTGAGGAGGTGGTCGTTGCCGTCGCGTCCCGATCCACCTGCACCGCGACAGACTAGGGCCCCCCGCGCTCGGGCACCCACCACTTCCACCAGGCGCGCCGAGCGGCCCGACAGGTTTGGTTTCCCGGCTCGGGTCCGGCTAGAGTCCTTCCTCGTGCCCCACCGGGAAACCGGAGAGGCCAGCAACGCGGACGTGGCTCAGTTGGTAGAGCATCACCTTGCCAAGGTGAGGGTCGCGGGTTCGAATCCCGTCGTCCGCTCGGAGCGAGTCTCGCCCACCCCGTTGGGGAGAAGTAGTTCCCTGGTGGAGTGGCCGAGAGGCGAGGCAACGGACTGCAAATCCGTGTACACGGGTTCAAATCCCGTCTCCACCTCGGGCGATTGGCGCAGCGGTAGCGCGCTTCCCTGACACGGAAGAGGTCACTGGTTCGATCCCAGTATCGCCCACCAGGTTCGCCTGGTCAGAAGCCTTTCCCGCCCTGCGGGAGAGGCTTTCTGCGTCCTGGGGCTGCCCGCGGTGCACCCTGGACCTGTGCCGCTGCTGCTGGACCAGGACCCTCTCCCCGACCGTCCCCGACGTGTCCTGGTGGCCGGCACGTCGGGCTCGGGCAAGACGACGCTCGCCGCACGCATCGGCGAGCTCCTGCAGATCCCGCACGTGGAGATCGACGCGCTGTTCCACGGACCCGCCTGGACGCCGCGTCCGACCTTCAGCGACGACGTACGCCGCCTGGTCGCCGAGCCCGGCTGGGTCACGGAGTGGCAGTACGCCTCGGTACGGGCGCTGCTGGCCGAGCGGGCCGACCTCGTCGTGTGGCTCGACCTCAGCCGCTGGCGGGTGATGGGACGCGTGGTGCGCCGCACGCTCCGACGCAGGCTCGGTCGCCAGGTGCTGTGGAACGGCAACGTCGAGCCGCCTCTGTGGACGGTCCTCACCGACCCCGAGCACATCGTGCGCTGGGCGTGGTCGACCCACGCCAGGTACGCCGGACGCATCGGCGCGCTCCGCGAGCAGCGCCCGGAGCTCGCCGTCGTACGCCTGACCAGCCGGTCCGCCGTCGAACGCTGGGTGGCCGGTCCCCTGCACGACGCGGCCGTCGGCCGGAACTGACCAGGACGAGACCTGGCCTGTGACAGACTCTCGCCCCGTTGCCCTCGACGACGCGCCGCCAGGAGGTCCCGCATGAGGACCGTCGACGTCCCGTCGCGTCCCCAGGTGTCGTGGACCCTGCGCGCCGCCGGCTGGGCGCTGCACCTCTACACCGCCAGCGGGTCCGTCCTGGCGCTGCTCGCCGTGCTCGCGGCCATCGAGGGTGAGGTGTCCCGGGCCCTCTGGATCCTGCTCGCCGCCCTGGTCGTCGACGGCACGGACGGCATGCTCGCCCGTCGGCTCCGGGTCGCCGAGACGATCCCCGGCTTCGACGGCGCCCGCCTGGACGACATCGTGGACTACCTCACCTACGTGTTCGCCCCGGTCGTCCTGCTCCTGACCAGCGGCCGGCTGCCCGGCGGCGCCTGGGGCGACGTCTTCGCCGCGCTCCCGCTGCTGGCCTCGTGCATCCAGTTCTGCCGGCGCGACGCCAAGACCGACGACCACTACTTCCTCGGGTTCCCCAGCTACTGGAACGTGGTGGCGTTCTACGCCGTCGTCCTGGAACTGCCGCCCTGGGCCGTGGCCGCCGTCCTCGTGACGTGTTCGGTCCTGGTCTTCGTGCCGATCAAGTACATCTACCCCTCGCGCACCCGCAGCTTCCGCGCCCTCAACCTCAGCCTCGCCGGCGTCTGGCTGGTGCTCTACGCCGTCATCTTGGCCGGCATGCCCCACCCCAGCCCCGTCGCCCTCGGCCTGTCCCTGGCCTACCTGGCCTACTACGTCCTCGCCAGCGTCTTCCTGACCTCGGTCCACCGCTTCCGAGGTGAACGCGGCACGGCCGGACCCTGAGCCGGTCGACAACAGCCGCGCTGCCCCGAGCGTCCTGACGAGCCCCGAGCTGTCGCAGGCATAGGACCGGATGCCTGACGACCGACCCGCCCCTCCGTCGGACGCGAGCGCTGACCAAAGCGCTCGTCGTCGCGGCGTCGGTGGTGCTCCTGTCGGCGTGCGGGGTCGGCCCACCCGCCGGCATGGCCCCCGAACCGTTCGGGCCGTCCCGTGCGACGCGGCCCCTCCCGGCCTCGAGCCCGACCGTGGCGCCACCGGTTCGACCCATCCGTCCCGGATCCGGCCGGCGTGTCCTCGCCGGTGCCCTCCTCGTCCGCAGGTGCCTCCCGCGCCACGCCGACCAGGCCCAAGCCGTGGGTGGGTCAGTTCCACGGGCACCGGGTCACCGTGCCCCGGGGCGACGGGGCCCACGTCTCGTTCACCTTCGACGACGGCGCGTCCCCGCGCTTCACCCCTCAGGTCCTGGCGCTGTGTCGACATGAACCAGCGCAGCCAGGCCTACGTCGACCACGAGGTCACCGACGGGCTGGCGGCCGTCCGCGCCGCGTCCCCGGGCAAGCCGGTGCCGTTCTACCGGCAGCCGGGCGGCACGTGGTCGCCCCGCGTGGTCCGGGCGATGGACCGGGACGGGCTGACCCCGTTGCGCTGGACCGACGACCCGCGCGACTGGTCGCGGCCCGGCTCGCCCGCCGTCGTCCGACGGGTGGTCGACCAGGTCGAGCCCGGCGGCGTGATCCTGATGCACGACGGCGGCGGGGACCGTACGCAGACGGTCGAGGCCCTGCGCTGGCTGCTCGACGCCCTTCCGGCCGCGAGCTGGTCCCCGTGCTGGCACCCGAGCGGCGGCTGTCGGACAAGGACGCCGCCCGACCGCAGTAGGGCGGGGAGGCTGGAGGGCGCGCAGCCCTGGAGCCACACGGCTCCCAGCAGCAGGGTCGTCCGGGTGTCCCGCTCGCGCTGGTCGCGCTGGAGCCTCTCCTGGTCGTAGCCCGCGCAGGACTCCAAGCCGCGCCCTCCGCGCCTCGGGCGTGCCCGGCGGCCGTCCGACGCGTCGCGAGAGGGCCGCCCGGTCTGCCGCTGGTTCAGGCGGCGACCGCTGAGCCCGTCGATGGCCCCCGCGTACATGAAGGGGCGACGGACGGCGGCGCTCCGGTCGTCCAGCGCGACGTCCTGCAGCGATCGGGCGAGCTGCTGGACCAGCGTCGCGCGGGGGCGGGCTGACTGGAGGCTCACGGTGCGTCGGCCCTTCCACTCGTGACCAGACGGTCCGGGTCGTTCTCCCGGACCATCGCCCGAGCCACCCCCTCGGTTACGCGCACACGGCGTCGGTCGTCGCGGGAACCCGACCCAGAGCTCAGTACGAGCGACGCCTGGGGCCGCTCGTGATCAGGCAGCCGCCCGGCAGCGGGACGACCCTGAAGCCGGTGTCGAAGTCGAGCCGGTCGTCGGAGTCGACCGGGTAGATCTCCTCGGGGATCGGATAGGTCCGCAGGTCGCGTCGGGTCGGGTTGGGCGGCACCGGGGGCGGCGTCGCCGGTCGCGTGCTGCCGGGCTTGATGGTCCGGACGGCAGCCCGCAACGGTTCTCCGGCCGGCACCTCGGCACCGCAGGTGGCGCAGACCCGCCCGCCACGGTTGACGCCCTCGCACACCCGGCAGCGCCAGATCGGACCCAGCGGATTCATCCTCGGGTCCGCCCGGTCAGCTTGCCGACCAGCTTGCCCACGAGGCCGCTCGGTCCCGCCCCGGTCGGTGCCGCGTCCGGTTCCGCACCAGCCGAGGGTGCCGCGGAGCCGCTGATCCGCAGCCCCTTGCCACGGAGCCCGCTCGAAGGGGCCGCCACCGGGGCAGGCCGTGCTGCAGGCCGTGGAGAAGGTGCTGCCCCGGGCGCCGGTCGCGGGGCCGGCGCGACCGTGGGTGCAGGTGTCACGGCCGGCGCACCCACGCGCCGACGCAGGCCGGTCGGAGCCACCGGAGCGGCCTCGCTCGGCAGCCGCACGGCCATCAGCGCCGCGTGGACCTGGGCGATGGTCGGCCGCCGGGCGGGGTCGGCGAGCAGCATCTGGTCGACCAGGACGACCAGCGCCGGCGCGAGCCCGGCCGGCGGCATCCGCAGGGTCTCGCCGCTGCGGACGGCGACCGCCGGCTCGTGGTAGGTCGCCGCGTCGAAGGGGGGTACGGAGCCGGTGAGGAACTCGGAGTAGATCAGCCCGAGGGCGAAGATGTCGGAGGCGACGCCGAGCTCCCCCGGCAGGACGCCGACGTCCTGGATGTAGCCGAGCAGCTCCGGGGAGTAGTAGTTGATCGTCCCGACGATCTCCTCGAACGGCGGCGGGCTGCCGGCGATGTAGGAGCTGTCGAAGTCGATCAGCTTGCTGGTGTAGCCGAGCTCGGTGCGCTTGACCAGGATGTTGCTCGGCTTGAGGTCGCCGTGGACGATCCGGAGGTCGTGCAGGATCTTCAGGCTGTGCGCCACGGACTTCATCAGCACCAACTGCCAGCGTGGCTCGAGCCCGGCGACGCCGGCGGGTCCGAGGTCCTCGGCGTCGACCTTCTCGGTGACCTTGTAGTACTTGGCCCCGGCGCGGAAGAAGTCGAGCGTGACGATGAGGTTGCCGCCGTACGCCGAGAGCGGCGCGAGCGCCTTCTGCATGCCGCGGTGCTGGGCCTCGAACGTGGCGCAGCGCGCGCGCTTCTTGGCCTTGGTCTTGTCGCTGCCGGGCGCGGCGTCGTCGGGGTAGGTCGGGCTCAGGAACTCCTTGATGAAGTACTGCCGACCACCACGTTCGGCGTACGTCCACTTGCTGAGCCCGGCACCGACGACCTTGAAGTCCTCGAGGATCAGGTAGCCGTTGACCACGTCCCCGGCCTTCACGAGGCCTCCTCGTCCGACCCGGGCTCCTGCGGCACGTCGACCTGGTCGCTCGGTCCTGGCTCTGGCTCTGGCTCTGGCTCACGCTCCGGCTCCGGCTGGGGCTCGGCCTCGGGCGCGTGCAGGTAGTGCTCGTACGCGGTCTTGTACCGCGCCCACAGCTGCTGGGTGTCGTCGAGCTGGCGCTGCCGGAGGACCTGCAGCTCCTGCTCAGCCCGCTCCACCGCCTGCCGCATCGCGTCGACGGGCCCGGTGAACTGCTGCTCGAGGGTGCTGACGCGGGTCGCGTACAGGTCCTTGAGCTCGCTGAGGTCGGCCCCGACGGCCATCGCCGCCATGGACGCGTCGTCCCCGGTGACCGCGGAGATCTCGCGCTGGACGGCCTCCGACCAGGCGTCGACCGTGCGCGCAGTGGTCAGCGGGGCGAGCACGAGGTGCTCGAAGTGCATCGGCGTGGGCAGGTAGCCGAAGCAGCCGTCCGTGGCGCACAGCAGCAGGAACGGCCCGTCGAGCTCGACGCGGCGATAGCTGACGTGGAACGCGGTGTCGGCCGACATGGCGTTGCTGACCACGGAGTCACGGCGCAGGTTGTCCATGGCGTCGCTGGGTTCACGCAGGTCGTCAGTCGTCAGCTGCTGGGCGCCGTCGGCCTGGAGCACGTACGCCCGCGAGTCCCCGGCCCAGAAGACGTGGGCCAGCCAGCGCGACCCGCTGCGGTGCGTCCGCTGCAGGGCGATCACGGCCATGGTGGTGGGCAGCGCGCGCAGCAGCCGGGACCGCAGGGCGCTCTTGGGCGCCTTGAGGGCGGCCAGGCGTTCCTGCAGCGCTTCCTCGACCGAGCGGCGGAGGTCCTCTGCGGCGGCTGCGCCCTTGAGATTCCAGTCGGGCACCAGCAGCTGCAGCATGCGCTGCTCCACCACGTCGCGCGAGATCCGCGACGCCAGGTAGGCGCCGCTGCGCGGCCCGTCCTCGGTCTCGTACACCGTGCCGCCGGCGCCGCCCATGCCGTCGAACACCGCGAGCAGACCGAGGTCGGGCCCGTCGCGCAGGATCGGGTCGGAGTCCTCCCCGTGGTCGGGGATCTTGCCCAGGTTGAAGCCGAACGAGACCGTCGGGCCCGGCGGCGAGACCGCGTCGCCGGGCCTGCTCAGGAGGCTCTCGCTCACACCGAGTTGCCGATCGAGTCGATGATCGTGCCGTAGTCGACCTCGGACAGGCCGTTGCCGGCCTGCGACGGGTTGTGCACCACGTTCTCCCAGACTGCCGAGATGTCGCTCCAGCCGGGCCCGTCGGGGGCGAAGAGGATGAGGCGCTTCGAGCTGGAGCCCATGAGGCCCTGCTCGTCTTCCCAGGCGTCGGTGAGGGCGCTGAAGTCGGCCGGCACGCGCGAGGAGAGGTCGGCGGGCACGCTCGCCGGGTCCAGCGGGTGCGCCGGCGCGTCGGTCCAGACGACGACGACCTGACGGCGGCGGTCGCCCGTGCTGGTCCACGGCGAGTTGATGGCCAGCGCCACCGCCTCCAGGCCGGACTCGGGTGCGTCTCCGCCACCCTGAGCGATCAGCCCGTTGACGAACTCCGAGAACCCGGCGCGCTCGGCGGGGAGGGTGAAGAACGGCGACTCCTCGAGAGCAGCCGCGCCGTCGGCGACGAAGTCGCGGAACGCGATGATCCGGACCCGCAGCTGGGCGACGTTCTTGCCCTTCTCGGTCAGGTTGGTCTGGACGTCGTCGTAGAAGCCGAGCGCGTTCGCCTTCACGGCGTCGAGGATCGGGGTCATGCTCCCAGTGACGTCGATGGCGAAGACGATGTCGACGGCGTAGCTGAGCCCGCGCGGAGCCGCCAGGCTCGACTGCGCGGGAGCGCTGGTGGCGGGCGGGGCGACGGCGGGAGACGAGGCAGGCGTGGTGCTCGGCTCCTCGACGGCCACGGGGGTCGTGGTGCCCTCGGGCGCTTCGACGGTGGGGTCGGTCATGGATCTCCTTGGTACGTGAGCCTGACGAGAACAGGCCTGCTCCACCTATTTCTACCCTTGTGCACTCACGCCCAACCGCACCGCGCCGATCCCGAGGCCGACCAGCTACTCGACCAGGGCCGCGATGTCGCGGGCGGTGATCGCGCTGCCGAGCGCGACCTCGCCGTCCAGCACGCTCGCGAAGAGCTGGGCCTTGCGGGCGGACAGCTCGACGACCTTCTGCTCCACCGTG
>Ga0210040_10002071_pt1 | contig 28939 bp, 17 predicted proteins | sample CryGeyCG12114_NA_FD_185462 | JGI IMG/M metagenome (GOLD analysis project Ga0210040, IMG submission 185462) | Groundwater microbial communities from aquifer - Crystal Geyser CG19_WC_8/21/14_NA (SPAdes) (version 2) | ecosystem: Environmental > Aquatic > Deep subsurface > Groundwater | place: USA...
CAGGTGATGCAAGTGATATGGCATAGGGTTGGTAATATTCTTTGCATGGCGTTGAAGTATGTGGTTTTTTCGCCCCACCGAGAGAGATACAGTAGGTAATCACAAGGCGAGTCGAGTGAAGCAGAATAGCCCTCATCCACGCACCTTTATTGGTGACAATCCCAAAAGATTTCAAGCAACTAGCATACCCAAATACACAATTTACGGTACCCGAAAGAACAACTTCTTGTCTGCTGCTTCTCTAGCCAGCTGAGACTGAGATTTACACAATGATTCCATTTGTACCTTCAGATCCCTGGACTGGAGTAACCCGATTCAGAAAATCTTATTGAACGTATAGGACGCAAACAAACAATACAAATAAAATGAACTGCCACATGCACAGCACAGAGTGAGTGACGTTCATTTGTGTGCGCAGTGAAAACGCTTGCTCCAAAAGAACTGCTCCACCTGGGCATTGTGTACTGGGATGTAGCTTGCTTGAGAAAGTATCCTTGAAGTCCCTTCTATCCAACCTTCTTTGATATCTAGATTGGATTCAATGTGTATCCGCAGTTTCGTTACACACTATACAGATCCTTATTCTGCTATTTATGACTGTTCCACGAACAATCACCACCATCCATCTCAATTCTATTCTCATCAGTCCATCAGTCAGCCATGCACTCATATTGAGTAGCAGCAGGGAACTCGGAGAAGAAAACAAATATAATAATTCTTGATCCATTGGTCCCTCACCTTTACTCATTCTTTAGCTTCTCAAAGAATCTCTAGAAAACGAGAGCTGGAAAATATTTGATAAACAAAGCTTGATTTTGCTTGCCTCCATACTATGGTCTCCCATTTTTACATTATATTTATGATCCCTACGGTAAATATTTGGCTTAATCGCATATGATTCTAACTAGCTGTGTTTGTAAACTAAAACTGAGAATAAAACAGCCAGAAAACAGTGAAAACTATTTTGTCATTATCTATTACTAGCCATCGGATCTTGGTTAGGATCTCATTCCAAAGAAAACTAAAAATGCCAGCTGAAGTAAAGCTGGGAGCAACAATTTTTGTCTGAAAAGAAAACTTGACTACCTCCTTTCTTCATGATCCAACATTCCATAAGAGATGGACAGTTTGTTCCCGTAATAGGAGTATGACACGACAACAGGGATGATTTATCTACTTTTTTGTTCCTTTCATTCGCTGTTGAATGCCATTGCATGCGTGCATTACTGTCTTGCTTGTCCAATCTATTCGGCTGATTGTGAATATAGATTCCAATTATAGCCATATGAATCAGTTGAACTCCTAAGGCACAAAAAAGGCTCTTTGAAATACAACCATCAAATCAACGAAGGAAATGAAGGGCCAAATATATCAAGTCATCCTCTTTCCGCGGGTTCCGTAGGCATTTGGGCACATGCCATGCTGGAGGCTTTGTCTCCCTTCCCTTACGTTTTCACTCTAGAAAAACGACCGTAAAAATCACCACATCCCAGTGCAACGCCATAATTTCTACAACAACATTCAAATCATACTTAATTGTAAAAAACGTCCGGGTATGGTATGGATAATATTCACCTCAACAATTTTTTTAAATGGGCATCTGTACTGTGAACTAAAATTTACTTTCATTAACCAAGACTTTAAATTAAAATTCCGGCATTGGTTGGTCACTCCTCAGTATGAAATATCATTCCATCTGCATCCTCATTCCAATTCTTAGAGTTACGTAACTAACTTGTATGATCTGAGCCAAGGTACTAACTAACTACATACATATTTCAAACGGGCTAAAGTACCCACCTGTGCACCAAAAGACATTTTCATGCAATCTCTCTTCATCTGTGTATGTTCCACACATGAATCCCAAGATCTCAACGTATGCAGTAGTAATGACTGACTGACTGAAAAAGTACTCACGCACAATTCCCAAAGCAAAAGCATATACATATCTTCATATTAAAAGACATAAGATACACACATCACACAAGCTACAAAACTAACTGGATGGACCTAAAAAGGCACTCTTCCTCCTTGAGGTAAGCAACTATCATATCCATTTACTGCCACTCTCAGCACTACACGAGTGTCCTCATGTACCAAATTATTTGTAGGTAACTTGCTATCCATATGAAACTAGGATGAAATGAATGTGCTCACTTAGTTGCCTCTTGACCAACAATCCTAGCTCATCAGTATTTCACTCACTTGCACTTACTTCTCAAACTAATACAAGTTCGTAGAATACACACGCGGAACCAAAAGTTTGTCGCATTCTGAAGACCGGTACGTAAAATTCAAAGAAACGCAGTGTTGACCACTTCCTCATCTAAAGAGCAGCCAAAGTGGTTTGCCGAAACCGGCCATTTTGTTTCAACATCCAACTAAATGACCTCAACCTTTGAAGCCTCTCTCCCAAATACTTGTACCGCAGCCAAAGTGGAAACAACCAGTACTAACTGTTGGTGGTGGTGACATTTGTTTTAATTACTATTCATTAGCATAAAGATCCCCTTGTTGGTTTCCAAGCACAGATATTCCCAAACAACTTTGAATACATGGAAAACAGGTCCTCAAACCATTCTTGAGTAGGTATGCTCTCGTAACTCGTAACATTTACCTTTTCCACTCTCATTTTGTTTCGGTCTACGCTACAGTACAGTTGTTGGTCTCGACAGAAAATTGTCAACGCAAACTTGAAATGAGTCAACTTTTTATTCTTGTTTGAAAACATTTTAATACACGGGTTTATTGCTTTGCACACATTAAATTACGTAAATCATAACACGTTAAGATTGTTCAGTGTCTTCTTCTGTTTTAGCCATTGGCAAAATAGTAATTGAGTAGTATAGTACTACTGTGTGTGAGTAAATCCTGATACATGCTTTCAATGGTTTGCGATCGTGCGTCAACTTTATTATTGCATGCATGCTGCATACCTGTCGGGGTGACTGTAGTGAGTGAGTGAGTGCGTAACCATTCTTTACCATCCCTGCGTTCCTCCCATAGTAGTAGTAAGTAAGTAAGTAATACTGCGAGCTGATGGAATTTGATGAGAGAATAAAAGACTTTGATTGAAATTAGCTATAAGAAACGGTGTGTATCCTGACCAGTATCTTAGTTAGTATGCAATGAAATGTGACTAACTATCAAGTGGAAGAGCCAACTCTCTCCCAGCTCTCGCAGTCGCTCTTTGATATCATCAGCAAATGTACACACGTGTGGATCACTTGTTCATGTGAGTTTCGTCGTTGCCGGTTTCTTGCAACATTGTTGTTATTGAATATAGTAGGTTTCACTTGAGAACATATACAAGTGCTCGTTAAACTTTTTGGCTACTGTGTGCAAAGGAATTTGTAATTCCACACACACGGATGAATTGACCAGGATCAAAACGTTAGGCTGCACAGTTTTTGTCTACTGCCAGCTATAACTACATGACAAGCAAAATTCGGCGCATGCATTAAAGTTATTGATATTTCTTCGAATATTACTTGTACAAGGGGAAAGAGTGTTGTGAATAGAAGTGACAAGATTTTCTATGGATCCTTGAATCCATTTGTGTGACCAATATCTTGCAGATGAGTGAAAAATACATATAGTCAGTGAGTGAGGGTGCATGTGCACCAAGTAAGTTAAGAGAGGAAAAAAGTTTTTGTCCTAACATGGTGAGTACATATGTTTAATTCTGCATACCAAAAATACTTGACATTGCTCAACTCTATTCATGCGTATACCAGTGGATTTTTTGTTGTGGTCTAAGGTTGGTTGCTGAACCATTATTTATTCATGCCTAAATAGGGAAAATTAGGATTCCCTTTCGTGCTTTTTGTTCCAAAAAGGATTGCATTTCATTTTATTGCCTTTAAAAATGAATAATGCTCACAAGATTGCAAATTAGTGCTCTGCCTTAGTTAGTATATACTCCCTTTTGTGAACTTTTGGGTTCGAATTACTAAACAAGTCGTCCCTAGAGAACAACTAGGGTGCATTAATTATTATTATCATTCCATTCTTTTTTGCTGTGTTTTTCACCCACCATGGATAAAAGGCTGGAAATGTACGCTACATTTAGTTTTTAGTCATACCCTTTTCTATAGTTTTACTCACTTGTTCTTTTTTCCATCACACTGTGCCCATTCCATGCAAAATCATAAATCCATTAAGTGTACTGCCATTTAGAAACTTTATGCTTTGGACCCGTCAAACTGAAATTGGGATATTATGCAGGCCTAGTAGAGTTTAGAGATACAACATTTTTAATAGCCTTATCTTTTACAACCACACCATTAATAATGAGAGTGACTGACTCGATGCTAGAATTTTAGAGGCTTTAATGGAATTGCCTACACTGTAAGTAAGGGCAACACTTGATTTTCACTATATGACAAGGAATGAATTGAATAATACAACAACTGCATTAAAACCACGAGCATATAAAAGGGTGTGCTCTCTATTTACAAAAGTAGACTTACTTACGGCATCTCATTTATATTGGTACAGTCAATCTCCAAACATACCATCCATCTGCCTATTCAACCGTATACAAAAGTTTATTGCTAGCCTGTGATGATGAGTGTATGGAGAATTCTTTATCTGCATTCATCTCTTTCTTTGTATACTTAAGCTTTGAATCAAAGTCTCAAGACGAGAAATCTCTGACTCGTTCACAATGAAAATCTCATGTGGTAGTATAAGTAGTGTGCAGTTAATGCAATAGACTTGTTGGGATTCTTGTAGTTAGTTAGTTTGTAACTCAACTGTGAGCTATAAGCTCGTTACATGGACGTAATGTTGTTGCCGCGTTCTTGTGCAGATTAGCCCCCCGGGCACATTTCCATCAATGTTCCTTTTTTCTTGGAGCAAGAAAAGAATGACAATAACCATTTCTGGAAGACGGGCAAGAAATAAGTCTTAAACCTATACATAGCTCGTTTTTTCCTTATATTCTCAAGTCTATATGATATGGCAGGTACTATTTATATTTTACTGCATGGAGATTCGTTTTGAGAAAGTTAAGATGCGTGCATGCATATATGGATTACTGTATTCATTCTTAAAGAATGTGGTACATCAATTTTTTCCCTTCAACGGATTAAAGGGAGCTTAAAAAAGAGTAGTTATTGTGTAGATAAGAGAGTGTGCTTTGCCACTCTTTGGATTATGATGATGAACCCTACTGTAGAGGATAATTAGCGGGAGGACCATATTCTTTATTGTGGTGGGTGATAACTCCAATTTATAAACTCCTATTAATGCCGAGTAGCTGATTAAGAGTGTATTTTTTTACTGCATTGTGAGTAAGTTGGTCAGTCGGGTATGTTATCTTTTTGCTTGATCCTATTCAAAATATTTTCTTCAATTTCGGTCTATGGTCGTTTACGATTTTTTACTTTAGTTAGTTCGTTAGCAGAACAATTATGTTTACTGTGATTTGTTACTTATGACATAAAGTTTTGAATATAGGCGGCTGCTAACTGTCCCTTGTAAAAACTTGTATGTAACGTAAATTATACAAATGGGACAAGCATGGGATATTATGGTTGTTAGTTGAAAATATTTTGATTAGGTATGGTATGAGATGATACCCTCGTCTTATTCGTTTTTTAACTAGAAAAATTAACTTTTGGTGTTTGTTGATTAGTTTTATCGCCGCACATATATTTTCTGTTAATACATTTCTGTGGTCGCTGACACTAATTGAGTGTTAGTGTTGGAAATGTCAAGTCCCTGAAGTTCTTAATTTTCAAAACAGTAAAGTTCAAAGTTTGGTCAAAGCCGTCAATTCAGTAATCGAACCCAGGTAGTTTCGCTAACATGGCTACTCCATGGAACCGTCCCTCCAAATAGCACCATTAAGGAGTCAACAGTTTAACACTGCTATATTTTATATATTGTTGTTTAACTGCGAATTTCGTACTATATTAATATATTAGAAACAAACACAGCTAACTGCTGTCTTCCACATTTCAATAATTCGAGTGTTTTAGTTGTTGCGATATTTTCGTTTTATGCAAAGATTAAAGAGATCACAACTTATGTGTAACTATCCATATACATTTTCTTTGTAAACTTAATATAAAAGGATCAGGTAGGTCAAATGTGTAGAATGTAGCATAGGGGTGAATGGAATTTCATGGACTGCAACATAGAAAAATAAATTACCAGTACAAACAAGTGCACAACTAGCAGTTGAACAATCTACAACACAGAGAAGCCAACTCTGTTGTAATAGTAATTGATGTTTTGTAGTTTCTGCACACATGATTTTGGCACCCATTCTCATCATTTTTGGGAGCTAGTATGAGCACACATTTATTATATGAGATTCTCTACATCCCTGTGCTTTGAATTTGAGAATGCTTCCCATCCTAACTAACTAACTTAACTGATATTCTTCTATACTACTACCATTACAATAGGTTAGCCAAATAAATCTCAAGTGAGCAAAGAAAATTGCACAGATCACTAACTAACTAGTAACATTTCTAGGGTGCATGATGAATTCGTGGAATAGATTCATTATAGAGAATAACCTAACGTACGGCAAAAATGCCTTCAGAGCATCATGTTTCAGTCTTACCGATCTTTGCTTTACAACTATTAATGCTCATCATACAATCTCACGTTTTTTCTATACAAGAGGAATCTCATCAATGAAAGAAATTTAAGGGCTGTGACGCACTATAAATCATGTCCGCAGTAGCTCCGTTTAATTTTCATGGCTCATTATCTTGTTTCAAGAAACTTCATGATCCCATGATAAGAAGCATGATCCAATAGATTTGATCATTTGCAGATAAAATTTATGGCTGCGCAAAGCTTCTGTTTTAATGTGCAAGCAATGATGTTTAGTGAATATTTTAAAATACTGCATGTATGGAGTTGATGGAATGCACACTCCTTTTTGTCCCTATTTTTTCATAGTCAGTCAGTGATAAGTCCAATTCGTACTGCGCTACTTAAGTTGAGGCTTTATATGTAAGGGCGGGAAGATGTTCACGCATTCAGTTCTGTTAGTTGAGATAGAAATGGGAAAATTAATTTCCTTCACTGACTCTGACAAATAGGAGCACACTCCTTCAACTCTGTGTAAATAGGAGATCAAGTGAGCATAGCATAGAGCACTTAAAGTTCAACTACAATGTAAGTATGTAAACTGTAGAAAAAATGTGTGGATAACCTACGTACATTCAACGCCTGGGTTTAAGAACAATAACAGTTAAAAATGTAATGTTCCCCATGATAAATATCCTCATGAGTAGCATGTAAAATTTTGGTTTAAAAATCAACCTCAAAACCGTGTAACTACTGATGAAGTTTTCGGGCGTATGTTGTTGTAACGTTAGACAGGTATTTTGATCCTTTTTGTGCCCAGCCCATAACTGTTCCATTCATTTCACACAGCAAGTGTGCTAAAACTGAGGAGAGCTTCTAAAAGGTAATTTTTTTACCATTAACACCAACTAACAACTATTTGGGAAATGGATTAGTTAGTTCTTTAGCTTTACTCTAAGTTGTCTGTATAGTAAGTAAAGGTGTACATGGTAAGGCACAAATCATATAAGCTTGTGCACACTAAAGTTTTACCACTACACGTCACCTTTCGTCTCCTTTCAATAGGATTAACATTGGATGAATTATGCTCATCCAATTATTTGGAGACAATGTCATTGTGCTTACATGTGTGCATTATTTACTTATCGCCGTAGTAGACTCTTCTCCTTGTCTCCTGCGCGCCTACATGTTTTGGCTGCAAAAGTAAAAATATTGTATACGTAGCTATACTTACCTTCTGTTTTCATTGCGGCATTAATGAAATGACATTGTAAACGCACGCCATGGATAATATGACTAGGAGCCACTACCCCACAGTGACGACTAGACATAATAAAAAATGTATATTCTCAGCCCGACACAGGGCTTAAATATGAAAAAATGATAAGTGCCAATGAATCGGAAAGATTTTGATAAAAAGACAAGAAAAAAGCTACCTTCCAATTTCGTTTATCAAGTTCCTCTCGTGAACTAATAAGTTGTTAACTAACTAGCTAGCACTGTAAAATGCACGTATAAAGGTTTAGGGTGGACCGCAAAACATTTTTATGCCCTTTCATCCCCCATGCATCATTACCTGACAAAGATCAGTGGACAAGGGAAATATTTTCATGTAGATATGAGAGACACAAAAGGTACCTAAGACATCTTCTCCCATACTATCTTCAAGATGGTGCATGAGCATTCCAGCAGATAAAACAAGCCATTGTCACTGCAGATATGCACTGGGTAGTTGAGTTAGTTAGTTGGTGACTGTGAGCAAGTACCATGTTGCTATATTCAAATTTGAAAAGCCACAAAGTAGCACTCCATGGTTACTTTTCAGGCAGTAGGGGTTCTAGGGAAATGTCGCCAATGTCCAATGCATTAGTGACAGTGAAAGATTGGGGACCACCTGCTTTCCCAGCAGTTCATCATGACTTGGTGTCAGAAAAAAACATGAGTTCTTATGCATGCATAATAACTAATTTATGATTATCAGTCCATATGAACTGGTATTGTTACTTACTTGTGTTTTTTTTGGGCGGGGTTTTCCTTTTTTCGTCCATATTGGTTTAGTTAGTAACTTATGCTTATGTTAGTACTTATGTTTTTTCATTCCAGCCAATTGAAATGTATGTAGTGAGTTACTAATTGAGTGCAAACCTTATTAAGTAACTGAGTAATCAGGAATTGCTATGAATTTTGAGTTACGACAATGTATTTAGTGGGACTGACTTGTTTTGATATTAAGAAAGGGTGGAGTGTCGTCCATGCATGAGGAAGCTTGTGGGTAGTATGAGGTTCGCCAGCACCTATTTTGACCTTCAAAAAGTACCTGCAAGATAGTTCCGAGTATGTGAACGCTATCAATGATATATGACCATTGGTTTTAATTATTGTCGCATGCAACAGGATGGTCACAAGACGACCTTTTATTATCTAATTGTATGCATTGGCTCCATGTGAAAAGACGGCATTACTTTATATTCAAATGGGATTTGCTCTTGAAAACAAGTCGAAGGCAAGTTGTTGATATACACTAAGGCTAGAAAGCTAGTTAGTTAGTTAGTTTGACTGCCTCTATGAAGTAACATTATAGTGGACAAGTTTTGATGCCTTCCAAAACAATGTTATGTTCGGAATGCATAAATAAAGCAATTTAGCCGGTGATTTAGTACAAGTTTGGGAATAAAATACTCACTTCATACAACTAAACCATACTGGGAAGAGGAAAAGATGGAATGATTATCATCTGAATGGGATCAACAACAATATTTTATCCCTACCTTCAGTTTGTTTGTGCACATGTACATAGAACAAACTTTTCAGCATTCCATTTGCTGAAATTCGATTAAGAGTAACTGTGGGCTAAAATTTTAAAATTCTAATAATTTCTACTGTTTTCCTATATGATCTTTTGTCACGAAGGAGTCCCAAAGTTTATTAATCTGTGCACGACCTAGTGGAAAAACTTTGTACATTAAGCTTTAATAAACAAACTCACCCGTTGTTGAGCAATGCATAGAAAGTCTAGAAAAGTAGTATAGCTTCTCTTTTATTGCATCGTGCATTCGAATGAGTTACGCAAAGTGAGTGAATTGCCGTTTTATCATGTTTATTGCTAACTACCACTTTTTAGAATGAGTTCCACACAGTTGTTAATTAAAATAAAGTGATGGAGAGGCTGGCATTTGCCCATCACTTGTGTGTGAGCAATCTCGCACCTGTATGCACTTTCAACCAGACCAAGTTTTAGTTTATCCCCACTGATCTCTCTGTACGCACATAAAATCAATTGGCAGCTAACTGATGAGCAATGTAGGTAGTATTTTTGTTGAATTCCACCAGAGATTTTATCTCTATATTTTTTAGTCAGTAACTTTAAAGTTTCTACCATGCTAACAAACGACTGATGGCTGCATTTCTATTATTTATGCATGCATTTTTTCACCATTTGTGAGCTGCCAATACTTATTCATTAGCTAGCTATGGTGGTTTGTTGTTGTGACATTCAACTTGATGGTATAGCATGCATAGTAATATTTAGTTCGTAGTAATGGAAAACCAATTTTGATAAGTTGTTTTGTTTACACATATCTCCGTTTGACTACTTTACTACACTACTTGATTTTACTACTACTTGATTAGTATGTATAGAAGGAAACGAAAAGCCTTTTGCTTGCCTTTTCATTTAAATGTGTTACCTTAGGCTCTTTAGGCAAAAAGGGTTCACATATTGGGTACACAATAACTAAACAGCTCCTGACTAGGGTTGTGAGCAATCACCGCATTTTGACTACATTCCAATTCACTGAATGCGGTTTGAGTTTCCCATCTCACATGAATCTCAAACTCATTGCACTCGCAATATTAATTATCATAAAGGGATGAATAATTGTACATTTTTGCATACAAGTAGCCGCCACACAGTTTTTTAATGAACACTCTCACTTGAGATGATATTTAAAAGGCATTAAGTTCAACCTCTTTTATAGTTCACTTGTTTTTCTTGTTATGCTCCTACTATTGCATCATCACGGGATTAAAACAGATGACTTACTAGCAAAGGTAAAAGTACAATTAAAGTACAAATGCTAATTGCTATAGGATTCAACTGACTTACATAATCAAATATGTCGAATTATAGATAAACATAATTCAATGACTAGTTTTCTAAAGCATAAAACTGTGGCAATCGAGTCACAGTATGACAAACACAAATCTCTCAAGTACACATTAAATGAAGAGCAGCATGTTTATCATTATCATTGGGTATTCCTGACCCCATGGAGTTTTGTTAGTTAGTTGGATACTTAACCCATCTGAATGGCTTTAGTGAATACTAACTAAAAAACTAACTACTGGTATAGTAATTATTATGATCGCAAAATGGCTGACATGGGACGGACTCCTAACAAACCAACTGTTAGGAAATGTAAATCTCGTTTTGTATCAATGAGGAACTTTAGCTGATGACAGTGCTTTATGTGAGCATCAGTCTTCTACTCTATAACAACTTATGCAAGAATTTGAAAGCAGAGTAGTCCATTTGATCTCACATAATCCCCGTTTGTGTTCTCATACCACAACACAGCAGGATTTATTTGCAATCATAGGCAGAGATAAGCTTCTCGTCCAAACTGACACTTTGTTGAATATTCATGTAAGCCATGTCATTGTTGGCTGATAAACTTTGTAATAAACTACTATTGAATAGCTTTTTTTCCTAGTTAGATTCTTGACTTGCACTGACTCCGTTGATAAAAGAAACTGGTTGATGAATTTTTAATGTACTCATAAAATGGGGACCAAATGAATTGAACACACTTGTTGTCAAACACATTAGCCACTCAGAATGAATGCTGCACAATGTGACAAGAGACAGGTTAACTGTCTTTTCAATGGCCACATTTATTATTATTGTTGTGTGACCTGAGCTTGTCCAAAACTTGCTAGTTATGTAGTTATCAACTATAAACTCGCTCTTTAGGTTAACGCGTTTACAGAAGCCTAAGTAGACAGGCAAATTTCTCAACACTGGCTATTTTTTTTCAGCATTAACAAGCCCAACGTGTAAGAACCACAATGAAGAAATGTTGCGAAGAAAGTTTCAACATGAATTTTGAACGAGTACAAAAAGGGGGGAAGAGGGATGAGCCAAATGGGGACCATGTCGCTACGACTCATCAAATCGTGGATGATGAGCTTCGTGGCAGTAACACCAGATTTATATGGATTACTTTTCTAATGTTGGTCTACTTTCTTGAACTAGGAGTTCAGGTATGTCGTGTGAAAAAAACTATTGCCATGTTGCTAGCTAACTGTAATGTCTCTTGTTTTTTATTATGGTCATTATTATTACGGGTGAAAACACACACTCACTCTCTATTCATGATTTCACTTGAAAAAGTATATGTGACTACGTATTTTTACTTTTCATTGTAGATTACAGTCATAGTCATTTGTTGGCGGTCAGCCATCTCATGGAACTGGTTTTGGTTCCTTGCAAGCAGCTCTGTGATCTCATCAGTTTTGGTGACAATTCTAAGCCTAACGTTAGTATGCCGAGGAATGGATTTTGCAGGCCGACATTGCGGTCGCCTGCTTTGCTACGTTATGCATGCTTTACTAGTGGGTAAGTAATAGAAAACAAGGGCATTTCATATTTCCACTTGAGAGTACCATTTGTAGTCATCATTGATTGATAGATTGAACTGTCTGACTGCTTGCTGCAACTGACATGATTAATTTAATATTCAATACAGGCTTATTTTGGCGCTACTTGAAAATCGTCTTTGCCTACGATCACGCAGACTACAAAGAGTTCATGTACCTTAAAATCCTTCAGACGTATATTCAGTCGTTACCTTTGACTGCAATACATTTTGCTTGGCTAATTGTCTGTGTACAAGTAAGTGTCAATAATTTTTAGGATCGATTTCTATTTGATTGTTTGATAAGCATTTGATAATGTCATTCTAATTGATAATGATTGAATAATTGTAGACTTGGCAAGACATCATAGTATGGTTACTCGCTCTAGAAATCGCACTCGTCACAATCTCTTCCATTCTGTCTATAACTTTAAACACAGAAGAACAAAATCAAACAAATCTACTACATTTCACTCTATCAGATGAGAAAAGTTCAGTGCTCAATAGAACTTTCCCTATCTCGTCCACTACTAGTTTATCACTCTCCCCACATATCAATTTGCATACATTGGGGACGAAACTTTTACTCTGTGCTCGTATTTTCATCACAGGAATGCTCATATTCCATTACACATACAGGAGTATTCTCCCCATAGCTGTACATTTACTTTTTACATTCCTCTGGATATCATTTCGAACAAATGCGTCCAACTTTATGCAGAGTTCAAAAAAGTTTAATGACATTGAATCACAAGATACAGCTCATGCCAATATGAAAACCACTGGATCCTGTGAAAAAGTGACCTTTTCATATCTCTTATTCTGGGATATTCTTCTAGTGAATCCATTTGACTCGGGAGTCCAAATGGAGAGTCTCACATGGTTCGTTCCAGTTGTACTTACTCAAGTGGAAAATGTAGCCATGATTCTGATCCATTGGAAATCAAGATCGGAAGGAAGCAATTCCCAGCCTCATCATTCTCTTTGGACCATAGTGAGTGGCAGCTGCCTACTCTTAGGATGGCTTTTCTTCTCCTCCTCTAGTATCATTACGAGCTTTGCTAGACGGAGGAAAAACTCTTTCCTTTCTCATGAATCTAGTGATGGAGTGAGCCCAGTAATGGATAATGGAAAGGGAAGAACAGTGGGTAATTCTGAGACTGATGAGTCGGTTGTGATTTCAACAGAAAGTGGCAGTGGCTGTGGCTCCACGGACAAGCAACAACAACAAGTGATGCTAATGTGCCAAAAATTGGGAGAGTTGAGTAAACAAGAGCATAATGAGAAGCTCAGAGGGAATTGTGCTAGTGATGAGTTTCGTGCTTCGGATTCTCATCATTGTGAGCAGCACATTAGAAAGTTAGGTGTAGTAGTCAAGCCTAATAATCATCAGACGAACATTAGTGGCACAGTGATGATGGCCAGGAAAAACAGTGCTCTTGGAATCAAGGCAACTAGTGAAATCAAGAAGGTAATCATAATGCCATGATAGTGGTTAGTTTGTTACACTATTTAAGTAGCACCGTAGTTTTCACAATTTGCAGTGTGGGTTTGATATTATCTAAATGCAAAGGAGACATCCAATCTGAATGCTTTTAAAGCATCATACTTTCAATATTCGCTCAGACGATGATTTAGTGAGTGCAATACATGCATTTTAAGAATTAGATAGTATGAGTAGTTTTGGAGTGAACAGGGTATAAATATAGGGTTTAGGTCTCCGTTCTGGACGAAAATACAGACTGATGAGAACGGAAAAAGAGGAGGGTAAAAAAGGGGTGAAAAATTGCTTCTGTCATTAAGACAAGACTAACTCTCTTTAAACATTTTTGGTTCTCATTGCATGTGTGCACATTGTGCAGTGATGATCTTTGTCTGTCTATCTGTCCATGAGCTAAAGACTACAATCCATCACACATCGTTTACTTTGGTCATCCATGTAAGAATTTGATGGCTGGCCTGGCAGGCACGGTGTTTTCTACCTTGGCTAACTAATAAGTACACGTTAGTTATAGCATGAATGACCGCAGCTAAATAAGTTAGAATAAGAATCCTAAAGAGAGTCCAGCTGTCTTTCAAAATGTTACACATTATTAGTTCAAGTTAGTTTTCCTCTTGGTATGTGTACGTGTTGCATTTCATAAAATGTGATTGTGTGGCTTGTTTGGTTCACTCATATTTAGTGGGTCCATTAACGTTCTCCTTTGGGGCATAGGCCCCCAAGTTAGTAACTAACAAAACTAACCATCTAGTTTTGCCACACAAAGCACAGTTTGAACGTAAGTAACAAATTAGTAATGCATACCGTGTATTGTTGGAATGCAGGATCACATTTTCGCCGCATCTTTTTTATTACTAATTACTATGCCTTAGAGCAAAAATTTTCCTCGAGCATCCCGGAATGTTTTACCATTAGGTGCAATTATAATGAAATTAGATATTTATTAACTTCTTTATTATTGATCAATTTTTCTAAATGCTTTTAAATTTTTTCCATACAGGAACTTTTATTGAACAATCCACGGAGAGGAAGTTGCAGCAGCACCCAAAGTAACCTAAAAACAGAGACTGAAACTATAGCTCATCATTTGGCATGCACACCAATTTTCCCTTCGACTCGAGCTGTGAACGGACTCCCCTCTACAAATAGTGACACACATACTACAGGCTGTCAATCCTGGGCCGTTGACACGTGTTGTAATGATAGTAATGGCTCTTCAAACAGTCGCAATACAAATACACTAGTTGATCCCATTCCCATCATATTACCCGAGTCTGAGCAAGGACCACCTGAGCTTGTGTGTCAGTCCGTCCTGCTTCAGCAACAACATTCCAAATTGAATCGTAGGATTTCCCTTGATGAAGTGCCCCGATTCAAACAGCATAACCAAAGACGACGGATCATCTCAGGAGAGTTCACGGATGAGTTAGATCCCAATGGGAATGGTACCAACTATTTCTCCGATATTGGGAGCTACACTACTTCGTTCAGTGGTCCGTATCCAATTCGAACATCAACTCCCATAGAGATCAAGAAAGCTTCTACTCGACGAGTGACTGTGAACTATCCTAAAAAATCCTCTGCTCACCAACATTACAAGAAAACCAAAGAGACCAACGAATCCAATAATGCCAGGTGTTTGTGTCAACTTGAAAGAGCATGTCCAGTGCCGACGGCTAGGGATAGCGGGATCACTTCAGGGACTGATTACCATTTGTACGACAAGTTGATTGAAGACTCGTATGGGATTTTAATTTGTGAGGGTGAAACAACGGGTAATAAGAATAGTCATCGTCATCATCATCATCAGTCTCTTTCCCTCGCTACTCGGGGTATAAATCCTCAGCAAATGCATACAAAATTGCATCCTAAGTCAGTAGTTTTACCGTCCATATTCCATGCGAGCAAAAAACTTAAAGTTCTTTGTGCCAAATGCTTGCAAAATCATGACCCTTTGCTTAGTAACTGTGGAATACAAGAAATCCAGATCCCTGTGGAGACTTTACACAATTCTAATCGTGCCAATTTCCATGAATTTGATGAAAAATCAAAACCGATGTTAATAGTAGGAGCCTCTTCTGTTGGTTCCTTGACCACAGACTATCCTTCCGATACGGAGAACACTTGGACAATGCATGGAGACGAAGAAGATCAAGAAGAATATCCAGAATCTTCGAATTTGTCTACAGCTACGTACACTACTTGGCCCAGGCAGGTGGACAATCCTTACTCAATGTGGGCCACATCTACGCATCTGGTGCCTCCGACAAAGTTCTCTAAAGAATTCACCAGTCTAGAGTATGTGAAAACTTGGCTTCTTGCCAGTCAACCCAGACGGAGTCACCAAGAAATAAAGCGGGGCAATATTCATAATAATTCGGGTAGTATTAATACTGACAGTGGTGGCTGTGGGAGCGCTGGAACCAGCAATCTACAGCACAGTCATACAGCTAATCGGTTTAGAACCATGGTGGTGAGCCAATCACCTTGTGATAAAATCAAGAGGAAAGTAAGGAGATCAAAGACTTTGCAAGGGGAAGGAAGAAAACGAGCGGAAACAGTGATTTCTAATGTAGTCATGAGGCAGCCTCCACCCAAGCAAAAGCAGCATCCTGCACTGCTTCTCAGACCAATGGCAGAGTCTGAGAAAAGTGAACAAACGGGAGACAAGGGGATTTGTGAGGGAACTAGTAGTAGTGGTAGCAGCAGCATTGGCAGTAATAAATGTAGGAAGAAAAGACAAAGGCTGGCTGATGACAATGACTTTGATGATATTTATAATGACATAGAGACAATTGTCTGAAATATTTGTGTTTTGTTCGCTCTATAGATAGATGTGTTGTACATTTTGTAAGCAAATATGTTAGTTAGTGTTCATTTTTTGAGAATCATAAGATCAACGTACTCAGGAATCAATGGTAGTTAGTTTGTAACTAACCCACCAGCTATAACTAGAAGTGGTTACTTATTGCTGAACGAAGAGTGCAAAAAAGTAGATTCAACCGGTACAAATTATGTAGTGATTTATGAATTAGTGTATTCGTAAGAAATGTAAGAATTTTTTTACCAATAGCTCAAAAAATTATGAGAGGAGAACAATGACTCCATAAACAAGTCTACTGTTTATGGTCGTCAAACTGTACACAAAGACATGACATTTTTATGGGTGCACAGTTTAGGTTCTTCTTGTAAAACTGCATGGCTCCAAAGGAGTTGTATGATTCCAATGCTAGTTTCATATGTTTTTTTAATATTTTTGAAAACCTGACATCCAGCTTCTTGCCAAACACTTGACCATTTATACAAATGTATACGAGAAATATGTTGTCCTAAAAATTAATGTGGATAGATAAATTATATTCTATGATTTCCTAATGCCTAGCTCCTATAAAATTTTAGTCCACTACATCATTATTTTTGGTTGCGCATACATTATGTACAAATAGATTATAAAAAGTTGGAAAAACTTGAAGATTCTTCATGTCATATGAGTGACTTTGAAATAAAAAAATATTCTTTAACATGAGAGCAACTAAAGTGAAACTAACTTGTAGTATTTGTGCCTGCATATAAAAAGTCTCCAGCTGGTTTAGAAACATACCAAAAAGTGTTTGTAACCTTCGAGATGACTATCACCATTAAAGTTATGTTGGCTTGTCATACGAATATATACGGTCGCATAAATATAGGCTCAAAAGGAGAAAAAACCTGTCCATCTATACAGCTTACTCGTTTGTTACAAACCTTGGTCCTAAAATCACAGTTATTTTCTTCATGAAGCATACATCGTAATCCCCAAAAAACATTTTACTTTACACATCCATTGTTTGTGGGTGTGGGTTTCAAATGTATTCACCATAATGTCCATTTATATACACACAAAACATCCGAAGGGTACAAGCATTCTATGGAATCCTCAATGTGCAGTACTTGGAACTAACTAACTAACAAACTATGACCAGCCAACTACAGATACCAATGATCCCAACTATTAACTAACAAAACTAATGGTGATAACTTTTGAATCCCTTGGCTCACACAAAATCTATTGAACAATGATTCCAAATCGCTGTCTTAAGGCCATGCAGTCTGACGAGCTCACTCAAACACATATTATCCACAATAAGATCACCTTTAGAATCCAACAATATACGGTTATTATTATTACTAGAGAAAATTTCTACATCCCTACGATAACATGGAGTGCAGCTGTAAGTAACTACGGATGGTTAAAAAATTCCTTTTCAACTAGCATACACATTTTACCTGTACAAATGTAATTTAGCCTTTTGACCTTATTGGTAGGTGCACCTGACACACTCACAAATTCATCTTGAAGATGATGAAAGAAATTTCCTTGTGATGTTATTTCTTCTTCTTTTGAAATGACAGTGAGTCAGTTGGATGAGGATGCTCAGAGTTGGTTGCGAGCATTCTTGATTTCAGTCTGCCCTTGAGTCGAATTAACAATGGTTTCAAAGAGTCTATACTATAGGCCTAGCCCTCACTCACTCCCTTAGAAATGCACAATGCACACACACATGTACATAGAACACAATGGAGAGTTTAAGTAATGTATTATTTTTTTTCCGAGAAGAAGAATGATCGCAACTTGCGCTCTCATTCAGGAATAAAGAGTGCTCTGTTTATTTTTATATCTCAAGACTATATTATTGATTGATATCACTTGTTGGCTAGTTTAGCATGGAGAAAAATAAATTACCTGTATACGCTTTGGTTAGTTAGTGACATGAAAAAATCATTTGTCATGCTCACATGTTGTAAAAAAGTGACCACTTTAATCCCACATGCTCGCATACCAATTATTATGAAAGTCGTTTTCGGATTCATAAATATGCAGTGCATGTGAGCATGGTAGCATGTAAGTAGACTCATTAGAACCTTAAGAGCTGTCTTTTTCTCTATTTTGATTAATTCAAGTGAAATAAATATGGTGTACAAATGTTGGCAAGAGAAGGGCACATGAATCTGTAATAAAAATCTATGGTTAATCACATAAACTGGGCTTCAACTCACACGTCACTGCGTCCACTTTCCACTTGACATGGGTTGCACGTATAGTCTCAAGTCTTTAGAAATACGAGACCCGGAATTTTAGTATTTACTTCCCTACAATCCTTAGACCACAATAGTCTTGTCAAACTTGTACACTTTTGACAGCTGTAATTTTTAAGAATGAATTCATGTGTCAGATCGTTTCAGAATTAATCACTCAATTTCAAGACTTTAAATAAATGCAAAGGCAAACGGTCAGTCATCATGAGTAAAAAAAAATTAAATACATTTTATAGGATAGAGCCACAAAAATGTGGACTAATCAAATAAAAGTATGGGAATCCAACGAGAAGAAACAAACATTCTCATTTGTATTTCTGTCTCTCTGCAAATGGCCCAAAAGGAAGGCATGAATGTCAAAAGGAGAGATTAGCAGACTTCATTGGGAGGAAAATGTGGTGACATGTTGGTCGTTTAGCTTCGACAGGAATAGAAAATGGTGATATTATGCACCCTCCGTACGGAAGGAGAACTTCTCTCAGCATCCATCATCTTTATTGGGACAGACCAGGAAAAATGCGCACAGATAAAGGAAATGATTTGTTTTCTCGTCGACCGTACTAAATTTTCGTGTACTAAAACTTGTCCAAACACATAGATTCCCCAATGGCTTCCGGTAAGCAAGCATTCATAACTATCATAAATTCAGTTCCACATTTTTTGTAGGCATTTTCTACAAAGTTTTCTTGCGCTCTAGTATGACCATAATAACTTTCCACCTTCAATTGATGAATTCACTCACTGTGCCCAAAGGTTGGATACTTGAAAAAAGTACGGTAAGTAAAAAACTATAAAGACTTTTATGTGTTTTTATCTTCTATAGTTCTTTTGCATGCACATGCAAATGATGATTCCCCAAGTTATATTGAGCACCCAACATGACTAATTTGTTATTCATTGACGAGTGTGAGTGCGAAACACAGAGAGCCATTCCCATGATTGAGTTACAAAGATAAAAATATCAGACACGCTTACGCTGTATTTATTTCCCCTTCTCTGATGTGTCTGTATAAGCGTGTCAGTCAGTTGCACAAGTATAGACTAGTTATACTAAACTATCTATTACTTCCTTCCTTGTTCTTCATGCAGTTTGCACGAAATGACCGCAAATCCTGTATTAACATCGCGCAGAGTACCGAATTACAATTAGGTTTTGATCATTTCGTATTTTCCAACTAATAGTAGATATAATGTCAGAAAAATGTGTGTAAATGTAAACAGAATCTGCTTAAAGATTGAAGTATTTTAAACTGCTGTCTATGGAATATGAAAAATTCAAGCTTCAATGCACTATTTTTTTGTTGCTACCAAAAATACAGTAGCAAATACAAGAAAGTGGCTGACTTTTCTCGCTTCCCACTATGATCTGATAAAATCGGGAAAGCTCTGTTACCACCACCCTTCATTGCCTATTAGTTTCACCCCTTTGAGTCTATAATCATCTAAATTCACCATGAAGAACAAAGCAGTGCCGTCCTTTTCTCGCTCTAGATACAAACTAAACGTGGATCCCTCGTAATTGTTTCTTGTTCACAATTTATGGAAATTCAGTTGTAGTTAGTTTTGGTAATACACGTCCTCAGGCAATTTTACAGTCAAACTTCCTGATCCCAATAGGCAATCAAGATGAGGCTCCCCTTTCCTATGCATGAATTGAAAAAAATTCCTCACACATTTTGTGTACATTGTACGTTCATATAAAGTTTGGAGGAAAAATGAGAATGAAATACTTGCATTTATCAAGAAACTACTCAACGTAATAGTTTGCTCCGATGGATAAAAATATAAATAAATATTCAACTTGCCCCTCTGTAGACTCCCTTCATATGAATAATGAAATGAGAGTCGTGGGGTTCTGCTGTGATGATCATCATGGTGATGATATCATGAAAAATTGCATTGGTGGAAAAATGATGGATGCAGCCACTTAACTTAATCATACATCTCACTCTCTCCTTTTGCCATGCATTGTACCAGCATATAGGCATGGGTACAATGTATGCTTGGGCTCTGTAATGCAGAAGGCGTCTAAGTGAACCAAAATGAAATGTTAGAAAGGGAAAGTGGCAATTTAATTCACCCTAGAGAGAAGAGAAAGTGGTTGCGTAATCCAAGTTAGTCACTGTAAGTAAGTGAGTATAAGCAAAAGTAAGTTACAACTACAAGGGTGTGAAACTTTACTCTTTCTTCAAACGGGGCCGAAATTTGCTTGGATTTATATAGCCTAGCACACATTCAAAATTTTACGAAGTCTTTAGTGAAACCACTGTGGAAAGTCATCTACAAGAGTTTAATTGTGTGACATCTACAGGTACATGAAGGTGCATGGTTATTGGACAGTGCTCCTATAGAAGTGATTTACAAGATTTTTAGAAATTTATTTATGTTTTCGCTGAAAGATTTAACAGTAGATAGATAGAAAAAAGAATGGAATCATAATCTACTAAAAAGTGTCTCTAAAAAAGTTACTATCCCTATGGGACAAGCTATATATGTAGGTAATATAAAGTGAACCCGTAGTGATTTGGAAAAAAAGAAGATAAATAGCCTTACAGATTTTTGGCATCCAATATTATTTTTTGCTTTTTTTGGGAGTCAGTCTAGAAACTTAACTCGCTATCTTTTGTAACACATTTTAGTATAGAAAAGAGCAATAAAATTCAAGTACTGGGAGGCTGGATGCAGACAACAATCCTAGCCGTGCTATCGGATTATTTAAATTAGGAGTCATTTTTATTGCAGTCAGACTTTAATCCCTATATTCCTGTTATCATTTCACTGCTTAATTTGATGAGAATTGTTTGGTATATTAGTTTGCACCTGTTTTGAATCCCACAAGGGATTGAGCTTGTGTGGTTGTCAGCACTCTTTATACTTGGACTAGCAATTGAAAATTGACAGTGCCAATTATATTTATAATCGAAATATTATAATCTCGTTGAATTAGACTCATGGTCCAAATAGGGATTTATTCGGTTCGGTTTTTAGAAGTTGTGTGGCAGTGATCATAAGCTTTATTTACCTCCTCACTCATTTGAAGCTTAAGTTGGCGACAATGCAATTCTTTGTATGGCGTACAATATTGTAATTTTTGAAGACTCTTATTGCTGCAATAAACTGCCAATGTTACGGCTCGATGGCTTTTAGTTCTTTGAAATTCTCTGCGACGTCGTAATACTACCGTATGGGTTAGGGAAAAAGTTGTAATATTTTCAAGATTTTATTTTCATTTAGTTAGTCGTTGGCGTTAGATTTATACAATATTAATTTTTTTTTTAAATATTCTCCCTTCTTCCAACTGGGCTAGATAAAACACCCTTGATACCAATAATGGAATGAATATCATTTCCATCTCACTGAATTAATGCATTATGAAATGAGAACTGATAGCGTACGAGTGTACTACATGAGTTAATGGGAAACATGAGTGATGAGAAATGATGTGCTGTTTCGGATATTATTTAATGCTCTCAGAAACAATCCTCAAGAGATAATTTAGTTTTCTCCGTTGATTGCTCACCCATTTGTTGTTCCCATTTGTATTTAACAGATCCACACTCCCTATCCAATATAAATTGTATGCAGTACTATTCTGGGGCAATGAAAGAAAACCATCTCATATTCCAAAGCACTTGGAATTCAAATAGTAAAATAACACCCAAAAAATTTGTCTGTTCCTTACTTAATAAATCCAAACTCCAAAGCGTACTACAACTTACTACACAAGATTTTTCCACAGTAAGTAAATGTATGGAGGATCTATTGAACAAACCGTTGTTTATAATAACACTAACATGCCCAAACCCAACAAGATTTATGACCATTATAAATTCTTGGTACAACTCACATTCCCAGCCTTATAACTCTGTATTGATCTTGCCTCCCTCCCACTCCTATCACTTCATTCCACTAATCATCCTATTTGGCTTTTTCGGTATGGCAAGATTGATGGCCATTTCAAACCATAGTAATCATCACCTCTAGTATCTCAAGTAAGTAATTCCAGCTTCCTTAACCTACCCAAAATCATTGCATGATAAAAAAATCCAACTGAATGTAAACCAATGCATTTACGAACAAGTATTAATTTATTCACATTTCCACCCTTCATTCACAAACACAATAAATTCGTATTTAGATGGATTTCGTAACCCCCACGAAATCAGAGATAACTCGCATAATATTTACACTTATTCGCATTTCCTAATTATATACTTTACTCTACATATGCGCAGCAGATAAACACAACTTACGAAGCAAATGACGAAAGTGCCAAAGGAGAACGAATTTTATCATTACAAACATTAGCACCAGGTGAAACTAACGGAGACGCCGTCACATTTCTAATGTCCCCTGGTCCATTTATTCTGGAAAAACTGGCATTGCTACTACTATTATCATTACCTCCACTATTCTCTCTCCCATTATTTCTGCCATCACCAGAAGTAATAGCCCTTGGGCCTGATGAAGACAAACTCATATTATTTTGGGCCTCATAAGCGGCCAAAATTGCGGACGAAGGGACCGGGATTCCAGCCGTCTGATTCATGTAGGAAATAATCCTCCTCAATTCTTCCAAAGCATTTGCTTGCATCAGTATGTAGTTTTTGGCTAACAATAGAGTAGCAATTTTGGATAACTTGCGCACCGATGGGGAATGTGCATAAGGTATTACACTTCTCAAATCATCAAGCGCGTCATTTAAATCATGCATTCGTCGTCTTTCTCGAGCATTAATACTTAACCGAACAGTTTTCCCTTGACGATTCTTCTTGGACGAAGAACTGACTTTCCCCGAAGACGGAGGTTTACCATCTGGGCCTCGTAGTAGCATTCGCTCGTCCAAAAGTCCCGGGATTCTGGTTATACTACTACTACCACGATTTTCCGTAGGTCGGTTATTCTCATCGGGTTCTCTTTTACTTCCAGAATTGTGACCAACACGATTGTTATTATTGTTGTGACTACAAATGTAACTTTCACTGTCACTACCGCCGCTCATCGAAGATCCTAATTCTCTGCCGCCCACATCGACTTCACTTTTGCTGGATTCTTCCCCATCTGAGAAACAAGAGGCAAACATCATCTTCTCACTTTTGCTCCCACCTGCTAACAAACTGTTTCGTAGTTCTTCGGTTATCAGTTTTTTGTGAGCTTCTCGGTCACTGCCACTAAATAGTTTCGATGAAGGGCCAGATGTTGATGAATATGGTTGGAATCGACTGGATCCTGAACCGAAGTGAGGGCCGAAGTTGCCAGAAAGTCCGGGATGGCTCACTAGTGAGCTTAGATTTGCGTACATGGGAGATGTAAGTTTTTCTGGAGGAATCGGTACAGCTGATGAAGAGTGATGATGATGTGGACGAAAATTCGGTGGTACGTTGGTTCCGGAGTTGTTTGTTGTGGAGGAAACGAAATCGCGGAAATGTTGGCTTTGGGGGTCCATGTGTTCGTCTGAGATTGGCACTCCGATCAGTTTGTGTTCCTCGGATGGTCCAGAAGAGGATCCCAACAGGGCTTGTTGTTGATGATGCATCATATCGTTTATAGCCATGAGTGACGCTTGGCTGTAGGGGGCTGCTCCGAGAGGAAACGTGTCCATTGCTCTGTTGAAGAGATTCAAAATTTCGGTAAAGTTTTATTATCTGTACACTTTTTCGTAAGATAAATTATAATTTAGATAGAGTATCTAAAGTGATAAAATACATGAAGCACGGGTTTCTGGATATTTGAGGGGCAACGTGAGTCGAAAGAACAAACTGTGTAAACGAATTACCTTTGAATTTCTATCAAGGGAAAGTGTAATTCAATGTAAAAATATAGAGCAACAGTATTAGGCGAGCTCTTTTCTATTCCCAGTTTAAAGTCACTAAACAATGGAAGTAATGATGACACATGTACAAACAAATACACACTGCACACCACGGGAAGTGAAAGCCACTGAAAGCCTTTAATTTACAGAGAAGCTTTCATACGAACAAGCTATATCAAGTCCTTATCTCATGCTAACTAACTGGAAGCAAATAGGTAGGTTCAGTGGTGTCAACTTTTAGTAGTCTTTGAAGTGCTAGGGTGCTTGCTTTGACTTTGGTATGGAACGGGACGAGAAATCCGATTCGGGTAGTCACACGGGGGCGTATTAGTAATGCCTTCTGTGTACACATGCACTGTAGCTGAAAGTGGAAACTTTTGGGACGGCTTTCCCAACCCTCGCCCACCAATTACAGTTGCTTACGCTATCGAAAACACCATAAGAGGTTGGGGTGGCCTACATCATCATCATCACCATCAAATAAGACAGTTTATACTTATGTACACAGACAATTGAGAAAGTTCACTTTCTCGTGGCACGATCTTGACACTTTCTCATATTCAGTAAGGCAAGGGATTCTATCTTATGTAGGAAAGCAATGTTATGTACATGACTGTAAAAAAATAAATAGGGCCTGGCAGTAAATTACATTCAGATCCACTGTCCATGAACTTGAGAATGCATTGTCTTTAATTATATGCTATTCAAAATATTTATCTTTGGAAAATTAAAGTACCAATCTATCGTAATGTTTTCGTAACAAATATGCATGTAATTGATTTTAAACTCGGGAGTAATGTGGCTTAAAAATCCTGTGAGTCTACCCTAAGTGAACCAAAACTGTACGAGTGAGACGTTGTGTGAATATAATCCGAGACTCAGATCCCAATTCCAAGTCAGTGAAACGCGCAACATGAAGGGGAACAGGAAATTCACTTTAGTAGACACAGGAAAGTGGCAAGAAATGCTGTAGGACTAGCTTGAAATCTCTACAGAGAACATGATTGTTTCCTTACCCTGTGGAGTGTAATGAGATGATAGTGTCTTGTGGCTTCTCCAATTAGCCGAATTGAATGAGCAGCTCAACCGCACCCCGTAATCGTGTTAATTTGCACTTCCTTAACTTGTAAGCTAAACAACAGTTTCCTCACCAGTAAATTTTCTTGCGCACATAAATACAAGGTCTTATTCACTATATTGAAGAATTCCGAGTAAGTAGAAGTACTTGAAAACAAATTAATTAGCTGCGCACATGTAATCAATTGGCCCCTTTCTGGGATAACCAGTGTAACCCTCAATTTCTGGGGATTAGTAACTAAACTACAGCTCAATAGTTGTATTCTAGAGTAATCAATGGTATCTTCGACCCGAATAACTTTTTCAGATCAAATGATTGCCAGAAACTTTTGAATGCCTCTTTTATACCATCATGTGGTACATTTGGTACGAATCTTGAGGGTTTGCTGGTTACGTCCGTGGTGCACAAGTTATTAGCACTACGAAGTGGAGAAATACAAAAAGGGTGGTAGCATGCAGTATGTCACAGTTGTTGAGTGCACTCAAATCTAGCAAGGTCGCTAACGATACTGACAGAAGGGTCATGCATTATAAGGACTTAGAATAAAGGGCTAAAACTCGTCATATGGTTGTTACATCCATTTATTGATTGTTGTTGAATCGTCAAGCTGCTAAGTAAATGAGCGAAGGAGATTTATTTGCTTCATTTTTTTCTATTGTGCACATCTTACCGTATGTATAGTAGTGGTTTCTGCAAGCCATGGCTCAAAATAAGAATTAAGGGGCTTTATTTCTAATTTACTCGCAAATTTTTCAACAGCCCAGTTATGCAATAATTTATTATTGCTGGACTCTGAACTGAACTATGAATTAAAATTTTACATAGCTTTTAATATTTCATGCAAGCTTAATGATGCACATCATTCATATAAGATGGAATCAAAGAATCTATAGGTGAAAATAAAAGACAGGCATATTTTCTGTTATTTTACAAACGAATTTCGAAAATTGGCTAGGCAAGGCTCTGCACCGAGATAAACGGTGAAAATGACATACGAATTTAAGTAAGCCCTTATGGCACTTGCCAGAATGTTTGTATGGGTGGTGAATTTTGACCAAATGGTCCTGCTGGGGACTCATCTAAATGTAATGAAAAACTCACTCACTTTACTTTTTGTACCGAACAAGTGTTTAGAACTGCACTGAACAGCAGGTCTTTAGGGATCATCATCATAATCATGATCGTATGAGTGAAGCATTTTTTTCTTTCAGATTTAACCAAAGAGCCATATGGCACCCAATTGCTAACTAACTAACTAGACAATTCATAAAGGCAGTGCATATACCACATAAATATTCCATGCATGCAGTGCATTTATAAGTTACTTACTACTCCTGCTTCATCTGTATAAATACCCCGTCTTTGCGAACATAGCCCTTATTTGACGACCAAGTCCCCCTTTTATATACCTTTTTCCTCCATTATGTCCAATCTCAGCTTTTTCAATTCATCCCTTGTTAGCAGCCCCTGCAGTGAAACTCACTTGTTCCCAAATGCTAACATATTTTTAAGCGGCTGCACTAACATAAACAATGCTTCATTGATTCAAGCTCAGGTTTATTTGTATTCTTGCGGAGCTAGTTAATCAGGCTCCCTCGCAGTAGTGCATCCTTCATAGAAGAACAAACTGTACCATATGACATTTTTCAAAACGCTGTGTATTAATAACGTATGACACACCCTATCTATTCAGTTAGACACAAAATTTTTCCAATCCATGGATGGTATGACCACAGGGTCTCTTTTGTAGTGCTACAAAGGTAATTATGATGGACAACACAAAACAGTACGAAATCGTATTCGCTTTTTCATCATTTGTATGATCAAGAAACGTAGCTTGAGCAAGTGCAGATTTTTTTTTGGATTCAATACTAATAGTCAAGGGCTGGATAAAGTGTATTTTCTATTCCTATGAAACGTTTACATGCAACATGGTTGGATGAGTTCTAAATGAGTCGCATGTGCATTAATACAAGATTCGTTGCGGAACTTTATGCCCATGACTTCGGTTTGACTTTGACATTGTGAGAAACATGATGGAATAGAATTGACATGTAGTAGGAATTGCATCCTGATTAGGAATAAGGCTGCAGATACACCCAGTTTCCATGAAAATGGTTTAGGGGAGTACATTGAGAATGAATGCGTGCATACTCACACCAACATTAGGCAATTAGTCACACGGAAGTTTCACCTTGTTAACTTGTTATAAAGCGTAGTTAGCACAACTTTTAGATGGGTACAAACAAGTAGGGATAACTTTTGACACCTTGCAAAGCATAGGAAAAAAGTTGGGGTCTCCGGAAATGAGCATTGTGTGAAAGGGATATGACACGTGACTTGTCAGGGATGACAAAAGTTGAAAACTGTTGAACACAATAAAGTCAATGGTGTGAATAGAATTACTGCATCTCAGATAGACTCCATGCAAATTGGGTTTCAGGTCCATTTCACTTGTTAGTAGTTTGGATTGTCAAGTGTAAAAGCAAATAGGAGATAAGAAAAACGTGTTGTGAAAACTTTCTCTATCACATTAAAAATTAAAGGTACTATATAGAATAGTCCTAAGAGAAGGTACAGCAGATCTAGCAAAAGTTCAGAAATACAATTTTACACCCTGAACAAACATTATAATTTTCTACATTGAATTGCTTGTTTTTCCGTATCTGGGGTTTCCCGATCCGGACGGAAAAAACACAGGTTTAAAATTACCTACAAAAAGAAAAATTGGTCGTAACACTTACACTACCTTTTTGGACGGAATTATGATGCTATCGGTGACAAAAACTTCGAATTTTTTAAATTTATTGGTACAGCATACACCCGTGCTTCCTGCTTAAAAAAATTTAAAAAGCCCTGCAAAAATCACTGAAAATATTCGTTTCTTATTCACATACCAGTGAAAGTGCCCGTTCTACGAACGGATGGAATCTAGACTAACTAAGACAAATATTTTGGCGTGTTAATATATAACATGCGAATTTGAGTGTACAGCATTCATGAAAGAAAATAACATATAAATGATTCGAAAAAAATAATATTTTTCTTACTTCGTTTCTATTCTCAAAATAAATGTTTATTGCAACTTAACGATGGCAAGTCAAATCAAAGGTGGACAATAGAAAATAAGGGACAAAAATTTAAATTAGAAATAACAGGTGACACAGCTATTCGGTCAACATCGATTCGTATTTGGTCTATTCGGTCAATTCAACTCGGTCAATTCCAACTGGTTCGGGTTAAAAAATGGGTCGATTGTAAACTCGGTCAATATTTTTTAT
>Ga0210040_10002072_pt1 | contig 28929 bp, 22 predicted proteins | sample CryGeyCG12114_NA_FD_185462 | JGI IMG/M metagenome (GOLD analysis project Ga0210040, IMG submission 185462) | Groundwater microbial communities from aquifer - Crystal Geyser CG19_WC_8/21/14_NA (SPAdes) (version 2) | ecosystem: Environmental > Aquatic > Deep subsurface > Groundwater | place: USA...
GTCCTGCGACAACATCCCCGGCAACGGCGAGGTGGCCCGCCGGAGCTTCGCAGCCTTCGCCGCGCTGCGGGACCCGGAGCTGGGTGAGTGGGTGGAGCGCGAGGTGCCGTTCCCGAACTCGATGGTCGACCGGATCACTCCGGCCACCACGGACGTGCACCGGGCCGAGCTGGCCCGGCGGTTCGGCGTCGAGGACGGGTGGCCGGTGGTCTGCGAGCCCTGGACGCAGTGGGTGCTGGAGGACCGCTTCGGCTCCGGTCGCCCGCCCCTGGAGGACGTCGGCGTCCAGGTGGTCGAGGACGTGGAGCCCTACGAGCTGATGAAGCTGCGGCTGCTCAACGGCAGCCACCAGGCGATGGGCTACCTGGGCACGCTGGCCGGCTACACGTTCATGCACGACGTCTGCCAGGACCCGCTGTTCCGCCGGTTCCTGCACCGGTACATGGACGGCGAGGCCACGCCCACGCTGGCGCCGGTGCCCGGGATCGACCTGGACTCCTACAAGGCCGACCTGATCGGCCGGTTCGCCAACCCCAACATGCGCGACACGCTCGCCCGCCTCTGCGCCGAGAGCTCCGACCGCATCCCCAAGTTCCTGCTGCCCGTGCTGCGCGCCAACCTCGCCTCGGGGGGCGACATCCGCTGCACGGTCGCGGTCCTCGCCGGTTGGGCGCGCTACGCCGAGGGGATCGGCGAGGACGGCCGGTCCATCGAGGTCGTGGACCCGCTGCGCGAGCGCCTCGTGGCCGCCGCGGCCAGGCAGGCCGCGGACCCGCTGGCCTTCGTCTCCGACCGCGAGCTGTTCGGCGACCTCGTCGACGACCAGCGCTTCGCCGAGACCTACGTGACGACGCTGGAGCTGGTGCGCAGCCGCGGCACCCGTGCTGCGCTGGAGGAGGTGCTGCGCGCGCCGTGACGCGGCGCGGTGGGGCCACCGGCGGCGTGACATCACCCGACGTGCTGACACCCCGGGGGGCGTCGGCTCAAGCTCGGGCGTCCGCGTGCCGAGCACTTGTAGGCCGCACCTGGCGGACGGTTCCGCCCGACACCTGCAGGAGCACAGCATGGCCGGCTCGACGACACTGCCCACCGGGACCCCGGATGGCGCCCCCGCCGTCCTCTTCGTCGACGACGAGGTGGCCATCCTCGACGGGCTGCGCCGCCAGCTCCGCCGGAAGTTCGCGGTGCACACCGCCGCCAGCGGGGCAGAGGGGCTTCAGCTGCTCGCCAGCCAGCCGGTCAGCGTCGTCGTGTCCGACATGCGCATGCCCGAGATGAACGGCGCGGAGTTCCTGTCCCGGGTCCGCTCCGTCCAGCCCAACGCCGTGCGGATCCTGTTGACCGGCCAGTCGGACATGGACGCCGCCATAACCGCGGTCAACGAGGGGCAGATCTACCGGTTCCTCACCAAGCCCTGCTCCTCCGACGTGCTGGTCGACGAGCTGACCGGCGCGGTGGAGCTCAACCGGCTGATGACCGCCGAGAAGGAGCTGCTCCGGACGACCCTGCTGGGCACCGTCGAGGCGCTCACCACGACGCTGTCGCTGGCCCAGCCCAAGGCCTTCGCGCGGGCCGAGCGGGTGAACCGCACGGCGGCCGAGCTGGCCGGGGCGCTCGAGGTCGAGGAGCCGTGGAGGGTGGAGGTCGCGGCGATGCTCGCCCACGTCGGCGCGGTGACCCTGCCGCCCAACGTGCTGGACAAGCTGGACGCCGGGCGTCCGCTGACCGAGGACGAGGCGGAGATGGAGGCCCGCGTTCCGGAGATCAGCCGCGACCTGGTCCGGGCCATCCCGCGGCTGGAGGAACTGGCCCAGGCCATTGGCTGGCACCGGGCTCGCTTCGACGGGTCCGGCTCGGGCATCGGCGTGCCGTCGGGGGAGGAGCTGCCCCTCGTCGCCCGGATCCTGCGCGTGGCGGTCGACTTCGACTCCGGCATGGCGCAGCGCCCCTCGGTGCAGCAGACGATCAGCGCGCTCACCGCGGACGCCGGTGCCTACGATCCGCGGGTGCTCGACGCCCTGGTGCGCTGCCACCACGTCGAGGAGCTCGACGCGCCCCGCGAGGTCGGCGTGGCCGAGCTGAGGCCCGGCATGGTGGTCTTCGACGACGTGTTCACCACCGAGGGCGCGTTGCTGGTCGGTCGCGGCACCGTGGTGACCGAGCCCCTGGTCCAGCGCCTGGAGAACTTCATCGCGCAGGGCCGTTGTCGGTCCACCTTCACCGTCACCGGCTGATCAGGTGACGACGATCGTGCGCAGGTCGCCCGGTGCATCCGGCCGGGTGATGCTGGCCCCCGCGGTGGGCGTCGTCTCCATCGCCGTGTACCTCGCCGCTCCCGTGGGTGGTGCGCTGCAGAACTGCGCTTGGTTCGGACCGCTGGCGTTGGCCACGCTGACGCTGGCAGCACGCCTGCGCCGTCCCGCCGGGCGGGGTCCGGTGGCGCTGCTGCTCGCCGGCGTGCTGGCCTACCTGGGCGCCTCCCTCGCGTGGGACCTGTGGCCGGTTGCCGTCGGGGTCGACGCGCCCTTCCCCTCGCCGCTGGACGGGGTCTACCTGGCCGCGTACCTCTGCTTCGTGGCGTTCGTGCTCACGATGTGGCGCCGGTTGCGAGGGCCCCGACAGATCGTCGACCGCGTCGAGCTGACCGATGCGCTGATCCTCACGCTCGGGCTCGTGACGGTCGTCTGGGTGGTGGCCATGCGGCCGCACCTGCGTGGTGGCGGGGAGTCGATGGCCATCGCGGTCGCCCTGGCCTATCCGGTGATGACGACCCTCCTGTTCGCCGTGACCGTCCGGCTGATGCTGACCGGTCTGTCCATCCGGTCACTGCCCGGAGGCCTGCTGCTGACGTGGCTGGCCTGCGAGGTGTGCGGGAGCGTGCTCTACGCGGCATCCGCCGCGCACGGCACGTTCGGCTACGGCGACGCCGCGCTGGTCGTCTGGATGGCCGGTCACGTCGCGCTGGGCGCACTGGCCGCCGACCGCGGCCTCGATGCGCTGGTGCTCCCGTCGCGAGTGGCGCCGGACCGGCCGGTGGGCCTGGAAGCCCGCCGGCACGTGCCTCTGGTGGCGCTGCTGAGCGCCTGTGCGGTGCCGCTGGTCCTGGGACTCGCCGTCGAGGAGGGGATCTACCTGGTGGCTGCCGCGGCGGTGATGACGGCGGCCGTCACCTACCGGACGGCGCTGCTCTCCGGGGACTTGCGCGCGCTCGCCGTGGGCCTGGACGAGGCGGTGGCACGGCTGAGCGCCCAGCGCGACCAGCTGCTCCGGTACCAGGCGATCGTCGACTTCAGCGACGACGCGATCGTCGCGTTGTCGCTCGATCACGTCATCACCGCGTGGAACCCCGGTGCTGAGCGCCTGTACGGCTACAGCGCTGCCGAGGCGGTGGGCCGGACGGTGACGATGCTCAGCCTGTCCGGCAGCGCCGGAACGGTCACCCCGGAGAAGGACCGGCACCTGGCCGAGCACGGGCACCTGACCTTCGAGACCGTGGACCGGCGCAAGGACGGCTCCACGGTGTCGGTGTCGGTGACGGTGTCGGCGATCCGGGACACCGCTGGGCAGCCGACGTCGTATGTGGCCATCGGGCGGGACATCACCGTGCAGAAGGCGCGCGAGGCGGAGACGCAGCAGGCATCGAAGCTGGAGTCCCTCGGCCGGCTGTCGGCCGGGCTGGCGCACGAGATCAACACGCCGATCCAGTTCGTCGGGGACAACGCCCACTTCATGGCGCAGGCGTACGACCAGCTCGCGCAGCTGATCGCCCTCTACCGCTTCCTGCTCGAACGGGCGGAGGACATTCCCTTCGAGGCGCGGTTGCAACGCATGCGTGACGCCGAGGCGGCGGCCGAGTTCGACTACCTGCGGGAGGAGATCCCCAGCGCGGTCCGCCAGACGCTGGAGGGGGTGGACCGGGTGGCCACCATCGTGCGGGCGATGAAGACGTTCAGCCATCCCGGTGGCGCGGAGCACGTCCTGGCGGACCTCAACGAGGCGCTGACGGCCACGGCGACCGTCACCCGCCACCAACTGCACGGGGTGGCGAGCCTGGCGCTGGACCTGGCACCTGACCTGCCTTTGGTGCGGTGCAGCGTCGCCGAACTCAACCAGGTGTTCCTCAACCTGATCGTCAACGCGGCCGACGCCATCGAGGAGACCGGCCGCCAGGGCACGATCACCGTCAGCACGGCCCCCGACGGCGACGACCACGTCGTCGTCCGGATCAGCGACACCGGGCCGGGTATCCCGGCCCACGTCATGGAGCGGATGTTCGACCCCTTCTTCACCACGAAGGAGGTCGGGCGCGGCACCGGGCAGGGGCTGGCCCTGGCCCACAGCGTGGTGCGCGAGGGCCACGACGGGGAGTTGCTGGTGGACACCGTCCCCGGCGCGGGGAGCAGCTTCACCGTGCGCCTGCCCGTCGCCGGGCGGATGGAGAGCCGTCCGGTCGCCGTACCGGCCTGACCCGGCGAGCCCCGGCGCCGCGTCGTGCTCAGCCCAGGCGAACGGTGAGCCGCACCGCCACGCCGTCCCCGCCGGCCCCGCTGGTGATGTCCACGTGGTCGCACAGCTGACGTGCCAGCCACAGGCCCATGCCGCCCCGGGACAGGTCGTCGCCGTGGGCGGGGCCGTATCCGGCGAAGGGGTCGTCCCAGCCGGGTCCACCGTCTCCGATGGTGCACACGATGCGGTCCGGAGCGGTCCACAGCCGCAGGCTCACCGGCGGTGCGCCGTGGCGTACTGCGTTGGACACCATCTCGTCCACCGCCAGCAGGACGTCCTCGACCAGGTCACCGCCGGCGCCTGCACCGGCCAGTTCCCCGGCCACCGCATGCCGCAGGCCCACGAAGTCCGAGACGTCCGGGGCGGCCAGCCGCGGTGGCGTGGCCTCCAGCGGCTCGTCGGGGACGGGGAGGCTGCGCACGTAGGTGGCGGGCTCGACGAAGCGCGCGTTCGCGGCGTGCACCCCGTCCGGCCGCACCAGCACGGGGTGCGTGGCCAGGGCGGAGTCCAGCAGCGGGCGGGGGAGCCGCCGGGTGTCGAACAGGCACAGCCCCCACAGTGGCCAGTCGGCCAGGGCCTCGTTGACGACCGACTCGAAGCGCTGCCACTCCAGCCAGTCCCGCTCGGTGGCACCGAAGTCCACCTCGCCGACCAGGCGCAGCCAGGCGCCCTCGGGGGCGTGTTCCGCGGCCAGCCGGCGCAGCCCGGTGATGGCCGCCGGGGTGCGGGCACGCGAGGCGTCCGGGCGCTCGAGCACGTGCAGCAGGGGGTGCTCGCCGACCGCTGCGCGCAGCACCTCGGCCGTGGAGGGGGCCACCGCGAGGACCACGGGCTCGCCCGCCGACAGGCCGTCGCGCACGAAGGGCGCCGCGACCCGCACCAGGTGGTGGTCGTCGTCGTAGAGGAACGCGTCGTGCCGGTACCTGCGTTCCCGGGACGGCACACGGCCGGCCGGGCTCAGCACGCTCACTGGTGGAACCCCCGTCGATGAGGGTCACGGGCGCCCTGCTGCACCCGTGTCCCGGCGGATGCCTACCCGTCCGGCCGACCCTCATGCACAGGCGGCCGGATCGCTCACCGCCCGGCGTTGGCCGTGGCCTCCTCGCGACGCAGCCGGGAGTGCCGGTAGCCGTACAGGGCGTACACCACCAGGCCGAGCAGCAGCCAGACCAGGAACCGCAGCCAGGTCTCCAGGCTCAGGTTGGCCATGAGGTAGAGGCAGGCCAGCGCCGACAGGATCGGGACCACCGGCGAGAACGGCACGCGGAACGGCCGGTGCACGTCCGGCTGCGTGCGCCGCAGCACCGGCACGGCGGCCGACACCAGCAAGAACGCGAAGAGCGTGCCGATGCTGACCAGGTTCGCCAGCTCGGCCAGCGGGACGAACGCGGCCATCACGAGCACGAGCGCGGCGAACAGCAGGGTCATGCGCACGGGGGTGCCGGTGCGCGGGCTCACCCGCGCCACCGCCTGCGGCAGCAGGCCGTCGCGGCCCATCGCGAAACCGATGCGGGTCATGGTGATCAGGTCGACCAGGATCACCGAGGTGAGCCCCGCGACGGCGGCGATCGACACCAGCGACGACGCCCAGCCGAGGCCCACCTGGTCGAAGGCGTCGGCGATCGGCGCGCCCGGGTCGATGTCGCTGTAGTCGACCATGCCGACCAGTACGAACGAGACGCCGATGTAGAGCGCCGTCGCCAGGCCCAGGGTGCCCAGCAGGCCGAGGGGCACGTCGCGGCCGGGCCGCTTCGTCTCCTCGGACAGGTTCGCCACCGCCTCGAAGCCGGTGTAGGAGAAGAACACCACGGCGGCCGCGGTGAGCACCCCGCCGATCCCGAAGACGGCGGGTTCCACACCGGCCACCGCCGAGATCAGCGGCTGGTCCAGCCCGCCGCCCGAGTCGCTGGCCCGCCCCGGCGGGATGAAGGGCGTCAGGTTGGCCCCGCGCACGAACCAGGCGCCGGCCACCACGACGAAGACGCAGACGGCGACCTTCACGACGACCAGCGCGCTGGTGATGCGGGCCGATTCCCGGATGCCGAGGGCGGCCACCACGGTGAGGACGACGACGATCAGGATCGCGCCGGCGTTGACCGGGGCCTCCTCGCCGAACAGCGACGGCGGGAGGTCGAGCAGGTTGCCCACGTAGCCCGACCAGCCACGCGCCACCACCGCGGCGCCCAGGGCGAACTCCAGGAACAGGTCCCAGCCGATGATCCAGGCGATGAGCTCGCCCACGGTGGCGTACGCGTAGGAGTACGCGCTGCCCGCCGTCGGCACGCTGGAGGCCAGTTCGGCGTAGCAGAGCGCGGCCAGCAGGGCCACGACCCCGGCGACGGCGAAGCTGAGCACCACCGCCGGACCGGCCGTGTCGCGGGCCTCCACGCCGGTCAGCGTGAAGATCCCGGTGCCGATGACGACCCCGATGCCGAAGCCGACCAGGTGCCGGGCGGTGAGCGAGCGGCGCAGCCGGCCGACGGATCCGCCCTCGGCCTGGCCCTCACCGGCGGCGTCCGAGGCGATCCGGTCGACCGGTTTGGTCCGGAAGAGGTCCACGGCGGCACGCTAGGTCCCCCCGCGCCGCCCCGCGCGGCGGAGCGGCCGTTTCACCGGCGGCGGCCCGGGCAGGTGACCTGCGCGAACGACGGAGGGAGCCACCATGGCCATCGCCACGATCAACCCGACCACCGGGGAGACGCTGAAGACGTTCGATCCGCTTTCGGACGCCGCGCTCGAGGAGAAGCTGGCGCGCGCCGCCGCAGCGGCCGCGAGCTACCGGCGCACGACGCCCGACCAGCGGGCCGGCTGGCTGAGGTCGGCCGCCGACGTGCTCGACGCCGGCACCGACGCGGTCGCCGAGCTGATGACCACCGAGATGGGCAAGACGCTCGCCTCGGCCAGGGCCGAGGTGGGCAAGTGCGCCGCGGCGCTGCGCTGGTACGCCGAGCACGGGCCGGCCCTGCTCGAGCCACAGCGCTACGACGCCGAGGCGGTCGGGGCGACCGAGGCCTACGTCGTGCACCAGCCCCTCGGTGTGGTGCTGGCCGTCATGCCGTGGAACTTCCCGCTCTGGCAGGCGATGCGCTTCGCCGCGCCGGCGCTCATGGCCGGCAACGTCGGCCTGCTCAAGCACGCCAGCAACGTGCCGCAGACCGCGCTGTACATGGAGGAGCTGTTCGTCGAGGCAGGGTTCCCCGACCACGTCTTCCAGACGCTGCTCATCGGGTCCTCGACCATCGAACGGGTGCTCCGCGACGACCGCGTGGCCGCGGCGACGCTCACCGGCAGCGCCCCGGCCGGACAGTCGGTGGCCTCCATCGCCGGCGACGCCCTGAAGCCGACGGTGCTCGAGCTCGGCGGCAGCGACCCGTTCATCGTCATGCCCTCGGCGCACCTGGACCGGGCGGCGGAGGTCGCGGTCACCTCCCGGAACCAGAACAACGGGCAGAGCTGCATCGCCGCCAAGCGGTTCTTCGTGCACCGCGACGTCGCCGAGGAGTTCACCCGGCTGTTCGCGCAGAAGATCGCCGACCTCGCGGTGGGTGACCCGATGGAGGAGGGCACGCAGGTCGGCCCGCTGGCCACCGAGTCCGGGCTCGAGGACGTGGACAAGTACGTGCAGGACGCCGTCGGCAAGGGCGCGACGGTGCTCGCCGGCGGCAAGCGGGTGGACCGGCCCGGCTGGTTCTACGAGCCCACGCTGCTCGCCGGGATCACCCCGGAGATGGACCTCTACGCCGAGGAGGTGTTCGGCCCGGTCGCCGCGCTGTTCACCGTGGACTCGCTGGACGAGGCGATCGAGATCGCCAACAGCCACCCCTACGGGCTGGGTAGCAACCTGTGGAGCGAGGACGACGACGAGCGCGCGCAGTTCGTCCGGGACATCGAGTCCGGGATGGCCTTCATCAACGGCATGACCACCAGCTACCCGGAGCTGCCCTTCGGCGGGACCAAGCAGAGCGGCTACGGCCGCGAGCTGACCGAGGCGGGCATGCGGGAGTTCATGAACGCCAAGACGGTGTGGGTGGGCCCGCCGAGCAGCGAGCAGGGCGAGGGGCACACGGCGGGCGCCGCCGCCGAGTGACCGGGGCGGGAGGCGCTCGGCCTCCCGCCCCGACGGGCGCAGCGCCGCGGGCGTGTACCCGCGTCGTCGACGGGTAGGTCGCGTGCAACCGGTCGTCGAGCGCAGGCAGGCCGGACCCTCGACCTCTCTCGGAGGAGCATCCGTGGCCCTGGACTACCCGACCCTGCCCGGCGACATCGACCACCTGATCGCCGACGACCACGCGATCGTGGAGCGCCAGTTCCAGCACCTGGAGGCCGGGCGCGGCAACCGGCGCGTGCTCGTCGACCAGATCTCGCTGGAGCTGGCGCTGCACGCCTTCGCCGAGGAGACGGTGCTCTACCCGATCTGGACCGAGATCGGGATGCAGGACGAGCACGACGACGCCGAGCACGAGCACCAGCAGATCAAGGAGCTGCTCGTCACGTTGGGTCGCACCGAGCCCGGCCAGCCGGAGTTCGAGGCGGCCGTGTCCGAGCTGATCGGCCTCGTCCGCCACCACGTGGACGACGAGGAGAACGAGGAGCTCCCGGAGTTCCGGCGGAAGGCCGGCCCGGAGCGGATGGCGCAGCTGGGCAAGGAGTTCCTCGCCGCCAAGCGGCAGGCCCCGACCCGGCCGCACCCGAACGCCCCCGACGAGGGCCTGGCCGAGCGGATCGCCGGGATGCTGGCCAAGCCGCTGGACCACGTCCGTGACCTGCTCTCGGGCAAGCAGAAGGAGGCGGCCACCGACGCCTCCGGGCTGCTGACGCCGCAGGCGCAGGCCATCGTGGACGCCAACTCCTCGCTGGGCCCGCTGCCGTTCGAGATCCTCACCCCCGACCAGGCCCGGAAGCAGCCGGGGCCGAAGGAAGCGGTCGAGAAGGTGATGGCCGAGCGCGGCCTCGAGGGCCCCGAGCCGGTCGGCTCGGTCGAGGACCTGGAGATCCCGGACGGCGCCGGGGGCACGCAGCGCTTCCGGGTCTACAAGCCGGCCGGTGCCGGCACCGCGCCCCTGCCGGTGATCGTCTGGATCCACGGTGGCGGGTGGGTGCTGTTCGACATCGACGACCACTACGACGCGTCGTGCCGGGGGCTGGCGAACAAGACCGGCGCGATCGTCGTGACGCCGGACTACCGGCGGGCGCCCGAGGCGGTCTTCCCCGCGTCGCACGACGACGTCCTCACCGCCTACCACTACGTGCTGCAGAACGCGGCGTCCTTCGGCGGCGACGCCTCCCGGGTGGCCATCGGCGGTGAGTCCGTCGGCGGCACCATGGCCGCGGCGACCTGCCTGCAGCTGGCCGCCAACGGCCAGAAGGTGCCCGTGGCGCAGGTGTGCGTCTACCCGCTCACCACCGGCGAGCAGTTCGGCGAGTCCATGGTCGACGCCGCCGACGGCCGCCCGCTCAACCGCGCGCTGCTGAGCTGGATGGCCCTGCACGCGTTCGAGGGAAAGCCGGACGCCGCCCAGGACCCGCGCATCGACCTGCTGGGCTGGACGACCGCGCAGCTGGCGCAGATGCCGCCGACGCTGGTGATCACCGACGAGCGCGACGTGCTCCGCAGCCAGGGCCAGCAGTTCGCCCAGAACCTGGAGGCCGCCGGCGTCGCGACCACCCACCGCTACTACGCCGGCGTCATGCACGAGTTCTTCGGCGCGGCCGCGGTGCTCGACGAGGCGGAGCAGGCCCAGCAGGAGGCGGCCGCCCACTTCACCCGGGCCTTCGCCACCACGTCGTTGGGCGGCGGGTCGCTGTGACCGCGGCCCTCCGTCTGGCCGTCGACGAGACGATCGGCAGGTTGGAGGTCGTCCACCAGTTCACCGGTGCGATGCCCACCGGCGTGACGGTGTCGCACGGGGGGCGGGTCTTCGTCTGCTACCCGAAGTGGGGCGACGACGTCGGCTTCACGGTGGGAGAGCTCCGCGACGGCCAGGAGGTCGCCTACCCCTCGCAGGAGCTCAACGACAACCGCTCGGACGCCGACGCCGACCGGCTGGTGTCGGTGCAGAGCGTCGTCGTCGACCCCGCGGACCGGCTGTGGATCCTGGACACCGGCAGCCCGATGTTCCGGCCCACCGAGCACGGCGGGCCCAAGCTGGTCTGCGTCGACCTGGCCACCGACGAGGTGGTGCGGACGATCCTGTTCCCGGCCGACGTGGCGCTGCCGACGACGTACCTCAACGACGTCCGCTTCGACCTGCGCCGGGGGGACGAGGGGACGGCGTTCATCACCGACTCCGCCGACCAGGGTCCCAACGGGATCATCGTCGTCGACCTCGCCTCGGGGGAGTCGTGGCGCCGGCTGCACGAGCACCCGAGCACCAAGGCGGCCACGCCGCCCGACCTCCGGATGGTGGTGGAAGGCGTCCAGTTCCTCGAGCGGTCGCCCGACGGCGAGACCTCGCCGGTGACCATGGGCGCCGACGGCATCGCCATCGCCGCCGACGGCAGCCGGCTGTACTACTGCCCGCTCGCCGGCCGCCGCTGGTACTCGGTGTCGGTGGACGCGCTGGTCGACCGCGGTCAGGACGACGACGCCGTGGCCGCCACCGTCCGGGACGAGGGCGACAAGGGCTGCGTGAGCGACGGGCTGGAGACCGACGACCAGGGCCGGCTCTACGTCACCGACGGGGAGCACGACGCCATCCACCGGCGGCTGCCCGACGGCTCGTGGGAGACCGTCGTCCACGACCCGCGGCTGCTGTGGCCCGACACCATGTCCGTCGCGGCCGACGGCTTCCTCTACGTCACGGCCAACCAGCTGTACCGCCAGGACAAGTACCGCGGGGGAGAGGACCAGCGGCGCAAGCCCTACGTGCTGTTCCGCACCCGCATCGACGCCGGCCCGGTCCGCCTGCGCTGAGCCGACGGGGCGCCCCGTCACCCGCTCGTCATGTTGACGCCGACGTCGCGGGGTAGGGCGTCCTGCGGACGGCACCAGCCATGGAGGAGGGACGATGCCCAGGATCGACCGGATCGCCGAACCGTGGGGAACGCGCACGCCGTACGGCCCGGGGGAGACCTGGCCGACCCGTGTCGACGCCTACCTCGCCGACGGGCTGACCCAGGACGACGTCGACCGCTGGGTGCAGTCGGCGACGATCCTGCACTCCAACGGTGACGGGCTCGACATCGCCGTGAAGGACGAGCGGATCGTCGGCGTGCGCGGACGCGCCGTGGACCGGGTCAACCACGGCCGGCTCGGTCCCAAGGACCTGTTCGGATGGCAGGCCAACAACTCACCGGACCGGCTCACCCGCCCGCTGATCCGGCGGGACGGCGAGCTGGTGGAGACCGACTGGGACACCGCCATGGCGGCGGTCACCGGGCGGGCGCAGGAGCTCCTCGACGAGCAGGGCCCCAGCGCGATCAGCTTCTACACGACCGGCCAGCTGTTCCTGGAGGAGTACTACACCCTCGGCCTGATCGCCCACGGCGGCATCGGCACCAACCACGTCGACGGCAACACCCGGCTGTGCACCGCCACCGCCGCGGCCGCCCTCAAGGAGTCCTTCGCCAGCGACGGGCAGCCCGGCTCCTACACCGACATCGACCACGCGGACGTCATCGTGCTGTACGGCCACAACATGGCCGAGACCCAGACGGTGCTCTGGACCCGCATCCTCGACCGGCTGGCCGGCCCCACCCCGCCGCAGGTGATCTGCGTCGACCCGCGCGAGACCCCGGTCGCCCGGCACGCCACGCTGCACCTGGCGCCACGGCCGGGCACCAACGTCATGCTCATGAACGCGCTGCTGCACGAGATCATCGCCAACGGCTGGGTCGACTCCGGGTACGTCGAGGCGCACGCCGTCGGCTACGCGGGGCTGGCGAAGCGGGTCCGGGACTACCCGCCGGAGCTCGCGGCCCAGGTCTGCGACGTCCCGGCCGAGCAGATCCGCGAGGCCGCCCGGATCATCGGGCAGGCCGAGCGGCTGCTGTCGTCGGTGCTCCAGGGCTTCTACCAGGCCAACCAGGCCACCGCCGCCGCCGTGCAGGTGAACAACGTGCACATCGTGCGGGGCATGCTCGGCAAGCCGGGCTGCGGCATCCTGCAGATGAACGGCCAGCCCACCGCGCAGAACACCCGCGAGTGCGGTGCCGACGGCGACCTCCCCGCCTTCCGGAACTGGGCCAACGACGAGCACGTCCAGGACCTCGCGCGGGTCTGGAACGTCGACCCGATGGACATCCCGCACTACTCGCCCCCGACGCACGCCATGCAGATGTTCCGGTACGCGGAGGAGGGCTCGATCCGGTTCATGTGGGTGCAGGCGACCAATCCGGCGGTCTCGCTGCCGGAGCTCGGCCGGATCCGCGAGGTCCTCACCCAGGACCGGCTGTTCCTCGTGGTGCAGGACATCTTCCTGTCCGAGACCGCGCAGCTGGCCGACGTCGTGCTGCCCGCCGCGACGTGGGGCGAGAAGACCGGCACCTTCACCAACGTCGACCGCACGGTGCACCTGTCGGAGAAGGCGGTCGAGCCACCGGGCGAGGCCAGGCCGGACCTCGACATCTTCCTCGACTTCGCGCACCGGATGGGCCTGCAGGACAAGGACGGCGCCCCGCTGGTGAAGTGGTCGACGCCGGAGGGCGCTTTCGAGGGCTGGAAGGAGTGCACCCGCGGCCGTCCGTGCGACTACACCGGCCTCAGCTACGACAAGCTCCGCGGCGGCAGCGGCATCCAGTGGCCGTGCAACGAGGAGAACCCGGACGGCACCGAGCGCATCTACGTGGACGGGAGGTTCTGGTCCGACCCGTCCTACTGCGAGAGCTACGGCCGGGATCTGGTCACCGGCGCCCCGCTCTCCCCGGTGGAGGACAAGGCGATGAACCCGTCGGGCAAGGCGGTCCTCAAGGCGGCCGAGTACCACCCGCCGCACGAGCTGCCCAGCCAGGAGTTCCCGTTCCAGCTGATCACCGGGCGGACGCTGTACCACTTCCACACCCGGACCAAGACCGCCCGCGCGCCGCAGCTGCAGAAGGCGGCCCCGGAGGTGTGGGTGGAGATGGCGGCGAGCGACGCCGCCGACCGGGGCTTCTCCGAGGGCGACCTGCTGGAGGTCGGCACGCCTCGCGGCCGGGTCGAGGGGAAGCTGCGGATCAGCGGCATCCGTCCCGGGGTGGTCTTCCTCCCGTTCCACTACGGCTACTGGGACGAACCCGAGGGGCACGAGCCGTCGGGCACGCGCGGCCGGGCGGCCAACGAGCTGACGATCACCGACTGGGACCCCGCTTCCAAGCAGCCGATCTTCAAGACGGCGGCGGCCGCGGTGCGCCGCCTGGAGGAGGGCAGCGGGCCGTCCCTCGCGCCGACGACGACGGCTTCCCGACCGGTCGTGGACGGCGTTCCTCCCACCTTCGGCGGCCAGGCCGCCCTGTCCACCGAGGAGCCGGCGAACATGCCCGGAGGTGCGCGGTGAAGCTGGACCTGGCCATCGAGGAGCTGCACCGCTCCGAGAACCACCTGGCCGGCGCCCTGCTGGCGATGTCCGACCGGCACAAGGTCGACCACGAGGTCTTCCACGTGGCCAGGGACATCGCCCGCTGGTCGCAGGACCACGTGCAGGCGCTCGCCCGGATCGGCGGGGACTTCGGCCTGGAGCTGGACCCGGAACCGAAGGGCGACCCCACCGTGCTCGAGAAGGCCCGGCAGCGGGCCTCGGACCTCATGGGTCGCAGCAGTGCGCCCGGGATGCTCCTGCTGGCCGACCTGCGGCACATCTACCGCGAGGCGTCCGGCACGTCGCTGGACTGGGAACTGCTCGCCCAGGGCGCCCAGGGGGCGCGGAAGAAGGAGCTGCTCGCACTCGCCGAGCGGTGCCACCCGGAGACCCTCCGCCAGGTCCGGTGGGCCAACGGCAAGCTCAAGGAGTCGGCGACCCAGGTGCTGGTGAGTTGAGCGGCGCACCGGACCGGGACGGCTCGGGCACGCAGGTGGTGCTCCGCCCGCTGGCCACGCCGCTGCCCCTGGGCTTCCTCGGGCTCGTGCTGGCGACCGTGACGTTCTCCGCGCTGCAGCTGGGCTGGATCCCGCCGGCCGAGGGGCGCGTCGCCGCGCTGACCGCCCTGCTCGCGACGGTCCCGCTGCAGCTGCTCGCCGCGGTGATGGGCTTCCTGGCCCGGGACCCCGTGGCGGCCACCGGGATGGGGCTCCTCTCGGGCACGTGGGCGGTCGTCGGCTACACGACGTTCACCTCCGCGCCGGGAGCGGCCAGCGACGGCCTGGGTGTCCTGCTGGTGACCGCCGGGATCGTCATGCTGGTGCCGGCCGCCGCTGCGATCACGAGCAAGCTGGTGCCGGCCGCCGTCATGGCCCTGACGGGGGCGCGCTTCGCCGTCACCGGGGTGTACGAGCTGACGGGCTCGGCGGCGTGGAAGAGCACCGCCGGGTGGGTGGGCCTGGTGCTGGCGGCCGGAGCGCTCTACGCCGCCCTGGCGCTCGAGCTGGAGGGCAGCACGGGACGCACGGTGCTGCCGGTCGGCCGGCGGGGTGCAGGACGCGCCGCCGTCCGCGGGGAAGGGCCGCTGGAGGCGGCGGACCTGGCCGGGGAGGCAGGTGTCCGGCCGCAGCTCTGACCCTGCCCCCGCCGGGCCGGTGGCCTGAGCCCCGGGCGCGTGGACACTGGAGCGCGTGTTCGACGTCGACTGGATGGGTCTGCTCGTCCGCGAGGTCCTGCGGGAGCGCACCCCCGCGCTGATCGCCGAGGCCTGCGCCTGGGCCGTGGGGTTGTCCGACCGGCCGCACCTGCGCCGGCGCAGCGGGCTACCGCAGCCCACCGGGCCCACCCTCGGCGAGCGCGCCGCGGGCGGACTGCCGCTGAGCAGTGACGACGGCGGACGGCTCGACCTCGGCGACGCGGTGCCCGGCAGCTTCCAGGACGCGCTGAACGCCCTGGCCGACGACGGGAGCGTGCACGCCGAGCGGTTCGACGACGAGGTGCTGGTGCCCTTCGTGCACGCCACGTGCGTGGCGGCGGCCGAGCGCGCCCGCGCCGACCGCCCGGCCGCGTGGGCGGAGCTGGCCGACGACGTCGGGGAGGACGGCGCGGACCCGGCCGCCGTCGTGCGGGCCGGGGAGTGGGAGACCCCGCTGCGGATCGACGCCGAGCAGCTGGTCCTGGCCGCCCTCGGGGCGCAGCCGCTGCTGGAGGTGGAGACCGAGGGGCTGCCGCTGTCGCTGGTGCGCGCCGCCGAGTCGGCCACGCGGGCCGCCGTCGCCACCCCGGTGGTGCGGGTGCCCGACGACAGCCTCGCCGGCGCCCTGTTCCTCGCCCGCGCCGCGCTGGAGGAGTCCGGCTGCACCGTGCCGGTGCCGCCGACCGAGGCCGAGCTGCTGCTCGCCGCGCTGGCCGACGCCGGTCTGGAGGCCGAGGAGGTGCCGGTCGTGCTGCCGCACCTGCCGGTGGAGGACGGCACGGTCGCCCGGATCACGGCGAACCTGACCGCCGACTGACCTGCGCGGCCCGGTCGCGTTTGCCGCCGGGACCCGGCTGGGCATCGGAGGCCCCGTGGACGCCGAGATCTCCCTGACGGTCGACGGCGTGCCTCGCCGCCTGACGGTCGACACCCGCACGACCCTGCTGGACGCGCTGCGCGAGCGCCTCGGCAACCCCAGCCCGAAGAAGGGGTGCGACCACGGTCAGTGCGGCGCCTGCACGGTGCTGCTGGACGGCGATCGCGCGCTGAGCTGCCTGGCCCTCGCGGTCGCGCACGACGGCGCCGAGATCACGACCGCCGACGGCCTGGCGCACGACGGCGAGCTGCACCCCGTGCAGCAGGCGTTCATCGACCGGGACGCCTTCCAGTGCGGCTACTGCACGCCGGGCCAGATCTGCTCCGCGGTGGGGGTGCTCGACGAGGTCCGGCGGGGCTGGCCGAGCTCGGTGACCCCGGACCTGGGCGCCGACCCGGAGCTGTCGCACGCGGAGGTGGCCGAGCGGATGAGCGGCAACCTCTGCCGCTGCGCGGCCTACGTGAACATCGTCCCGGCCGTCCAGCAGGCGGGGGCAGCGGGCGGACCGGCCGCGGGGAGCGCATCGTGAAGCCGTTCGCCTACGCCCGCCCGGCCGACGTCGCGGAAGCGGTCCGGAGCGTGGCGGCCGAGCCCGGGGCGGTCTTCCTGGGCGGCGGCACCAACCTCGTGGACCACCTGAAGCTCGGCGTCGCCCGCCCGGACCTGGTGGTCGACGTGCGCACGCTCACCTCGCGGGAGGTGCTGGACCTGGAGGACGGCGGGCTGCGGATCGGCGCGGCGGTGACCAACAGCGGGCTCGCCGCCGATCGGCGGGTGCGCGAGCGCTACCCGGTGCTCGCTCAGGCGCTGCTCTCCGGGGCGACCGGGCAGCTGCGCAACCAGGCGACCACCGGCGGCAACCCGCTGCAGCGCACCCGCTGCGTGTACTTCTCCGACGTCTCCACGGCGTGCAACAAGCGCCAGCCCGGCAGCGGCTGCACCGCCGTCGGCGGCTCCACCCGCAACCACGCCATCCTGGGCACGCCGGGGGTGCTGCCCGACCCCACGGCACCGGAGACGTGCATCGCCACCCACCCGTCGGACATGGCGGTGGCGCTGGCGGCCCTGGACGCGGTGGTGCACGTCCAGGGGCCGGCCGGGGAACGGCTCGTCCCCTTCGCCGACCTGCACCGGCTCCCGGGGGAGGACCCCTCCCGGGACACCGTGCTCGAGCACGGGGAGCTGATCACGGCGATCGACCTGCCGCCCATGCCGCCCGGTGCCCGGTCGGCGTACCGCAAGGTGCGGGACCGCGCGTCCTACGCCTTCGCCCTGGTGTCGGTCGCCGCGGTGCTCCCCGGCGACGGCGGGATCCGGCTGGCCCTGGGCGGCGTGGCCCACCGGCCGTGGCGGGCCCGTCGCGCCGAGGAGATCCTGCGCGGCGCGGAGCTGACCGAGCACGCCGTCCGCGCCGCGATGGAGGCGGAGCTGGTCGTCGCGCAGCCCCAGCCGGGCGTCGACGGCGGCAACGGCTTCAAGATCCCCCTGGTGTCGCGCACCGTCGTCGCCACCGTGCGCGACCTCGCCCTGGAGGCACGACCGTGACCGACATGCTGGAGCCGCGCGCCATGGGCCGCGACCTCGCCCGCCGCGACGGCGAGGCCAAGGTGCGGGGGACCGCCACCTACGCCTTCGAGACGCCGGTGGAGCGGCCCGCATTCGCGCAGATCGTCCAGGCCACGATCCCGCTCGGCCGGGTCACCGCCGTCGACAGCGCCGCGGTCGAGGCGCTCGACGGCGTGCTGGCCGTGCTCACGGCGGACAACGCGGAGCGGCTGGCCTCCACCGACGACCGCGAGCTGGCCGTGCTGCAGGACGCCGAGGTGGGCTTCCGCGGTCAGGCCGTCGGCATCGTCGTCGCCGAGACCTCCGAGCTGGCCCGCCAGGCCGCCGAGCTGCTGCGCATCACCTACGACGAGCGCGAGCACGACAGCGAGCTCACCGTCGACCACCCCGGGCTGTACAAGCCGGAGAAGGTCAACGCCGGCTACCGGACCGACACCGCCGAGGGCGACGTCGCCGCCGCGATGGCCACGGCCCACGCCGCCGTCGAGCAGACGTACTCCACGGCGATGTACCACAACAACCCGCTGGAGCCGCACGCCACCACGGCGCTGTGGGACCCCTCCGCCGACGTGCCGCTCACGCTCTGGGACTCGACCCAGGGCGTGCACCCGGCGCGGGCGGCCGTCGCCAAGCTCTTCGGGCTGGAGAAGGAGCGCATCCGCGTCGTCTGCCCGTACGTGGGCGGCGGGTTCGGCTCCAAGGGCACCCCGCACGCGAACCTCGTGCTCGCCGCGATGGCGGCGCGGGCGCTGCCGGGCCGGCCGGTCAGGCTGGCGCTCACCCGGCAGCAGATGTTCTTCCTCGCCGGCTACCGGACCCCGACCATCCAGCGCCTGCAGGTGGCGGCCGACCGGGCCGGGCGGCTGCAGGCGATCGCGATCGACGTGGTGGAGCAGACCTCGCGGATCAAGGAGTTCGCGGAGCAGACCGGCGTGCCCACCCGGATGATGTACGCCTCGCCGAGCCGGCGGACCACCCACCGGCTGGCCGCCCTCGACGTCCCGGTGCCCTCGTGGATGCGCGCGCCGGGGGAGTGCCCCGGCATGTTCGGTCCCGAGGTCGCCCTCGACGAGCTGGCCGACGAGCTGGGCATGGACCCGATCGAGCTGCGCATCCGCAACGAGCCGGAGAAGGACCCGGAGACCGGGAAGCCGTGGTCCAGCCGGCATCTGGTCGAGTGCCTGCGCGACGGCGCGGAGCGGTTCGGGTGGGCGGGGCGGCCGCCGGCCCGCCACCGCGAGGGCGACTGGCTGGTGGGCACCGGCGTCGCCTCGTCGGTCTACCCGACCATGCGCCAGGCCACCTCCACGGCGACCGTCCGGTTCGAGGCCGGCCGCTACGCCGTGGAGATCGGCGCCGCCGACCTGGGCACGGGCGCGTGGACGGTCCTCCCGCAGATCGCCGCGGACGCGCTGGACGTGCCGGTCGGGGACGTCGAGGTCCGCATCGGGGACACCCGATACCCGACGGCCTCGGTGGCCGGGGGCTCGTCGGGCACGAACACGTGGGGGTCGGCGATCGTGGTGGCCGCCGGCGCCTTCCGGGAGAAGTTCGGCGGCTCCCCGGTCGACGGCGACGAGATCTCCGGCGACGTCGACCAGGCGGCCAAGGACTCCGACCACGCGGCCTACGCCTTCGGCGCGCAGTTCGCCGAGGTGCGGGTGCACGCCGACACCGGCGAGCTCCGGGTCCCGCGCCTGTACGGCGTCTTCGCCGCGGGCCGGATCGTCAACCCGCGAACCGCGCGCTCGCAGCTCGTCGGCGGCATGACCATGGGCCTGTCGATGGCCCTGCACGAGAACAGCGTCTGGGACCCGCGCGTCGGCCAGGTCGTCAACCACGACCTCGCCGAGTACCACATCTCGGTCAACGCCGACGTCGCCGACGTGCAGGCCCACTGGATCGACGAGCACGACCCGTACGTCAACGTGATGGGCAGCAAGGGGATCGGCGAGATCGGCATCACCGGCACGGCCGCGGCCGTCGTCAACGCCGTCCACCGGGCCACCGGCATCCGGGTGCGCGACCTCCCGGTGACCCTGGACAAGGTGCTGTCCGGCCTGCCCTGACCCCGTCCCGCCGGGGCGGTTGAGAGGGCCTCGAGCTGGCTAGTGCGCCGGGCATGGAGATGCGCACGCTCGGCCGCACCGGCGTCAAGGTCAGCCCGCTCTGCCTCGGCGCGATGATGTTCGGCGCCTGGGGCAACCCCGACCACGAGGAGTCGATCCGGATCATCCACGCGGCGCTGGACGCCGGGATCAACTTCGTGGACACCGCGGACGTCTACTCGCAGGGGGAGTCCGAGGAGATCGTCGGCAAGGCGCTGGCCGGGCGGCGCGAGCACGTCGTGCTGGCCACCAAGGCGCACGGGCCGATGGGCGAGGACCCCAACCAGCGGGGCAACAGCCGTCGCTGGCTGGTGCGCGAGGTGGAGAACAGCCTGCGCAGGCTGCAGACCGACCACATCGACCTCTACCAGATCCACCGGCCCGCCCCGGACACCGACGTCGAGGAGACCCTGGACGCCCTCACCGACCTCCAGCGCGCCGGCAAGATCGGCTACTTCGGCTCCTCGACGTTCCCGGCGTCGCAGATCGTGCAGGCGCAGTGGGCCGCCGAGAAGCGGCACAGCGGCCGGTTCGTCACCGAGCAGCCGCCGTACTCGCTGCTGGTGCGCGGCATCGAGCGCGAGGTGCTGCCGGTCTGCCAGGAGTACGGGATGGGCACCCTGGTGTGGAGCCCGCTGGCCGGTGGCTGGCTGTCCGGGAAGTGGCGCACGGGCCAGGAGGCACCGGGCAGCAGCCGGGCCGGCCGGCTGGCCGCCCGCTACGACCTGTCCGACCCGGTCAACCAGCGCAAGCTGGCCGCCGCCGACGCGCTCGCCGAGCTCGCGGAGGGCAACGGCATGAGCCTGGTGGAGATGGCCGTCGCGTTCACCATCCGGCACCCGGGCGTGACCTCGGCGATCATCGGGCCGCGCCCATGGAGCAGCTGACCAGCCAGCTCCCGGCGGCCGACGTGACGCTGTCCGACGAGGTGCTGGACGCGATCGACGCCATCGTCGCGCCGGGCACGAACATCCGCGCCGACGACGCCGGCTACTCCCCGCCGTCCCTCAGCGACGCGGCGTTGCGCCGCCGCTGAGGATCGCCGTCCGCCCGTCGGCGCGTGTATCGATCACCGCCGGCGGGCACCCCCGGTTCACGCGGACGAGCGCCGCACCGTCTCGGGAGGGCCAGGGGTGAGCATCGTCGACAGCGAGCGCGACCTCCTGGGCGACCGCTACGAGCTGCAGGAGCGCATCGCCAGCGGCGGCATGGGCGAGGTGTGGCGCGGGCGGGACGTGCGCCTGGGGCGGCCCGTGGCCATCAAGCTCCTCCGCAGCGAGTACGCCGACGACCCGAGCTTCACCGCCCGGTTCCGCGCCGAGGCCACCCACGCCGCCGGCCTGAGCCACCCGAACATCGCCGCGGTCCACGACTACGGCGAGACCGTGACCAGGGCGACCGGCGAGCGGGTCGCCTACCTGGTGATGGAACTGGTCGACGGCGAGCCGCTGTCGGACCTGTTCCGGCAGGACGGCCCGATGGACACGACCACCGCGCTGGTGCTGCTCCGGCAGGCGGCCGCCGCGCTGGCGGAGGCGCACCGCGCCGGGGTGGTCCACCGCGACGTGAAGCCGGCGAACATCCTCGTCGACCGGGACGGCCAGGTGAAGCTCACCGACTTCGGCATCGCCTGGTCGGCAGCCAGCGTCCCCCTGACCCGGACCGGTCAGGTCATCGGCACCCCGCAGTACATGTCCCCGGAGCAGGCGTCGGGGGAGACGCCCCGCCCGGCCAGCGACGTCTACGCGCTCGGCCTGATCGGCTACGAGTCCCTGAGCGGTCACGCGGCCTTCGACGGCGACAACCCCGTCACCATCGCGCTCAAGCAGGTGCAGCAGGAGCCCGAGCCCCTGCCGGCCGCGGTCCCTGACGAGGTGCGCAGCCTCATCGACACCGCGCTGACCAAGGACCCCGACGACCGGTACCCCGACGCCGACGCCTTCCTGGTCGCCATCGACGCGACCCTGGAGGACCCGACCGGCGAGCACCCCGCGACCCGCCCCGTCGCCGTTCGCACGGCAGCGACGCGGGCGCTCTCCGGAGCAGCGCCCCGCGGGCGGCCCGGGACCGGGCGGTGGACCCGCCGGCGCGCGATGGTGCTCCTCGCCGCCGTCGTGGCCCTCCTCCTCGGCGCCGGGGTCGTGGGCGTGGCCCGCACCATGTCGGGGAGCGGTGGAGGGCCCGCGGACGCCGCGGCTGCCGCGACGCCCGAGCCGGGCGCGATCGTGCTCACCGCGGCCGACCACGTCGGCCGTCCCGCCGACGAGGTCGCCGAGGAGCTCACGGCGCTCGGGCTGGCGGTGGACCGGCGGGACCGCGTGACGGCCCGCTACGCGCCGGGGACCGTCGCCGGGCTCGCCCCGGCCGGCTCCGCGCTCGCCCCCGGTGACGAGGTGCTGCTGGACGTGGCGGTGGCCCCGGCGGCAGGCCCGGGCACCGAGGGACCGGGCGCCGGGAGCGACGTGCCGGCAGCCGGCACGGCGGCACGTACGGAGGCGGACGGCGTCCCGACGGACGGGTCCGCAGGCCGGGGCGACGCCCGCGCCACGAACCCCGCGGTGCCCAGCCCGGCCGGAGGGCTCGCGACGGAGGACCCCGCGACCGGGGGTTCCGCGACGGGGGGTTCCGCGACGGGGGGTTCCGCGACGGGGGGTTCCGCGACCGGGGGCTCTGGGACCGGGGGCTCTGGGACCGGGGGCTCTGCGACCGGGGGCTCTGCGACCGGGGGCTCCGCGACCGGGGGCTCCGCGACCGGGGGCTCCGCGACCCAGGACCCCACGACCGGGGACCCCGCGACGGAGGATCCCGCGACGGACAGCCCCGCGGCCGAGGAGCCGGCGGGCGAGGCACCCGGGGCCGAGGAGCCCGCGACCACGCCGTCCCCGACCACGCCGCCGCCGACCACGGAGACCACCTCCCCGCCGGCTCAGGGCAGCGGCACGGCGTCGCCGTCGGTCAGCAGCAGCGCTGCACCGTCGGCGAGCTCGTCGCCGCCGACCCCGGCGCCGTAGCGGGCGTCCGTCGCCACGGGATCGTCATGTGGGGCGCGCCGCCGACCGGGTAGGTCGTGGACGCGAGACCCCGGCGCGCGACCGCCGCCGGACCGATCGATCCAGGAGGCGACATGACAGCCGCAGCGCAGATGCTGGCCACCTACCCCAAGGACCTCGGCGGCGTGGACCGCGACGCCCTGACCGGGTGCATCGAGGCGTGCGTCGCGTGCGCACAGGCGTGCACCGCCTGCGCCGACGCGTGCCTGAGCGAGGACATGGTGGCCGAGCTGACCACGTGCATCCGCACCAATCTCGACTGCGCGGACGTGTGCGAGGCGACCGGCCGGGTGCTGTCCCGGCACACCGGCTACGACGCGAACCTCACCCGCGCCGTCCTGGAGGCCTGTGCCGCCGCGTGCAAGGCCTGCGGCGACGAGTGCGGCTCGCACGCCGGCATGCACGAGCACTGCCGCGTGTGCGCCGAGGCCTGCCGTCGCTGCGAGGAGGCCTGCCGGGCCCTGCTGGCCTCGCTCGGCTGAGGACGGCCGCGGAGCCGCCGCCCGGTCCTCAGAGCTGGGCGGCGACCAGCGGCTCGAGCAGCAGTTCGGGCTTGTTCTGCTGCAGCACCCGCAGGCCCCACTTGTCCGGGAAGACGGCGAGCAGTTCGCCGTCGCCGCGGCGCAGGATCTCGGCGTTGCGCGCCGCGGCGAGGATGCCCGGCGCGGACGCCTCGTCGGTGCGCAGCGCCAGGCTGTAGGGGAGGCGGTCGAGGTCGACCGGCGCGCCGAACTCGTGCTCCATCCGGTGCGTGGCCACCTCGAACTGCATGGGGCCGACGACGGCCAGCACCGGGGTGCCGTCGCCGCGGCGGTCCGAGCGCAGCACCTGCACGACGCCCTCGCTGTCGAGCTGCTCGATGCCGCGGCGGAACTGCTTGTGCTTGGCGGCGTCCCGACTGTGGCACACGGCGAAGTGCTCGGGCGCGAACGTGGTCAGCGGCGGGAACTGCACGGGCTGCTCGGCGTAGAGGGTGTCGCCCACCCCCAGCGCGGTGGCGTTGACCAGGCCCACGACGTCGCCGGGGTAGGCGACGTCGATGCTCTCCCGGTCGCGGCCGAACACGTGCTGGGCGTACTTGGTCGCGAAGGGGCGGCCCGTGCGGCCGTGCGTGACGACCATGCCGCGCTCGAAGACGCCCGAGCAGATCCGGATGAAGGCCAGCCGGTCGCGGTGCGCGGTGTCCATCCCGGCCTGGACCTTGAACACGAAGGCGCTGAACGGGTCGGTGAGCTCCCGGACCGCGCCGTCGGCCGTGGGCATGCCGGTCGGCGCCGGGGCGAGGTCGACGAGCGTGTCCAGCAGCGCGCCCACCCCGAAGTTGGAAACCGCCGACGCGAAGAGCACCGGGGTGGTCACGCCGTCCAGGAACAGCGACTGCTCGTGGTCCTGGCCGCTGGCGCCCAGCAGCTCGACCTCCTCGACGGCCTGCCGCCAGGCGTCGCCCTCGCGGGCCAGGGCGGCGTCGGCCGGCAGCGTCTCCTCGGGGGCGATGGTCGCGCCGCCGGCGGTGCGGGTGAACCGGCGGTAGGAGCCGTCGGCGCGGTCGAGGACGCCGCGGAAGTCGCCGGCGATGCCCACCGGCCAGGTGAGCGGCGTCGGGGTCAGCCCGGTCCGCTCGCTGATCTCGTCCATCAGCTCGAGGGCGTCCTTGCCGGGGCGGTCCCACTTGTTGATCACCGTGAGCACAGGGATGCCGCGGTGCCGGCAGACGGCGAAGAGCTTCATCGTCTGGGCCTCGAGGCCCTTGGCGGCGTCGACGAGCATCACCGCGGCGTCGACCGCGGTGAGGACGCGGTAGGTGTCCTCGGAGAAGTCGGCGTGGCCGGGTGTGTCGAGCAGGTTGATCACCGCGTCGCGGTACTCGAACTGCAGCGCGGCCGACGTGATCGAGATGCCGCGCTGCTTCTCGATGTCCATCCAGTCCGACACCGTGCCGCGCCGGCCGGCCTTGCCGTGCACCGCGCCGGCCTGGCCGATCACGCGGGCATGCAGGGCCAGGGCCTCGGTGAGCGTGGACTTGCCGGCGTCGGGGTGGCTGATGACGGCGAACGTCCGTCGCCGCCCCGCCTGCCCTACGGCCCCGCGCGCCGCCCGGCCCGCACCCGGCCGCTCCTCGACCACGCTCATCGGGGCGTCGTCCGGGCGGCGCGGGGCAGGGCGGGGTTCACGGGGGGCACGACTCGACAGTATCCGCGCCGGGCGCGCCTGCCGAGATGCGTCGTCGGTCACCCGGAGGGCGTCAGACCTCCTCGACGGCGAAGGTGCGGCTCGGCGTGACGTACTCGTCCTGGGCCGCGACGAGCAGGATCTCCCGGGACCCGGCCGCCTCGGTGCGCGCCAGCAGCCCGAACACCGACGCCGCGGCCGCCCCGAGCGCGTCGGCGGGGGAGCGGGTCCGGAGCAGGTGCGCGAGGAACAGCGCCGCGATCGCGTCCCCCGCGCCGTTCACCGACACGTCGAGCCTGGGGGTGCGCACCCGGTAGTGCCGGCCGCCCGCCGACGCGAGCAGGTCGACGGCGTCGGGCGGGGTGTCCTCGGCGTCGAGCGAGGTCGTCAGCACCACCCGCGGCCCCAGCTGGTGCACCGCGGCCACGGCGTCCTTGACCGAAGCCAGCGAGCGGGTCGTCGTCCCGGCGAGCAGGTCGAGCTCGTAGTGGTTGGGCGTCACGACGTCGGCCGCCGGTACGGCGACCTCGCGCATCAGCTCCTCGATGCCCGGCCGCACGAACACCCCGCGGCCGACGTCGCCGATCACCGGGTCGCAGCAGTAGACGGCGTCGGGGTTGGCCGCCCGGACGCGCGAGACGGTCTGCACGACGGCGTGCCCGATGTCGGCCGAGCCGAGGTAGCCCGACAGCACCGCGTCGCACGTCGGCAGGACCCCGCGGTCGGCGATGCCGTCGACGATCTCCTCGACCGCCTGGCCGTCGAAGACCCGGCCGGTCCACTTGCCGTAGCCGGTGTGGTTGGAGAACTGGACGGTGTGCACCGGCCAGACCTCGACGCCCAGGCGCTGCAGCGGGAACACGGCCGAGGAGTTGCCGACGTGCCCGTAGGCGACGTGCGACTGGATGGAGAGCACAGCGGTCACGAAGAGTCACCCTGGCACACCGGCGCCCCGCCGGGGGCGCCGGTGGTCGCGGTGGGCCGGTTTCGGGAGCTCGAACCTGGTCACTCCAGGCGCATGCCTCCGGCGGCGCGCCGGCCGGGCTCCCACCGGTACGTATCAGGAGGTCCCCCATGACCGCACGCGAACCGCAGGAGATCGCCCGTGTGGCGGCCGAGGCCGGCGCGAAGAAGTCGCACCGGACGTGGGACAAGGTGCTGGTCAGCGCCTTCCTGGCCGGCGCCTACATCGCCTTCGGCGGGCTGGTCGCGATCGCCGTCTCCTCGGGGCTGGACGCCGAGACGTGGGGGACGCTGCCCACCCTGTTCACCGGCGCCACGTTCACCCTGGGGCTGGTCCTCGTGCTGATCGCGGGCTCGGACCTGGCCACCGGCAACATGGCGCTGGTCCCGCTGGGTGCGATGCGGGGGAAGCTCGGGCTGGGCGACGTCGCGAAGAACCTCTCGCTGGTGCTGCTGGGCAACCTGCTCGGCGCCCTGGTCGTCGCCTTCTTCCTCGCCGTGCAGACCGGCGTGATCGGCGACGCGGACGCCGGCGGCAACGCGGGCCTCACCTACGAGCGGCTGGCCGGCATCGCCGAGGGCAAGGCCCTGGGGGAGTCGCCCTGGCAGACGTTCCTGCGGGCGGTGGGGTGCAACTGGCTGGTCTGCCTGGCGGTCTGGATGTCGCTGGCGGCCAAGGACGTCTCCGGCAAGATCCTGGCGATCTTCTTCCCGATCATGGCCTTCGTGGCGATGGGGTTCGACCACGTCGTGGCCAACATGTTCTTCCTGCCCGCGGCGATCTTCGCCGGCGTGCCCGACGTCGGCTGGGGCGAGACGCTGCTCAACTGGCTGCTGGCCGGCGCCGGCAACCTGGTGGGCGCCGTCGTCTTCGTGGCCACCTCGTACTGGTACCTGTTCCTCAAGGACGCGCCGGCCGACCAGCCCGCGCCGGCCGGTGCGGAGAGCGCCGAACGGGCCTGACCGGTCTCAGCGGGGCGGTCGTGCCGGGAGCAGCCGTTCCTCGTGGTCCAGCTCCCGCTCCAGGATGCGCAGGCTCTCGTCGGGCAGCCGGCCGGTGTCGCGCCAGTGCAGCAGCTCCGCGCGCTGCGCGTCGATCACGGAGCGCCGCACCCGCAGGGCCGCCTCGTACTCGGGCGACAGGGGGATCTCGCCGGCCTCGGCGGTCTCCAGCAGCTCCAGGCGCTGCCGGTACCTGGCCAGCCGGGTGACCAGCTGCCCGCGGATCGCGGGGATCACCTGGTCGTCGACGTGGTCGTGGCGTGCGGCCTCCAGCTCCGCCAGCCGGGCCAGCCCGGCCTCGACGGAAGCCGCCCGCGCCTCGTTGCGCAGCCGCGCCTCGTCGGCCTGGTCGGCGCGGATGCCCAGCGCTCGCACCATCGGCGCGAAGGTGAGCCCCTGCCCGACGAGGGTCACCAGGACGGCGAGCAGGGCGCAGAACAGCAGCAGGTCGCGGTCGGGGAACGGCGCCCCGGACTCGGTGAACCGAGGCAGCGAGAAGATCGCCGCCAGGCTGATGACGCCGCGGGTGCCGGCCCAGCTCAGCGCCATGATCTCCCGCCCGGTGAGCCGCCCGTGCTCGTGCGCGCCGGGGGCGTCGTCGACGTCCTCGCTGAGCCGCATGTGCAGCGACTGCGGCATGTGCTCGGTGAGCCACAACCACAGCGGCCGCAGGAGCAGGACCACGCCCACGGTGATGAGCGACGCCGTCCAGATCGTGCTCGCCGCGTAGGCGCCGAGCCCGTCGAGGATGCCGGGCAGCTGCTGGCCGATGAGCAGGAACACGATGCCCTCGAGCAGGAAGTCGACCAGCCGCCAGACGGCGTTGGTCTGCAGCCGGCTGGCACCCGAGGCCCAGCTCGGGTTGTGGTGCCCGATGACCAGCCCGGCGATGACCACCGCGAGCACTCCGGAGACGTGCACCGTCTCGCCCAGCAGGTAGGCGACGAACGGCGTGGCCAGCGAGATCGCGTTGGACGACAGCGGATCGCTGCGCAGCCGGCGGAGCGGCCGGACGCCGACGGCCACCACCAGGCCGACGGCCACGCCGCCCACCGCCGAGACGAGGAACTGCCCGACCGCCCCCGGAGCGGAGAACCCGTCGCCCTGGGCGGCGGCGATCGCGACGCCGAGGATGGTCAGTGCCGTCGCATCGTTGAGCAGGCCCTCACCCTGGATGAGGGTGACCAGGCGTGGCGGGAGCCCGACCTTGCGCCCGACGGCCAGGGCGGCCACCGGGTCCGGCGGAGCGACGGCGGCGCCCAGTGCGATGCCGGCGGCCAGGGTGGCTCCGGCGACGAACAGCTGAAACCCCGCGCCGATCAGCAGCGCCGTGGCCAGGACCAGCAGCACCGAGAGGCTCACCACCGTGCGCAGGTTGCGCCGGATGGCGGTCAGCGAGGAGTCCAGCGCCGCGCTGTAGAGCAGCGGCGGGAGCACCAGCATCAGCACGAGCTCGGGGTCGAGGGTGATGTTGGGGCCGGGCAGCACGGCGTAGGCGATCCCGGACAGGGTGAGCAGCGCGGCTTCGGGAAGGCCGGTGCGGGCGGCCACCCAGTGGGCCGCGACGATCACGGCGACCGCGCCGAGGACCACGAGCAGCAGGGTCTCGGCGTGCACCGGCACAGTCTTCCCGACGCCGGATCGACCGGCCCGACCGGGCCACGCCGTCCCGTCCGCATTCTTCGCCGTGCGACCGAACCGAAGACGGCTCCGGCGCGAATGCTCTCCGAAGGTGTGCCACCGACCCGGAGGAGGAGCGCGTGCGACCTCCCACAGGGATCGATCTGGTGGTGCACCGCGCTCCTGCAGCCGTCGGCGCGGGAACGCCGGTTACGGTGTTGATCGTGAACGAACCGGCACGCCGGCCGGAGAACCCCGCCGCTGGGGCAGTGCTGGCCCGCATCCGCGCGGGTGACCGGCGCGCCGTCGACGAGCTGTACGAGCTCTTCGGCCGGCAGGCGTTCTCGCTCGCCCGCCGGATACTGCAGGACGACGGGCT
>Ga0210040_10002073_pt1 | contig 28921 bp, 21 predicted proteins | sample CryGeyCG12114_NA_FD_185462 | JGI IMG/M metagenome (GOLD analysis project Ga0210040, IMG submission 185462) | Groundwater microbial communities from aquifer - Crystal Geyser CG19_WC_8/21/14_NA (SPAdes) (version 2) | ecosystem: Environmental > Aquatic > Deep subsurface > Groundwater | place: USA...
TCACATGGTTTGTCCCATCATCATCATCACCACCATCATCAGCAGCAGCAGCACCATCAACAGCAGGCGGCCGCAGGACTCATGTGTGCCACAACGTACTTACCCCCTTTGCAGACTCGTGCATGGTGAAATCACATTTTTTAGCCGCTAGTTAGTTAGTTGTATCCCTAACTACTAATTACAAGTAGAACATAGTTTAACCACAGCATAATAAAGGAGGGGATGAAATCAGCTAGAATCAGAATGAGAAAAATCAGAGTATTAAGATTGAAAAGCTGCAACTCTCATAAAAATGAGGTTGAAGTTAGTTAGTTAGCGAAAAAAAATGAGTACTTATGATATTAATCTTGTACATAGTGTAAAAATATAAGATCCACTGTTTTAGCTAATATTAACTAACTGTTAGTCTAGCACGTATACAAAAAAGTGTGAGAAATGTAACGGGTTGTTTTAATGGACGACTCGGCATGATATTTAGAATTAAAGGTGAGGCTAATATGCATTGGGTAAGGAATGCATGGTTTGTTATTTAAAGTGAGTTAGCTTATTAAGCTAGTTAGTTTGTTAGTTAGCTAAAACGTAAATATGTAAGGCAGTACATTACCATTTCAGTATTATCATAAGCACTAGGTAAGCAGCCACTGTTATTATTATTGTTAGTTAAGTAGTTAGTTAGTCAACTAAAAGCTGGTAAGCCTATTCGTTAGCTATTAGTTCGCTATCGTCTAACTAACTAACTAACTAACTATAAGGTTAATAATAATAAAGGAAGCAAACAGTATTTGACTCACCCTCGTTCTTTATGCATTTGTTTGTATTATTATTGAGCGATGAAGGTTCAGATCTTGTCATCGTGTTCATATTCCTGGGCATAATGAACTAATAAGCATCATATTTGATCCATGTATAGATTCCATTGTACTATTGATTGAAGGTAAAAAAAAATCAAGTGCTTGGATTGGACTGACTATTATTTACTTTTCCTGGCTCATCGTTAACAAACCAATATGGTGGCTTCACATACAAAACAGATTTACTACTCTCCTATACACACACAGAATGCATTAAAAGACATGAACCTTGATTTCATTATGGTTTCTAACAAACTATAAAATATAGGCATATAAAAAGAGCCAGTTAGTTAATAAAGTCATCCCATATTAGTATTTATTTTGTTGAGTTGATCAATTATATGAGTCTGAGCCTGTAGTTAGTGTAAGTAAGCAGACAACCCCTCATATTGATGCATAGTGTGAGAATTTGGGTACAAGCCTGCATGAAACGAAAAACGTAGAGTCAATCACACAAGCATGATGATGCTCAAAATCCCCCCTAGCTGCACTCAATAATAATGAAAGCAAAGCAAACTACTGAATGGATGGAGAGAAACTGAACTGGAAAATTTAGTTAGGCAACCACTGCTATAATATGCATTTGTCTATAGCTACCAACCAACCAGATATAAGTTAGTTCATATAGTTAGTTAGTTGGTGAATGAAATCACCCTTGTGATCATAATAAATGCACTCACCACTAGCTGACTTGATTTCATCTGTGTATTTATAATATTTGATTTGAACTTGATGATCATTTCCGCTTCACTATCATCATTTGACATCCCATCATGTTTCCCACAAATGTGAATAAAGTTGACTATGTTGGCTCTATTGTTAGTTTTTCGTACTTTGCAAACTTTCTTTATGGTTGGTTATTGCTGGCGACGGCATAATGTTCTCACGCCAATTGGTCACCTGAAGAAAATTAACTCATCATGTGTGTGGGACTGATAAAGATGGAAAGTAGAGGCATTTACCAAAGTAAGCTAATTATTCCCGTTTTCATCTCCATGAGTCGACAATACAGTAGTGAATCTTGTATATTTTCCCATTCATGACTTAATTTGTGTACATTTTTGTTAAAACTCATCCTTTCTCCGGTATATAGTATGCAGACCCCACTTAAATCACATACAGTAGAATAATCATGAAAAAAATTTCTAGACAGACTGGAATCCATGAATGATGTATCTACTATAGTTCATTCATGTAATTACCTTTCATCAAGCTGCCACTGAAATGAACAAGAAAAGATATGGGAGACCAGACCACAAAACTTAGGTTGGATTGTTAGTTAGTTAGGCAAGAAAAATTCATGAATCATGGAACTTGCCTTTCATTTGATAGTGAGTGAGTAGGGAAAATAATCTTTTCAGAAAACATACGCTTCTTGTCATATTCAATATGCGTACTCATCCAAATCCTAATGACGACAGAATTTAATCTCAAATTAATAGACTGACAAACTAGGGTTAAAGAATCAGGCCACACAATGATCCAGTTTACTGACTGACTCTCTGTATTAAAAAGTTGATATAACGCGTTTGCTTGCACAGGATAATCTTTGTCCCAATGTGTGAAATATGCCGCAGTCTTACTGTGCGTAAATAAACCGGCCAAGTTTTCCTGCTTTTGACGGGTCCAATGATCTCCCTGAATATTTATGAGTGAGCAAGACAATGTCACCCGTATATTTCGTTTAGGGCCCGTTCTCACTACAAACCCATTATAAATCTATAGCTTTTCGGATTTGTATTGGGACTTTTTTCTCCAAAACACGGTCCACAAACAGTAGTTTGAAAGCAAGGAAAACAAATTAGTACGAGCGGAGGCGCCATAATGCGAGTCTTTTCTTATTGGCAATATTAACCCATTCTATTCCACATGATTATTATGATTCCGCTCCCTATGATGACTAGAGCTGTCATAAACGGAAGAAGAAAGGTCAATATGGGCGTTATGCCATGTCGGAAATTAACACCTTCGGATTAGCTCGGAAACGCGTGTCTCAATAATATTGCTCCCTTTGCACTTGCACAGATAAGATCACTGCACTGACTGTATGAGGGAAATGACCAACAATTCACTATTGTGGGTAGTCAGTTGGCTGTTCTGCGTCAAATTATTCCGGCAATTCCCATTTTTCTCCCCAAAATATTTTCTGGTTGTTGCATGGAGGTGGATAGCCGTGCCCAAATATTTATTAATGCGTCAGATTTTAGGATCGCCGCCGTATTTGTGAAACATTTTGTCCACCCGTAGATTGAAAAAAGTTGTCGGTGAAATTCAAATTTTTTTGGCTTAGTTTCGTTTCCGAAATCCTGACTGCTATGCTGACTATAGACTGAATCGTATTTAAATACATTTTTTATCCGTGTAAGATCTGATGCAAAAGCTCTGGACCGTATGATTTTAGTGTTAGTTAGAATGATAGTGGCATAAGAAATGGGGTGTTAGGGCATTTCCATCCGTAAGGTTGGACTGGACTTTGGTGCCAATTGTCTGCTACACTCCTTGTGCCTGGACTTGACAGGCACAAAATGACGCAGCTATCTATTCTTGAATTTATTACGTGTCCAAAAAACCACCAAAATGCTTTGTCCAGTCCTAGTCCAGCTAGTGTACACACAATATTATGATGTCACGACTGTTATATACGTTTTGCTACTTCATCGTTATTTTTGGCTGTTTAAAAAACGGTACCATTGATTTGCAGCATTACAGAAAATGTAGATATTCTGTCCAAACTGACATACCAGGAGCACAAGTGCATACTATTTGCTGCCGAAAAAATTAAATACAAATGAGCACGATCACAAATATTGATTAGGGATGATGGGTGTGTCAACAACTACGGTATGTAAGGTACGGGGCAAAAAATTCCTGATTCAAAAATGAATGTAAACAGAGACCCACACAGTGCTTTAAAATGAGAAACAATGCCTTTCTAAGTGCACAACACAGGAGCTAAGAGAGTGTCTGCAAATGAAGACGAGTCATCATCATCTCTCGAGAATATATTATTTCTAAGTGGATCTATTCTGACATTCTTTCCTATATGTACGCCTGTGTGTGTGGTTTAGTTTGTTCATGAAATGAAAAATATTGCTTGGTCATCACATTTTTTGGCTATATAGCACTCAAGTGTACGTTCACAAGAGAGCAAAGCAAACCTTCAAAACTTTAAAGCACTTGGTGATTCCTTTTTGGGTAAACAATCAGGAACGTCTGTATGGAACGTCATATAGTTAGTTAAAAATCATCGTAATTATTATTACTTTGTGTGTGTGTCCTTTCTGAAAAGTATGCGTGCATTTCTTCGGGACGCATTGTATTTGCTCAGTTATGTGTGTGGCACCAGTCCCAGGTTAGGCTAGAAAAGAACGGTATTCAGTATACAAAGATGAATAGCATTTGTTCAATTAGAAGCGAATGGAGACAAAAAAGTTGGAAAGACGCAAGATATAAAATTAGTCCTGAAAAACTCACTCAGTTAGCTGGAAATTTTGACAATGAGCAAAATCAATATAGATTAAAACGACAAAATCACAAAATTTTCTCAAAGGGTTCAAAGTCAATGCGATGCAAAGTAAATCCAAAATTTTCCAATTTCTCAAAGGTCTGGTTGGTTACACAACAAATTGAATTATACAAAAAACAGGGAATTCTTCGGTAAAGAACACATTTGTGACTGACTGAGGTACATTCACTTTTATTGTGAACTTGTTTAAGCTCCTCGTGATCTTCTTTAGGTCCTAAGTAAACAGCTTTCATTGTTCGCCTTGTAAACACTTTAGAAAATACAACGGTACACATTTTATTCTAAAAAAGCTTCTTTTCTCACATACTACAGTACACAGAACATGATTTGTACAAAGGACTAGTCGCAGTTGTATTCCCTCTATTGCAACACTTTGCTAACACAATTTTGAAAAATCTTTGAAAAAATACGTTCCAAATCAAATTTACACATTCTAAATTCGAAACGATCAATCTTATCTTATCAACCTGGTAGGTTACATAATATTACCGAAAAATGCAGATCTACTTGTAGTACACAATTGACCGCTGTTTTCTTAAATTTTGTACGCGGCGTTTAACTCATAGCTCGTTGTTAAATTTAGCCATAGGATCATACAAAGCTTTTGATCGGCATTATAGTCATTCAATCCTACCTAAATTGTTTCGACATCAAAAATGCACTAAAGAAATACTAAGCAACTGAGTATTGTAATCTGCCAGTCTTAAATGTTACATAAAAATTCACCCATTAGCCCATAGACAAGCCAATAACAGTGAAGTGATAAACTTGTGACTGAACTCTTATCTATTTTTAACGGACTCTCGAACACAACTAACAATTCCCATCATTATACACAGGAGTGAGTAAACCTGCAGAATTCTTCGTATATGCCGGGAAGTCACGTAGGGAGAACACTTGACACGCTCCCCAGGATTAAGTTTCCTTCCGCACCAGCATGGAAATCACGAGAATGATTCATGCACTAGTTTCAACAAATGCAAGCTAAAACAATTGCACGGTAGCTACCTAGCTAGTCTCATCCAAATGAAAAAAATAAAAGGAAGGCAATAACGGAGGAAGGGAAAGCTCAACTACTTAATTGAAAAAGGAGCTTTATTGCCATTATTGCATTCATATGAATGCAGCTCGGGTGGAACATCAGATAACCAACGCATTTGGCTAGTTAAGGCCTATAGGATTACCTTCATATATTGCTATAGTTGTTACTACCTGCCGCCTGTTTTACGAACGGTAAGTAAATTGCTAAATTTACAAAGGGATGCACATCAATCAATTTTAATCGTGTTTGCCGTATATATTAGATTAATAGGGCTAATGGTGGGTGAGATGAAAAAAAGCAATCTTTTGGGAATTTTGTATTTCCTTTAGTAAGTATGAAATACTGACTGAAACGAATGGAGTGAAACATCTGAAATAGTAAAACAGAATTTGAAAAAGTATCGCTTTTTGAATGAATTTGATGAAAACAAGGTGATTGGGAAAAATTTTCCGCCCACTTATTTATATAAGAATGCCGGATTAAATTCCAAATGCACAAGTTTGAGCTCTGACATAGCCAAGCAATGTATTTGTGATGCTAAAGCTCATTTTGATCCCTATAGTTGGAATGTGAATTCGACACGCGTAAACGAGAGATGCTAACAAGCCATTATTGCATAAGTACAGGTAAGTAGACACATAAAATGAGATATTACATTCTAAATAGGATTAAATTATCAAATATTGCTTTCAGACAAATGGAAAATGTCTGGAAAACAAATAAGAGAAGCTCTTAAGAAAAAATTGCTTTGCTATGCTTTAACAATTTTTGGATTATTATTAAAATTCAAGTGCAGGAAAACATTTTTCATCATTTATGCTTTATGAAATTCTATTCTTCAAACATAGGTACATGCGTCAGATATTCCAAATTTAAAATGACACGCATTGAAGACTGACTGACTAACTAACTATAACTAACTACTATACCCAAGTTTTCAGTCTTAAGGCCTACACAAATTGTACATATACACAATACTGATAATTACTATTGTCATATAGGCCACCTACGAATGTGGGCTTTGTCTACATTTGCCTTTTCCACAAAGCTCAGTCAGCAAAACTGAAAAGAAGGGTTTCATTTTCTTTTCCTCATCATCATCCCTAATCCTCACCTTGTTTGTGGTTTCCCAACAATCAAAATATTTATGATGATGACCCATTGTCGTGATAGACACACGAGAATTTACAAATACGTGAGACTTGCTGACAGCTCCTTCTCAAGTTCCTGTCCACTCAATCATAATTTCAATTTCTTTCTACCAAGTAAAGACGTCTTCTTGTCATTTTTGAGAATACACAAAAATTCGTGTGAATTTTTCAAATATCCTCATCTTCCGTAAAGCATGAAATTTGTTCTTTTAAGCCATAAGTCCCCCAAAACTTTTGAATGCGATTTTCTAATTTGTTGACAATTTTTTGGGATCATAATCCCACCATGCGAAATAAAAATGCTAAAATTAATCAAAGTGCTTATAGTTTCATATGCAATTTTAAAATTTCCTTGAATCCATCCATACAATACACACTAACACTACTGTGCAAAGATATAGGACCCTATTCTACTCTCGTGAATAATATTACCCCTTCCATTGTGTACCGGAGTTTAATTCCCACTTTAGAGCCTTATTTTTGCCCTCCCATGTGTGTGTGTCACCTCATCTCCTCTTTTGCAGGCATTCAAAACAGCCTTGCACACAAACACAACACACATAGTGCACACTACTCCAACTTAATTGGATTCATGCCTCATGCATGTTGTGTATATGTAGTCTAAACGTGGAGCCAAATTTCTTGTGCTCCTTCCTTTTCTTTCGTCAACTATAACTCTTGAGACTTGACAATGCGAGTGGTTCTTGGCATCGAACAGGAGCAAAGTCAAAGAATGCGAGGCACAACATGCAGACTATGTCATCATGTATTATTATAAGGAGAGAAAACACTTGAGCCTTCAGAGGTGTATGTGTGTATTTTGTATTATTGAACGATGGGCCTGCATTTTCCCCAGGAATAATAATAAAAATAATAATCGTCGTTGTCACAGTTCACATATTATACAACCAGAAAAAATATAAGAAAGCATACACAATATTCGATCCCTCACCCGTTCAAGTTTGCACAGCAAAGAGACGTAACGTACCAAAAATTTTATAAATTTTTTGGTACCAAACTAACTGGGTACCATAATAAGAAAGAATCCAATTTTCTGTCACAACTCACTCACTCTCTCCCAATATTTTCTTTTCCCCCACTTGAAAGCACATATGATGATGGGGCACTATGCTATTATTATTGTATTGACATTCGTTAGGGCATACCACATATCTCTTCTTGGAAGCTTTCTTCATTCATTGCATTTTGTGAATCGAACGCATCACATCGTGTGCTAGAAAATATGAATTTCCTATTCAAAGGATACAAATAAAGCCAAAAAACTATTCTTCCCTAGACTCTCTCACTTATTACGTATGAATCTCTGCAAATGTAGTCAGCGGACACCATAAACCGCCAAATGGCCAAAAGCACACTTGTTTACCGAAAATACTTGATTTCGAGCCTCCTGGAAACAACCTATCATGGATGACAGTGAATAGTGAACTCGAATGGGAGAGATGTGAAGCCTCATTGAGACTGACGATCCTCATCATCTTCTTAGCATCATTGAGTGACAACAATCATAACATTATCCACTGCACTTACTTACTTGATAGCACCACCACCGATGAACACCAACCTGGGTCCATATTCGCTTCCTTAGTGCCACTTACAGTAGTATGGAGTAGTAGTATGGAGACCAAAGACAAAACACAGAATAACATAGTCTAATTGAGGGGAAGGAGTTGTAGAGTAGCATTACGAGTGTAATCGTCGTAATCATGATCATCATCGTATTATGTAATACAAGGATACTACTCCGAAGGACGATGAGTGAGTGAGTACACTTACTTCTATACAAGAGTACTATATATATCACAAGGGTCTCTTAGGATCATCTCTAGTATAACTTAACTAACTACAGCTATATAAACGCGGGCAAGAGACTTGAACTGCTCCTCGTAAGGCCACTTCGAGGCTTGGCCAACAGCCTACTCCATCCCAGCTCGTCCGTATATCAGTCTATTCAATGGAGTGTTATGTGTCCAGTTTTTAAACGGCGTTTTTAACGTTTGCAACAGTTATATTCTTTTTTAGCAATTATGGGCACAGATTTTTCTCAAAAAAAGTCAGGATTTACACTATGAAGTGTGACCTACTCAGAAATCGAAAATTAGTACATCTCTTAATGTTTATTGTTTAAATGTAGCCTGTAAACTATATGCAATCGGCGCGCAAATGACAAATGGTTTATTTGCTAAAATCAAATCTATCAGGATACAGTGAAAGAGTAAAACTGAGGGATTCAAAGCGCATTATAATTGGTTAGCAACAGTTAGTTTTAAGCCTTAGCTAACTATTTGTAACTAATAAACAATTCATGATGCAATGTTAGGTTATTTTAGTAATCAAACTGTATAAAGTGAAAAATGTCTTTATAATGTATGTACGGGTGACAGCCAGCTTCCCTTGCTTAAAACATAGACCAAACATTGAAATAACACACAGCTGCATTAAAAACGGCACCCTTTGCATTATATTGAGTAAGTAGTCCACCCTTGAAAAGCAGAACGAAAGGACTTAAGAAATATTTTTATCTATAAATTCATTGGTGGAGCCCACAAACTGCCAGCAAACCTAAATAATATGTTGCATAAACACCTATGAATTTAAATTACCTCTACAAACTACTATTTATTCCAATGTGAACTTGAAAATATTCACACTTGAAACCAACTGAAAAGGTTAATAATGGTGGATAGCACTACTAAACTATCTTGACATTAAAAAGTGCGTACTTATCCCTTTAAGTAGTCTTATGGGTGAACCACCATAGAACATCTAATACACAGACAAGTATAGTGGATCCAAATAAAGTTCAAGTTCTATGGATTGCTGCTCCAGTGTGACTGTGGAGGATGCTCGAGTTAAAAATTTGTTTTGTATGTTTATTATGAGGACGACAACAACTGATGTAATCATCCTTCTTATGAACAAGTTCTTCACAGCTCTTGTTCCTATCCACTCAATAGCCTGTGCGAATGACCCTTGTGTTAATTGACTTACGTCTTTTTCCTATTCCCGACAATGCAGTTTTATCATACACATGTATTTAAAGTAAAGTTTCTAATTGAAGAAACACTAAAATTTGAAAAGACTTTGTTGAGTAAGTAAGTCATTACAGAATCGTAGATCCAATGATATTATGCTACAGTATGTGGTGTGGGGGTAGCTTTGATTTTGCTGTGACTTTGGAACGCAAATATGGATATAGTTTGCTACCAAGATTGAATTCTTTTAGTGTATAATTGCAAAAGGAATTGCATAGTTTGTTCAGCTCTTTTCTCTTGTTTGCTTTTCGTGTGTGCAGTACAGCTTAAAGCGGCTGCTGCTGTTGACAAATTAGATAATCAATAGAAAGGAAAGCCCGGGGCGCATGACATGTACTTTACAAGCTTCCTTGTTTTGCTTACCACCAAAAATGATGGACAATGGAATCAGACAAATTGCTGTCTAACAATCTTCTCACAGTATCATTTGGTAGATTTGTGGTCAAGATATGAAATGCGGCAACAATCAGATATTATAGTGTATTGTCTGCCCCAAGATTTTTGAGATTGTGCTCCAGTTTTATAGTTAGTTCGTGCTGACGACAATAAAAGGGACTTTTGTAGCTAGCACAAAGGGTCTGTGGTGATCATAGGTATCCATGTGGAAATCTTTGTAGGCACAATGGGGGTGAAAAGAGAAAGCAATGTTATGTTGTATAGGGAACTCATGCATGTGTATGCCTAGTATGTCTTTACTGTGGGAACAGGGAATAAGTGTAGAACTCATGAACCTCTTACTTTTACTTACTTGATTGATCATATTCTTCTTTTTGATAAGTCACAATAATTTTCAAGTGCTATTAGTTCATGTGTAAAGAGAAATTGTGTGTATACGAGTTTCATGCATGTGAATTTATTGGTGTTTGATTTTTATATAAGAGCCTAGCATTGGGCTACGACGAGGATACTGCAAGGTATGATAATGGACTAACTCAGTCAGTAACTAACTAGTTTTTGATATGCTTGTATTGCAATTAATAAATGTATGTAGATATGAAATAATTTTAACGAACGGGAATGCAAAACTATGAAAATTATTATTGCGTACGTTTCACTATGTATACTAACTACTACTGTGCTGTCTCTCAAGTGCCCTTAAACAAGTAGTGCATGCATACCATGTACTTGAATGTTAGTCGCTACAGGATTTTATTTCTGCCACAAGCGACAATCATAATATATGTAAGTGAGTGTACGAATTTAACAATAGGGAAGTCAAAATGGTGGAATTTTTTTTTGCATTCTCTACTCAAGTGAGTTCACCCCATAGGGATTTAGGATGCTACAAGAAAAAGGATAGAGACATGCTGTTTTTTCAAGTATCTGTTCTTAAGTGCGATTATCATTATTGCTGTCATTACTATGTATGATTAGATGGGATTCAATTGTGATTAAAATGATAAATTGGGAAGCGAATTCAAGTAGTATGAAATTCAAGTGGCCGGTGAGACCGAATCCAAGCAGACAATGAGAGAAAAGTATGTCAAAAGCTGTAAATTATAGGGAAATAAAATCCTTTAGCCCAGGTGCTGTGTATTTTTCAAGTGGATTTTGCAGTTCTGGAACAATTTGATGCTTAGTTTGTAATTAATGGATTTATTGTTATGGACTTTACGTATTTTGAGCGGATTGCGCAAAATACAACATCGGTTGATATAATTCCCATACAATTACGGAAGAGTACGAAATTGGGAAAATCCGATTACTCACAATATAAATATACTCTTTGTTTAAGCTACATATAAAAAATCAGTAGTATTATTAAGTGCACTCTATATTAATGCGTAGTTGTAAACTTCTACAAAATTTAAGGTATAGCAAAATCTCACCTTAAAAATCTTAAAATTTTAAGTCAAGTGCCCAATTAAACTGAATGTTAAAAATATGCCACACCATGAATTAATTAAAACACTAATTATTGTGGTTTTTAGGTAAAAACATAAAATGAAAAGATAATAATTTTGTAAAGGAATTGGCACAGGACCAGAAATGTAAGATACTCAAGCCACAAAAAGTGAGCTTTAGGTCCTATAATTCAAGTTATAAAATTCACTAGGCGTGGAGCAAACTTGTTTTTTCACCCTAGTTGACCATGAAATTCAATTTCCTAGCCTACAGTATCTTGTCAGTGGTGTAAAAAGCCAACAGCATTAACTTTCCCCTCCGTAAATTAATCAATAAAATGTTTTAAAACAAGACTCCTATATACAATATGAAATGAAAAATGAAATAGAGGCATGAAAATTTGTTGTGCACAGGAAACGATACATTCATTTACTGACTAATAAAGCTCTAGAACATGAACTACTTGAAAAAAGGGTTAACAATCGGGTTAAAAGGAATTATGAAAATGCTGGCATCCAATACAAGAAAGGGTGAGCAACTGTGACAAATGATGATAGCAGTATATCATTAAAAACATCATAGCGTTTTCAAGTACTAACTCAATTCAACTCTTATAACTTGGTTCACTATATGGCCTCTTTTTTAGCTTTCGTTCATTCTAAATATATGAATGTAAAACATCCTTTTAGCTTGTCATTACCACTTTTTTTTAACAAGGACTGACTGACGAGTGATACAATAGTGATAGCGCACTTTTTGCTGCGATAATGATATCATGATGAGTTTAAAAAATACTTCTCATACAGATTTTAATTGCGTGTTTGTCGAAAAAAAAGTTTCCACTTGGATAATAATGAAGCATGGCTGCCGTAAGTTGATGCAAATGAGGGATGGATTCAAAATTTATGCTATACTGTATATTATTTCTTTAAAACCAAAACCTTTGCAATGTATTCCATGATGATAAAATGCTTTGTTGAATGCTTGTAGTTGTTCAGTAGCACACTATGAATGAAAGGGATGTAAATAGTTAAATCCAAGCCACTAATGGCTGTATAGGGAGGAGCAAATTTTCTGTAAGTGTGAAGTGTACACAAACACTCAAATCGTGAATCACGAAAATAATGATGACGAAAATTGCATTTCAAAAATCCTAATTAGATGATTTAGCATAGACTCACAAACTTACACACCTGTAGGCTAGGTAGGTAGACTATAGTTAGTTAGCGGTACATACTGTTTGCAATATTTAGCCACTCATTGAACTCATTAATACATTATATATACATCTTATCAAGGGAAACCAAGGAAGTCCATTTTCGGTTACGAATGAATTAAAAATTCATACAGGAGGAACCAGCATCTACCAACTAACTAACTATCTGTACAAAAAATGGAATATGCATACATGTATAGCAATAAAAAACCCATATTTATGTGTCCGTCCGTCCGTGAGTACGTGATATTTGTGCATGCATGGAAACGCTCCTCATCATGATGGTAGTGTAAAAATTTTCCTTTCTGTTGGTTACTCTTGAAAGGGCTTTCCATTCCTAAAAGTATGCTAACAACCGTAAATGACTAAACTTCTACCAATAAATCAATCCCATTATTATGAGTGGAGAAAGTTGATGGAAGCTACTTTCTGAATTTTCTTCCAAATAGCTTTCGAAACTAACCATTTTGTCTTACATTAGGAATAATTTGAAGAAAATGGATTTTGTATTCAAAGCTTTGATGCAGAAGATAGTATTGTTTCTACAGCAAGGTACTAATTCAAAGTTTAAAGGAAGCCAACTATAACTTTTATTGGAATAAAACCATCGGTAGAGCTGGTAGATTGGTTGGCAACAACTTTTCCTGTGCTACCGTCCTGCCTGCCTGCCACAATAATAATAAGGAGCAAGCATGCCAACTCAAGAGTCCTTCAGTCCGAAATTCATACAAAGAGATATGAAGAGGGACCCAACTCTCTCTCATGCACAAGAATAGAATGTGCCAGTAAGCACTTACTCTGAATCTCATATGGATGTAACTATCAACGGAGCATAGCATGATGTCTGTCTCAACTCATGGCTGACTCGGCAAACTTAAATGCAGTAATACGTGGGATTTTTAACGAAAATTCGTAAAACTCATCAATATATTCATTTAACATAAAAAATATTACGAATCGATGCAACCGAGAATATCACATGAATCAAAATATAGCTGCATAGCAGTTTACATCGGCATGTCTCTAAATTGTTTCTAAAACAAGTAACTTTATTTCATTTGATTCGGGATATCAAAAGGAAAACAAAAGCCGATCTCTACATCTCTAGTGACTCAGAGCAATTCGAATCTCAATATATTGTGTGTGCACTGCATTGTTAGTCAGTAGTCAGTTTTGTGTGCAGCAACTGCTCTGCTCCCTCAAAATATTATATTCACTCACTAGGACCAGGACGACTGACTGACTACATTGCTAAACCATTTATTCTAACGGCACAAACACTTGAGAAACGACCAAAATGCATTCCTATTTCACAAAAGTTTACTTGCACACAAAAAGCCTCTCCCCATCTGCGAGTTCGGTGCATCCATGCAAAATCCCGTAGGACAACAATGACCACTCCATTATTATTATTCCCCATCCAGATAACATCATTAAATAACAGACTAAATTTACACTTTTCCCCGTGCTAACCATACCAATCAAATCAAGAACACTTTTTTTTAGAGATTATAAAAACCGTTACCGGCTATATTTTATTTCTCTGAAAAAATCAATATTATGTCGTCAAACATCAGACAATGTTGTCAATACTTTAAATTTTTATTCACACTGAAAATTTTAGAGTCAGGGTCATAATATATCCTGTTCCTATCTTGACGCATTAAAAACCTTCTAATCTAACCTGTCTAATATGTACATACATTCCTCTAGATAGATACAAGATTACAACTAAACATGAAGAATGTGAGGAGCAGAAGAGCTACACATATTATGCAATCTCAACTACCGTCGAGAGTTGTTATTACTTGACGATGATGTGAAATAACCGGCCGTATAGTAACCTTGTTGCCGTCCTTCATTTGAGTCTGAAGAGGATCGAGAGCCCCTACTCCCTCTGCCACTTTGACTTCCGTAGTCTTGACGCTCGCTTCCCACTGTCGAGTATCCATATGACGATCCTCTGCTTTGGTTATCATATCCACCACTGCAATCAAAGAGAAATTGTTTCATCATCCGATTTTGAGACATCCAAACTATGAGGAAAACCAAATCACTCTCTGCCATGAAATCTCGCTTCCAAATTAATGCATAATACAATTCGACATACATGTTCATGAGTTCATGACAAACATCATTGCTTTTAGGTAACTAACCAACTAAAAGCACAACACCAGCTAAATATAGCTACCCTACTTAATAAAGTCGTGCGTCCCTAAAACCTTCAGTGTTTGCTAAAGAGCTCACGTTTTACACCATCCACACAGTCTTTTATAATCTCCATCATTATTACTGTATATTTGAGTCTCACCTCGACTGATGATAAGAAGATCCTCCTCGCCCTCCTCTGTTACTGCCATATCCATAGTCCTGGCGAGAATTATTGTTGTAATTTCCTCCACGGCCATAGTCGTAGCCTCCGCCACCTCCTCTACTATTTCCATATCCGCCACCATCTAAAAAAAAGATCGACTTAACTTCAATACACATGAAATAGAAAAAAATCCAACGCTAGTGTTCTATTCTCAAAATTTCACAGTGCACAAAGAAAAACCAATACACACTGACACTAGTACTAATCGATCCTATATAAATACTGGTTTTTTGCATTCATTATGCACTATACGATGTAAAAGTAGATACAGATAAATGAATTCAAGAGAAAAAACCGTGAATCTTCCAGGCATCCATTTAAGGCAAAAAGCGAAGCCACCAAAGAGCCAAATCAAACAAGACAAAGAAAAGGCAAGCCTCATTGGACCACAAAGAAATTAAATAAAAGAGTGGAGACGAAGTGAGGGGAGAGAGAAATGTCAAAAACAAACATTCCCTACATTCAACCGCATCCATCCTCCACTTTACTCACTTTAGTATTGACTTTCACTGTCTTCTCAAGTTAACTTGTATTATTTACATGTATTTTTTTACTCTAACCCAATGAATGCCATGGGTTCTCTGGCGAATAAATATTCAGTAATGAAGACTGCCTCAGGACGCGGATTTTTGTTTCTACTATTCTTTCCAGTATATCCATTTTTTCCAGACACAAAGTCACGCCATGAGAAACATGAAAGACATGAAGCCGTTATTGCTGCATTTTTTGCATAATTTCACTTAATGTCCCATAGCATCTTATCTTAGATATACTCTCCAAAATTAAACACACCCGAACTAATTTCACTAAAAGTGAAACCTTGTAAAAATATCTATGCATTTCCCTCACGCTGCCTTTGCCCGGCAAATAAAGAAATGACAATCTAACTCACCCACGAATCACGACTCAAAAAAGTTCAAATGAAAACGAAACAATGGGAAACTAAGTCCTCATCAGTTGAGCAAAGAAGTAAGTTCAAGTGTATTTGAATTGCGGCGCATCCCTCTACACGGGGGGAAATCTCTTTTCCCCATCTACAAAGCTATAAAGCTCAACTTTCTACAAAAAAAAACGTACTAACTAACTAACTAACTTACTTGCTTTACAATATTATACATTATTGCAGTGCAAAACTAGGAAAAAAGTAAAGTTGAGTCGAGAGTTCTGTCGAGAGTCCTTCACATCATCCTATGAATTCCTCATACGAACCATAACCAGCAACCATTTCTATCATTCTTTCTTCTTTGCAATAAAATTTATTATGCGTATCCTTTTTTTTTAAATTCCAGAGACGAACATCCTCCTATAGACATACATCTATACTCTTTATTACCAACTAACTACTATTACTAACAAACGCTCCTCATCATCAGTTTGATCCTACTTGAAGAAGAGATAGAAACTTTCAAGTCTTTTTCTCCCTTAACGATCTTACCTTTTTTGTAGCCTATCTGCAACCTGAGCACGCAAATTCTCCACTGCCATTCCAATCCATTTACGTAACTAAGGATACCACCTAACTTTCTACTCGCTTTACTTTGTCGTAACTTAGCAACCTTCTACATTAATGGCAGTACCAATATCCTACATTCACAGTCTATAAAGTCGCAATAAATACGGATTAGCAGTTAGTATAGTAACTACCCAAACTAAAGTAGCTTCAATAGCAATTTATAGTATTCCCTCATTCACTGACTGACTACTGTATCCCCACAAAATGCTTACAAAAGCTTTGCAGCATTATAGCAAATGCCTAGCAGAGCTCACAAGAGCACACATATGGCATAAATCGTGAACAGATCCAAAAGGAAACCACATCAGAGAGAAAAAGGTTAACCAATTCACCAGAAAAAGGATGAAAGTATCACAAGTACATAGCTCAGTCGTCATAAAGTACTCAGCTGGCAACAAAAGGGAGATTACACTCATCCGTATTGGATACAGTAGTAAAACGAACCCGTACCACCATTATTACTACTATTGCTATCACAGAGTAAAAAAAAACTATCCTCACATATGTGATACGATGATGATACAAGCATTAACTACAGCAGCTAAAGAGAGGGAGGGGAAGTGTGAAATAAAGAAGTGGATACAATAACAGATAGTTTGTTCATAGACCGTTTTGTTCAAACCCTTTATAATATACCAGCAGTGTGAATTTAGACTCCATTTTTCATGTGCACACTACTAAAGACTACAAGTTGAATACCTACACACAGGGGTGTGCTTGCAATATTAAACTCGATAACTGTTAAGTTCAACCCTTGTCCTAATATTCTGCAACTTGCTAAAAACGAATGACTAGGAAAAAGCAAACAAACCAACACAATATTATTGGCTAATTTTCTAGCAAAATATCCAATAAAACAACAATACAGTGGGCAAAGAATGACGAAGCTATTTCTTTTCTCACCAACTATACAACCCAAGTACAAGATGATGGAGCCACGTCAATATGAATTGGAAACATTGTCATGAAAGGAACAACCTAATCTTGAACACAAAACAGATCTGTGAGTGAGCACCTTAACCCAATAAGCAACCATAATACCCATCATCACCATGTTAAAACAAGCGGAAAAAATAATCCATTGTCAATCCATCGACTCACTCGTTCACTCCTTTATCTGCCTATCTACCTGAGAAAAAAAGTTTCACTCACTATACGATATTTTTATTGAGAAAAGATAAACATGATGAATGAACATTAGTTCAGCATTCATTCAGACAACGTGAAAAAAGTACAGGAGTACTTTCATGTTCATTCAAGGAAATGAAAAGGGTCCGTGTGGTAACAAAAGGAAGGCAATCTAGCTCCATGATCAGAATGAAAGTAAGACAACCATGCACAAGAACTTTTCACTCCTTCAAGACAGTATAATCAGCACACTGGTATGTACTACACAAATTGCCTACAGTCCAATGCGTTTTACTGAATTCCCCCCAAAAAGCTCCTGCAGTGCAGACCATTCCTCTTCTTAGCTAAATACGTAAACAAAGCATTGTTTCAATTTGAAAAAGCTCCTTCACAGCCAATATTCACTACTGCTAGACAAAATATTGGACACAATTGGCTTTTCTTCCCAAAATCTTAAGAAGCGCATGTGAATAGTTTAGTAGATAGACAACAATTTCTAAATTCATTTCCATCTTAGTTGGTAATATACAAAGTGAATGACAATTTTAAACAGCATGATTCGATGGAGGAAATTGCCAAATAATACAAACTAGATATACACAAATAATCGAATGAATTGAACCACTGTCTGTCTAGTTAGTAGCCAAGTGGAGTACGTAAGTAAGTAAGCAGTTAGAAATTCAAACAAAAGCTAAAGTAATGCAAACAATAACAAACAGAGACTACCCAACGGAAAAGGATACAGCAATCAGTATGAAGACTCACGCTTTTAAACGAGATAATCCTATTAGTGCAAACAGACATGTATTAGAGCACATCATCACCATTGTTACATTATCTCTATGTCTGTGCATAAGTAAACACACATTGTTTGCGGGTAAGTACTCACTTAGAAACTATAATAACTCCCTGCAAATTAAACAAATAAGAAACTCTGATGGCGAATCAAAATGAGAGAAAACAATGTGCAAAACCAATATTGTTTTTCATTCATAAAACAGTAAAATACATTTTCCAGGGACCGGATACTTTCTTCTTTGACCGAAATTTTCCAAAATAACAGAATTTCAATCGATCTTTGGAAATCATATCCAGTGGAAATGGAATGAAGACTGCTGTCAACTAACTAACCAACCTGCAAACCTTTGCTGTACCCTTGCCCATACATTTAAGATATTTGAATTCGAAATCCTCACGGATTAGAAAAAGATTCCATCTAAATCCCTTAATATGATACACAAACACAAAGACGACACACACCAGAATATTTTGAAGGTTGGTGGTCTTAGCATTAATTTGTTGTCACTTCTAATTTTGACAGACAAACAAACGTAATGACACTTTTACTCAACCTCCTGTCAAACTTGCAAAACTATCTAACACATCTAAAAGCATGAGATAATACAATGCCACCAGAGATTCAATAGAAAGCTTTTAACACAACAGAAAAAAAGTATTAACGCAGGTTAACAGTAAGTTTAGCTCACAGAATGACAGAATGCATACACCCACTCGTACATTAGTAGTTAGCATTTGTCAATAATGGAAGGATATAGAAATCAAATGGATTGGAATAATGACGAAAAGAGTAACTTGAAAGAACGCAAAATACATTCATCTCCATTCAAAGGAACTTTTATGACGCATAGTAAAAATGAATCAGTTGTAGAGTAGAGAATGACTGACAATGAACCAGTGAACATTGCGCTCAATTAGCCTGCAATATAAGCTAAAAAAGTCCACACAAAATCTTTATCAAGAATTCGAAATATTATAAAGATCCCAATGTTGAGGTTGAAGAGCAAACTGAAATTTCGATCCCAAATTGAGAATCAATTTTTTTAAATCCTCACGGAAATTAACACCCAAAAAATTTCAAAATTGAGACCACCCCTTTAATTTTTTTTATATTTTATTTTCAGACTGTATCAGTACTTTCGAACTTTGGGAGCTAATATTTTCGATTAATCATAAAGATTTTATGCTGCATTTCTTTAACCACACTAGGATTAATTTGGCCGTAAATGAACTTCACGAGTTCATTGTGAGAGAGCAAGCGAATGGAGTGTGTAAATAGAAAAAAAGGCGACCCTGAAGAAGAAAGACAACCCTTTAGAAAAACGAGAACAATTGTGAACGTTAAAGCTCTAAAGCTGCCATGAATAATATAGAAAAGCTTCTTACACTGTGCATAAGCTTTCATGTAGTCTTAATATATCAAATTGGTGCCAAAACAGTTTCAAGTCCAATTTCTTGTCTTGATATTAGTCAATAGTTTTCACAAACAATTGACTGTGTCTGTCCCACATCACATTTCCCAACAACGTTTAACGTTTTGCAATAATATAGTGTAAAAAATTAGTCACTGTTTGAAAATATGTTTCTACAGGATCAGGATCATTCTTTAAAATTTTCAAATCTGAACAACACACTGTCAAAAGGACACTACACAGCCTCAATACCTATCTACGCAATGGAGCCACAGTAACAGCAATTGATAATAATTATATTTCCCCCAATATTAGTATTAACAATGGGACTCCCTAGGAGTCCGTCAATAAACAAATACACCCGCTGTCAAACGTCAAAAATGAACCAAGTTCACTTACTCTAACATAATCATCATTTGTTAGTTAGAGCGTGCCACCAAAATCATCATCAAAACATGGTGATCATTCATCAACACCAATTAGGGACCAATGCAAATCTTCCAATAGTCACGTTTCTAACTTTCACTAACTAATACTACATGCAGGCAATCAAAGTAAGTAAAAATGCTCGCCTACAGGCGATTAAAAATTTAAGTTCTAACATCGGATGGATACAGATATTATTCACAGCTACAAAAATTATTCAAGCTGGATCATTGCTTCCAATAACTTTTTCCCTCTTTTGGAGCTTGGACCAACAATAAATAATGTTTGGTATATGCGATTTTCTGCAGATGAAATTCTAAAATTTGGAAACATGAAATAAAATTAAAAATTGCACATTATTCAAGATTAACGGGAAACGAATACAAAGCATGACCAACCAATAAAATCAACTCTGCTAGACAAATTAGTGAAAAAAAACTTCCTCCACTGATAAAAGTTCCCCTTTTTCTCATTGATTAAAAGGGTTTGTTAGTTAGTCAGCGCGTATTAATTGAATCAAAGGAAAACTTGGCCTCCTTTGGTTTACATCACGTGCCACCATTTGCCTATTAAAGATTGTTAAAGCCTAGGCAATATAATTTGCACTGAAAATGAAAAACAGAACCTATAGGAGACTTTTTTCAATACTCTTCATTTGTTTATCAAAAGTCAAAAACTCTTCTATAGAAAAACAATCATTAGCAATGAAAGGCAACAAAAAAACGTCGTTAGAATATTTTTAATGAGAAGAAACAAATCATTCAGCTTTTGCCGATATAATTTGCTTTCCCAGCCGGTCCAACATATATTCCATGCTTCAATTTATTAATACAAGTAAAACTTCAAAGTTTCCAAATGAACTCATAAGCTAACATTTTTCTTTTTTATTTCACACTCAAAAGTAGATCCAAAAACCCCAAATTGCTTTTCAAACCTTCTAAGCATATGAAATAAAACTTGGAGTTGACAAAACTTTATAGTTTGGCCGAAAAGCAGACGGGAGTAGAGAAGTTATACCCGAATTATGCAGTCCCTATTGATTTCAAGTTCTTTTAAAGTGCGGAAACAGGTAGAGGCTGTTGGTGGCCTACCTGAGAGTGCTCTTCCAAATACAAATGGAATCTCACATTTCTCCCAAATACTAACTCTAAAGACGGTGATCATGTGATCATGCATAATTCATGGTTGCCAAATGACAAGCACTCTCCATTAAACGGGCACACACCACTTTTACATGTTATTTACTCTCTAATACCCTCACCCTGGATAGCATAGTAAAGCACTTTACTCCATTCTTTGTGCACCTTTTTATCCTGCAATTAGAATACAATCCCTTCCCTCTATAAATATATCCAATATTTGATTCTCATACACGCTTGCTTATGATCTGACGAAATTACTACTATGTGAATGCATTCCATATCGAACAAACTCATTTTTACAGACATCTTTCTTAACAAATCGTCTTTGCACAAACTACAGCTTATAAAGCAATTAGAGATAGAAACTTGGATTTTCTTACCTCTTCGGGGATATGAAGGCCTGTTATTAGGATCATAAGGTCGATACCGATCAGGATAAGCGGGCCTATGATTCCCTTCATAATAGTGGTTCTGAGGATTGTACGGAGGCAAGTTGTTGTACGAGCCTCGGTTAGATTGATACCCACCCCCTCTACCGCCTCTGTTATCATTCCTGTTAAAGCCATGATGACCCAGTGTTCTATGACCAGATTGATCAAGACCGGCTCGTTGTGTTGAACGGGCCATGCCCACTTGAGGACGCCAATTTCGAGATTCCTCAGCACTTAAGACCCCAGGTTTTAAAACAATTGGTGGATCTCTATTCAACCAAACAAAAAATTAAATAAAAATTGTAAATTTCGGGCTACCGAATTGAAATATTCATCAATTAACTTACACAGCATTGGGCAAGCGCCTTGAGGGGAATATATAACCGTCATCGAACTTCAAATGACGATATCTGGATCTGAAATAATAATAAAACAGTAAGTACATTGCCATTAATATCATATTTTTAATTCCCTTCATTCAACTTACGTCACTACTACATTTTCATCTACGTCCAAGAGGCCAGCTATGGGGGACTTCAAGTTCCTAAAATCATAAATAGCATTTAACAATCCCGGATCCATCATAAATCTCATGTAAAAAAATTAAACGGTAACCTACCCATTTAAAGGTACATTTTCTTTGGATACTAACACAAAACCTGCAACCCCCTCAAATTTTTCTGGGTCCATTGTCACCTCTTCGTTGGGATCAAATTCATTTTCATACAGCCCGGTCAAAAAGTCGAAGCCTTTGTGGCCCTTCCTTACATAGAGCCGATCATCTCCATGTTTATTTCTCCTTCCTACAAAAACAAAACACAACCAAATGAACAATGGGCACAACTGAAAACCATGCACAAATTGCGGGACTATAACATTTACTTTCTTCATCCGTTAAGTGAACATAATAAGGAGCTAGGACGGCTTTGAGTCTAACTTCATCCACGAAAGGTAGAAGCGCTACCCCTTGCCATGCATATTTTTTTCCGTTCAAATCAATTTGAAAGTCTTCTGGATAGAAATCTATGATTTCAGATTCCTGAAACCAATGAAAAACGCCATGAAAAATCTGCTGATTAATATTAAGGTCACATAGTCAAATAAATAATAGTGATTTAATATCCTCACAGGGTTTAACATTAGGTCAGCCCAAGGCTCAGGCACGTGAGACCTACTTCCTGCAGGAAAAACCCCCATCAATTGCTCCAGTGGAGAAAACTGTAAAAATTCAAAACATCATCCAAACCGATTGAATTTCTTTGTTCTCAGTAATTAAAATTGTAAAGTGAAATTCTACTCAATCAAAAGTCTTACAGGAATTGTATTTTTTTCAAAATCCGAAGAGAGATCACCAATGTTTTTGAAATCAGAGGCAAATGGAGCATAGTGATATGGGAAATACCACTTCCAAGATGCACAGCCCTGTAAAATATCATAGCTTTTAGCACACAGGCACAAAACCTTTAAACCACCAAGTGGTCACTATATAAGTGAAGCATTTACCTGATAATAATATCGTAGCACCCAACAAAGACCATAAGCATATTGTCGTGCAACTTCCTCACGAAATTTAGTATTTTCTGTACTAACACTAAACTTAGATTCATAGTATCGGTCTTTAAATCCTTCTTCCCATAGCCGAACTTCATCATTATTTTCTTCCTCTTCTTCTTCTCCAAATGCTTTCCTCTTCGTTGAAGCCGAAGCGCTCGGACTTGAAGTAGTAGAACTGCTACCATTATCGGTTGGAGACTGCGCATTGCAACTTTCCTCTGGTTTACTTCCCTAAAAAATGGATGTTTTAAGCGACTTTTTGCATGCATGCATGCATAATGAGCAAAATAGCATACCTCTCGTAAAAATGATTTCAGAGCTAAAGCTGCTCCTTTGTTATCCATACATGCTACAGATCCATCAGTTCCTGTGTGGATACCTCTTCTCATATTCATAGCCTCTGCTTTTGGGTTATGAATTGATGCTGGTCTACTACCAATCGCCTACGTATCGAATAAAACAAAATAATGAACTTGAACAACTCTTTCTGTATATAATTTAAAACATTAAAATTCTATATGAAACTTACAAAAGGAGCAAACTGCCCATTTGGAATGTACGATGGTCTATCATAACAGTTGGCATCAGATTCTCTTCTTTTTTTAGCCTTCATCCTAGCCTGAAACTTGAGTTCATTCTCTTGACGACTTTTAAAAATTTCGTCCTCAACTTCTCCCAAATCCGATAAAATCATCTGAACACGATTCAGGTCGGGAATACCACTGTCAGTTAGCCATCCACGCGTTTTGTACACAGTCTTTTTGTACAGCTCGACCAATCTGTCAATAGCATTTTCACGGATCTCAAGTGACGGCAAGTGCGGTAAAAAGTCGTTTCCTGTTAATTTAAAATCCACAATATACAATAAATAGTTGATTCAACACATTCATTGCACATACTCATGCTTTAATGTAAAACATAGAACGTACCCACGAAAAAACACATAAACACCCAGTCGTCAATGGCCCGATCCAGATCATAAGGAAACGGTAGTCCAGGCATAACCAACTCTTTTTCCAAATATTCACGCAGAACATTGATGCGAACAAAAATGAACTCAACTTCAGAAGCAAATGGCATAGATATTTCATCATGTTCTCCAGTGCCTTCTTTTTCCAGTCCTAGACATTCTTGCATCTCATGACCGATTTGGCCACAAATATCGCAGGGTCTTGGCTTATTCGGTTTGAATTCTTCTCTTATGATCGTGAAGTTGGGTTCATGTGTAGCCAAAGCCAACATGATCAAATCTGCATCAGCTCCACATAGACAATGTGCGGTGTTGGGATCATGATTCGGTTGTGCCCGTTGCTTTCTAATATAATCCATGATCTTGTGTTCTCCTTCCCCAGGAACATTAGCATCTGAAAGAATGACTTTAATTCCATTCCATCCGGGATCGTTATTCAAACGGTCATGAATATAATAGTGCAAACACTGGGATAGCCTGTCCATAAATGGCGTCCCCTAAAAGTTTAAAATAAATTGTAAATTCTACTGCATGCGACTGTAAGTGAAGTAAAAGTATTAACAACGCCAATTTCGGACTTACTGGTGTAATACAATTACTGTCAAAATGATCCCCTTTAGCTTTAGCTGGAGGAACTTCACAACCTTTGGCAATAAGCTCCTCACGAATACGATCCATCTCACGAATTTTTTCGGAGGTTTCCTTCGATGCCCTGAAACGTCTGGATCTCTGCTGATTCATCTTAGCACGAGGAGCCTGAATTTTTATTTAAAAAACAAAGCAGTTATCTTCTTCATCCTCTCTATTTCTTTATTTGCTATTAAAACTGTAAACACAGCAGCAGATCCTCACCACTCCATCAATAGCCATATACAGAACCTTGCGGGGACGGACAATACGAAAAAGTCGATCAATGCACTCAAAGATGGCAATCATCATTTCGTCTTCATTTTTTGGAGGAGCCCTAAACCAATAGAAATCGTTAAGCCTGAAGGTAGAATGAACACTATTGACATTTAGATGAGCCTAAATACTTACTTATCCTCAGGATGAGTGCACGGATGAATAATGCCGTTCATGTCCAAATATAAGTTGTCAAACTCGACTCCATTGGGATTCGGTGTACTTGAGTCAACCGGGATAGTAGTTCCATTTATTTCTTGTTGCTAAAAGCAATAATACATAAAGATGATGAGTTTGAGTGAGAGAGACTATTTAGGCAAATAATAGCAATAAATCAACAAATGAAGCCTTCAGAAATACCTTGGTCTCAATGCAATGAACAATCACTGAAGGATATTTCTTTGTCAGCCATCTAAAAAATGCTGGAACTCCCATGGCGTAAGATGGTAGGCGATTGGTGTTTGAAAGAAGTTAAAGATTTTGATATGTTCACTTCCCTTGCATTCCGGACAGGTTGATTAGTTGGTTCTTTAGTTAGACAGGAGTCAACTAAATGTGCTATGGCACTGCAACGACTATAAATGAACCCAGAGGACCCTGACTTCAAGTCACTGAACAATAAACTCTGAATGATTGACTTCAGAAGATCCAAAAGTTTCTGATGAATGTTATGAAAATGTTTTTGCACTTGAAAATAAAGATTGGCATTGACAACAAAGTTGACTTTAAAGTTGACTCAGTTGTAAGCTTTGAATGATAAAGTATTATGAAGCTGAGTGAATTGATCACAATCAGATAGATTAACGATTAACTAAATATTAAAAACAAAACCAATTTTCGTTTTTATTTTAAATGTTGAAGCAGGTTGTTTTTATTATTTTTAAACAATTTAAACAAGCCGAATTTTTGAATTTGGGGACTACTTTACTCAATGGGTAATGCTAGCCCAATACTGAATCGTGTTTTCGTTGTAATTGCTTTATTCTGGCGGCGTTTGTGTATGACAATTTATTGATTCACTGATGCATACAGCAAAACATGAAAAGATGAAATCTAGATGTGAAATTTTCAAAAACTTGTTTGCAATGCATGCCAGAATTTTTCATAAGAGTAGACCAAAAAAAGGCAATTAAAAGCAGTTATACATATAATTCTTCTGATTCATTTGTTTATGATAGCAGGTCCATGGTTCAATACATCATTACTTATGAAAGTGTATATGTAAATAGTTAAGAAAAAACTTAAAAATAGAAGTGTAAACTCGAAAGAATTATAACAGATGTTATTTTACTTCTGTAATGCAGGTGGCCAATCTAAGTTTACGCCCTGGAGAATAATTCATCATGAATTAGTAACACTTAATTTCATTACTTTACATTAATCCTCTCGTAAAAAAATTGCATGAAAATGTTTACCTCCACATCCAACGCCAAAATATCAGTCTGGCAGCCCAAAATTGTACATAAGTTTGGAGTTGTTCGACCTCTGTCTCCATGAACAAATTCTTTTACGTAAGTCCCAGCTTCAGTCTTTATATGTAATTTGAATAAATTCTTCAAATTTGAATCTTTACATACTACTCTTTCTGCACTCATCTCCAAAACTGAGCGATCTCTGCATGCAACAGATCTTCTATGAAGCACCCTTATAGGGGTATTTTGCTTCAAAACAATAGGCATTGGTGCTTCGTTTAATTTTTTCAGTAAATCGTCAGTTAAATCAGTGTCGTGAGTAGTACAAAGTGCACAATAATTTTTTGTTTTCGCTTCCTCTCCATCTTTAATTTTGTCACAATCTGACCTGTAACATGAGATACATTAGCATTGCTTTCAAGGCTGACAAAACCGTTTTACTTAATTTTCTTACTTTTCAACAATTTGCAGGCTGTTAACAGAAACAAGATCAGTCGTAGAATTTATTAACTTTTCGATTTCACTGATTTTTTCCTGAGTGAATACTGTCCGTTTTGGATTGATTAATTCTATTACGAATGGTCTTCCGTTTCCTAACATACTAAAATTATAAAGAAAACCGTGATAAATATTTGACTCTTGATCATTAATGATATATGACTTTATAGATTATATAGACTTTTCATTTCTTAAAACAATAATCAGGAAAAAAATACAGAAAAACATATTCATACCGAACATCCACATCTTCCCTTCCGGATGCTGTAAACTTGGAATTTTCACATTGGACAGCTGCAATAATATGTTTGGATATTAATTCTTCAGTCGAAGTTTCCGATTTTCTTCCTCCATTTAGGAACCACGGAGTTTGACTTAGTTTACGGGAGAACTTACAGTATCTACCTTTAGAAAAATAGAAAATCAATTGATGCTGGCAATTGGAACTACAAACTACAAAGATTCTAATTAAAAAAACATTTGAGCTACCTGCAATAAAAATGGGAACGTGAGTACAATCAATTTTTTGAACTTCAAGAAAGTTCTTTGGAATAGGTAATTCCGCTCCAAATAACTTGGTAAATTTATCAACGGAAATGTTATTAAAAAAGTTTTCTACGGCACTCTTAGAAACTGATGAACCCGACGACCCTTTCTTGCAACCTATATGTTGCTTTCTAAAAAGAATGAATAACTTCAAAGTGTTCAAAGGATTAAGGTAAGGTTAAATACATAAAAAACAAACTCAAACTTACAGTTTTGCAATCTCTTTAGCCTCGTCTGGATAGGTGAAGAAAAGTTGGACACTCAAAGACCCAATTGTATCCCAAACAGAATTTGGATTGAGCTTTTCCCGTAGGTAACCAGTGCATATCCATTTCCACACTGTTTTCAATGGAATGCCTTCTGGTTTCAAACTTTGGCAAAGAACGTAACTTTCTGGGAATAGCTATTAGTACCAAAAAATAGTTTTTATGAAAACATAATAAAGATTCTGAATAAAATGCAATAGAGTGGATAGTAAATTGTTCTTTAAATACATTTTCAAGATTGAAGTATATTGTATAAGCCTGAATCTGGATTATTATGGGCAGTGATAAAAGTAGAGCATATGAATATGCCTGAATATCAGCTTTCTTAACGGCTTGAATAACCTATACGTCAGGTATAGCAAAAAGAATAAATTACAAGCAAACAGAGCAAAAAAATATTTTTTTTTAAATCTGAAGTTTAGATAAGACTTACGGAATCCAAGAGTTTTTTTCCTGCACCTTTATGCTGCAATAATCCTAGACAAGCTATGCACGGACTCAACTTCATATGCTTCTTCTGATTATAGTCATCAGATTCGGGCATGATGATGGAATCTTCTTGATCCTGCAAAGGAAATGAAAATATTAACAGATGCTTAAGAGGGTTGATAGAGTAGAAATTTAAAGAGCTATTTATCGGCACATTCGGTGAGTTGCTCACACGTTCAATTTTACCTTCTCGATACTCCAAATCTGTCGATACACCAATGGGTCAATTACTCCAAGGTAGCGCAAGATGCAAAGGTTGCAACATCCCATCTCAGCAAGATGTTTAGCGACTTCATCTCTCTGAGATAAATTTGACTGTTTTATGGATTGCTCCATCGAATAATCCGCGTGTGCTAGCACGCAGTTTTTAACACT